>Ga0228702_1000068_pt1 | contig 101110 bp, 97 predicted proteins | sample McNCre217_Aug_MG_2_FD_178018 | JGI IMG/M metagenome (GOLD analysis project Ga0228702, IMG submission 178018) | Freshwater microbial communities from McNutts Creek, Athens, Georgia, United States - 20-17_Aug_MG | ecosystem: Environmental > Aquatic > Freshwater > Creek | place: USA: Georgia... | reverse complement strand
TGAGCTCATCCAAGCGCTTGTAAACGGCAGGAGTGCTGAGCCCCACATCGCTGGTGACTAGAACCAAGTGCAGCTGCGGCACATTCGTGATTTGGGTGAGCTGCTCGCCTCTACCCAATCCAATGGCGATTCCGCCAGTCACCGCGAAAGGCACGTCGGCCCCAAGTGCAACACTTTCGACCAAACGGTCCGAGACACCGGTGCACCAAAGGGCATCAACCGCAACTAGCGCAGCCGCGGCATCTGCCGAACCGCCGCCCATTCCGCCCGCAACTGGAACGTGCTTATCGATGGCGAAGGCAATCGGCTGAGCGTCACTGCCGGCAAGTTCAGCTACGTGTTTTGCCGCCCTAACGACTAGATTTTCAGGACCGGTTGGCACTGAAGCCAGCTGTTCTAGCGAGACGTTGCCCGAAAGCGAAACCGACCAGTCAGCAGCGGGGCTTACCGTCACTTCCTCGCGAAGGTCCAAAGCTAAATAGATGCTGGCAACCTCGTGAAAACCATCCGGTTGCAACGGGCCGACGGCAAAAAACAGGTTGGTTTTACCTGGAGCAGAGGCGGTTACGGAATTAACGGAAGACACTAGACCTCGAGTCTTCGCTGCACGCCGGCAAGAACTTCACGCCAGTAGAGATCACGTGGCTTTATGCCGGCTTCAGCAGGGATCAATTCGTGCTGAACCTGCACCACGATGGCGCCGCCATCCTTGGTGACAAACTGCATGTGTGCACGAGTCTTGTCATCGAAGGCGAAAGAAATTTTGCCACCCTTCGAGGTGAGCACTCGCGGGCGATCAAAGACGACCCAAGATTGCACGTCGTTCAGAACGGTAAACAGTCGCGACAGTTCAACGTCGAATTCGCGCTTCATCGTGAAGGTGAAACGGCCGGTCGGCTGTTCAGAAACTTTGCCCAGACCGCGGGCCTCAACATAGGCCAGACCGATCGATTCTGCCCACCAGTCGCTCAACTTTGTGCGCTTTTTGAGCCAGGCAACGATTTGCTTGGTGGTCCAGATGAAAGCTTGCTGCTCGTCTAGAAGCTTGAACCATTCTTCTCGCTGGTGACCGGTCTCTTTGACAACGGTGTCGGCTTCGATGTGTGGATCGATTGGCGGTAGTCCGCGCTTAAAAAGTGCCATTATTTTGCCTTTGCAATCGCGACGAATTGGTGAACATCAAGTTCTTCACCACGAGCCTGAGGGCTAACCCCGGCTGAAATCAGAATGCGTTCCGCGTCTGCCGCCGAACCGGCCCAAACCGCAAGGGCTTGGCGCAGGGTCTTTCGACGCTGGCCGAAGGCTGCATCGGCGACCTCAAAGGTGGCCAAACGCAGCGCTTCGTCACCGAGCGGCACCTGACGTTTTGCGAAATAAACAAGAGCAGAATCAACGTTCGGAACCGGCCAGAAGATATTTCGGCCAACATTGCCGGCCAGTGCAGAGTCGGCGTACCAGGCCAACTTGACGCTCGGAACACCGTAAATCTTTGATCCAGGCGTAGCTGCCAATCGATGTGCCACCTCAGCCTGCACTAAAACCAGGCCGGTTTGGATGGTTGAGAAATGTTCCAAGAAGTGAAGTAACACCGGAACCGAGATGTTGTAAGGCAGATTTGCCACCAGCGCATCCGGGCTTGCCGGCAATTCGGTGACCTTTAGGGCATCGTTGCGAACCAGGGTGAAGTCGGTGCCTGGCGCACGCTTCGCGATAGTTGCCTCAAGCTCTGCGGCCATCTTCGGGTCGATCTCAACTGCGATTACCTTCTTGGCAACCTCTAGAAGACCCAGAGTTAGTGAGCCCAAACCCGGCCCGATTTCAACCACGGTTTCGTCACCGGAAAGCTTCGCTGCGGTGACGATGCGGCGAATGGTATTGGGATCGGTTACGAAGTTTTGACCAAGTTTCTTGGTCGGCACTACGTCGAGACGGGCCGCCAATTCACGGATGTCCACCCCGCCAAGGAGTTGCACGTCAGCCATTAGAAACCCTCTGCCCAAGAACCGTAAACACGCTCTGTGTTCAAAGCCAATTGTGCGGCCAACTGGTTGACATTAACACCACGCTGCTCTGCCATGAAGCGAACCGTGATTGGAACCAAATAGGGAGCGTTTGGACGGCCGCGGTAAGGTTCAGGAGCCAGGAAAGGCGCATCGGTTTCAACCAGGATGAGTTCCTTCGGTGCCATGATCAATGAATCACGCAGATGCTGGTTTCGCTTGATGGTGATGTTGCCGGCGAAAGACATGTACCAACCGTTGTCGATGCAAATCTGAGCAAGGTCGGTCTCACCTGAATAGCAGTGAAAAACCACCTTTTCAGGAGCACCGACGCGAAGCAAAGTTTCGACAACCTGATCGTGAGCATCGCGATCGTGAATCATCAGAGCAATGTTATTTTCCTTCGCAATGCGGATGTGCTCTTCGAAAGAGTGCTGCTGCAGTTCGAGATCGTTTTCGCCTTCGGTTCTAAAAAAGTCGAGGCCGGTTTCGCCGATTGCACGCACGCGCGGCTGCTTGGCAAGCGCCTCAATTTCGGCGATTGCGGCATCCAAGTCTGTTCGGGTCTTGTAAAGCGGGGCCTCATTTGGGTGAAGGGCGACGGCAGCCAGAACTCGTTCATCCTTGGTGGCCAATTCCGCGCACCACTTTGAACTTTCTAAGGTCACACCTACCTGAACGATGCCCTTGATACCAACACTCTGGGCTAGGTCTAGGTTGTCTTGCCAAGGCATAACACCGAGTTCACTATCGAATTCGAATTCGAGGTGACAGTGGTTGTCGTAGACGGCAACCTCTAGAGGTTCAGGAGCAGGCGGAAAACTTGGAGCCTTCTTCTCTTTTGAGGGCTTGGCGTGAGTGGCGACTGGTTCACCAGCTTTGGAACTACGCACGAACTGCTCTGCAGTCATGTGGCTACTTCGCTTCGGTGGCGTCGGTCTCGATGCGTGGGAACAGCGGCTCGAGCTCGCCAATCGCAATGCCCGACTTTAGCTGACCCCAGTTTGCAGCTGCCGATAGCGGCTGGGCGGCTAGGTCACCCAGAGATGCCTGGCCAACCGTAGACCAAAGCTTGGCGGCAACCTTTGGAGTGACAGGAGCCATCAAAGTTGCCAACACACGAAGACCTTCGGCGGCCGTGTAGAGCACGGTTCCGAGGCGCTCGCGCTTGGCTTCGTCCTTGGCTAGAACCCAAGGCTCTTGCACGGTGATGTAGTTATTTAGCTCGTCAACCAAGGTCCAGACGGCGATTAGAGCATCCTGGATGGCGATCTCATCGATGGCTGCATCGGCGTTTGCAACTGCTGCGGCAGCAACCGACTGAACCTTGAGGTCGTCCTCGGTAGCGACACCGGCGGCAGGAAGAGCTCCGTCGAAGTAACGGTGGATCATTGCCACCACGCGTGAGGCAAGGTTTCCGAAACCGTTAGCCAACTCGGCCTGGTATCGAGCCGACAGGTCTTCCCAAGAGAATGAACCATCTTGGCCGAATGCAATCGCCTTCATGAAGTAATAGCGGAAGGCGTCAGAACCAAAGGTGTCGGTGATCTGGCTTGGTGCGATACCGGTCAACTTTGACTTGGACATCTTTTCGCCACCGACCAGCAACCAGCCGTGTCCGAAGATCTGAGTCGCCGGTGCAAGCTCGGCAGCCATCAACATAGCCGGCCAGATTACCGCGTGGAATCTAAGAATGTCTTTACCAACCACCTGAACGGTTGCCGGCCACAGTGATTCAAACTTTGCCTTAGCCTCGGCTGTGTCTTCGCCGTAACCGATCGCGGTGATGTAGTTCAGGAGCGCGTCGAACCATACGTAAGTGATGTGACTGTTATCCCAAGGGATGTCGATTCCCCAGTCAAACTTTTCTTTAGAACGTGAAATCGATAGGTCGGTTAGACCACGACGAACGAACGAGACAACCTCGTTGCGCGCCGATTCAGGCTGGATGAACTTAGGGTTGGCCGCATAGAAATCGAGCAGCGGCTGCTCGAACTCGCTCAGCTTGAAGAAGTAGTTGGTCTCGGCAAGCTTTTCAACCGGCTTTGAGTGGATTGCACAGACCGGCTGACCGGCAAAGGCGCCTTCGCCCGGCATTAGGTCGGCTTCAGTCTTGTACTCTTCACAACCGACGCAGTAATTACCTTCGAATTCGCCGCGGTAGATGAAACCCGTGTCGTAGAGCTTCTGAAGGAACTTTTGAACGTTCTTCTCGTGGCGTGGTTCGGTGGTGCGAATGAAGTCTTGGTTTTGAATGTCGATGGTTTCAAGCAGTGGCAGCCAGGCTTCTTCGACCAACTTGTCAGCCCAGGCCTGAGGTGACACTTCGTTCGCCGAGGCGGTGCGCAAGATCTTTTCACCGTGCTCATCGGTTCCGGTGAGCAAGAAACTCTGCTCGCCGCGCTGACGGTGCCAGCGTGCCAACACGTCACAAGCTACCTCGGTGTAGGCGTGGCCGATGTGAGGAGCGTCGTTGACGTAGAAGATAGGGGTCGTCACATAGAACGACTGACCTTTGGTGTTTGGCATTCTTCTATCTTAAAGCTTTGCGGGCCTCTAAGACCGACTGGTAGAGCTCGCTTTTACCGGCTCCAGCCGCTCCGGCAATTTCGGCGACGGCTTGCTTGAGCCCGATTCCGTCTTCGATAAGCGCCAAAACCTGCTGAACCAAATCTTCGCTTTTCGCCTCAATGACTTCAGCACCGGCAATCACCAAGACCATTTCACCCTTTGGTTCGCCCTTGGCCCACTCGACGAGTTCTGGCAGAGTGCCGCGCTGGGTGTGCTCAAACTTCTTGGTCAACTCGCGAGAAACACTGGCCTGTCGATCGACCCCCAGCACTTCAGCGGCATCTTGCAGCGATTCAAGGATGCGGTGCGGTGATTCAAAGAACACCATGGTTCGAGGTTCTCGCGCAAGAGCCTCGAACGCCTTCTTGCGATCTCCAGTCTTTCGAGGCAGGAAACCTTCGAAAGTAAATCTGTCGGTTGGCAAACCCGATACGGCGAGCGCCGAAAGCACCGCCGATGGGCCCGGGATGATGGTTACCGAAATGTCTGCCTTGACCGCGGCACGAACCAACAAGAAGCCAGGATCGCTGACGGTAGGCATGCCGGCATCACTGACCACGAGAACGTCATCCTCGCCTGCAATTTCAAGAATCTGCTCGATGCGGTCACCTTCATTGTGCTCATGCAGGCTGAACAGGCGGGCATTGAGCTTGATGCCCAGTGCATTGGCGAGTTTTAGCAGGCTTCGAGTGTCCTCGGCTGCGATGAACTTCGACTGCACCAGGTGTTCTACCAGGCGCGGTGAAGCGTCGGATAGGTTTCCGATGGGAGTCGCAGCAAGGATGAGCACGCTCTATTGTCTAGCATTAGGGCGTGGTTGCATTACTTAATCGAATCTTGGCGAGTGAAAAAAGTCGCCGCCGATTGAGCATACTTTCACCTTGGATGATCATTGCCCTGGCCGCATTTCTCCGATTGTGGAACCTCGGTTACCCAAAGAAATTGGTTTTTGACGAGACCTACTACGTCAAAGATGCCTGGACGCTTTGGAACACGGGAGCCGAAAAGTCATGGCCCGAGAATGCGAATGCCGCTTTTGAATCCGGTCAGGTCAACACTTATCTTCACGACCCAAGTTTTGTAGTTCACCCTCCGCTGGGTAAGTGGATTATGGGGTTGGGCATGTGGGCATTCGATCCGACCAACAGCTTTTCCTGGCGAATCAGCGTCGCCCTGTTGAGCATTGCAGCCGTTGGACTCATTATGGCCGTGGCCCGAATCCTGTTCCAGACACAAATTTGGTCGCTCGCGGCCGGATTTCTTTTCGCAATCGACGGCCACGCGATTGTTCTTGGCAGAACCGGACTCCTCGACAGCATTTTGATGTTCTTCGCCCTGCTTGCCTTCTATTTCCTGCTAAGGCACCTACAAACCAGAACGCTCGACAAACCGACTTGGCGACAACCTTGGCTGGTTGCAACCGGCTTGACAATGGGTGCCGCTAGCGCTGTCAAATGGTCTGGGCTTTACTTCCTGGCAGCGTTTGGCCTTTACGTGGTAATCAGCGACGCAATTGAGCGACGAAAACGTGCTGAAAACCGAGAGTGGATCGCACCGAGTGTTATCCAGTCGCTCATCAGTTTTGCACTCATGGTGCCGATTGCGATTGCAACCTATTTGGCAAGCTGGACGGGTTGGCTAGTTACCAATGGCGGCTATGACCGCGATTCAGACCCAAATCCTTTCGTGGCGCTGTGGAAATACCACCAGGATGCCTACACCTTCCATGTAAATCTGCATACCCCGCATTCATACGCCTCAAACCCTTTCACCTGGCTTTTTGCTATTAGACCGACCAGCTTCTTCTACGAGGGATTATCGGCCGGCGAGGGCGGATGCACCTCGCCTTCGGGTTGCTCTAGCGCAATTACCGCTCTCGGTAATCCATTCATTTGGCTGCCAGCAGCTGCCGCAGTGTTCTTGCTCGCCTATCTCTTTGTGACTCGCAAGAGTAAGGTCGGCGGTCTTATCCTGCTCGGCATTGCCGGCGGTTACCTGCCTTGGCTTGCCTTTTTGAACCGCACCGTTTTCCAGTTTTACTCGATTGCCTTCTTACCTTGGATGATCCTTGCCCTGATTTATGTCATTCGTATGTATCTGCACACTCGGACCACTGAGCAGCTTCCGGGTGCCATCAAATTCGTGGGCGGATATTTTGGCCTCACTTTTGCGGTTAGCCTGTTCTTCTTACCAATCTGGATCGGAACCTGGACACCTTATTGGTACTGGCACCTTCACATGTGGCTTCCGAGTTGGATCTAATAAATGAGTAGTTACGGAGCGCTGTTCCGAGCCCCGGGTTTCCTCCGGGTCATCACCTCACAGCTGTACGCTCGTTTCCCATTTGGAATGATGACTCTCGCTTTCGTTATGCACATTCAATTTGTGCACCATTCCTATGCGGTTGCCGGCCTTGCACTGGGTGCCGACACAATTGGCGCAGCCATTTCAGGCCCGGTCTTGGGTCGCTTGCTTGGTAAGTATGGAACCACCCGTGTGCTGATTACCACCGCATCGATCGGTGCCGCAGCCATCGCCAGCATCGGTCTGTTCAATGCTCCCCCGGTTGCGATGATTGCGCTTGCGCTGGTGGTTGGTCTAACCTCGCCGCCGATTCAAACGGCCGCCCGCACCATTTATCCGACTCTCGTCAAGAAAAAAGACCTACCGGCGGTTTACTCACTGGATGCGACTTCTCAGGAGTTGATCTGGGTAATCGGTCCGGTATTGGCAACCGTCTTAGCCGCACAGGTAAATACAGCTTTCGTGGTTGTCCTAATGTCGCTCATTCAGATCACCGGTGCCCTCTGGTTCTGTTCGAACAAAGAGGTTAGCCAGATGGATATTCCGACCCCGAATCGCAAGATGGGCGGAGTGCTGACCAACAAGGTGGTTTTGACCACAGCGATTCTTGGATTGCTATTGATCGGCGGATTCAGCGGAGTTGAGGTCGGAACGGTAGCCGTGGTTCCAAAATCTCTCGCCGGAGTGGTGATCGGAGCACTATCTCTCGGCTCGATTGTTGGTGGTCTGACACTTGGTAATCGAGTCAAATCTCGATGGTCACTAACCTGGCTTTTGACCCTCATCCTGGTCGGCTACCTGTTGGTTTGGGTCGCACCGAGCAGCGCTATTTGGATTTCGATCTGCCTGTTTATCGCTGGTGTTGGAGTCGCTCCATCACTTGGAATTTTGGGAGCTGCGATTGCCTCAAATCTCAAAGCTGGGGACGCTGCCGAAGCCAACGGTTGGGCGAGCACCGGTCAACTCATGGGTTATTCGGCAGGCGCAGCGCTCTCTGGAATCGCTATCGACTCGGTATCGGACACCTCAGCGTTCTTAGTCTCCATCGTTTTTGGTGTTGGCGCCATCCTGGTTGCCATCATGGCCGTCGACATCATGTCACCCGCAAGAAAGCAGGACAAATGAACACCTACGCAGTGAACTACTTCTATGTAGCTGATGATGAGACCATGGCAGAGGTTCGCCCGATTCACCGAGCCTGGTTGGCCAAGCAGCTTGAAGAGGGAACTCTGCTCGCTAGCGGACCGCTGGTAGATACACCGGGGGCATTATTAATCTTCAAAGCGGAATCACTTGAGACCCTAGCTGGTTTACTTGATCAAGACCCATTCGATCAGGCCGGCTGCATCGGCGAACGCGTGATCAACCAGTGGAACCCTGTTTTCGGACCTTGGAGCAACTAAATGTCATTTGACCCAAAAACCATGCCTCTTCTTGAGCTCAACAACGGTCAGAAGATCCCACAGTTGGGGTTGGGCGTCTACCAACTCGCAGCCACCGAGGCAGTCGACTTGGTTGCCGCGGCAATCGAAACTGGTTATCGCCGAATCGACACCGCTGCCCTATACAACAACGAGGCTGAAGTCGGCGAGGGTATCCGTCAGAGCGGAATTTCTCGCGACGAAATTTATGTGACCACCAAGATTTGGCACGATCGACACGGATTTGAAGAGTCGCTTGAGGCGGTTGAAGAAAGCCTCGACAGATTAGACATTGAGTATGTTGACATGCTGTTGATTCACTGGCCAGCACCGGCTCAGGATAAATTTGTCGAAACCTGGGCTGGGCTCCAGCGCGCAGTTGAACTCGGTCGCGTGCGCGGAATTGGAGTTTCTAACTTCCACCCGATGCACCTCCACAAGCTTCTCGCTGCCGGTGGTGCGGTTCCAGCCCTCAACCAGGTGGAACTTCACCCTGCCCTCCAGCAGCCTGAGCTGCGCGCTTACAACAGCTCGCACGGCATCGCCACTGAGGCTTGGTCACCGCTTGCCCGCGGACGTTTCCACAACGAAGAGGTAATCGTCAAGATCGCCCACAAGCATGGCAAGACCCCAACTCAAGTAATCATCCGCTGGCACATCGAACTAGGGAATCTTGTGATTCCGAAGACCGGCAATCGCGAACGACTTCTCGAGAACATTTCGGTCTTTGACTTCAGCTTGGATGAGCACGATATGGCGGCAATTGCATCGCTTGATTCCGGTTATCGCACTGGCCCAAACCCTGAGGAATTCAACTAACCATGCGAGTCCTAGTCTCTGGAGCGAGCGGTCTCGTAGGCGGCGAAGTAGTGCGACAGCTCAAAGAACAGGGACATGAACCCCTTCGACTGGTTCGTCGTTCAGCAACCGCGCCTGACGAAGTCGAATGGAACCCAGCCACCGGATTCATCCAAGAGGGCATCATGGAAACCGTTGATGCCGTGGTCAATATGGCCGGGGCAACTACTGGAAAAATCCCCTGGACGGCAAAGTACAAGGAAGAGATCGTCAACTCGCGTCTTGATTCCACTCGCACCCTTGTGAATGCGATGAAGGCTGCCAAGTCAAAACCTGCTGTTTTGGTTAGCGGATCCGCTTCGGGCTACTACGGCGATATGGGCGACAAAATACTTGCCGAATCGGCCCCTAAGGGAACTGGTTTTCTTAGCGACCTTGCGCATCAGTGGGAACAAGAAGCGCTGAAAGCACCCACCGAAGTGCGCGTTGTTCTAGCCCGCACCACCATGGTCATGTCTCGAAAACTCGGAGCATTAGGTCGACTTCTGCCCTTAATCAAGCTAGGAATTGGCGGCCCGCTTGGCTCAGGGAAGCAGTGGTGGGCTTGGATCTCGCTTCCCGATGAGGCGGCGGCCATAATCCACCTGATTAAGACTCCAACTGCCAGCGGGGCTTATAACCTCACCGCGCCAGAGCCAGCAACCTGCGGTCAGATCGTAAAGCAGCTAGCCAAGGACTTGCAACGGTCTAGCCTCATCGCTGTTCCTACTTTCGCCCTAAAGATGTTGATCGGCGAAGCAGCTGTCGAGCTACTCCTTTGCAGCCAGAATATGGCGGCAGATCGACTGCTATCGACCGGGTTCAAGTTTCAGCATCCAACACTTCGTGAAGCATCTGCTTGGGTAGTCGGCCGCTAGCCGAATATTGAAAAAACCCGCTACCGGATTGGTAGCGGGTTTTTTCTTTTCAGAAATTACTTAGCAGCTGGCTTCTTGGCGGCTGGCTTCTTCGCAGCAGTTGCCTTAGCAGCAGTTGCCTTAGCTGCTGGCTTTGCAGCAGTTGCCTTAGCTGCTGGCTTTGCAGCAGTTGCCTTAGCTGCTGGCTTTGCAGCAGTTGCCTTAGCGGCTGGCTTAGCGGCCGGCTTCTTTGCAGCAGGTGCCTTGGCAGCAGGCTTCTTCGCGGCAGGCTTCGGAGCTGCAGCCTTCGCAGTGGTCTTGGCAGCGGTCTTGGCGACCTTCTTTACTGCGGTGCCAGCGGTCTTTGTAGCCGCGGTGGTTGCCTTTGCGGCCGACTTGGTGGTCGCGTTGACCTTCTTCTCGACGGTCTTCGCAGCCGAAGCAACTTTCTTCTCAGCAGCAGAAACGGTCTTCTCAACCTGCTTCTCTAGGTCTGCGGTAACCTTGGCAGCCTCGTCGACAACCTCGGCAGCAAGCTTGCCTGCATCCTTTGCAATGCTCTTTGCGTTCTTAGCAAAAAGCTTCTTTGCACTGTCAAAAATGCCCATGATGAGTTTCCTTAAAGTTTGGGGATTGTGAAATCCCTTTAAGTCTAGTGAGTTGCTAGTGAAAAGGGCTAGCCGTTTGCGCGACGGCGACGAAGTATTTCATCGAGTTCGTGCTGTTCAAGTTTTCGAGTTGCCACTTCTACACGTGCCGCATCCATTGAAACTACATCTGCGAACTGAACCGTTTCGAGAGTTCCTTCATGAAAACGAGGAGTCGGCAATTCTGTTCGCTGCCAGGCTCGTGGATCCGCAGAAACACTCACTTCAGATTCAATGGTCTCGGCATAATCGCGAGCCAAGCTGACGAAATTGTCCACGGATGGCCTGCGGCCCGTTGAGGCACTGCGCTTTGCCTTGGCAATCTTCGGGCGACTCTGCACGATTCCTCGTTCGCGATCGTGCGAACGTTTGAACCACGAAGGCACGAAGACCAGAAGCCACAGTCCGGCAACTACTGCCAGGGCCATTCCGCCAAATCCATCGAAGTTCATACTTCAAAGATATGAGCTAGCTACCCAACTCATCCGCATTTAATTCGGTGTGTTTAATTCGATTGACATTATTTTCTTGCCAAGGGTATTTCAGGCCGACAACGCGCCCCTGTATCCAACGGTTGAGCACCCCGCCGACAACTTCTTCCTGGGTCAGCGCGAAGACGTAATGGTCACGCCATGCACCGTTGATGTGGATGAATCGCTCTTTCAAACCCTCGAACCGGAAACCAAGTTTTTCGACCACTCGCAATGAAGCAACGTTCTCCGGGCGAATATCAATCTCGACTCGGTGCAGCCCAACCACGTTGAAAAGGTAATCGCTAACCAGCGCGACGGCGGTAGGGGTAACACCTTTGCCCGCGACCTCCGGAACCACCCAGTAACCGATCACCGCACTACTTACGGAGCCATAAAGAATGTTCGCGACGTTCAGCTGACCGACAACTTCACCCTGGTATTCGATCAGACACGGCAAGCCGGTCTGGTCATCGAGCTGCCTCACCAATCCCCTGGTCATCGCTTTGATGTCGAAAGAGTTTGGCCCAAACGGATTCGTCGCTTCCCAAGGTCGCAGCCATTCGCGATTGCCAAGGATGAGCCGCTCAAGGGTCTTCGCGTCTCGCACACGAAGTAACCTCAGGGTCACATCACCGTGAGTAAGGGCAAAAGTGCTAGGCATGATGGCAAGATTAGTCGCATGGATACCGTGAATCGGCAAAAAGGCGAAATGCGTCGTGAGCTAAGAGCATCTCGAGCCGCTCGTGAATACGATCCGGAGTTGGCGGGAGCCCTCTGCGTCCAACTTGCCGAACTTTGCCTACGCAATGGTGCAGCCAAAATTGCTTGCTATCTGGCTTACGGCGATGAGCCAGATACCGAACTCTTTATCGACTGGGCGATCGAGAACGATATCGATGTCCTCTTGCCTATTTCTAACCAGGATGGTTCACTCACCTGGGTCAAGTTCAATGGCGAAACCCAGGTTGGAATCTTTGGTTTTCCCGAACCGATTGGCCCAGAAGAGCTCCTGGCTGGCGTTGACCTAATCTTCATCCCGGCTTTAGCCGCCGATAAAACCGGCCAGCGCCTCGGTAAAGGCAAGGGTTATTACGATCGCGCGCTCGGAGCACTCGAGGATGTTGCGCCGGTTATCGCAGTGGTATTCGACGATGAGCTGGTAGAGCAGGTTCCAACCGAGGATCATGATCACCCGGTTGACGCCGTGATAACTCCGACGAGTACGATACTGTTCAGCGACCGGTTAAAATAGAGTTATGCCCCTTTACTCATACGCCTGCAAACAGTGCGAGCACACCTTTGACGTGCAGCAATCGTTCGCAGATGCTGCCCTGACCAAGTGTCCAGAGTGCGGCGGCGAACTGCGCAAAGTCTTCGGCAAGGTCGGAGTCACCTTCAAGGGAAGCGGTTTTTACCGCAACGACTCTGGCTCAAGCAGCAAGCCAACCAGCTAACTAACCCCAGTGCGGTGGCTTATCTCCGCGCAATCTTGCGTCGTTTGAATCGGAGCGGTCACCCCAGGCCGCATCCGAGTCTTCGAATGCTCGTTCAGCCGGATCAAAAAGCGTAGTTGGTCGCTTAGAAATTTGCATTCCTAGCTGCTCCGCGATGCGTTGCGCGATGGATTGCGGGTCGGCAAACAGCTCGAAACTGTGTACGCGAATGTAATCCCAACCCAACGCTTTCAACAGACCAGGGCGAATGCGGAATTTTTCATTTCTATTTTGACCACGCAACGCCCAGTCCGGTTCGATCACTGCCGCCTTCTTGGCATAGCTAACCACTAACGGCATACTAGCCGATAGCGTCTCATCAACCCGGGCACCGAGTTTCTTTAGTCGCAAACTCAGATCATTCAGCATCGGGTCAGGCATAACATCAGTGATTTCTCTTGGTGCCTCGGCCGCGGCCAGCAAATCGCTAAGCAGAAGTGCACCGTTGATTAGGCGATCACCAGGGATGTCGGCGGCCGAGAAGCACGAAATTACCGTGATTTCATGGCGCGCACTAACCAGCAGGTTTGCCAACGAACGACGACCCTCGGGTTCGCTTAGTTGCCCGAAGTTTGAGAGAACCGCACCGTGGGAGGTTCGACCGAAACCGATGGAGAAAATGACTCGATCGGCCTGACGATGCGTCATGTCGGCGAGAGACAAAACTTCAAACTTTTCTCGCCCGTGGCTGTGAAAGAACTCGGCAAGTTCTGGTCGGTGTTTCAGACCTTCACGGATGGCGACTCGCACTCGCTCGGCGTGAACCGCAGAAGCGCTGGCCAAAAGCAGAGAGTCCTGAGGGTGCCAGGCGGCATGGTGAAAGACCTGCTCGACCGCGCGCGCAACCTCGGCGTCCAGACTTTCTGTCGCACCTTCAATCGTGCTGCTTGCGCGGTTTTCATTGAGCACCAGGTCAACGTGGAAAGACTTCTCGCCCAGGTATTCGGCAGCGCTCGGTTCAAACTCAATGCGGTTTTGATAAAACTCGCGATTAATCAAACTCGCCAGCGCCTGGCTGGTCGTGCGGTAGCTGTGACGCAGCACTTCGGAACCGTAGATGCGACGCACTTCGTGGAACACGGAAGCTGACTCGATCTCTCGGCCGATTGGCAAGGCGCGAGACTCGATTTCGAATCCGGTCGGAATCGCAATCGCGTCGTCGCCGAAGGCGATCACCTGACTTGATCGAGCGAGAACACCCAGATTTTCGGCGATGGTACTTCCGGCAGCATCAAGAACGAGAACCGCATCGAACTTCTCAGCCGAGCCTAGGTTTCGAGATACCTCGTAAGGAGAGAGCAACTGAACCGGCGCTAGCACTGGCCAGATGGAAGGGGCTGCAAGACGAAGCGCATCGAATGTTGCTGAACCCGTCTTGAGAGCCACCTTGAGCGCGGCAGCTTCTTGAGAGTGCTCCTGCAGTGCCCCGTGCCATTGGTCTGCCAAAAGCTTGGCAAGGTGCTTCGCGCCCAACTGGATTTGAGAATCGTATGCCTTACGGAAATTCTCCTCATTTGCATTGATTCGTTCCGCGGTGTAACCGAGCACTGTTGAATCCTTGGCCAACGCAAATTCGAGCGCCGATTGCCACCAGGCCAAGTCGAGCTCTACCGCCAGACGATCCTTTGGGGTGTGCAGGCGTCCGAGGTCGCGAGCCAGCTGACCCAGCCCAGAGGCACGAAGTTGACCGGCGAGCATGGCCCGGTCACCCAGGTTAGCTAGCGCATCGGTGTCTTCGGCGAGTGATTGCAACTTGAGTTTTAGCTTCGAGAGCTCGAGTTGCATGAGCGGAACCTCTGTTGATTCGGGGTCAAGGTGGCGCTGAATTGCTTCCAGATCGGCTACAAACGACTGGTAGGCCACCTGGGCATCGTTGATGCCGGCGGGAACCTGAGGCGAAACGGGACTCAATGAATAACGCTGCCACTGTTCACGCTGACTCTGGATTTCAAGCAAAGCGACATGTAGGTCGGCAACATGCATTCCCGGACGAAGATATTCCTTCGCGAGCTTCTTCAGGCGTCGTCGGTTTACGCCAGAAATCTTTGCCCGCTCACTCTTTTCGACACCTTGGCGAGGTGCGGTCGCCGCGATTAGTTCGGTCAACGGACGATCGAAAACATCGGCAACGAAACGGTCGTGGGTTTCACGAACACCCATAAACAACTTGAGGTAAACGCCAAACTCTTCGACGCTGTTGGCCGGTTTGAAATTAACCGCTGCAATGAAATCGGTCAGCTGAGCCGAGAGGTTTGGGAACGAATCGTCCCGAAGTTTCTTTGCCAACGCTATTGCCTGAGCAACTTCCCCAGGAGAGTCGAACTGAGCCTGGTACCAAGCCGTGTCTTGAGGGCCAAATTTAAATTCACCGAGCTCCTCGGCCTCTGCCAAGAGCGCCAGGGCGTTCCTGCGATCCAGGTGATCGGTCAGGTTCTTGGCTTCGATGCGAGCGTTGGTCACCGGGGCGTGTGGCATGGCACTCAAAGCAGAAAGCTCTCGCAAGATGTCCGCGATCGAAACCCCAAGGGATTCGACCTTGTTATCCAGCGCCTTGAAATAAGCGTCGAGCTCTTGTTCGGCAACCAGTCGTCGACCGCGGGCGGCGGCCAAGTCGACAGGCTGAGCCTTTTCGTGACGTGAAATTGCCGCTAGCACATCTACCCAGGTGCTGTCCGCCCGCACGGCAAGTCCGGCCAGGCCGGTTGCCGATAGGCGATCCGCCAGTTCATTTAGGGTCTGGCGGCGAGGGGCGACAACGGCAACCTTCTTTCCCGCCTGAACCAATACACCCAGCGTGTTCACCACGGTTTGCAGGTACCCGCAGCCAGGCAAGGTTTCAACGGCGAAGCTCTGGCCCGCCAAAGCTCTTGCTGCAATCTTGACTTGGTTTGCGTCAGCATCGGCCACAAAGAGCATCTCGGTTGGCTCGATGTCGTCCAATCCTTCGCGCTCCGGCCCGGCCAGCTCAACAAGTAGTTGAGAATCCTTGCGTGTGAGGTCTCTGAGCATCTCTGTCGGAGCGGTACTGAAGTTACCAATCACAAGGATGCGCTTGAGATCGAGCTTCGCCTTATCGCTCGTCAAATTCGCGAGGTAGTTGAGAACGGTCACCGGAACCAGGTCAGAACTCTCGAGCTGTCGCGTGAGTAGCTCGGTTTCATTCAGCTTGATTCCGTAACAAACTTCAAGCGAATCGACGAATGCTGGGTTCACCAACGGTGCGCCCGATTTGTGAAGTTCGTAGTCTTCACCCTTTTTCTCGATCGAAATCGGCCAGAGCAAAATCGGCATTTTCAGATCGAAGCCGTCGCCCTCGAAATCGGCCAGCCCGCCAGCTAGGTACAGAGTCTCGATTCCGAAGTGGTTTCGCAGACGCTCTGCCTTTGAGTTGATTCTGCGCGCAGCAGCCAGGGCTCGAGAATAGGCAAGCGGGTCGCGAACCAGGTTAGAAAGTAGTGTTGCTCGACCGGTTACAAATTGTGAAAAACCACCGGGATGGCTTCGCTCAAGATCGATCTGGCCGAAGCTATTCGCCTCGAAGTTGGTCAGCGGATTTGTGACGCCGATTGCCGCAATTTCCTCTTGCCAGGCATCCCATTGCGCACGTGAAATCGATCCACCTGAGACTTCAAAATCAACCATGATTTAAGAGTAACTTTTGTAACTCACATTCGATTTAGGCTTGCCCGTACTAGCCCCGATAATGCGCGTATATTTGAAAGGCACGCCTTCGTAGCTCAGTGGATAGAGCAGTGGTTTCCTAAACCATGTGCGGAAGTTCGATTCTTCTCGGGGGCACTCTTTTGAAAGCTAGGCGGCCTGCAAGTAGTCGTTCCAGTCTGGCTCAAGGTGGTCGGTGCCTCGAACCGTCCAAACTCCGCCGCTAGGCATCCTTGGGGTTATGTTCAATTTCCAACCCAACTCGGCAAGTGTCTTGTCGCCCTTGCGGTTATTGCAGGCGAAGCAACAGGCCACCAGATTTTCCCAGGTGTCGCGGCCGCCTTTCGACCGAGGTTGCACATGATCGATCGTGTTTGCCGGGCGCGAGCAGTACGCGCATGCATGCCCGTCGCGACGAAGCACTCCCCTGCGCGAAACCGGCACATTTCTGCTACCTGGGATGCGCACATAGCGCGACAAAAGGATAACCGAAGGCAACTCGTACTCCTCGGTTGCCGAGTGAACCGTAGCCTCCGGTGCCCCAGCGAGGACAGTCGCCTTCTTATTCAGCACCAGGATTAGGGCACGCTTGAAAGAGACGACCGCGAGTGGCTCGTAGCCAGCATTCAAAACCAGTGTCCGCATCAATACCTCTCAAAAACCAAAAACGCGCCGCCATAACTGGCGACGCGATTAGCTATTAAGTTGTTGTTGCTCCGGCGAAACAGGTTGACATGGGCACTTAAGGCGCATCTGTCTCTCCGATCAACTAGCAACTTAAGACTCAGAGTATGACCAAATGACAAGAAACTGCCAAGATTTTGAAGCGTGTGTTGTAAATATTTAGCGAAGTGTTATCAACGCTCCGTTGAACTACTTGGTAGCTAGACGCACGAAGTGGATGTTGCTGGTGAAGATAGGAGCCAGCTTCACGTAGTCTCCCGGGCGCGGTGAGTGATAGAAATTACCGTTTCCGGCATAAATGCCGTCGTGGCTCAGGTCGTCGAATACGACGAGGTCACCCGGAACCGCATCCTCAGGCTTGATCATGATTCCAAGTCGGTTCTGGCCGTGCACCGAGTGTGGAAGGGCGACACCGAACTGCGAGAAAACGAACGCTACGTAACCAGAGCAGTCGAAACCACCAGGGGTTTCGCCACCAAACACGTATGGTGTTCCCACGTACTTTGCCGCCACCTGGAGAATGGTTGCGCCGTCTAGCTTGCTGTAAGGCGGGTTGAGAATGTAGTCAGCTGCGGTAGGTCCAGCATAGGTTCGGTAAGCATTGAGGGTTTCCTGACGAGCTATCTCGCTTGCGCTTGCCGACTCGTAGTTACCGCGCGAGTACTTGACGGTGTTTACGGCAGCCACGGTTAGGTTCTGAGTATCGGCAGCAGAGGCCACCGCCTGGGCATCCGTGGTTGTAAATCGCGACATTGCGGCCACATCAGGATCGTAGGCGTAGGCCGGCAAGGCAAAGGTGGCCAAAAGCCCCGACGCGACTGACATGGTCAGAACATTTCGGAATCCACGACGGTTGTAGAGCTTGATTTTGCGCTCTGCACGAACGAGGTAACGACCCGAAGATACCGCTTGCGTGCGCTCATGGCTTGCCGCACGTTCGGCCGCCTGCTGCTTGGCCAGCTTTTTCGCCTGCTTACGGGCAAGGCGCGACAAACGAGCCCTCTCCGATTCGCGAATCGATCGACGGCTGCGCAACTCGAATGACTCGAGGACGTTTATTTCAACATCTGCGCGGTGTCTACCGGTGGCTTTGGTCGCCAAGACTAAACCTCCAGGGTTTATTTTGTGCAGACCCCAAGTTTACCCGAGGTTGGCTGAGAAAGCACTGTGTGCGGGTTTAGGCCTCTACGAAGAGGTGCATGGCTAGCTCGTTAGAGAGCTCCAGGCCTTCGGATTCTCCACCTGGAGTAACCAACACTCCCCGATCGTGAAACTCAAGGCGCACGGTTGCACCGGGCAGGATGTTGAGTTTCTTGAGCGCGGTTAGGAACTCAACGTCTAGCTGGGCAGGCTCACCGATTCGCTTCAGAACAAACGCACTTTGCGCAGCAGAGACTCTCGGTAAATCGAGAATTGAAACTACACCATCCTGGAAATTTGCATTTGTTTGGAAGCCAAGTTCCGCTAGGCCAGGAATGGGGTTTCCGTAAGGGGAAACATCTGGCGTGTCGAGCATCGAGAGAATTTTTCGTTCTACATTCTCACTCATGACGTGTTCCCACCGACACGCCTCCTCGTGAACAAGCTCCCATTCTAGGCCGATGATGTCTGCTAACAGGCGCTCTGCAATCCGATGCCTTCGCATCACTGCAGTTGCCGCCTCTCGCCCGATATTGGTCAGTTCCAAGTGGCGGGCACCACTGACAATAACTAATCCATCACGTACCATTCGCGCTACCGTCTGCGAAACCGTTGGACCAGACTGGTCAAGACGATCGGCGATACGCGCGCGCATTGGAACTTGACCTGCCTCTTCGAGCTCAAGGATCGTGCGAAGGTACATTTCGGTGGTATCAATCAGATCAGCCACAAAGCCCTCCATTTCGCGTTTCTATGTCAAGATTACCGCGGCGATGCCCTTGATACCTTCAGGTAAACTTGACCCATGCCTGAAATCATCATCCCTGCCGAGTTATTGCCAGTTGACGGTCGCTTTGGTTGCGGCCCTTCGAAAGTTCGCGCCGAGCAAATCGCCGCCTTCTCAGCCGAAGGCGCTCGCCTCATGGGCACCTCTCACCGCCAGGCACCCGTCAAGAACCTGGTCAAGCGTGTGCAAGAGGGGTTGATGGAGCTGTTCCACAACCCAGAGGGTTATGAGATTGTCCTCGGTAACGGTGGCTCGACCGCGTTCTGGGATGCTGCAGCATTCTCACTGGTCGAAAAGAAGGCACAGAACCTCGTGCACGGTGAATTCGGTGCCAAGTTTGCGTCGGCACTTACCAACCCTTGGCTAGACAAGCCGACCGTAATCAACGGTGAGCCAGGCTCAAGACTTGCTCTTGAGGTCGAGGCGGGCGTCGACTCATATGCATATGCGCAGAATGAAACCTCGACCGGCGTTGTGACCCCGGTCAAGCGACTTGCTGGAGCAGATGCTGGTGCACTGTTTTTCACGGACGCAACCTCAGCTGCCGGCGGTATTGACTTCGACCCGCTTGAGACCGACGTCTACTACTTTGCACCTCAGAAGAACTTTGCCTCTGACGGCGGTTTGTGGTTCTCACTCATGTCGCCGGCAGCGGTAGAGCGCGCCGAGAAGATTGCTGCGAGCGATCGATATATTCCGGAGTTCTTGAGCGTAAAGACCGCAATTGACAATTCCCGCCTAAACCAGACCCTCAACACCCCGGCGATTTCGACCCTGTTCTTCTTGGCCGAGCAGATTGACTGGATGAACGCGAATGGTGGCCTCGCCTGGGCTGATGCTCGCACCAAGGCTGCATCACAGCACCTATACAACTGGGCCGACGCCTCATCGTTCGCGACTCCGTTTGTGAGCAACCCTGAGCACCGTTCGCAGGTCGTTGTGACGATCGACTTCGATGCAGCGGTAGACGCTGCAGCAGTTGCCAAGGTTTTGCGAGCGAACGGCATCGTTGATACCGAGCCTTATCGCAAGCTAGGTCGCAACCAGCTGCGCGTTGCCACCTTCACTGCAACCGATCTATCTGACGTGCAGAAACTCACTCAGGCAATTGATTACGTGGTTGGTCAGCTGGCTTAGGCTAGCGACATGAAGTTCTACGTTAAAGACTCTGAGCGAAAGCCAGACCCGGCTCCGGTCAAGACCAACGCGAAACTCGCGATTTTGGTCGGCTTAGGTCTTTGGAGCCTAGCTCTCGTCGTTCTTCTTTTTGCCGGCTCCGCGATTCCTGCGGCGCAGGAATCTTGGACGCTTACGTGTCTTGCCGGTATCGGCCTCGGCCTCTACGCTCTCTTCCACGTCCGTCGTCGCTGATTCGACTGCCGCTTCATCGGCGGCTTCCTCGTCAACAACCTCATCGACGAGCTCTTCAGACTCTTCTGAATCTTCAGCTTCATCGACATTTTCGGAATCTTCTTCAGAGTCCTCGGCTTCTTCAGCGTCAAGCGCAGCCTGAGCCTCCAACTCGGCCTGCAAGGCCTTGTAGTCGGCCAATCGCTCTGACCATGGAACCCAATCCGGTGCAACTAGGGAGTCTGGACCGGGAACCAATAGCACTTCAGAAACTGTCGGAGGAACGTCACCCTCGCCCTGGAAGATGCTTACTGACCAGCGCCATCCTTGATAGCCCTTTAGCTTGCCTTCGAAAAGGTAGGTAACAACACCTTCATCTTCTTCCAACGATTCGATGAAAAAACCTACTGCGTTGCGCGAGGCAGCCTCAACCGCCGCGTTGTACGCGAAGGTTTTGTGGTCGGTAGTCTTAGGCATCCAGCTCGTCAGCCAACTTACGAAGTAGGCTCGCAATCTTCTTGCCGTTTGATGACTCAGGGTACTTGCCGTGCTTCAGGCCACCACCTAGGTGGTCGAGGAGACGGATAAGGTCTTCAACGATTACGGCCATTTCGTCAGCCGGCTTGCGGCTCAACTTGGCAAGGCTAGGTGGAGCATCCAAGACGCGAACCGAGAGCGCTTGAGCGCCACGCTTACCATCTACGATGCCGAATTCAACGCGGCTGCCAGGGCGAATTGAGGTGGTGCCAGCCGGAAGTGCGCTGATGTGCAAAAAGACTTCGCTGCCATCGTCAGATGCGATGAAGCCGAAACCCTTGTCTTCGTCGAAGAACTTGACTTTGCCGGTAGGCATGTGGACCTCTTTCGTTATAGCAAACCTTTATTTTACAAGGGTCATTGCTCGTTTAGCCAAGGTATCCTAGAAGGATGGCTAAACAAACGAAATCTGCACACAAATCAGAGACTCCGCGTCTTGAGAACATCCTTGCCTTTATGGCCGTGGGCTTGATCGGAACTTCGATCATTGTCATGGTGATCACCCTGCTGCTATCGCTTTCAACTCACCAAATCTGGCCGATTATGGTGTTCTACCCGCAGATCGGCCTTATCGCAGGCGCCCTTTGCATCATCGCGCTGCTAATCGTCAGTCTCCGCCGTCGCGCCCGCGAGAACCGCTAAACCCGACGAGATGAGTGAACTTCTTCGCATTGCCTCGGCACTTCGCCGAGCAAGCGATGATGACCTAAAAGCAGTAATTGCTCAACGCCTGGTGAATAGCTCAGGGCTTCGCGATTTCTTCGACCTAGCCGAGAGTCTGAGTCAACCTAAATCGGTCGCAAGCACCGTGGCCGGTTTGCCGAAGACCCAAATCGACGCTTTGATATCAATCATTGAGGGGCGTAAGCCCGAGGTCAAGGCAGCCGAATCCCTGGCAAGACTCATGCTCATCGAGAAGAATTCCGACGGCAGCTTCTCACTATTCGAATCAACGGCGCTGTGCCTTCAGTCACTCGACTCACCAATCGTCAAGGATGCGTCACCCGAGAAATTCACTCCGGAACAAGAATCCGTTGATCGCGATTCGGGCATCGCCACCTTTGAAACGATGCAGGCTCTGACCGAACTGGTATTTGATGTTGAGCAACGATACATCCGTGAGGTCGGCAAGAAAAACGTTGGCTTACCCGACATCAAGCGCCTTGCCCAGCATGTGCGGCAAAGCAACGAATTCGCTCGTGAAATATACGAGTTAGCCAACCACGCAGATCTGATCGGTTTGGTTAACGGTCGCTGGCAGCTCGGCCCTCAGGCTGGCGCATGGCTCAACTGGCAGCCGCAATCGAGGCATGAACACCTCATGACGGTTTGGCGATCATTGCTTGGTGAGTCATCGGCAACTGATTTGATTGCCTCGATTCGTCTCACCCAAAAATCCGGGGTTATCTCATTGGCCAAGCAACTTGAAGCCAACTACCCTTACGCGGATAGTTCAGTGGCATCTCGAATCAACCGCGTGGTTTCACTTGCCGAGCGAATCGGGCTTTCGCACGACGGATGGTTGAGCAGCTGGGCTATTGCCGCACTCGATGGGCAAGCAACAAATTCAGCCGAATCGGCGAGCGCCTTTCTACCCGCGCCGCAACGCAAGCTTATTTGCCAGGCAGACCTCTCGCTGATAGCGCCGGGGCCGCTACCAACTGACCTGGAAATCGCCGTGCGCCGCTTTGCTGACACAGAGCAAATCGGAATGGCTTCAACCTATCGAATGTCTGCGCTCAGCATCAGTCACGGCCTAGAAACGGGCATGACCGAGCAAGAGATTCGAGGTTGGCTGCTAGAGCTCACCGACAAGCCGCTACCTCAGCCGGTCGACTACCTCATCCGTGAAGCTGCCCAGCGCTTTGGGCGACTCACGGTTGGCGCCGGCGAACTAGAGACCAAGAGCGTCGTCAAGTCACTCGATTCAATCTTGCTTGCTCAAATTTTGAACGAGTCCAAACTGAAGCCTTTCGCCATGTATGCCCTGCCCGATGGAACCATCGGCTGCCGCTTCGAACCCGAGATGGTTTACTTCGGCCTGCGCGAAGCCGGTTTCAGCGCGGTTCGCGTTGACTCAAACGGAAAGGTGATTTCACCTCGCAACCCGCTGGTCGGCAGCGAGCTTTCGGAGAGCGTCAGCACGGTGGATCAAGACATCCAGAGGCTGCGCGATCAAGAGGAAAAACTAGGTTCAGAGCCAGACGGCGACGACCTAGCCCGTTCGATTATGTTGGCGATCAAAAACAAGTCGATCATCGTGATCGGCATCACCTCAAACACCGGTGCCGAACTTGAATTCACTTTGGAACCTATCGGTTTTGCCAACGGTCGCCTACGCGCCAAGGATAAAAAGGCTGATATCGAGCGCACCCTTCCATTGGCCAACATCACCAGAGTCTCGCTGGGCTAATAGGCTATAAGGATGACTATGGGACCGCTGATCGTTCAAAGCGATAAGACAGCTCTGCTCGAGGTAGATCACCCGGATGCCGGGGATGCTCGCCACGATCTGGCTATTTTCGCCGAACTCGAGCGCGCACCTGAGCACATTCACACCTACCGAATCACCCGCCTTGGTCTCTGGAATGCGCGAGCAGCCGGACACGACTCGGATTTCGTAATCGGAGTTCTAGATAAGTACGCGAAGTTTCCGATTCCATCTACCGTTCGCCAGGACATCACCGAAACCATGTCGCGCTACGGTCGGCTGTCGATTCGCCGTGGTGAGGACGATCAACTCGAACTCTTCTCGAGTGACCGCGCCGTTCTTCTCGAGGCAAGCCGCAATAAGAAAATTTCACAGCTCCTGGATGGCCCAGTCGGAAACGAAGCCTTCAAGATTCAGGATTGGGCTCGCGGCCAGGTAAAACAGGAACTACTCAAACTTGGCTGGCCGGCCGAGGACTTTGCCGGTTACGCAGAAGGTACCCCGCACTCGATTGATCTCTCGACCGCGGATGACTGGAAGATCCGTGACTATCAGAGCCAGGCGGTCGAGAAGTTCTGGGCCGGTGGCTCCGGTGTGGTTGTGCTTCCTTGCGGCGCTGGAAAGACCATCGTCGGCGCAGCCGCCATGGCCACGGCTAAGACCAACACGCTCATCCTGGTGACCAACACGGTTTCGGCACGTCAGTGGAAGAACGAATTGCTGCGCCGCACCACCCTTACCGAGGATGACATTGGCGAGTACTCGGGCTCGGTGAAAGAAATCAAACCGGTCACCATCGCCACCTACCAAATTTTGACTACCAAACGTAAGAACGAGTACGCGCACCTGGCTCTGCTGAACGCAAACGACTGGGGTCTAATCGTCTACGACGAGGTGCACCTACTGCCGGCTCCGATCTTCAAGATGAGCGCCGACCTTCAGGCGAGACGACGCCTTGGCCTCACCGCCACCCTGGTGCGCGAGGACGGTAAAGAAGGCGATGTATTCTCGCTGATCGGCCCCAAGCGCTTCGATGCGCCTTGGAAAGAGATTGAGGCTCAGGGTTACATTGCACCGGCTGCCTGTTTTGAAGTTCGAATCGACATGGATGAGGAAGAGCGATTCGCCTACGCAATCGCAAACCAGGATGAGAAATATCGCTTGGCCGCGACCTCAGCTGTCAAGATCCCGGTGATCCAGAAACTGCTCAAGAAGCACGCCGGTGAGCCTACTCTTATCATCGGCCAGTATCTCGATCAGATCCACGCCATCTCTGGTGCGCTTCGCGTGCCTGAAATCACGGGTGAAACTCCGGTAGATGAGCGCGAACGCCTATTCGAGCAGTTCCGCACCGGCGAAATCACCACGCTCGTGGTTTCCAAGGTTGCAAACTTCTCGGTTGACCTGCCGGAGGCGTCGGTTGCCCTTCAGATCTCTGGTTCCTACGGTTCTCGCCAAGAAGAAGCACAACGTCTGGGGCGCTTGCTTCGCCCTAAGGCTGACGGGCGAGCCGCAAACTTCTACACGCTGATTACGAGAGACACCGTAGACCAAGATTTCGCGCAGAACCGCCAAAGGTTCCTCGCCGAACAGGGCTATAGCTACGAAATCATCGACGCCCACGAGCTCGAATAATTCGATTCGGCAACTTCGCGTCAATCTTTCAGTAAGCATTCAGCCGTTTCTCAGGAATCGCTGACACACTGGCGTTATGGAAAACGTGAAGGTACTGATCGTCGACGACGAACCAAACATCCGTGACTTGCTCTCGACCAGCCTCCGCTTTGCCGGATTCAGCGTTCACGCTGTGGCAAATGGTGCCGACGCAGTAGCCGCTGCTGAAAAAGGCGAGCCGGACATCATCCTTCTAGACGTCATGCTCCCGGACATGAATGGTTTCAGCGTCACCAAGAAGTTACGTTCCATGGGTATCAACGCCCCGGTGCTGTTTCTTACCGCGCGCGACGAAACCGCCGACAAAGTAACCGGCCTCACCGTCGGCGGTGACGACTACATGACCAAGCCATTTAGCCTGGATGAAATCGTTGCTCGCATTAATGCGATTCTTCGCCGCACAAAGCAGGTTGAAACCGAGGACTCCATCCTTGAAGTTGGCGAAATCAAGATCAACCAGGATGCCCACGAGGTGTTTGCCAACGACCAGCCGGTAGACCTAAGCCCAACCGAGTACAAGTTGCTCAGATTCTTGATGTCAAACCCAAACCGCGTGCTTACCAAGGCTCAGATCTTGGATCACGTTTGGGAGTACGACTTCAATGGAGAGATGGGCATTGTCGAGTCTTATGTCTCCTATCTTCGAAAGAAGCTCGACCCGCTCACCACTGAGCCACTTATCCAGACAAAGCGTGGCGTCGGCTACATGTATAAATCGACCAAGAGCACCAGCTAATGCCCAGCCAACTCTCGAGCGCGTGGGAACGAATTTCCCTTCGAGCCAAACTAACCAGCCTGTCGGTTGCGCTTATTGGAGTGCTCCTAATCGTCTCGAGCCTTGGCACTATTTCGCTGCTTCGCACCTATTTGCAGCAGAACGTCGACACGATGTTGATTTCTACTGCCACCACACTCAGCCATGAGGACCCATCCCTGGTCGAGGCGAGATTGGCCAATCGCCAGCTAACCCTTCCGCGTCTGCCGAGCGACTTCTACGTTGCCTATCTGGATGTATCCGGAAATCTACTGATCGGTTTGGTCTCATCTACAAACGACAGCAAGAATGTTCCAAATCTGTCGACTTTCACCATTGCAAATGTCCTTGCGACTCAGGGTCAGCCCTTCGATGCAGATGCCTCCAGTGGTGGCACTAAGCTCTCGAAGCACCCGGATCTTGCCGACTGGCGAATTGTTACTGTGCCACTCACGGAGACCCCGGGTTCGGTAGTCGTAGCGCTGCCAACCGCGAGTAACCACGCGATTATCAACCAGTATGAGTTGATCGGCGCCGGCTTCGGCGTTTTGCTTCTGCTTATCAGCGGCCTGAGCATCTGGCTCACCATCACGTCGGCCCTTCGCCCACTCAACGAGGTTGAGCGCACCGCTCGAGCTGTAGCGGATGGTGACATTTCACAGCGCCTTTTGGAACGCCCAGGCAAAACCGAAATCGCCAGACTGAACCATTCGCTCAACACCATGCTTGGCAGCGTTGAAAACGCGATGGCTTCGCGCAATAAGACCCTCGAGCAGATGCGCAGATTTGTTGCCGATGCCAGCCACGAGCTGCGCACTCCCCTGGTTTCGGTGAGAGGCTACGCCGAGCTATACCGAATGGGCGCACTCAAGAAAGAGCAAGACGTCGCTGAAGCGATGGGTCGAATCGAAAGCGAAGCCATTCGCATGACCGGCCTGGTCGAGAGCCTACTGACCCTCGCCCGCCTAGACGACGGCGCCAAGCTACAGACTGCAAAAACCGACCTTGTGTCACTTGCTGCCGATGTGGCTAAAGACTATTCGGTGACCGATGGGCACCGCGAAGTGAAACTTATCGACCTCGAGGGTAAATCATTAGCCAAGGACGCCAAGGTTTACGCCAAGGTAGACGCCAATTCGATTCGACAGGTCTTCACCAACCTGCTGAGCAACGCTGGTCGCTTCTCTCCGGAAGGCGCCCAAATCGAAATCGCGTTCGGTAACCGACGCAACGACGAGATTATTTTCGAGGTCCGTGACCACGGCGAGGGCATTCCCGAGCAACTTAGAACCAAAGTGTTCGAACGCTTCTATCGCGCCGACAACTCGCGTAATCGCGAGACCGGAGGCTCGGGTCTAGGGCTCGCCATCGTCACCACAATCGTCGAACGCCACGATGGCGAGATAGCTGTAGATGAAACCCCTGGTGGCGGAGCCACCTTCCGGGTTACCCTGCCGGTCGCGTAACGATTCCCACTAACGACTAACCCCAGAGAACCATTCACATTCTTGTGATTCTCCGGCGCCAGGCATCGCTTCAAAGGTCACACTTGAGGCATGACTCAATTCACCGTAGACAGCGAACAAGTATGGCTTGCCAATGCGACCATCCAAAACACCATCACAAGAATCAATCAAGAGGTAGAAGCGCTACACGGCCAACTACTTGGGCTTCAATCGACTTGGACGGGTCAAGCTGCAAACAGCTTCCAGGAGTTGGCTAACCGCTGGCGATCAACTTCAGCGACCGTGGAGGCCCAGCTAGGAGCATTGGGTAACGCTCTAGCCACGGCAGCCAATCAATACTCAGAGATTGAGATTGCCAACCAGCGACTGTTCCTCTGAGTGAGCGAATAAAAGGATATTAAAGCCAAAAGGGCGGCCACCGAAGTGACCGCCCTTTTTGTGTTTTGACTTTAGAAATCCATGCCGCCCTGAGGTGCTGCAGCCGGAGCGTGTGGCTCTGGCTTGTCTGCAACAACTGCCTCGGTGGTTAGGAATAGACCAGCAATCGATGCTGCGTTCTGCAGTGCCGAGCGGGTTACCTTCACTGGGTCGTTGATGCCTGCGCCAAGCATGTCAACGTACTCACCGGTAGCGGCGTTTAGACCGTGACCGACTGGAAGGTTAGCAACCTTGTCTGCAACAACGCCTGGCTCTAGACCTGCGTTGATAGCAATCTGCTTTAGTGGTGCCGAGATAGCGACGCGAACGATGTTTGCGCCGGTTGCCTCGTCACCGGTGAGGTGAAGCTTCTCGAAAGCGGTCTTGCCAGCCTGGATTAGAGCAACGCCACCACCGGCGACGATACCCTCTTCAACGGCTGCCTTCGCGTTGCGAACTGCGTCCTCGATGCGGTGCTTGCGCTCCTTGAGCTCAACCTCGGTTGCTGCACCAGCCTTGATGACTGCTACACCGCCGGCAAGCTTAGCTAGACGCTCCTGTAGCTTCTCGCGGTCGTAGTCGCTGTCGGTGTTGTCCATCTCGCGACGGATCTGCTCAACACGGCCAGCGATCTGGTCTGCGTTGCCGGCACCCTCAACGATGGTGGTCTCATCCTTGGTGATTACAACCTTGCGAACACGACCTAGAAGATCAAGGGTGGTGTTCTCTAGCTTTAGGCCAACCTCTTCTGAGATGACTTGTCCGCCGGTAAGGATCGCAATGTCCTGAAGCATAGCCTTGCGACGGTCGCCGAAGCCAGGAGCCTTTACAGCAACCGACTTGAAGATGCCGCGGATCTTGTTGACGATCAGCGTAGCTAGCGCTTCGCCGTCTACGTCTTCAGCAATGATCAGAAGCGGCTTGTTTGCCTGGATTACCTTGTCAACGATTGGCAGAACATCCTTGATGTTTGAGATTTTGCCGTTGACGATAAGCACGTAAGCGTCCTCAAGAACCGCTTCCTGGCGCTCAGGGTCGGTAACCATGTAAGCCGAGATGTAACCCTTGTCGAAGCGCATACCTTCGGTTAGCTCTAGGTTGATGCCGAAAGTGTTTGACTCCTCAACGGTGACCACACCTTCCTTACCGACCTTCTCGATAGCCTCGGCGATTAGCTCACCGATCTGGGTGTCGCCGGCTGAGATAGATGCGGTAGCCGCAATCTGAGCCTGAGTCTCGACTGGCTTGGCGTTAGCAACAAGCTCTTCGATTACTGCAGCAACAGCCTTCTCGATGCCCTTCTTCAGGGTGATTGGGTCTGCACCAGCCGCAACGTTGCGAAGACCTTCGCGAACCAATGCCTGTGCAAGAACGGTTGCGGTGGTGGTGCCGTCGCCGGCTACGTCGTCAGTCTTCTTTGCGACTTCCTTGACTAGCTCTGCGCCGATGCGCTCGAACGGGTCGTCCAGCTCGATTTCCTTGGCAATCGAAACACCATCGTTGGTGATGGTCGGGGCGCCCCACTTCTTCTCTAGAACTACGTTGCGACCGCGTGGGCCAAGGGTTACCTTGACGGTGTCAGCAAGGATGTTAAGACCGCGCTCTAGTCCGCGACGGGCCTCTTCATTGAAGTGAATGATTTTTGCCATTTTGGTTTCAATCTCCTGTAAGTGATTAGCACTCTTTAGGTTTGAGTGCTAACTCTATTTTGGCACTCTCATGCCCCGACTGCCAAATCCATTTGGTGATCTGTTTAAAGAAAAACACCCTCCCCGAAGGGAGGGTGTTTCTGAAATCTATGCGGTCGCTTAGATTACGTGTACGTTGTCTGCCTGAGGACCCTTGTCGCCGTTCTTAACTTCGAACTCTACGCGCTGGTTTTCCTTAAGCTCCTTGTAACCCTCTGACTGGATTGCTGAGAAGTGTACGAATACATCTGCTCCGCCATCCTGAGTGATGAAGCCGAAACCCTTTTCAGCGTTAAACCACTTGACGGTACCTTGTGCCATTGCTTTTACTCCTGTTGCTATATGACAACCATGGCTAAATGCCAGGTTGAGTCGCATAGAAAAAGAGCTTGTGCTGCGGATACTGCTACGACCACTTATAACACTAGCCCCTAGGGGGTAGTGAGTGGCAAGCGTTTTCGCGAGAAAACTCGCTTGGTTATAGAGAAGTTATAACCGCGTTCACCCGAATTATTTGTAATCGGTTCCGATTACGATCGTGATTGCCCCCGCATAAGCGGTCGATTGTTCAACCGGGTAACCGCCCAGAGACTTTGCAATCACTGCCGCCGCTGCCTTGTTACCGATATCGAAGTAGTAGACCACAGTCTTCTCAACGGCCGACTTGGAAGACACCTCGCCGCCCAATTCACCGGCAGAAACCACATTGAATCCCGAGTCAACAAGCGACGTCGCTACCTTATCGGCGGTGCCAGAAGTTGCCGTGGCATCCAGAATTGTGATCTCCAGCCCCTTTGCCACATCGGCAGCCGAAACAGTTTCGACCGGCGCCGATGGTGCGGTGAAGAGGTTTGAGGCATCTGCTAGCTTCAAACCGAAATAGCCCAAAAGAGCCACCACGATGGCCACGAGGAGGATGCGCAAGAACTCCAGGGCACGAATCTTTGGAGTGCGGCGCACTCGGTGACGACCGCCGTGAGCAACGGCTGAATCAAATTCGTCCAGTGGGAACTTTTGCGACATGAATCCTGCTTAACCTTGAAGCAACTCAAATTGAGTGCCCTTAATATTAGGCAGACGAAAGGCGATTCGATGGAGTATCCGGTAAATAAAACCGAAGAGCAGTGGCGACAAGAACTCAGCGAATTCGAGTACCACGTTCTGCGAGAAGCCGGAACGGAGCGCGCCTATACCGGCGAACTACTCGAAGAAAGCCGCATCGGCACCTTTTCTTGCAAGGGCTGCGGCGCAGAGCTTTTCAAGAGCCAAACCAAGTTTGACTCACACTGTGGCTGGCCAAGCTTTTACGAGCCAAAGGCTGGCGATGCAGTGCAGCTAATTGAGGACCGAAGCCATGGAATGGTTCGCACCGAGGTGCGCTGCGCCGCGTGTGGCTGCCACCTTGGTCACGTTTTCGAGGATGCACCTCAGACCCCAACAGGCGACCGCTACTGCATAAACTCGGTCAGCATCACCTTTAGCGCCGACTGACTCTTTCTTGTAGACTTGTCAGGTTGCCTCGGCAACTAGCCGACTTGGCGCAATTGGCAGCGCACCGTACTTGTAATACGGGGGTTAGGGGTTCAAGTCCCCTAGTCGGCTCAGCAAAAAGCCCCAGAGAATTCTCTGGGGCTTTTTCTGATGTTTGACGCTTACTGCTGAGTGCTCACGCTCTGGACGAACTGAGCGAAACGAGCTGGGCTCATTAGGTCATCGTTAGTCTTCCAGGTGTATCGCTGGCCGTTCACAAGGATGAATGGGGTTCCATCAACGGTGAAATTGGTGCCCGGGATAGGCGTGCTCAGCACCTTGCTGGTGTGATCGAGCAACCAAGGACCAAATGCTTTGTCCTTGATACAGCTGGTTAGCTGATCTGTGGCCTTGATTTGCACCTTGGCCAGGTCGGCAACCAGTTCATCGTTGCTAGGGCCTGCGGTGCCTTCCTGAGGCTGGTTTTCGAACAGCAATGAGCTGTAGTCGAAGAAGCTGCTAGGCGCATACTCGGCGACACAAATAGCCGCGCTACCTGCTCGGCTCGAGTACTCGTTTGGAGTGGCACGTCCATCCAAGAATGAAAGCGGGTGAATCTCGAGGGTTGCCGCACCGGTGTTTACCCAGCTCTTCAACTGTGAAGAGTTAGGCACCTCAAATTGCTGACAAATTGGGCACTGGTAGTCCAGGTAAATGACGATGTTTGGAGGAGTGGTAGTTGCAGCGGTTGCCGATGGGGCTGGAACCGGTGTCGGCGTATTGGTCGAGGTGAAGGCCTCGAGGCCAACTCCGAGTTTGATTCCGCCGTCAAAAATGAGGTTGGTTGGCGCCGATGAGGTGGCAGGTGAGTTTGAACCGCTTGCGATTGCAAAAGTGACGATTGAAACTGCGGCGATGATGACCGCGCCAATTCCAAGCTGGAGACCCAGACGCTTGCGGCGTTCGCCCTTCTTGTGCTGCTCACGAAGTGCCTTCGCCTTGGCTCGAGCCTCTTCGCGCTGCTGGTTGCGGGTAGGTCTATTTTCGTTTGAAGTCATAAATCCCTCGCTCGTGCGTCACGATTTGATATCGGACAGGTTTTCTAGTCTATGCGAGGGCGCCTTGGCTGGCATAATGGAAGCACCTCAACAACGTTGTTGTTGGGTTTCTATCACTACGGATCGTCCGGCACGTACCTGCCGGTGAAGGAAAATAAAAAAAATGGCATCTGTAACATTTGAAAACGCAACTCGTCTGTACCCAGGCGGAACCCGCGCAGCAGTAGACAAGATCAACCTAGAGATCGCCGATGGCGAGTTCCTAGTTCTGGTTGGTCCTTCAGGCTGTGGAAAGTCAACCACACTGCGCATGCTTGCGGGTCTTGAAGAGGTTAACTCAGGTCGCATCCTGATCGGTGACCGCGATGTAACCGACGTTCCACCTAAGGACCGCGACATCGCCATGGTTTTCCAAAACTATGCTCTTTACCCACACATGACCGTTGCCGAGAACATGGGCTTCGCCCTCAAGATCGCTGGCGTTGCTAAGGAAGAACGTGCAGCTCGTGTCCTTGAGGCTGCAAAGCTTCTCGATCTAGAGCCATACCTAGCACGTAAGCCAAAGGCGCTTTCTGGTGGTCAGCGTCAGCGCGTAGCCATGGGCCGCGCGATTGTCCGCAAGCCTCAGGTGTTCCTAATGGACGAGCCTCTTTCAAACCTTGATGCGAAGCTTCGCGTACAGACCCGCACCCAGATCGCTTCACTCCAGCGTCGTCTAGGCGTAACCACCGTTTACGTTACACACGACCAAGTCGAGGCTATGACCATGGGTGACCGAGTAGCAGTACTAAAGGACGGAATTCTGCAGCAGGTGGCTTCTCCTCGCGAGCTTTACGAAGTTCCAAGCAACGTATTCGTTGCAGGCTTCATTGGCTCACCAGCGATGAACCTTCTTCAGCTTCAGATCGTTGAAGGCGGAGTCCAGTTCGGAAACACCGTTCTTCCGGTTGCTGCCAACATCCTGTCAAAGACCAAGGCAAAGAGCATCACCGTAGGTATTCGCCCTGAGGGCCTACACGTAAGTGCAAACGAAGGCATTGAAGTTGACGTTGACGTGGTTGAAGAACTCGGTGCAGACGGCTTCCTTTATGGTCGCTCACACCTAGACGGCGCCGAGCAGGACATCACCGCTCGAGTTGACGGTCGCATTCACCCGAACAAGGGCGAAAAAGTATTCCTGAAGGCCGAGGGTGGAATCATCCACCTGTTCGACGTAGAGACTGGCGAGCGCCTTAACTAAAAGTTGAGCTCACTCGACATCACGGCTGCCACGGTAGAGCCAGCACTGCTGGATCTACCGTGGCATTTGCCTTTAGAAGACTGGCCAACCGAGAACATCGCGGCCCTACCAAAGGGCCTTAGTCGGCACACCGTGCGATTCGCTCACCTCAACGATCACGTAATCGCTATCAAAGAGACACTTCCAGAGCTAGCTAAACGCGAGTACGAGATGCTCAAGCAACTGCTGAAGCTGGATGTGCCATGCGTAGAGCCATTTGCGATCATCAACGGCAGAACTTCATCCGAAGGTGAGGAACTGCTCTCGGTCTTGGTCACCCGACACCTCAAGTTCTCGCTTCCGTATCGAGCAATGTGGTCACAGGGGCTTCGAGCGGAGACTGCAACTCGCCTGGTTGACGCATTGGCCGTTCTTCTGGTCAGATTGCACATCGCCGGTTTTTTCTGGGGCGATGTATCACTTTCAAACACCCTGTTCAGGCGCGACGCCGGAGCATTCGCCGCTTATCTCGTGGATGCCGAGACCGGGCATCTCTATGACGGCGGGCTCTCTAACGGCCAGCGCGAGAACGACCTAGAGATCGCTCGAGTCAACATTGCGGGTGAACTCATGGACCTAATCGCCAGCGGAAATGCCGCGCCAGGTGTAGACGCGGTGGCCACCAGTGAGCGAATCGTTGCCAAGTATCGCGAGCTCTGGACCGAACTCACCGGTATCGAAACGTTTGAGGCCGCCGACCGCTGGAAGATTAACCGTCGCGTTGACCGCCTAAATGAATTGGGATTCGACATCGAGGAGCTGGCCATCAAGACTGATGCGAGCGGAACCAAGGTGAAGATTCAACCAAAGGTCGTGGATGCCGGGCACCACGCACGCCGACTAATTCGACTCACGGGCCTAGATGTCGAAGAGAACCAAGCTCGCAGACTGCTCAACGACCTTGACCAATACCGAGTCGAGAACCCTCGCCCGGGCGCCGATGAGGAAGTTCTCGCTCACGAATGGCTGAGTCGCTGCTTTGAGCCTGTGGTTACCGCTATTCCGAAGCACCTACTCGGCCGTCTAGAACAGGCCGAAATTTACCACCAGTTTCTCGAGCACCGCTGGTACATGATGGAGAATCAGGAACGCGATGTGCCTCTTGCCGAAGCAGTTCAGTCCTACATCGACAACGTTCTGGTGAACCGTCGTGACGAAGAGGCCTATCTAAGCCCACCGACCGAGGCGATCACCATGCCAAACGCTGTGCCTTCGGGCACAATCGTGGTTGCCGAAGACGATGACGAAATCGATTGGCGAGATTTGGTTTAAACGAAAAACCCCGACCAATGGTCGGGGTTTTTCAATAGGTGGCTTAGCGCTTTAGTGCCGCGCGTCGCTTTGAGATTTCGTAAAGCGAAACCGAAGCCGCGATTCCAGCATTTAGTGATTCGGTGTCGCGCGCGATAGGAATCGACAACACCGCGTCACAGTTCTCGGTCACGAGACGCGAGAGGCCCTTACCTTCGGAACCAACGACCAGCAGCAATGGCTCGGTAGCTAGATCGAACTCTGGAAGCGACATCGAACCGCCTCCGTCTAGGCCTACGACGAAAACGCCGCGCTTTTTGAACTCCTTGAGGGTGTTGTTCAGGTTGGCAGCAAGCGCAACCGGCACACGTGCGGCTGCACCGGCCGAAGTCTTCCAAGCCGAAGCGGTTACACCGGTTGAGCGGCGCTGCGGCAGGATTACACCCTGACCGCCGAAGGCAGCAACGGAACGAATGATCGCACCTAGGTTGCGTGGGTCGGTAATGCCATCAAGGGCCACAAAGAGCGGCTTCTGGCCGCGCGACAAGATTAGGTCCAGCATCTCCATCGGGTGCTGGTACTTGTATGGCGGAACCGAAAGAGCAATGCCCTGGTGCACCGAGTCAAAACCGGTCATGCGGTCCATCTCTGGACGAGTGATTTCGTTCACCGGAATGCCGCGAGAGCCTGCCATCTTGATGGCTTCCTTGACTCGCTCATCCATTTCGATGCGCGAAGCGATGAACAGTGCGGTCGCCGGAACCTTGGCACGAAGGGCCTCGATTACCGAGTTGCGACCCGAAAGGACCTCAGATGCGTCAGCGGCTTTAGCAACGCGCTGACCCGAACGTGCAGCAGCACCAGCTGAGCCCGCAGTGCGAGCGGTAGGAGCTAGGAACTCACCTCGACGAATCGGGGTCGCTCCGGTTGCCTGCTTGTGCTTCTCAGCGGCAGCCTTGGCCTTATAAGCCTTGTGGTACGGGCGATCTTCGGCCTTCGGGGTCGGACCGCGGCCCTCAAGAGCCTGCTTTCCGTGACCTCCGGTGCCGACCTTGCCGCCCTTTTTGCTTTTCGCCGCGCCTGGGCGTCTTGGTGTTCCAGCCATTAATTAACACTCCAATGAGTTCCGTCGGCAGCATCTTCTAGCGTGATGCCAGCTGCCTGTAGTTGGTTTCTAATTGCATCTGATCGTGCAAAATCTTTGTTGGCGCGAGCCGCCTTGCGCTCGTCGATTAGCGCCTGAATCAGGCTATCTAGCGCCTGATCGTTAGCGCCTGAGGCATCCGCCCAATCGAGAGGATTGATTCCCAGAACCGAGGTCATGGCCAAGACAGCCTTTAGTGCCGATGCTAGTGCGCGGTCATCCGAAGCATCGAATGCAGAGTTTCCGGCGCGGACCTCATCGTGCAAAGTTGCCAAGGCTGCCGGCATCGCAAGGTCGTCATCCATGGCTTTAATGAAAGCGGCCGGCAAAACCTCACGAACATTTGAAAGCTCAGGTGCCGAACCAAGGCGACGTGATGCCTTTTCAACGAAGGTTTCGATTCTAGAAACTGCGGCTTCCGCCTCGTCTAGCACGCCTTCGTGATAGTCGAGCACCGAACGATAGTGCGCCGAGCCTAGGTAGTAGCGAACCACGATTGGGCGAGCTGCGGCCAAAAGGTCGGCAGCAAAGATTGAGTTGCCAAGCGACTTTGACATCTTTTGGCCAGAAACGTTCACCAGGCCGTTGTGTAGCCAGTAGTTTGCGAATGCATCGCCGGCAGCCGAGCTCTGAGCCAGTTCATTTTCGTGGTGCGGGAATCGAAGATCTAAACCGCCGCCATGGATGTCGAACTGCGAGCCGAGGTACTTGGTCGACATCGCGGAGCACTCAATGTGCCAGCCAGGTCGACCAGCGCCAAAGCGGGTGTTCCAGGCTGCAGAATCTGGATCGCCGGCCTTGTGGGCCTTCCAAAGTGCAAAATCTCGCGGGTCACGCTTACCGCGCAAATCAACCTCGGCGTCCGGTGCCATATCGTCGATTTTTTGGTTGGTTAGCTCGCCGTACTTTGACCATTTTGAGGCCGCAAAATACACATCGGCAGAGCCGTCTTCGGCCTGGTAGGCGTAACCAGCTGCAATCAGTCTTTCGATGAGATCCAACATCTCAGGGATGGCCGCAGTCGCGCGAGGCTCATAGGTTGGCGGTTGAATCTGAAGAGCTGCGTAAGCCTGGTTGAAAGCCAACTCAAAGCGATAGGCCAAAGCCCACCACTGCTCACCGGTTTTCTTAGCGTTTTCGAGCACCTTGTCATCGATATCGGTGACGTTGCGAACCAACGTCACTTCTTGACCGCTGTAGGTCAACCAGCGACGCAACTGGTCGTAGACCAGGGCTGAACGCAAATGACCCACGTGAGGAAGACCTTGAACGGTTGGCCCGCAAAGGTAGATTCCGACCTTACCGGCCACGATAGGTTCGAATGCGCGCACAGCTTGGGCGCGTGAATCAAACAGACTTAGGCTCACTGTGCCAGCCTACCTTCAGGGCCGGTTTCAGCCTCGGATTTAGCCAGTAAAGCGGTCGCAACCGCTGCAACACCTTCGGTGTTTCCGAGGAACCCGAGACCATCCGTGGTCGTGGCACCAAGCGACACCGGCGCACCCAGGATGCCCTCGAGGGCAGCTTCAACTGCGGCGCGGTGAGGCGCTACCTTTGGGCGATTGCCGATGATTTGAACCGCGACATTTTCGACCCTGAATCCGGCCGCAGAAATAAGTTCCAGCGCACCTTCGAGAAAGACTTTGCCGTTGGCACCAAAGAACTCCGGGCGGTCAACTCCGAAGTTTGAACCGATATCGCCCAACCCGGCAGCCGAAAGCAGGGCGTCAACGATTGCGTGACTGACCGCATCGCCGTCACTATGTCCATCCAGACCGCGCTCCCCCGGCCAAATGATGGTGCCAAGGTAGAGCGGCTTTGCCGCGTCTTCGGTAAAGCGGTGGACGTCGGTGCCGATGCCGGTTCGGTAACCCGAAGGCTTACCCGCGAAACGCAATTCGGCACCAGCAAGGTCAGCCGGCGTAGTGATTTTGAAAGCTCGTTCGTCACCATCAATGGCAAGGATGCGGTGCCCCGCCGACTGCATGAGCGCAGCGTCATCAGTGAAGTCAGCCTCTGCTGCACCGTAGGCGGCAACGAGATCACTAGCGAGGAAACCCTGAGGTGTCTGGGCCGAACGTAAGACTTCGCGATCGACGGTTTCGAGTACGGTTTCTCCATCGATTCGCTTGATGGTGTCAACCACGCGCATCACCGGCAGCGATGACAGCTTGGTTTGACGAACCGATGCGGCCACGCTTGCGAACAAGGATGTCGGCGCCAGCGCGCGAGCGGCATCGTGAACCAAAACAATTTGTGATTCAGGCTGAAGTTCGCCCAGAGCGTTGGCGATTGACCCCTGACGAGTCTCACCACCGAGCACTACCTCGAAACCGATTGGCAGGTCGCCAATCAGTTCAGCGCCGATTTCAGCCGCTTCAACCAGGTGTGATTCGGGTACGGCAATGATCAACTGTGCCAATTCGGGCAAAGCAATAATTGATTCGATTGCGTGAGTTAGTAGCGGTCGACCGACTAGGTCAACGAACGCCTTTGGTTTTCCAGCGCCGAGGCGCTGCCCCTGACCCGCAGCAACCACTACCAACGCGATGTCGCGCTTGGCCATGAGACCTGCCTTAGAGGGTTTGGGTTATGAAGCTAGAACCGTGTCGAGTTCGGCTGATGCCTTCTCTTCGTCGGTCTTGCGAGCAAGAGCCAACTCTGAAACTAAGATCTGGCGAGCCTTAGCGAGCATGCGCTTTTCGCCGGCCGAAAGACCACGATCTTGGTCGCGGCGCCATAGGTCGCGAACAACCTCAGAAACCTTGACTACATCGCCTGAGGCAAGCTTCTCTAGGTTTGCCTTGTAACGGCGAGACCAGTTGGTTGGCTCTTCGGTGAATTCTGCTCGAAGAACGCTGAAGACCTGCTCCACGCCCTTCTTGTCGATGACGTCGCGAACGCCGACCATTTCAACGTTTGCTGCTGGCACCCAAATGGTAAGTTCGCCCTGGGCGACCTTCAGCTGCAAGTACTTTTGGGTTTCACCACGAAGGGTGCGGTCAGCAACCTCGATGATTTGTGCTGCACCGTGGTGGGGATAAACGACCGTTTCGCCGACTTCAAACTTCATGTGGCTAATTCCCTTCAGAAACAACCATTTTACCACACTATGAGCCGTTTATAAAGGGGTAAACTGGAAGGGCTGTTTAGCGTTTCACTGGAGGAAAAATGAACATCCGCAAGTTTGCAACCGTGGCCGTAGCCGCATCTCTTCTGCTTGGCACCGCCGGCTGCACCTTTATGAACCCGATCGCCTCACGCATCGAATATGCGCCAAGCGATGGCACTCAGGCGAGCCTCACCAACGTTGACGCACGAAACTTCCTAGTCCTAAGCGACGACAAGGGCAACGCAGCACTTTTCGGTTCGCTGGTAAACCGCGGACTTGATTCAACCAGCGTCAAGCTCCAGTACACCGACGCAACCAGCAAAGAGACCAAACAGGCGTTCTACACCCTACTGCCAGCTCAGAAGCTTGACTTCGGCTACAACGGCACCAGCCCGCTTAACTTCAACCTTGGCGGCAAGCCAGGCGAGGTAGTCAGCGTTTGGGTATCTGCCGGCACCGAAAACGGCAAGGAAATGAACGTTCCAGTTCTCGATGGCACCCTCGCCGAGTACAGCGACCTAGTGAAGCAGCTTGGCGGTTCGACTCCTGCTGTTGAGCCGAACGCAACCCCTAGCGCTACCCCAAGCAACTAATCCTTAATAAGAAATGACCACCCCGAGGGGTGGTCATTTTTTTATACTGCCTAAACGTCTGGGCAGAAATCGTTTTTGTCGCCCTAAACCTCGAACTTGTAGCCGAGTCCGCGAACGGTCATCAGGTGAACCGGTCGAGCTGGGTCGTCCTCAATCTTGGAGCGAATTCGCTTGATGTGGACATCGAGAGTCTTGGTGTCACCGAAGTAGTTTGAGCCCCAAACTCGATCGATGATCTGACCACGGGTCAGAACTCGGTTTACGTTTTCAAGTAGTAGCTCGAGAAGCTCAAATTCCTTCAGCGGCATCGAAACCTTGTTGCCGTTTACGGTCACAATGTGGCGCTCGACATCCATCTGAACCGGGCCTGCCGTCAGTAGGCCACTGACCGGAGCTGAAGGCTCGATGTTTCTGCGCAAAATTGCCTTCATACGAGCCAGTAGCTCTCGGGTCGAATACGGCTTCGTGACGTAGTCATCGGCTCCGATTTCAAGCCCAACGACCTTGTCAATCTCGGAATCCTTGGCGGTCAACATGATGATTGGAACCTGCGAGGTGCTTCGAATGTTGCGGCATACCTCGTTTCCGCTCATTCCAGGAAGCATTAGGTCAAGCAGAATGATGTCTGCTCCATGCTCCGAGAACGCAGTGAGGGCTTTGAGGCCATCCTCGGCTTCAACTACGTCGTAACCCTCTTTTTGCAGCAGGTAAACCAAGGGTTCGCGAAGCGACTGTTCGTCTTCAACGACAAGCACTCTAGCCATTATTTCCATCCTTGTTTAGTTCATTGATCTGGACGTCGGCCAGCGGCAGACGAAGCGTGAAAGTAGAGCCCAAGCCAAGCTGAGAAAAGAGCTTGATTTCGCCACGGTGGTTTGATGCGACGTGCTTTACGATTGCGAGACCCAATCCGGTTCCGCCGGTTTCGCGTGAGCGTGACGGGTCAACACGGTAAAAGCGTTCAAAAATACGTTCTTGATCCTCAGGGGCAATACCAACGCCGTGGTCGGTCACCGCAATCTCGGCGACGCCTTCGATTGCACGCAATCCAATGCCCACGGATGAGCCTGGCTCGGAATAAAGAATGGCGTTCTCGATTAGGTTCTTGACAGCCATCGTGAGCATTTCGTGATCGCCGTAGATGACGATGCCACTTGGTGCATCGACCTCGATCGAGATGTTTTTTGCTTCTGCGATTACCTGGTTTCGCTCGACCGATTCATGCACGATACCTTCGAGGTCTACCAAGTCGCCGGTCTTCGAAAGGTCTGCGCTTTGAAGTCTAGAAAGTTGAATGATCTCCTGAACCAGGCTTCCAAGGCGGCGCGATTCGCGGTAGAGGTTACCGGCAAACTTGGTCACCATGGCCGGGTCATCGGTGGCATCCTGAAGTGCTTCGGCGAGCAGGCCGATGGCACCAATTGGGGTCTTTAGTTCGTGTGAGATGTTGGCAACGAAGTCGCGACGAGTGTCCTCGAGTCGCTTTGATTCGGTGCGGTCTTCGACCAACAACATGACGTTGTTGTTTTCCATGCGAGCGGCACGAGCCTGAACCCAGATGCTCTCACCTCTAAGCCCAGTGCTTAGCTCAGCTTCAATTGAATGATTCTTTCCGGTGCCTCGAACTAGTTCGACTAGGCGGACCAACTCGCTGTGAATCAATAGGCGGTTTTGAACGAGCCCAAGTGCTAGGGCACCCTGCGTGGCACGAACGACGGTATTTGAGCCATTCAGAATTACGCCAGCGCTGGCAAGGAGATCTAGGATCTCTACAGCACCCTCAGGTATGGCGCGCTCTGCTTCGATGGCTTCCAATTGCTTCTTTCGCTTGTCTCTCGTTAGAACGAGAACCAGACCCGCGCCAAGAACCCCACCTACGACTAGCGCAAGTAGGATTGTCGAGAAGCTGTTCACATTCTTAACTGTAGGCGATTCTTTCAGAGAACTTCCGGGGAGTTTTGAGAGAAGAGCCGTAATTTGGGCACAGTTCAAGCGTTATTTTTGACTTGTTCACCTAAGGGTGAAAAGGTAAACAGTAGATTCTCGAGAAAGGCTCGTCATGCGCGAAGTATTCCAGTCACAACTAACAGAGGTTCAAAACCGTTTGGTTGAGATCGCAGAAGATTCGGCACGAGTGATCGAGAAGGCGACGAAGGCATTTGGCACCTCGGATGTAGCTCTAGCCGACGAGGCAATCGCCATCTCAGACGCCACTGCCAATAAGGCACTTGCTCTCGACGAGCTAGTCATCAAGGTTCTTGCGCGACAGTCTCCTGTAGCACGCGATCTTCGAATCTTGGTTTCAGCACTTCGCATCTCGGCATCACTCGAACGCATGGGCGCTCTAGCCGGCCACATCGCGGCTATCGCCCGCTACCGCTTCCCTGGCGCCGCCGTTCCTGCGTCTCTAAAGGCAACCTTTGACGAAATGGGTCAGCTTGACGTCAAGCTAGCCAAGCAGGTTGTCGAACTACTCAAGAACACCAGCGTCGACTTCGCTCGCCAGATTCAGGCCGAAGACGCCCGTGTAGACGAACTACACCGTCACGTTTTCGACGTCGTCCTGGGCGACGACTGGAAGGAAAACGCCATGTTTACCGTGGACGTGACCCTAGCCAGCCGCTACCACGAGCGTTTCGCAGACCACGTTGTCGACATCTCATCAAAGGTCAGCTACCTAACCACCGGAGACTGGGCCGACAACGAATAATCCCAAGAATTAGAAATGGCCTCCCAATTGGGAGGCCATTTCACTTTAAGTTTCTACTTCTTAGCGCCTTGAGCAGCAACTGCAGCTGCACCTGCGGCAGCGGCCTCAGGGTCAAGGTACTCACCACCGGCAACTATTGGCTTGAAGTTTTCATCCAACTTGTAAACCAACGGGATACCGGTAGGGATGTTCAACTCTGCGATGTCTTCATCCGAGATTCCATCAAGGTGCTTGACCAGCGCACGAAGAGAGTTACCGTGTGCGGTAACCAATACGGTCTTGCCAGACTTCAGATCAGGCTGGATGTCTGATAGCCAGAATGGAAGCATGCGCTCGAGGACATCCTTGAGGCATTCGGTCTTTGGCACGTTGCCACCCAGATCGGTGTAACGGTCATCGTGAGCCTGTGAGTACTGGTCGTTGTCATCGATCGGCGGTGGTGGCACATCGAAGCTGCGGCGCCAGGTCTGGAACATCTCTGGGCCGTATTCAGCCAAGGTCTGAGCCTTGTCCTTACCCTGAAGCGCACCGTAGTGGCGCTCGTTGAGGCGCCAGTCGCGCTTCACGTCAATCCAGCTGCGCTCGGCTGCGTTAAGGGCAATGTGCGCAGTGTTGATGGCACGCTTCAGGCGTGATGTGTACAGCAAGTCTGGCTTGAGGCCTGATTCGGCAAGTAGTTCACCTGCGCGCTTTGCTTCTGCGCGACCCTGGTCGCTTAGGTCAACATCTACCCAGCCGGTGAAAAGGTTCTTCTGGTTCCAGTCACTGTTACCGTGACGAAGCAGAATCAAAGTGTATTTTGCGGTCATGCCCTCTAGTTTACCGGCCAGACCGGCCCTCGACCCTTGATTTTTGGCGTAATTTGGAATGGTGGCAGTCAAGAAGCCGGTGGGCACAGTTACCCGAGGCACAACCAACCCAAACCGACTCAGAAGAGTCGATCGATACATCGCTGCGCTTCCGGTATTAAGAAGAACCGAGTCTCCAGTCGTGGTCGACCTAGGCTTTGGGGCGAGCCCGATTACCGCAGTCGAACTCTTGGCCCGTTTGAGCAAGGCGAACCCACGCACCCATGTCGTAGGCATCGAAATCGAGCGTGAGCGTGTTGAGCGCGGTCTGGCAGTTGCTACCTCGAATTTGCACTTCACCCACGGTGGCTTTGAAACACCCCTACCCGGCCACCTTGCAGCGACGGCGACCATAATCCGCGCCTTCAACGTGCTTCGCCAGTATGACGAATCTGAGGTCGCAAACGCCTGGGCAATCATGCAGTCGAGATTGGCGAAAGATGGCCTACTTATTGAAGGAACCTGCGATGAAATCGGGCGCCTTTCTAGTTGGGTGACGCTCGACCGTGAGCGACCACTGAGCTTGACCATATCGCTGCACCTAAGCAGCCTGGAACTGCCGAGCAAGGTGGCCGAGCGTCTACCCAAGGCCTTGATTCACCACAATTTGCCGGGCGAAAAGATACATGATTTTCTTCAGGCCTTGGATGCCGCCTGGCGCCTTAACGCGGGCCTAAGCACCTTCAGCCCATCGCAGCGCTGGATAGCGACCTGCAACCAACTTGAAGCTGCCGGCTGGCCGTTGGTTGGCGATAAGAAGCGCAGGAGACTGGGCGAATTAAGCGTCGAATGGGCCGCAGTCTCGCCGAGCGAGTAGCGACCCATCCGGGTTGAAAATCTATTGCTTTGGCTTTGGCAATCCCTTTTCAACAATCGCGATCGCCTTTACTCGCTCAGATTCTGGAAGTGCCGCGATGACGGCAGAACCTAGGGCTCCCTGGCTGTCCTGGCGAACCACAAATCGACCGAAGGCGCGAAGAGTGTTGTTGTCCTGACCACACAGCGAAAGGGTTACCGGGTAGGTTGCACCGTAACCAATTGGGTCGCCAGCCTTTGGCTTAGCCGCAGCCTTATCGGCACCGAGCTGCACTCCGGCCACGTCTGCGGTGGCTAGATCCTTGCCAACCTGAATCGAGGCAACGGTTGAGTAAGCGTAGAGCGCGTTCGAGAACGAGGTTATGGCAATCTGCCCCTCGGCAAGGTTGGCCAGCACTGCGCCGGTGTCAATCGGTGCAGCCTTTGCAAGGGTCGGTGTGAACGAAACACCGAGCTTCTTGAACCAAGCGGCTAGAGCGTCAATCTCTGACTGCTGAGGAGTGCCAACAACGGAAATCGGCAGGCTAGGCAAGGTTGCGTCTGGATTGCTGGCCGCAATCGATTTGTCAGACCAGTTGGTCACCTTGCCCGAGAAAATGTCTTGAACATTCTGAGGGGTTAGCACGAGGTTTGGAGCATCGGTCAACGAGTAAGCAAGGACACCTGCATCTTCGGCAACCGAGAATGATGTGAAAGCAGTGCAAGTCGCCGGTAGCGCTGTTCCGAACGAGATCACTGCCTGGGCGGTCTTGTCGTCAACTGCAACCTTGGTTAGGGTCATACCCGCACATGCGCCGGTCAGCGAGGTAGACCAGCTATCGATGACATCTGAGATCACATCTGGGCCAGAAACGGAGACATCGCCATCGACACAAGTCACGGTTTTCTCAGCCTGAGCGGCGAGAATTTCGGGTGGAAGCGGCGGGTCACAGGCTGCAAGCCCCAGCGAGATACCTACTGCAAGGCCGACTGCAACTAGCTTCTTTACTAACACTTTCACTCCTGGTGTTTCTTTCGATGTTTCGGGTGGATCTTGGGAAACGAGTAGAGAGCGCAACCGATGATGGTTGCGCTCTCCCTCAGTTACTTCTTCTGATTAGCCAAGTAGGTCAATCAGGTCTAGAGCCTTCTTCTTTAGCTTGCCATCGATTGCAACGTAGCTTAGCTTTGCTGCCTCGGTTGGAGCACATGAGTTTACGAAGTCCTGTAGGTAACCCTGAACTAGCTTGTTGCCACCCTTGTAAGCAAGTGCGTACGAGATCAGTGAGATCGAGTATGAACCCTTTACAGGAGTCTTGTAGTCATAAGTTAGAACACCGTTTGAACCGACGGTCTGAACTGCAAGGAATGCCTTGGCTGAACGAACATCTGGCTTGACGAACTGGTTTGCACCGTTCTGAACTGCTGCTACTGAAAGACCGTTTGAAACTGCGTCTGAAAGGTCACCGTAACCAAATGCACCTGCGGTGCTCTTTACGGTGGTCATTAGAACGGTTGAGCTTGCAGCCGAGGTACCGACAACGGTGTTAGCTGATGAGAAGGTGCCGTTCTTTACCCAACCTGAACCTGCGATCTGCGCTAGGTAGTTGGTGAAGTTCTCAGAGGTACCTGATGAACCCGAGCGGTAGACCGGCTGAACTGCAAGTGCAGGAAGCTTGACGCCCTTGTTTAGCTTTGCGATCTGAGCATCGTTCCAATTGGTGATCTTGCCGGTGTAAAGCTTGCCGATGATGTCACCAGTTAGGTTTAGGTTCTTTACGCCAGGAACGTTGATAACGATGGCAACTGGGCCACCAACTAGTGGAACGTAAACGAAGTTAGCTGGCTGTGAGCCTGCTGCGTAAAGGCCGTCTGACATACCGAAGTCGGTGGTCTTAGCTGCAAACTGGGTGCGGCCGGTGCCTGAACCAGTTGAGTTGTAGGTTAGGTCTGCACCCGAGAAGTGGGTCTTGCAGGCCTGCATGATTCCGTTTGCGAACGATGAACCCGATGAGGTCAAGGTTGCCTTTGCTGAGGCAGCTGGGCCGGTTAGGCCAACGGTGCCGACCAATGCTACTGCGGCTAGGATGCCAGCTAGTGAGCGCTTCATGTATTTCTCCTTGTAAGAATTCGTATGTCTTGCGGACATTTCTATTAGAAACCTCGGAAGTTAACCCGGAGTCTTTACCTAATGTCCACCAATCGACTAGATGGTTAACTTCAGGTAACCAAACCTTGCTTAGCCGAAGTGACCGTTGACGTAGTCGTTGGTACGCGGATCGATTGGCTGCTCGAAAACCTGCTCTGTCGCGCCAAACTCAACCACGTGACCAGGGTTTCCGTCCTCTGAAAGGAAGAAGGCTGTCTGGTCAGCAACACGCTGTGCCTGCTGCATGTTGTGAGTCACGATGACGATGGTCATCTCAGGAGCCAACTCAAGAATGGTCTCCTCAACGCGACGGGTAGAACCCGGGTCAAGAGCCGAGCAAGGCTCATCCATCAACAAAACCTCTGGACCCATCGCAAGCGAACGAGCGATGCATAGACGCTGCTGCTGGCCACCCGAGAGCGAGAGCGCCGGGTCGTTCAAACGATCCTTTACTTCATTCCAAATCGATGCGCGACGAAGTGAGGTCTCAACTAGCTCTTCGGTGTTGTCGTTCTTGCGACCCGAAAGCTTTAGACCTGAAAGAACGTTCTCCTTGATGGTCATGGTTGGGAATGGGTTCGGCTTCTGGAAGACCATTCCGACACTCAGGCGAACCTTGACCGGGTCAACGCCTTCGCCATAGATGTCTTCTCCGTCGAGAAGAACCTTGCCGCCAAAGCCAGCCGACGGAATCAGCTCATGCATGCGGTTCAGCGTTCTGATGAAGGTCGACTTGCCGCAACCCGATGGACCGATTAGCGCGGTCACCTGGTTGCTTGGGAACGCAAGGTTTACATCCTTGAGAACGTGACGTTCACCGAACCAGACGTTGACGTCTTCGGCGCGAAGGTGATAGGTGAGGTTAGACATTATTTCCTTTACTTTCTTGCCTTGGTGCGATTGCGAGACGCAAGTCGTGCTGAAACGAAGAGGATTGCAACGATTATCAAGATGACCAGCGCGGCACCCCAGGCTCGCTTAATCGACTCGTCGAATCCAAAAGCGATGTAGCCGAACAGATAGGTAGGTAGCGAGCCCATCTGACCACTGAAGATGTTTAGGTTGGTGCGGTCAGCTGCGAAGGTGGTCAGAACTAGTGGAGCCGTTTCACCGATGACGCGTGCAACACCAAGCAAAACTGCGGTTACGATTCCAGACTTTGCCGCTGGTAGAGTCACCTGGGCAAAAGCACGCCACGATGGGGCACCCAAAGCAAGAGCACCGTTTCGAAGCTCAGCCGGAACCAGGCGCAGCGCCTCCTCGGTAACTCGAGCGATTGTCGGGAGCATCAACGGGATAAGCGCCAGCGAACCGGTCCAACCGGCATACGTAGTAATGCCACTAGCGATGAACATCGCGTAGATGAATAGACCAGAAACTACCGATGGAAGGCCTGCCATGGCCTGCAGCAGGGTGCGAATTACACCCTTGCTCTTGCCCTGAGTTTCGGTTAGGTAAACGGCGGTCGCTAGACCCAGTGGGACGGTGACGATGGTTGAAAGGCCGACGATCAAGAGGCTACCGACAATAGCGTGACCGACACCGCCATAACCGAGAGCGGTAGTCGGCTGAATGTAGTAGTTGTTCTGGAAGATGAAGCTAGGGCTGATGGCAGCCGAGCCATTTGCGATGACAGACCACAAGACCGAACCGAGCAGCACGAAGACGAACGAGCTAAAGAAGATTGTCGCAACGACTAGCAGGCTCTCGAGGATGCCGCGGCGGCCGTAGACAGAGACACCCACGAGCGCAGCTGCGATGATCTGAATCGGCAGAAACACGGTAATCAGTGCGGCCATGAAGTCCATGCCTGACGCAACAATGAACCCCACGGTCATCGCTGCCGGCAGAACAGAAGCTAGAGCCAAGGCTCCAAGGAACTTTGGCGACTTACGTGACCATGGCTGCGCGGTTTTAGGGCGCGCAACCGGGGTTAGGTCGATTACTTTCTCCATGGCTGAGCCTTTGCAACGATGTAAGAGGCGATTGAGTTGATGATCAGAGTGAAAATGAACAGCACTAGACCCGCCGCCATGAGCGCACTGATCTCGCTTGGGTTTGCCTCACCGAACTTTGAAATGATCATCGAAGCCACAGAACCACCGCGCGCCTGAAGCACGTCAAACCAGTTGATGTTGAAGCTGATGTTTAGCACGTAAAGCACCGCGACGGTCTCACCGAGGGCGCGTCCTAGACCCAATAGAACACCACCGATCACACCACCCGAAGCGGTAGGCAAAATCACCTTGCGGAAAGTTGATTCACGGTTTCCACCGAGAGCCAACGAGGCGTTGATGATTTCGCGGTCCATCTGACTAAAGATTTCACGGGTGATCGAAGCGATGATTGGAACGATCATGACGGCAACGACGATTCCTGCGATGAATGGACTACGCAAGAAGTTTTGCTCTGGGTTGGTGAAGATTGGAATCCAGCCGAGCGACTTGTTCAGCATTTGCGCCCAGCCAGCGGCAATTGGCGAGAAAACGAAGGCGCCCCAGAGACCTAGAACGATCGAAGGGATAGCGGCCAGCAAGTCAACAATCGTGGTAACCGCCTTCGCGATCGACTTCGGGGCCATGAACTCAATGAAGTAGGCAATTGAAATCGCCAATGGTACGGCGATGACAATACCAATCAGCGAAATAAGGACCGAGCCCCAAAGCATTGGGCCAAGCTGATAGGTCTCAGGGGTTGCCGCCGAGTTCCAAGTTGACCCGAAGGTGAAGTTGAGAATCCCCTGCTTCTCAAAAGCAGGCCAGGCGCGTCCAACCAAGTAGATGAGGATTAGCGCGATGATTACGAACGATGAGTATGCCGCGGCACGGGCTACTCCAAAGAAAATTCGGTCAGATTTTGCAAATGGCTTGCTTGCTAGCTTGCGCCTTTCGACCGGCGTTGAATCGGCATTCACACTCATGAAATCAATAATCGAAGGCTGATGTGTCCAGAACCTTTTTGAAAGGTTAACGGAAGGTGAATTACATCCATCAAAACACCAATATTTAGGGCCTGGAAATGGGCCTAGATGGCAGGCAATTCGGCGCGAGCGTCATCCTCACTCATGCCGCTTGCGCAGAGCAAATCGACTAGCAGCGGGCGAAGCAGAAGCAAAACGCTTGCCTCGCGAATTTGGTCCGCAATTCCGAACTTTTTCGGGTCGAGCTGGTGAATGATTTCCACGAAAGCCTCTTGGGCGTCGTGCAAACTTTCGGCACTCTCCAGGCCTTGTGCCAGCAGCTTAGTGGCGTCCGAAATTTGCTCAAATAGGTCCGCCAAATAAGGTCGCGCTACCCCGTCACGAACTAGGAAATCGACCCTGCGAACTACTACGCGAAGGTTTCTGGTCGCCAAATCCATGCCGCGCATCAGACGCACCTGGCCAGAGAGCTCGTCTCGGTACTTGCGCAAAAATGGCGAGATGCGAGAGATCGAGATGGCGCTATCTAGGGACATTCTCCAGTTGTCAACCAGCGGCTGCGAGCGACGCACCCGGGTCAACGCTTCATCGACGATTGCCACGTCAACGTTGCGAACCGCCAGTTTCAACGCGTCTAGCGAGTCGAGGAAGATATCGAACAGCTTGCCGGCATCCTTCGCGGCAAGGCCACGTGGGTCACGCGGGATGATGGCCGTAAACAGCAGCGCGGTGGCTCCACCGATCACTCCATCCAAGCTACGAATGAATGCGCCGCCCTCAGGTGCAGGCATGATGTAGACCAGCATGGCCTGAATTCCAACGGTGAGAGCAAAGGCGGCCGAACCGGTAATGAATCGCGCTGCGGTCAAGGCGATCAGCAAAACTAGCGACATCTGCCATAAGCCCGGCCCGATCAGCACCAGCAACACTTCGCTCAATGCAATGCCGACAATCATTCCGGTTGCCGTCGACAAGATGCGGCGGGGACGCGCGTCTCTTGTGAAACCGAGAGCCGTAATCGCAACGGTAACCGAAAAGATCGGGTTGGTATGACCTAGCACCAGGTGAGCAAAGGCAAAGCTCGCCGTAGCGGCCAAAACGATTTGAATAATGGCCGGGGCAGACTCGATAACACGACGCACCGATTCGTTGAAACTCCAGCGCATCAGTGCTTTCCGCCCATCAACAACTTAGGAATCTTCGGCACATCGTTTGCCTTACCGGCGCTCTGCGGAACGATTACCTCTTGGCTGGCAGCCAAATCACCAAGCCCGGTGCGAACAATTAGTGGGGCATCCTCTGGAACCGCGCGGAATAGCAACGCGAGAGCAATAGGCCCCATTTCGTGATGTTGACCGACCGAAGTTACTTTGCCGCGTGCGCTGGAGTTGCCCTCGATAAAGATCTCGTCGCCGGCCTCTGGCAAAGCGTGCCCAGACCCATCCAGGTGCAAGAAAGTTAGTCGGCGCGGCGGGTGACCGAGGTTGTGGACCTTGGCTACGGTTTCTTGCCCGCGGTAGCAACCCTTGCTCATGTGAACGGCCGTTGATAGCCAGTCGAACTCGTGAGGAAGCGCCTTTTCGTCAACTTCGCCAAACTGCCGAGGTCGGTGGGCTGCAATTCGAAGCGCGTCATATGCCATGGTTCCAGCCGGTTCAAAGTCTATGAATACGCCATCGACATCGGCGTTGGCGACCAACGTTTCGGTCCATGGCCACTTTGCCGGCCAGGCTCGCGAATAGCGGACGCCACCGGTGACTACTCCTGGCCAAGGGTCAACCCAGGTGAGGCTCACTCCATTTGATTTGGCCGCCTGATCGAGTTCTGGCTTCGCGTTTTCGCCTCGAACTAAGCGCCCGACGACGGTGAAATCATCGGAGCGGTCGGAAAGCTCGACCTTCATGCGGAAAACCATTTTGCTAAGCCACTTGAGCAGCGGTTCGCGCCCGGCCTCTTCGACGACCAGCCAGGATGTCTCGCCGTCATCCAAGAAGTGAATCACCTGTTCGATGTGACCATTTGGGTCAAGCAGAAGCGCCTCGGCGCTCTGGCCCGGCTTCAAGTTCTTTAGATTTTGGCTAAGCAAGGAGTGCAGCCAATCGAGGCGATCGGGGCCGGTCACGGTGATGATTCCGCGTGGACCAAGATTGACCGCGGCAGACCCTTCGGCAAGCTTGCGCTGTTCGATTAGTGGGTTACCGAAACTGCCCTTAACCTCACTGGTCATGATTATTCGACTCGTTCGAGGCGAGCTGACGCGTGTGGTTTTAGCTCTGCACCTGGCATCGAGATTTCCCACACCCACAGCAGCGCGTTTTCGACCAGGCCGTACAGGCGAGTCGAGTGGCGATAGGTCTTGGCGGTATCGAAGGCTGCTCCTGATGCCGAAGCTAGGTCGACTCGAGCGCCCTTGATTTTGCCGTTGTATAGCTCGGCCACTCCGCCAGGGTGAAGCATCGACACCTGAATGTCGAACCCGCCCTCCTTATTGCGCAGGACCTCGAGGTCTTCGTGAGTTTTGAGGCTCGGCTCGCCAACGCCAGGCAAAAGACCTGGACCGTGGTCGGCAGGCTCAGATTTACGAGCGATTCTCCAGTAACCGATTTCGCTTGGCAGCGCGGTTCCAGGCTCGCCGATTAGCTCGGCAGAAGAAATGTAGGTGATTGCGTTGCTGCCGTCGTGGGCAAATTCGACGCGCTGTCTGAACTCGTGGTCAGTCGGAGCTTCATCCGAGTCATTGTCTTTGTAACTAATGACACCGGTTCCCTCCCATTTGCCAATTAGGAAAGCGAACGGGGTGAGCTCAAGCGGCAGACCCTCGGGAAGGACGAACAACTATTTCTGACCCTTGAAAAGCTTGTAAAGGACTAGAGCAGAGACTCCCGCGATTGCGAGGCCAGCCAAGACCAATAGGCCGGTAAAGAAGATTTCTAGTGCTAGCAACATGTTTAAAGTTTAGCCCTTCAAGAAAACGAAAAGACTTGCCAAAGCAAGAATCAGATAACTTCCGCCACCAGCATAAATAAGCTCACGAACGAAGCCCGCTGGGGCTGCCTTAATGAGGTGAGCGATTGATACAGATGCGATTGAACCGGCAAGGATGGCGCCGAACCAAACAAATGCCTGCTCAGACTGAGAGTTCTGCATCGCGGCGAGCGCGAGACCAAGCACGACCAACCAAATGGCCACGACACGAATCCAACTCTTGCTCACGCTTCAATCATGCCTTACAGCGCGCGGATTCAGCGGTTAGACTTAGTTAAGCGATTCGGAGAAGCACATGGCTCAACTACTTGTTCTTACTGCCTCGGCAGAGCAACAAGTCATGCCTGCGCTCAGCTTGCTGAGCCACCGAGTTCGACAGATTCCAGCCGAACCAGCGAGCCTGGTTAACGCCCCCGCTGCGGACCTTATTTTCTTGGATGCCCGCCGCGATCTTGCCGGCGCAAAAGCACTTGCCAAGATCTTGCACACAACGGGCCTTTCGGCACCGCTAATCATCATCGTCACCGAGGGCGGCCTTGCAGCCATTAACTCGGAATGGAAAGCCAGCGACATCATCCTTGAAAATGCCGGCCCGGCCGAGATTGATGCCCGCATTCGCTTGGCGCTAACAAGAAATATCGAAGCCGAGCGCTCCGAGAAGATTCACGCCTCGGGCGTCGTAATCGACGAGGCAAGCTACTCGGCGAAGGTCGGCGGCAGAACTCTTGACCTCACCTATAAGGAATTTGAGTTGCTTAGATTCCTCGCTCAGCACCCTGGGCGTGTATTCACCCGCGAACAGCTACTAAGTGAAGTTTGGGGTTACGACTACTTCGGCGGCACCCGCACCGTTGACGTGCACATTCGTCGCCTACGCGCCAAGCTCGAAGAGCTTGACTCGCTAATCGGTACCGTTCGAAACGTTGGTTATCGCTTCAATACCGAGCCTGACCACGAATACAGTGAGTCTGCTTACTAAAGGTTTACCGTTTGGCAACCTTGCCGTGACAAGATTGCAGGTATGTCTTCTGAAGAAACAATGGCCATCAACCTGCCGCAGTCGGTTGATAACTTTGCCGCTGATCGCTTTTTAGATCGCGAACTAAGCTGGCTCGCGTTCAATCAGCGCGTGCTTGAGATGGCCGAGGATCCGAACCTCTACTTGCTCGAGCGAGTCAACTTTTTGGCAATCTTCGCTTCAAACCTCGATGAATTCTTTATGGTGCGCGTTGCCGGTCTGAAGCGTCGAATCGCAACCGGCCTAGCGATCACTTCGGCATCAGGCCTCTCACCACAAGAAGTCTTGACCCAAATCAGCCTCGAGGCGCACCGCCTGCAGGAGCGCCACGCCAAGGTGTTCATCGACGACATCAAACCTCAGCTCAAGGAAAAGGGCATCAAGGTGGTTCGATGGGCCGCGCTCGAAGAATCAGAAAAAGCTTCGCTAGGCGAATACTTTCAGAACCAAATTTTTCCGGTACTCACTCCCCTGGCGGTTGACCCGGCCCACCCTTTCCCATACATCTCAGGTTTGTCGTTAAACCTTGCTGTGGTGATTCGAAACAACACAACCGGCAAGGAACACTTTGCCCGCGTCAAGGTTCCTCCACTGTTGCCACGATTCGTCCGCATCCCGGGCAACACCGGTGTCCAGGATGTTCGATTCGTTCCACTAGAGGACATCATTGGCGAATTCCTCGGCCAGCTTTTCCCGGGCATGGAGGTGCTACAACACCACACCTTCCGCGTAACCCGCAACGAAGACCTTGAAGTTGACGAAGACGAAGGCGAGAACCTCCTTGTCGCACTTGAAAAGGAATTGCTCCGTCGCCGCTTCGGCCCACCGGTGCGCCTCGAGGTTGCCAACGACATAAACCCTCAGGTTCTAGAGCTCTTGATCCGCGAGCTAGACATCAACGAAGAAGATGTCTACCACTTGCCATCGCCGCTAGACCTAACCGGCTTGTTTGAGATCAGCGGCATCAAGCGCCCTGAGCTTCACTTCCCACCACATCAGGTAATCACCAACCGCTACCTTAAGCCGGTCGAGGATGACACCATCAGCATTTTCAATGCGATGCGCCAGCGCGACATTCTGCTGCACCACCCATATGAGTCTTTCGCCACCAGTGTTCAAGCGTTTGTGGAGGAAGCAGCCGCAGACCCAAAGGTCTTGGCAATCAAGCAGACGCTTTACCGCACCTCGGGCGATTCGCCGATTGTCGATGCCCTGATTGCTGCGGCCGAGGCCGGAAAGCAGGTTTTGGCACTGGTCGAGATCAAGGCTCGTTTCGACGAACAGAACAACATCGCCTGGGCTAGAAAGCTCGAGCAGGCCGGCGTTCACGTTGTTTACGGCATCGTGGGCCTCAAGACTCACTGCAAGCTGGCGCTTGTTATTCGCCAAGAGGGCAACCAGCTTCGTCGCTACTGTCACATCGGCACCGGAAACTACAACCCGAAGACCGCTCGCTTCTATGAAGACTATGGAATTCTTACCTCTCGCGAAAGCGTCGGTGAAGACCTCACCAAGCTCTTTAATCAACTTTCGGGCTACGCCCCGGACGCCACCTTCAAGACTCTTCTGGTGTCGCCAAATGGCGTGCGCGAAGGCTTGACCGAGCGCATCGACCGTGAGATCGCGTTCAAGCACGCAGGCAAGCCTGCACATATCAGCCTGAAGATGAACTCACTAGTCGATGAGCAAATCATCGATTCTCTCTATCGCGCCTCATGTGCCGGCGTCACCGTGGATGTTCTGGTTCGCGGAATGTGTGCCCTCAAGCCTGGCGTCCCTGGTTTGAGCGAGAACATCCGAGTTCGTTCTGTTCTGGGTCGCTACCTGGAACACTCGAGAATCTTCTCGTTCGCCGGCGGCGGCGACCCTGCCGTGTTCATCGGCTCTGCCGACATGATGCACCGAAACCTAGACCGTCGAGTTGAGGCCCTGGTCAGACTTTCGCAACCAGATCACATCCGTGAGATGAATGCCTTGTTTGAGCTAGCCATGTCTGATGCGGCCGCGACCTGGCACCTTGGCTCGGATGGCGCTTGGACCCGCCACCAGTATGGCGAGAAGGGTCAGCACCTGATCGATGTTCAAGACAAGACCATGCAGGACGTCTACGCGAAAAGAAACGCGCGCTAAACATGACCATTTATGCGGCTGGCGCGGTTCTCTGGCGTGAGGTTGAGGGCAAACTCTCAATTGCGGTGATTCACCGTGCTCGCTACGACGACTGGAGCTTCCCGAAGGGCAAGCAAGATCCAGGTGAAAACCTGCCTCAAACCGCAGTTCGTGAAATTCGTGAAGAAACCGGCCTCAAAATCAAGCTCGGTGTTCGACTAAAAATTGTTCACTACACAGTTGGCGACAACATCCCAAAGGAAGTTCACTACTGGGCGGCGCGCGTGAGCGACTCTGCACTAGCCAACTCAAAGTTCAAGCCGTCAGAGGAGGTTGCCGAAGTAACTTGGAAGTCACCCGAGGAAGTGCGAGCACTTCTGACATACGACTTTGATCGCGAAGTTCTAGACCGCCTTCTTGACCTTCACGTGCTTGGACACTTGCAGACTAAACCGGTCATCGTTCTCAGGCACGCTACCGCAACGCCAAGAGCCGACTGGAAGGGCGGAAAAGGCCTGGATGACGGCCAGCGTCCCCTACTGGAGGTCGGCCACGTCGAGGCAGCACAGCTCGTGCCGCTACTAAGCGCATTTGCCCCGAAGCGATTGATTACCAGCAGCTGGGTGCGCTGCCGCACCACCCTAGAGCCGTTCGCCAAGGCCAAGGGCCTGAAACTGATTGAACGTCATCAGCTGAGCGAATTTGGAAACAAAAAAGGCCCGAGGCGCACCCTCAAAGTTGTGCACGATCTTGTCACCGACGGCAGCCCGTCAGTGATTTGCTCACATCGCCCTGCGCTACCGACGATTATCGAAGCGCTGGCGACCTATGGAAGCTCAAACCATGCCCCAGTACTAGCCGAAACTGCCGCTCTAGCACCGGGACACATGACAGTCGTTCACCTAACCGCCAAAACCAACGGAAAGCCTCGAACCATAGTTTCGATTGAAACCTATGCGCCGGCGGCACCGCTTGCGACCAAGGTAATGGCCAAGGCGGAAAGCAAGGCCGACACCAAGAAAAAACCGATTGGCAAATCCTCGCCGGGGAACAAAAAATCGAAGTAACGGCTTAGTTCTTTCATGAACGATATGCTCAGCGCAGGACTTCCGGTTCTCAAGAATCGCGCCGGCCTGCCGGCGCTGTGCCTAGTTACCGGCGCCACCGGCTACATTGGCGGGCGTCTAGTGGTCGAACTTTTGAATCACGGATACAGAGTTCGAGTTCTCGCCCGAAACCCAGATCGCCTGAAGGATCATCCTTGGATTAATCGGGTCGAGGTAGCCGAGGGCGATGCGAACGACGAGTTTGCTCTGACGCAAGCGATGCAGGGCGTCGATGTCGCGTATTACCTGCTACACGCGTTGATGTCGAAGGATGACTTCGAGGTCAAGGAGCGGCAACTTGCCGAACACTTCGTGAAATGCGCCAAAAGCGCGGGAGTCGGTCGAATCGTGTACCTGGGCGGCATCATCGCCCCAAGTGAAGAGCTCTCGCCTCACATGCAATCCCGAGCCGACACCGGGGAGATTCTGCGAGCCTCGGGCATCCCAACCATCGAGCTCCGCGCCGCGGTTGTTATCGGTTCGGGCTCCGCTTCGTTCGAGATGCTGCGCTACCTGACCGAGCGATTGCCGATTATGACCGTGCCGAAATGGGTGCAGGTCAGAATTCAGCCGATTGCCGTCAGAGACGTGCTCCGCTACCTAGTCGGCGCTGCCGCAATCGACCCGAAGATCACCGGAGCCTTCGATATCGGCGGCCCAGAGATTTATACCTATAAGCAGATGATGGAAAAGTATGCCGAAGCGGCAGGCCTTCGCAAGCGCATCATCATCCCGGTGCCGGTTTTGACCCCGAGACTCTCGAGCGGCTGGGTAGGCCTGGTTACCCCGGTTCCCTATACACTCGCCCGCCGTCTCGTGGCTAGCCTCAAAAACGAGGTCATCGTCAACGACGATTCGATTCGAAGTCTGATTCCAGACCCGGTTGGTGGCCTGACACCGTTCACCAAGGCGGTTCAGTTGGCGCTAACCAAAATCAAGGATGCCCGCGTCGAGACCCGCTGGTCGAACGCATCGTTCCCGGGTTCGCCATCGGAGCCTTTGCCAACCGACCCAAACTGGGCCGGTGGTTCGCTCTACACCGACGTTCGAGTCGTCGAATCTGCCGATTCAGCCGAAACCGTCTGGAAGCGCATCGAGTCAATCGGTGGCGACAACGGTTATTCAACCGCCACCTGGGCCTGGCGCCTTCGCGGATTGGCTGACAAGTTGGTCGGAGGAGCAGGCCTGCGTCGCGGACGTCGCGACCCAAACACGCTCTTGGTCGGAGACGCGCTCGACTTCTGGAGAGTTGAAGCGCTTGAACGCCCAACACTCCTGAGACTGCGAGCAGAAATGAGAATGCCCGGTTTGGCCTGGCTCGAGTTCAACGTGGCGGCCAAGCCTGAAGGTGGTTGCACTGTCACCCAACGTGCGATCTATGCCCCAAAGGGCTTGCTTGGCCACGCCTATTGGTGGTCGGTTTGGCCGATGCACGGATTGGTTTTCCCGTCGATGGCTAAGTCGGTGGCTACCGGCCGTCGCTAGTTAGACTGGCTTGATGAAACGCAACTATTGGGCCGCGATTGCCCTACTCTCGGTGGCCGTAGTTTGGGGCGCCGCCTTCGTCTTGATGAAGGATGCCATCGAGAGACAGCCGCTTTACGATTTCTTGGCTGTTCGTTTCACCCTGGCAACCCTGATCATGGTCGCCGCGAGGCCACAGGTACTCAAGGCTTTCAACAAAGAGCTGCTCAAAAAGGGTTTGATTCTAGGGCTCCTACTTAGCGGCGGCTACATCACTCAAACCATCGGACTCTCGATGACCACCGCGGCCATCACCGGTTTTATCACCGGTCTATACGTGGTTCTAACACCGATTCTTGGCTGGATTGTGCTCGGCCAAAAGGCAGGTAAAAAGGTCATTTGGGGAGTTGCGCTTGCCACCGTCGGACTCGCACTTATCTCGATCACCGGCCTCAGCATCGAGGTCGGTCAAGTTTGGGTAATCCTCTGCGCTCTACTTTTCGCCGCACACATCGTTGGCCTCGGTGCTTGGAGCAAGGGGCTAAATGCCTACGCGCTAACCGTTATTCAACTTGCTGTTGTGGCTTTGGTCAGCTGGATTGGAGCCGTTCCAGACGGCATCCAAATGCCGGTCGACTTCGATGGCTGGTTCGCTATTTTCTTCACCGCGGTGTTCTCGACAGCGGTAGCGTTCTTCGTTCAAACCTGGGCGCAGGGCCACATGGATGCCTCCCGCGTGGCAATCATCTTGACGAGCGAAGTGGTTTTTGCAGCCGCTATTTCGGTGGCCGTTGGCCAAGAGGTTTTGCAGTTGAAGACCATCCTTGGCGGATTGATCATGATTGCCGCAATGCTTTTGGTCGAATGGCCAAGTCGCAAAACCGTGCTCTGAGGATATAATCGAGTAATGACCAAGAGAACTCGCCCATGGGGATATTCAGATTCGGCCGAAGCTCAGCTTCCTGACTGGGATCTGCACACTGACACAGTCGCCGTTCGCGGTGGTTTGGCTCGCAGTGGTTTCGGCGAGACCGGCGAGGCTCTTTACCTAAACTCTGGTTTCACCTATGACTCTGCCGAGCAAGCCGAATCTTCATTCAAGGAAGAAACCGAGCACCACCTTTACAGCCGATTCTCGAACCCAACCGTCGCGATGTTCGAAGACCGCCTGGCCGCTATTGAAGGCGCCGAGGCTTGCTTCGCCACCAGCTCTGGAATGTCTGCCATGTTTGCCTCGGTTGCCTGCCTGGTCAAACAGGGCGACCACGTGGTTGCATCGGCGTCGATGTTCAGCTCTTGCTACGTCGTGCTAACCGAAATTTTGCCTTCGTGGGGTGTGACCTTTGAACTTGTTGAGGGCACCGATGAGAAGGACTGGGCCAAGGCGCTAAACAAGCCAACCCAGGTGGTCTTCATCGAGTCACCATCAAACCCACTAATGGAGATTGTCGACATTGCGATGGTTAGCAAGCTTGCCCACAAGGTTGGCGCAACCGTGATCGTTGACAACGTAATGGCTTCACCCGTTATGCAAAAGCCACTCGAGCTTGGTGCAGACGTGGTCATGTATTCGGCGACCAAGCACATTGACGGCCAGGGCCGAGTGCTCGGCGGAGCCATCCTTGGCACTCGCGAGTACATCAAGACCAAGGTCATGCCTTTTGCTCGTCACACCGGCCCATCGATGAGCGCTTTCAACGCGTGGGTGCTGCTTAAGTCTCTAGAAACCATGACCATGCGTGTTGAACGCATGAACGAGAACGCGCTAAAGGTCGCAGAATTCTTGTCGAAGCAAAAGGGAATCAAGCTGGTTTCATACCCGATGTTGAAGTCTCACAAGGGTTACGCTCTTGCCAAGAAGCAGATGGGCGGCGGCGGTTCAACCGTGGCATTTGCCATCGACGGCGACAAGGCCGCGACCTTCAAGTTCATGAACGCACTAAAGGTGATCGACATTTCGAACAACCTTGGTGACAGCAAGTCGCTAATCACTCACCCGGCTTCGACAACTCACCGTCGCCTCACCCCTGAGGTGCAGGCAGCGATGGGCATTACCGAGAACCTGATGCGTCTTTCGGTTGGCCTAGAGCACGCCGATGACCTGATTCACGACCTAAAGCAGGCTCTTAGCGCTTAGCCTTCGCAGCCTGGTTGGCAATCTTGTCGATGGCGGCACGGATGCTGGCCGGGCGACAAGCGAAGTTGATTCTCACGAACTGACCGTAGGCCTCGCCGTGCTCGTCTCCGGGCACGAAAGAAACCTTCTCTTTCGCAAGCAACAGCGCAGCCGGCTTATCCCCAAGGTTTAAAGAGCTCAGATCTAGCCAGGCAAGGTAGCCGTTTTCCGGCAGGTGAAAGTCAATTGTTGGCAGCTTCTCGGCGATTTCGGCGGCGAGCAACTTGCGAGCGTCGGTGAGGGTCATCATTGTGCCCTTGAGCCAGGCATCGCCGTTTTCGAACGCCTCGGCCATTGCGAATGCTCCCACCAAGGATGAGCGCCAGTGCATCGCCTCAGGCAAAGCAGCGAGCTTGGCGCGAACCTCGTCGTTCTGGGTGACAATAATCGACGCCTTTAGGCCGGCGAGGTTGAAGGTCTTGCTCGCAGCGGTGATCGTTACGCCGGTCGCCTTGGCTTCATCTGACACAGAAAGGTAAGGAGTGAAGGTTTCGCCTGGGTAAGCCATCGGCGCGTGGATTTCATCGCTAATCACCAGCACTCCATAGTGTGCCGCTAGGCCGGCTAGCTGACGCAGTTCGTTCGCAGTGTGCATGCGACCGACCGGGTTCTGCGGGTTACACATCAAGAAGAACTTGGCGCCATCCTTGAAAGCCTTTTCGATGGCATCGAGGTCGAGACGCCATAGGGTCACCGGCTTTTCAAAGGTGTCTGGATTTTCTGCGGTTGGGCCGCCAACCTTTTCACGGATGAGCGGTGCATCAACCGCGTGCATGCCGACCTCTTTGATCCATTCGTAGAACGAGTGGTAAACCGGTGAGTTGATGACCACCTTGTCGCCAGACTTGCCGGCTGCACGCAGAATTTCGACTGCACCTACGCCGACGTCGGTTGCGATTCGAACATCGGTCGGCTCGACCGTCCAGTTCCAGTGGCGCTTTGCAAAGCCCGAGAAAGCCTCGCCAACCTCTGGCACAGGGCCAAGGTAGCCCAAGTCTGAACGGGTTACGAAGTCAATAAGTAGCGATTTGATGCCCGGGGCGATCTCGTAATCCATCTCAGCGACGTGCATTGGCAAGACATCGCGGTTGAATCGACGCCACTTAGAACTGTGACGTTCACGCAGTTCTTCAATTGGGCGGAGTTCGGTAGGTAGGTTAGGCATCTATTGATTATCCTCTATTTGATTCGCTCAAAGATTGTGATTCGAGTGGTTTCGAAGCTCAGCGTGCGCTTGGCCAAAAACTTGTCATTCAACCAAGTAGGTAAGTCCGTCGCGCGCGACTCCCCTGCAGATGGCGCGTTTAGCACTAGCACTCGGTTGCCACTCGCCTCAGCCGCATTCTTCAATTTCGTACGGATACCAAATAGCCGGTTGGTATCAGCCGGCTTTAGCTTAAGCGTTAGGTCGATTCGCCCTTGAAATTCGGGTTCGTAGGCTACGACCATCAGATCGATCGCACGAGCATCCTTGGATGTTGGGTCAGGCAGCAGCAAGCCATCGCCCGGTGAAGAATTGTCATTCACCGACGCCGCTACGCGAGCCCATTCGGTGCCCTTTGACATCGGCTCGCGACTCTGGACAAAGCTCGGGATGCTCAATGCAACCAGTAGCGCTAGCGTGATCCAACGGATCGGCGCGACCGGCACTTTCGAAAGCCCGATTGCGATTAGCAGCGCGGTGGCTCCGGTTGTGAAAGTCAGGTAGTGATCGACAAAATACGGCTGGGATACCAGGCTCACCGCTATGAGCAATGCACTAGGCAGTGTTGCCCAAAGCACGATCAACATAGGTGCCTTTCTGAGAATCGCAAGGATGCAAAGTCCGAGCCCGATGACCGCCATCGGCCAGGCCCGGTTGTAATCCACGGCCACCAGCGCTTCCCAAAGGTATTCGGTGAGCGGTTTTACGTGGATCCATCCAACCTGGCCGCGTTCGAGGTAGCCGTAGGAGATAACCGGTGCTGCTGCGAGCAGTGCGGCTAGCGACGCTAAACCGAACCGAAGCAAGTGTGCGCGCTTTGCGGCCATCAGATAGACCCCAAACGGCACCAGGATGAGGGCGCTGAACATAAACACGTAAATCGAAAGGGTCAGCACACCTGCGAATGCCAGCCAACGAAGCCAGCCCGGATCTCGCTCCAGGGCCCAAATCAGCAACAGGGCGAGGCCGATTGCCAGGGTAGCGGTCAGAGCATTCGAGCGCGCTTCGCTACCCGCTAGGTGAGTGCGAGGAAGTGCGATGAATGCGATAGCGGCCCAGGTTGCAACGTTGCCAGTCAGGTTCAGTTTTCGGGCTAGATGAAAGAGTAAAAATGCGCTTAATCCAACGAAAAGCGCGCTCGGAACCCGAAGTGCGAAGGGGCTAAAACCAAATGCGCCACCCCAGACGTGCATGAAGGCATAGTAGAGACCATGCACGGCGTCGATATTTTTGACCAGGTTGAGCAGTGAATCGAATGGTCGGTTGGCTGCGCCGATGGTTGCAGCCTCATCTTGCCAAAGTGAAGGAACACCGAGGTTCCAAATCATCAGCAAAAAGCCGGCAAGCCCAAGGAGGTAGGGCCTGAAACGCAAAGACATAACTTCAACTCTATGCGCTGCTTTCACTTGGGTTAGACTTGTCCGGTGCCTTTGGGCATCGCTAGGGCCTCTAGCTCAGTTGGTTAGAGCAACGGACTTTTAATCCGTGGGTCGTGGGTTCGATCCCCACGGGGCCTACAAACATAAATCCTCATCCATCAAGGGTGAGGATTTTGTTTTGTTGGCGTGGGTGAGAAGAAACCACGCGGGCCCCTGCGTGAGCGAAGCGAACCAGGGTGGTTCGATCCCCACGGGGCCTACAAAAAGAAAAACCCCACTCTATGAGTGGGGTTTTTGCTTTGAGTTGGGTTACTTGACGCCAAGAAGGTCGATAACGAAGACCAGGGTGCGGCCCGAAAGACGGTGACCGCTGCCCGCTGGGCCGTAGGCCATCTCTGGTGGGCAGATTAGGGTGCGACGACCGCCGACCTTCATACCCGGGATGCCTTCTTGCCAGCCCTTGATGAGGCGGTTTAGTGGGAACTCGATTGACTCGCCGCGGCTCCATGAAGAGTCAAACTCTTCGCCGGTCTCGTAATCAACGCCAAGGTAGTGAACCTTTACGGTCGAATTGGCCGGAGCCTCTGCACCTTCGCCGATGACTACCTCTTGGATAGTAAGTTCGCTTGGAGCAGGTTCGAGCATTGGTTCTAGTACTGGGGGTTCAAGATTTGTCATGCTGATACCCTATCGCAGTCTATAAATACGCAGATTGCTTACGCAACTGCTTCGCCCTTGATCAGCTGAGACAGCAACAACGTTATGAAACTCGGCCTCTAAATATTTGGCGATCTTGCCTGTCCAAGCGGAACTGCTCACGATAACTTTGCGTTCACTGATCATGGCCGCCTCCAAACTCGCAAAAGTGTGACCAGAAATTTGATCGCCGGCGATCACGGCATTGCCTCGCGCAGAAACGTTACATAGTCACAAACGAACATGACGCCTTCGCGAATATGTGCAATGAAACACCACCTCATCATTTCGGTCGTTTTAGAATTCGCAGAATGCGAAATAGTTGCCCACTCGAGCTAGCCTGCATAATCTAAGTTGATGCATGGAGCTTAAGCACGCGAGGGTTCTGCATCAAGGCGTTTGGGAGTTCTAATAGCTGCCTGTCCGCAAGCGAGAGATCTTGAATCAATGTGTTAGGTGGGACGTTTAATCCGAGTCCTCGCAGGATTGGCAGACTGCGCAAGCATCGTTCGCCTGCTTCTAAAAAGACCCCGCCTTTCGCTCGCCCATTGGGAGCATGTCGCTACGACCGAAAAATGTCGGAACAAATTAAATTCTTTCGACGTCGCTTTTCGAAGCATCCGCGATGGAAAGGCAAGAAACCACAATGCCTAATAGCCTCAAAATTCCGGAATCAGGTGAAACAACGCCAATCAAAAACCATTGCAGGGCTTGCCCCCCCCCCCGCGTCATTAAGGCTTCCTTTGCTTAAAACCGCAGCTTTCGCTCATCGGCGTTTACGTCGCAGAGATGCCAAAAAAGTAATTCAGTAATAGCATGAAACTGAATCTAAAAGCCGAGGAATCCAATGAGTAAGGCACCGCTTACTAGCTTCGCAATTACAGAGCCCACTGACTCTGCATTTATGGCATGCCTATACGGCTCGACCTATGCGCTGGCACGTGTAGATATTTCGAATATCGCTGGAATTTCTCGGCCAGCAATCTCTGAGGCCGCCGTGCGTCTTCAAGCTCGAGGCGCCATCATCACCACCGGGGTAAGGGAAGGCACGCGTGGCGGCGTAGCCACCTTGTTCAAGATAAATCCAGATTATTGCCGCTCTCTAGCCGTTTCCATTGAGTCTGATCGGGTACAGCTGCGATCCACGGCGGCCGATGGCAGCATCTTAGATTCACGAGTTCACCCACTCACCGAAATGATGACAACGGAAGAAGCAATCGAGCAAGCAGCAAGACTCGTAGACGCATCCATCGCCTCGGCAAAATCCCCAATCTCCGCGATAAGTATTTCTGCGGCAAACCCAGTAGACCTGGAAAGTGGAATGATTGTTGATTTTCACGAGTTGGCCTCACATGCCGCTCGCTTTGACGCGAAGGCGATTTTCAGGCGCGAGGATGCGGCTTTGACTATCGACAACGACGTGAACTGGGCAACCATTGCAGAAAGCGCCGAAGACATCCACGGCCGAGATTTTATTTATATTTTCATCGGTAGGGGTATAGGTGCGGGACTATTTCTTGAGGGTGGCCTACGGCGTGGAAATCGCGGTCTGGCCGGCGAAATAGGAAGACTTCGCATCGATGCTAATCACGATCTGACCACCAGTCTGGCTGCGTTAGGTCTAGGAAGCATCGCAGCACATAAGTTGAGTGTTGCCTCCGAACCAGTTAGCTCACGACTCAGCGCAGCTGACTACAAACAAGTTGTCCAAGTGCTGGCGGAACAAATGGCAAACCTGGCGATATCGTTGGACCCAGCCAGGTTTGCGCTGAGCGGGCCATTCGCCAACGACCCGAAGCTTTTTAGCGACTTAACAACTGCTTTCAAATCTCTGTCGCTGGTCGAGATCGACATAGACCATGCCAAATTCGATCCCCTGGGCGGAGCAAGTCAACACGCCCACCAAGAAACCCTAAGACTCATTGGAGTGAATCGCCCTTGACCAAACACGCAGCCACGCCACTTTGGCGCCGAGAATTCGAATCGCTCCTAACAGTCACAGCTGAGTTCGTATTTGTAGGCAACACAAAAGACATCCAGTTAAACCTCGATACTGACAAACTCGTAGCCAAGACACTTGATGAAACCCTTACCGAAACATTGGCGCAAGCGGGGTTTGACCTGGTTTACAGTTACGACCCGTTGTGGGGAATTGAGCTCCGGTCGGAAAAGCTACCGGATACGGCTGCAGAATTTCTTGATCCGAGCCACCTTGGAAAAGCCACTTCTGGGACGGTGGGAAAACTCTCTGACATAACAAAACGTGGTGCCGCGAACCCGCTGCTTCGCACAGCCCTCATAGTGCAAGATGCTGACCAGCTTTGGAATAGCGACGCAAGCCCATCCGACGTTCGCAGTTTCTTGCTGGCAGCTAAGAAACTGGCCGCGGACGGAACGTTTTTCGAAGGCGCCGAGCTTCCTGAGGAGACGTTGCCGTTCACACTCGTATTTATCGCCCGTGATAGAAGTTCACTCCCCGAGTGGTTCACAGATTCGCCATTCGCGAGAGTCATCAACATCCCACTTCCAACTCTTGCCGCGAGAGAAGTTGCGGCACGGGCGCTTATGAACAGTAGCCAAGGCGATGCAAAGCTATTTGCAGCGGCAAGCGACGGCATGATGATTAGAGACTTGCAGATAGCACGCTCTTTGGTTGGCGACAATGTCGGCGATGCAGACCGCATTGGCGAAGCATTGAGGATGATTCGGCTCGGCGTTAAAGAGAGCCCTTGGGGTGACCCTTCTCTAGTAACTCGTATAACAGATGGTGAAAATTACCTTTCGGAACGCATTTTAGGTCAATCAAACGCCATTCGCCGTTCGGTGGACGTTTTGCTAAGAGCCGCACTCGGACTTTCAGGCGCCCAAGCCTCGGGCGACAGAGGAAGCCGCCCTCAGGGAATTCTTTTCTTTGCAGGGCCTACCGGAGTGGGAAAAACTGAGCTAGCCAAGTCGTTGGCGGAACTTGTATTCGGTTCCACCGACGCATTCACTCGGTTCGATATGTCTGAATTTTCAGCCGAGCACTCCGATGCGAGACTGATCGGAGCACCTCCAGGATATGTGGGCCATTCAGCAGGTGGCGAGCTAACCAACGCCGTAAGAAATAAACCCTTCTCGATTGTTCTTTTCGACGAAATTGAGAAGGCCCATCCTCGAATTCTCGATAAGTTTCTGCAGATCCTCGAAGATGGCCGCCTGACAGACGGCAATGGAAACACAGTGCACTTCAGTGAAACTGTGCTGGTCTTCACATCAAATCTGGGCTTAAGAGGGCAAACCGCGCCACATCCAGGAACTCCTTATGAGGAACATGAACTGTTGGTTCGAAAGGAAATTGAGCGGCACTTCACGGAAGAACTGCAACGACCTGAACTACTGAACCGTATTGGCGAAAACATCGTTGTGTTCGATTTCATTCAAGCAGGAGTAGCCAGAAACCTGGTCAATAGATTTATATCCGAAGTCGTTCATAAGTTGCTGTCTCGTAGGCAGCTACATGTTTCAGTTACCGACGAAGTACTCAATACCGTGTTCGAAGCCGCCTTGCTTCGTTTAGAGTTTGGCGGTCGAGGCGTGAGCTCCGCGGTGGAGTCTGCATTTATTAATCCTCTAGCCCGCGCCCTGAGTCAAAGCCCTGGCGCGAAGAGTGTGAACGTGACGTCCCTTCAACAAATCTCTGGTGTCTGGGAGATGACGATTACATTGCCTTAATGAAAAAAGGGCCGCTGGCAATGCCAGCGGCCCTTTTTTTACTGCTAGTTAGCTGATGCCTCGGCAGCCTTGGCTGCGCTTCCGGAAGCTGAGATACCCAAACCAACTCGACCGATTTCGTTCAAGTCTGATTCGTGGAAACGGTTAGCCCAATCTGCCTCGTAGTTCTCGGCAGGGAAATCGGATGGGCTAAGTCCTTCGCGGAACTTCTCAGCAACATCTGCTGAGTAACGTGCATTCTTTTCACACATTGGAGCGGCCGGGATGTAAATTACGTTACCCCAACCTTCCTGGTTGGTAACCGGCTCAACGCTGTGGATTAGATCTGAATGCCACCAAACTGAGTCACCAGGCTCTACGTCAGGGATACCAGCGATGCCTTCCATCAAAATTGGGTGCCATTTAGCGTCGATTCCGAGCGCCTTGCCTTGCTCTGCGGTCAAAAGCGAGTCTTCTGGAACATCTGACAGAAGAGGGCGAACTAGCAGGTAAGCCATCGCGGCTGGAATTGGCACTACATGCAGAACACCTTGGTCGTGCTTCATTTGTGACATTGCCAACCAGCCCTGGAAACTTCTGAATACGCTACACATTGTCGAAGAAGGGTATTCCTCGACCTCGGTACGGTAAGCAGCATCCCATGGGTCATAAGACTCAAAGTCACCGTGGAAAATCGACTTGAAAACCTGCTGGTAAGCAGGAGTTAGCCAGCGCTCGACTGAGCCAGAGTCAGTGTGTGCGCCAAGGCCGTTTGAGTTGGTGCCTGGTGGGCGGCGGCGAATACGGTCCGGGTACATGCAATCCTGGTCTGGATCGAACCAAGTAACACCGTTTGACTCGTTCTTCCACTGCGAGTTAAGGAATGCCTGAACCTTGGCAGTGTTTGGGTGTTGACGAGCTTCCATCTGGCTTGGTGACCAGTAAATTGGATAAATTTCTGGCTTGCTTGCTGAAAGTAGGCCAAAGAAGTTGTCTGCTGGACCTCGGTACTTCTCAGCGAAGTTGTTGCTGTCTACGTATTCAACAAGGGCGTGGTCCCAGCCCTCGGCAACCGACGGTGCAACTTGACCGCGAACGATTGCGCAGCCACGGCGGTGAATGAGATCGATTGTTTCCTTTGGAACCGTTCCGGCTTCGATGTCCGAGAACTGCACGATAGGCCAAACGCTTTCACCACGAGCTCGAGTCGCCTTAATGTCTTCGACCTCGATGCGCATCGCATCTTCAATTCGCTTGAAGAGCCCTTCAACGTCGCCGATTTGCTCTCGGAGCATTTTCTTGACGTTTCGGATTGCTGTCGAGTAATCAGTTGGCGGTTCGATCCAACTTGTCTGCACGTTTGATTCCATGAAACTATTCCTCCTTGAATATTCAGTAAGCTGACTTTACTAAAACCTTATGTGGAAACTTTATCGCATTTAGACGGGATTTTCCAACCGTGTGAACGAGTTTTCAGACTCTGCGTTGAAAATATCCCAAATTGTTATAAAAGCCCTGAAAGCACCCGACAACGGATGAGTGCCTGAGCCTCAACGAGCTGGTTTAAAAATCGATGTGTAGTGCTCTGCGGTAGATTTGCGCGTTTAGCAATGCTGGCTAGCGTTTGGCGTCGATGGCTGGCATCGAAAGCATCTAGAACTGACAATGCTCGCGCGGTTACTGACCTTGCGTTACTAAGCTCGCTAAACCTAGATTTCCGATAAAACTTATTTTTTGTTCGCAGCCTTCGCCTGCTTATCGAGACGCTTCTCCTTCAGGCTCTTGGCAGGTGCCTTCTTGGTGTTCTTCTGAGACTGTTGTTCTTTTTGGGCCATGATTTCCTCTCAAGGACCAACTTGACCCTTTCTTGAACTCTAATCCGAGTTTCCTCTGGATAACTTCAGGCAAATCGAAATCCGCAGGGATAATGGATGCTCCAAATAATGCTTTCCATCCCAAATTCCCAGATTTTTCGCGAGATAATCAACTTGTTCAAACCAAATGCGGAGTCACAATGCCAACCACAAAGCGGTCCACTCGAATGAGCGATGGTCGCGAGCTCATCTACTTCGATGACCACGCTTCAACTCTTCCAGCGGAACGTAGGGCCGACACTAGAGAGCCCTCTGCAAGACCACTTGTAGCGGAAATGCGCCTAGATTCTCTCAGCGGGGATTGGATTTCTGTGGCCGCCGCTCGCCACAACCGTGCACACCTGCCACCCGCTCACCTTTGCCCTTTGTGCCCAACAACAGAAGGCAACCTATCGGAGATACCTGATGTTTTCGACGTTGCTGTGTTCGAAAACAAGAGCCCGTCATTTGGCCCAGACCTTGCCCTTTTTGATGACGAGAACTATGCGGTGGTTCCTAGCTTGACTTTAGGTTCGACTCGCGCTTCCTTAGGTCGATGCGAAGTCGTGGTCTTTAGCCCCGAACACCTCGGTTCCCTTGCAGAACAAAACGTTGGCCGCATTCGAACTATCATCGACGCTTGGGCAGACCGAACTGCTGAGCTCTCCTCCTTGCCGGGTGTTCGACAAGTTTTCCCATTTGAAAATCGGGGTGAAGCCATAGGCGTTACCTTGCATCACCCGCACGGACAGATTTATTCATATCCTTATGTCGCCCCATACACGCAAAAAGTGTTGAGATCCATCGAGGCCTATGGGCCGAATCTTTTCGCTGATACTCTCGCCTTCGAGCAGGCTGGAGAGCGAGTGCTCATCCGAGGTAATCACTTCACGGCTTATGTGCCTTTCGCAGGTCGTTGGCCAATCGAAATACACCTCCTGCCGCATCGCCACGTGCAAAATCTTGCGCAACTAGACGAGGTCGAGAAGGATGAGTTGGCGTCGATCTATTCGCAGCTCTTAAAGTCCCTGGACAACGTATATGACACTCCAACGCCTTACATCTCGGCCTGGCACCAGGCTCCTCTTGTCGCTGGAGGGGAAAATGTTCGATTGCAGTTGCAAATCACATCGCCACGAAGAGCAGCCGACAAACTAAAGTACCTAGCGGGAAGCGAATCGGCCATGGGTGCGTTTATCGCAGACTTTCCACCGGAGACCACAGCTGAAATGCTACGTGGTGCCCTTCAACGCAATCTCTAGATATGTGAATTGACACCTGCCCACAACAGGAATTCTTGAACTAAAGGTTTCGCAACTGCGGAAGCACTTTGGTTCCTAGTAATTCAATCGATTTCATCACAGCCGAGTGCTCAATATTCCCGATGTCGAAGTGCAGAATATGGCGGTCATGACGAAGTTCGGCGTGAATCGCGGCTAGTCGATCGGCGACTTCGTTCGCATCGCCGGCAAGGATTGGGCCATCGCCATTGGCCTGTTCGTCATACATCTCACGAGAAGGCGCAGCCCGCCCTCGCTCGCGCTGGCTCACCGTTACGGAAGGCAACCATCCCCGGTAGAGAGTTTCTTTGGCCACTGATGCTTTATCGGCCACAAACCCGCGACCGGCAACAGCAACCTTCAGGCCAGGTCTGCCAGCTGAGGCTGCAACGGACCTGAAGTGCTCGACGATTGGTCGCTTTGATGCCGGCGGCGAACTCAAGAACGAGTAGTTGGCATGGAATCCGAAAACTGCGGCTCGCTCGGAGGATTCAGGGGTCTCCCCCGTAGCCACCCAAATATTCAACTTTTCGTTAAATGGCCGAGGCCAAATGCCTGACTCGTCTAAATCAGCACGATATTTGCCGTTGAAAGTTACCGGATTGGTGTCGTTTAATTCTCGGAGCAGCCCTAACTTTTCGGTGAAATTAGCCTGGGCATCTGCCAGCTCATGCCCGAACAGTGGATAAGACTCAACGTAAGCACCAGTGCCGACAGTGAGTTCGGCTCGCCCCTCGGTTATTTGATCGAGAGTGGCGAATTGCTGGAAGACTCTCACCGGATCTTTGGTAGGCAGGACGGTTACGGCGCTGCCAAGGTGAATGCGCTCCGTTTGAGTTGCTGCGGCAGCAAGCAAAATTGCCGGTGCTGAGACAGGGTAATCCTCGCGGTGGTGTTCCCCAAGCCCAAAGTAGTCGAGCCCGACCTCATCGGCGAGTTTGATTCGTTCGAGCAGGTTCTTGAAAATAACATTTTCTGGAGCGTACTTACCCGTGTTCGGGTCGATGCTGCTATCGCCGAAGCTGTATAAACCGAGTTCCATTGTCGCCTTGATTCCAGAGTTAGTAAAGGGATGCTTTACTTACTTCAATGATAGCGCGATCGCGTTCGTGCGCTTAACTAACCAACCGAGGATGGATTGGACCTGCCCGATGGTTGACGCTATCAGTGCCGCGAGGCCAATTCTCTTCATGGAACAAACGTAGGGCATAACAGAGAGATTCAAATGAACGATTTGCTTGGTAAAAACATCCTGGTCATTGGAGCCTCTGGAGTGCTCGGGGCTGCGATTACACAAAAACTTTTGGAGCACGGAGCCCAGGTAATGGCAACCACATCATCGAATGATCGCGCCGCAGCCATTCCTTCGGGCGCCTCCCCTCGTCTACTCCTAGACCTAGCCAACCAGACCTCAGTCGAGGTCATGGTCACTTACTTGACCCAAAGCGACGCGCAGATTGATGGAGTGGTTAATGCAGCTGGTCTTGTGGCATTTGGCGCCGTGGGCGATTTGGGTGCTGAGACCATCGCTCGCCTAACCTTAGTAAACCTAACGGGGCCAATTACCCTGATTTCGGGCATCATTCCAAACCTCAAGAAGTCAGCGACTCGCGGAGCCTCACCGTTTATCTTGAATATTTCAGGCGTCGTCGCCGAGAATCCGATGGCGAACATGAGCACATACTCGGCAACCAAGGCTGGCCTATGGGCATTTGATAAGGCGCTGGCTCGCGAACTTCGCAAGGATGGAATTCGAGTTCTGGACGCACGCCCAGGACATACCGAGACCGGACTTGCCGGCCGCGCGATAGCGGGCCAAGCGCCGAACTTCCCTACCGGAATGAGCCCAGATCTAGTGGCGAACAGAATCGTAACTGCAATTTTGAACGGCGAGACCGATCTACCCTCAACCGCATTTACGCAAGCAGGCTAGAGGGCCTTTTTTACGACGCTCGACTTGAGCATCATCTGACCGAAGCCGTCCACCTTGGCGTCGATGTCATGACCATCCACCGGGCTAACCAGGCGAATGTTGCGCACCTTGGTGCCGACTTTGATTGAAGTTGAGCTGCCCTTGACCTTTAGGTCTTTGGCGATCGTGACGGTGTCGCCATCTGCAAGAACGTTGCCAGATGCGTCCTTGACGACACGAACGGTTTCGATGAACTGCTCCTCGGCCTCGGGCTGCCACTCGTGAGCGCATTCAGGACAAACCAGAAGAGCACCTAGCTCATAGGTGTAGACGCTTTGGCAAAGTGGGCATGGAGGAAGAGTTTCGGACATTCACCAAGTTTAAGCGAAAGACCCCGGACAAGCCGGGGTCTTTCAGAAAACTGTCTTACTTCTTCTTTCCGGCCTTCTTCTTGGCAGGAAGCTTCTTTAGCACAACGGCCTGGCCGACGATGATGTCTTTGCCATTGAATGCCATAACAGGTGAGCCGTGTAGCGCGTAACCGTTGTCGAGGTGAAGGCGGACCTTTGCGCAGAACTCAGAGTTGTCGATGCCGGTAAGCATCTTGAAACGCTTGGTGAAGTCTGGCTTGTCAGCAACCGCGACGGCGACCGGCGCCTTAGCGGCGTTAGCTGGCTTTGCTGCAGCCTTGGCGGCTACTGCACGGGTGGCGGTGGTGCGGGCGGCAGGCTTTGCTGCGGCGCGCTTTACGGGGGTCTTAGCTGGTGTAGTCATGTTCTTATTTTGTCACCGTTTACCGAGCCTTAACCTGATCGCTTACTGTTACCAGGTTAATTTTCTCTTTACTTGGTGAACAGGTTGACGCCCCAAGAAGCAGAGAATTTTTCACCCTTGTTTAGCCACTTCAAATCGTCTCCGGTCTTGAATGCGTTGGCACCAGAGGTCTGCGGCTCGATGGCTGCAGCGACTCGCTTCGAATCGATTGATTTGTCCCAGTAGAAATCTGGAGTAAAGATCACCACGTGCTTGAATTCGGCGTCCTGCCAAATGTCCAAGCCGCGACCGTCGGGTGCAGTTAGGTAGGTGTGAGCCAGGCCTTTTTCGTCACGAGGAAGATCGGTGAAGCAGTGGTCGTAGAAGTTGTCTCCGACGCGAACTCCAGCACGCATGTCAAAACGGGAACCCGCTGTTGCCGACTTACCAGTTGGAATCTGGCGTTCATTTACATCGATCACGGTAGCCGCATCTGACCGCAGAATCAGGTCACCGGTTGGCACACCAGCGATCTGGAAGTAAGGGTGGCCACCGACCGCATATGGTGCCGCATCGTTCGATAGGTTCTCTGCTGTGTGAGTTACAACAATTCCCGAAGCGGTCAGCTGATACTTCACGGTGGTGAATACGTTAAACGGGTAGGCCATCCGGGCGTGGATTAGAGCACCCAGGGTGACCGAAGATTCTGACTGCTCGACAACATCGTAAGGAAAGTCGATCAGCAGACCGTGGTTGGCGTTCTGCTGCGACTGGATGTTAAGCGGGAACTCTAGGGTCTGCCCTTGGTGCGACCACTTGCCGTCTTCGAGGCGGTTTGGCCATGGGGCCATCACGATACCCTCGCAGAAAGGACCAACGGCTTCTAGGTGACCAGGCTCAACGAGCTGAGTTCCATTGGTTGTCCAAGAAACTAAGGCCGCGCCAACGCGCGCAATCGTTGCTGAACTTTCGTTCTGCCCGTCTGAGAAGTTGAGGATGAATCCTGAGGTCATTCGAATAGCCTAGATGAATGGAGTAGGAGTCATTACATACTTGGTCTCAAGATATTCGGCGATACCCTCTGGGCCGCCCTCGCGACCGAGACCAGATGCCTTTACACCACCAAATGGCGCTGCCGCGTTCGAGACCAAACCGGTATTTAAGCCGGTCATACCGGTGTCCAAAGATTCGACTAGGCGCAGTCCGCGCTTTAGGTCCTTGGTAAACGCATAACTCACTAGACCGTATTCGGTGTCGTTAGCAAGCGCCACCGCCTGCTCTTCAGTGTCGAAACGAACAATTGGCGCAACCGGTCCGAAAATTTCTTCGCCAAGGATGGTCGACCCAGGTTTTACATTGTCAAGAACAGTCGGCTTGAAGAAGTAGCCATCTCCACCAAGGGATTCGCCGCCGGTAAGGACATTGGCGCCTTCGGCAACCGAAGCATCAACCAAACGTTGGATGTTGCTTCGCGCCTTTTCATTGATCACCGGACCACAGGTAGTGTCGCTCGCGACACCGCGACCGAGCTTTAGTTCGGCCATCTTGGCCGCGAGTCGGTGCCCGAACTCTGCGGCTACTGACTCGTGCACGATGAATCGGTTTGCAGCAGTGCAGGCTTGACCAATGTTGCGCATCTTGGCGAGCATGGCTCCGGTGACAGCCGCATCTAGGTCGGCGTCTTCAAAAACCAGGAATGGAGCATTTCCGCCAAGCTCCATAGAAGTCTTGAGAACTCGCTGGGCTGACTGCTCAAGTAGCTTTACGCCCACCTGAGTGCTGCCGGTGAACGTGATCTTGCGAAGGCGGTGATCAGCGATTATTGGCGCCGAAGTGTCAGCCGACGTCGACGTGGTAATCACGTTTACTACGCCGGCTGGCAGCCCTGCCTCCTCCATGGTTTTCACCAAGAGCAAAGTTGTCAGAGGAGTGAGCTCGGCGGGCTTGATAACTATCGTGCAACCTGCGGCGAGCGCCGGCCCGATCTTTCGAGTAGCCATCGCCAATGGAAAGTTCCAAGGCGTAATGGCAAAGGCCGGCCCAACTGGACGCTGTGCCACCAACATGCGACCGGTACCTTCAGGAGAGGTGCCGTAGCGACCAGAGATGCGCACTGCTTCTTCACTGAACCAGCGCAAGAATTCATTGCCATAGGTGACTTCACCGCGTGCCTCAGCGATTGGCTTGCCCATCTCAAGCGAAATCAGCATCGCAAATTCCTCGGAGCGCTCGCGCACCAAGTCAAAGGTGCGACGTAGAATTTCGGCGCGTTCGCGAGGCGCAGTTCGCGCCCACTTTGCCTGAGCCTCATCCGCTGACGTCAGTGCAGCAAGACCATCGGCGGCGGTTGCATTAGCAATCTCGAGTAGCACCTTGCCGGTGGCAGGATCCTCAACCTCAATGGCCTCGGATGCGCTACCTTGTACCCACTTGCCATCGATGTAAAGTCCGGTCGGAACCTTGGCTAGAAGGTCCTTTTCTGAAAGCGACATTGCTTATCCGATCTAGTTATTGCAGGTTAGTTGTTCGAGAGCTGAAGGCCGCAACGGAAGAAGTCGGTTGCCAACTTATCGATGGCATCCTTGGCATCATCCTTGACATTACCCAGTGCGTAGATTGCAAACAAAAGGTTCGACTTGTCACGAGCCGTGATGTAACCGGCAAGGGTGTAACCGTTCTTGATCCAGCCGGTCTTGGCGTGTACCTGACCAACGGCATCCTTAAGATCGCCCTTGAACCGTGCAGAAAGCGAACCAGACTCGCCTGATACCGGTAGACCGTCACGGATGACGCTGTAGTCGGCGAAGCCAGTCATGACCAATTTGCTGAACTTGGCCAAGAAGCTTGGCGGAACCGCGTTTAGTGCGCTGAGTCCCGAGCCATCCTTGATGACCAGACCGGTGGTGTCGAGCTTGGTGTTGGCCAAGCCCTTCTTGATTGCGATGTTTAGCGAAGCGAAGGAACCGTCGTAGCCGAGGTCTAGAGAGACCAAACGAGCCAAGGCCTCGGCCTCGGTGTTGTCGCTGACCTGGAGCATGTGCTTGATCCACACGCTGATTGGCTGTGAGGAAACCTTTGCAATCTCGACCGCGGCGGCCGGGGCTTTCCCCTCGACTACGGTTGCGCCTGAGGCAGCCGCACCCAGAACCTTCTTGAAGTACTTGCCGGCGTTCAAGACCGGAGTCGTGCTGCGAGGTGAGGTTTCGGCTGCTGGGTTTAGGCGGTCGCCGTCAACCTGCAAACCGGTGACTTCTGACATGTAGCCGGTGGTCTGCTCGCTGCGCTCCCAGCTCGGATCCCAAGTCGGGCCGGTGAAAACCGAACCATCGACAACGATTTTTGTAATCGGGGTGCCTGCCAGCTTGGCGTTAACGCCTACGGCGAGAGTGGAAAGTTTTGGTGCATCGCGGTAGACCGACTGCTGACCAGGTGCGGTGCGCGAAAGCGTCGGGTCTCCGCCGCCAACCAGGATGATGGTTCCAGGCTGAGCCGGGTCTTGATAAACGCGAGTGTCTACTCGATAGTTCGGGCCAAGAATATTGAGCGCGGCGCCTGCGGTGAGGAGCTTCATGGTCGAAGCGGTAGCCGCCGGAGTGTCAGCGCCACGATCGAAAAGCACGGTGTCGGTGGCGGCATCGATAACTACCGCCTGGAAACCGCCAAGGCGCGGATCAGTGGCGTCGGTTGCTACCGAACAAGTTCGGCTGTCGGTTGCGGATGGGCTTGGGGTGACCGACGCCGCGGCGCTCTGCTGAGAAGAGGTATTGGTAGTCGGGGTTGCTCCACCAAAACCACCGATGCTGAAGCCTCCGATAATAAGGGCGAGCACTCCCACACCGATACCGGCACCTTTGGCAACATCCTTCAGATAAGGAAAACCTTTGGTTTCTTCAGACAATTACTCTCCCGGATACTTGACGCCAGTTTGCTTGCGAATCTCATCCATGGTTTCCATGATTGAGACAGTCTCATCGATGCTCATTCTTGGGCTTTCGGTCAGACCGGCGTTTACACAGCGCTCGACTTCAATCGCCTGATACTGCATGCCTCTACCCTCGATTTTAGCTTCGTATCTCGAAGCAACTGACTGAACGGCAGACTCGCGAGACATATCGGTTTCATAGACAGTAAAACTTGTTTGTTCGTAGAAGCTGGTGTCAATCTCAATGCGACCACGGGTGCCTACAACAGAGGCGACAACATTTCCGTAGGCCTGCATGGATGTAGTCATGACAGCCTGCTTGCCTTCGCCATATTTCAAAATGGCACTGGTCATGAAATCGACCCCGTAATCGTTCAATGTTGCCTCTGCAGTGACCTTTTGAGGAGCCCCAAAAATTCGGTAGAAGAACGACATTGGGTAAATGCCTAGGTCAAGCAATGCACCGCCGCCGAATTCTGGATACCAAAGTCGTTTGGCAAAACTCTCAGGCAGATACTGACTGTGGTCTGCAGTCACAAAACGAACTTCACCAATCTTGCCCGAATTAATTACCTCGAATACGGCATCCATGGTAGGTAAGAAACGGGTCCACATGGCCTCCATAACAAAAACGCCTTTGGCACGGGCGGCCTCGCGAACGCGTTTGGCCTGAATTGCGTTCAAAGTGAACGGTTTTTCCACTAAAACGTGCTTACCCGCCTCGATGGCTAGCAACGCATGCTCTGCGTGAGTCGATTGGAGCGTGCTTATGTAAACGATGTCCACCTCTGGATCGCTAACCAGAGCCTCATAACCAGCGTGACGATTTGGCACACCGAACTTGTCACCGAATCTATTTGCACCGGCTATGTCTCGAGTGCCCACTGCTTGAATCTTCAGCCCGGCTATCTGAAAATCAGCGGCAATTACGTCCGCGATTCCGCCCGCGCCTAGAAAACCCCAACGCAATTGCTTCGACATTATTTCTCCTTCATCGGGTGAGACCACCACCGCATTGATAAAAACGTGTTGCCAGGGTGTCTAACGCCGGCCGTGCTGCATAGCCAACACTATTACCATCAGCGCTTCGCGCAAAAAGGGCGTACGCGAGACGGCTACCATCCTTGGCATCAATGATGCCTGCGAGGCTATAGAGCCCCGGGATGTAACCCGACTTGCCCTTTACGAAACGCTTGGCGACGGCGTTCGGGCCATTGAAGCGACCAGCAAGTGTGCCGGTTTGACCCGCGACCGGGAGGTATCCCTCGAGTGAACCGAGGCCACTCTCATTGTTAGCAACTTTGTTCATCAGTTCGGCAATCATCTTTGCGGTTACTCGGTCTGCCTGAGCTAGACCGGAGCCGTCCTTCATCACCAGCCCGGTGGTATCGATGCCAACGTGACCCAAGGTGGCCTTAACCAGCTTTTGAATCGAATCGAAACTGGCTGGCAACCCAGCCGCCTTCGCCGCGTGACGCCCGATGTACTCAGTTTCGGTGTTATCTGACACCGCGATGGCGTGAGCCAACCAAGTCGTGATTGGTTGCGAATAAACCCGGGTTAGTTCAACGGCACTTGCAGGCGTATTGCCTTCGAACAGAGTCGCACCATCTGCCAAACCAGCCAAGGCCGCCTTGAAATACTTTCCGGTTACCATAACCGGCGCGGTCGAGCGATAGCCGCTGTAGCTTGTGCTGGTGAGGTCAGGGTTTGCGCGATCGCTATCGACCTGAAGACCGGTGATGTTTGAAATGTATCCGTTGGTTCTGTCGCTGGCTTTCCAAGCAGAGTTGTAGGTCGGCCCCGTGAAGAAACTCGCATCAAGGATGATTTTGGTGATCGGCGTTGCGGTGTTCCACTTGGCAAAAACCTGAGCGGCAAGCGACTCTAGGCGCGCCGGCTTGTAATAGGTCGTGTAACTGTCGCCGGTCATCCGTGACAGGGTGTGGTCACCGCCGCCCTGTAGCACGATTGTTCCAGGCTGACCCGGAACCGTGAGTACCTTGGTGACAGCTTTATAGGTTGGCGGCAGGGTGACAATTGCAGCCGAAGCAGTGAGCACCTTCAGCACCGAAGCCGAAGGGGTGGTTTCTGTGCCTCGCAGGTTTACCAGGACTTTGCCGGTGTCGGCGTTGATTACGTAGGCGTAGAGTTTTCCGAGCGACTTGGAAGCCAAATCTCTAGCCGCGCTGCAGGCCGGAAAAGGCCCGGTTGGTGGAACCCTAGGTGTTGCGGTTGGGGTCGGCGTCGCACTCGCGGTTGCCGAAGGCGTGGCCACCGGCGAAGGGCTTGTGGTTTCTGAGGGGCTCGGGGTCGGGGCAGCAATGGCTGGGCTCGAAAAGAGCGCCAACGAGAGAGTCGCCACGGCGGCTAGGCCGGCAGAAATCCTCAAGTAATTGGTCACCAATTAAGACTAGAGGCGAACAATCTCACCGTCGTGAGGCGCGTGCGACTTCCATCCGAGTTGCGACTTAATTCGGTCGCTAAAGGTCTCGGCAACTCCAGCCTCGCCGTGTACCACTAATACCTGCCCAGGGGCCTCGCTCTCGGTGCTCATCCAAGCGATCAACTCATCACCGTCGGCATGGACCGAGAATGACTGGATCGATTCAATCTCGGCATTAACCGGGACCATCTCGCCATGCATTTTTACCTCGGTGGCTCCGTCGACCAAGTTGCGTCCTCGGGTTCCGATCGCCTGATAGCCAACCAGGATGACGGTGTGCTTGGCTTTTGGCAGCATGTTGCGAAGGTGGTGAACCACTCGCCCACCGGTGCCCATGCCGCTGGCCGAGATGATGATGCACGGCTGTTGCGGGTCATTTATGGTCTTGGATTCATCAACGGTAGTAAGTTCAACCAAGGTGCCGGTGCTAAACGGATCCTTGTTCTTCCACTTTTCAATGATCTCCGGGCGAATCTCGGCCGAAGAAGAGTCGATTGCCTGGCGGTAGAAAGCCAGGGCCTTAAGGGCCATCGGCGAATCGGCATAAACCGGGATGCGCGGAATCTTGCCGGCTTCCATCAACTCTCGTAGCTGCACCAGAATCACTTCGGTGCGGTCGACGGCAAATGCCGGAATCAAAACCGAGCCGCCGCGTTCGACAGTTTTATTGATCGCGACCTCAAAGTCAGTGGTTACCGGAACGTGCTCACGGTCGCCATAAGTTGACTCGGTGATCACGGCGTCATACTTGCCGGCCGGGATGTGGTCTGGGTTGACCAGAAGTGGGTGATGCTCTCGACCTAGGTCACCGGTGAAAAGCAGGTGTTTTCCGAAGAATTCAACCTCGACGAAGGCGGCACCAAGGATGTGACCCGACGGGTGAAAGGTTACGAAGGTTCGCTCAGCGATCTGGATGCGCGTGTGAAACGGCTGAGCATTGAACTGACTGACCGCCTTGCGAGCATCCACCTCTTCGTAAAGCGCCTTTGGCGGATTGTGCTTAGAGTAGCCCTTTTTAGCGGCGTACTTGGCGTCTTCTGTTTGAATGCGTGCCGAGTCGAGCAAGATGACTTCGGCAAGTTTTGCCGTGAATTGAGTCATGTGGATTTCGCCGCGGAATCCATCCTTGACCAACTTCGGCAGGTAACCGCAGTGGTCGAGGTGTGCGTGCGTCAGAACTACGGCGTCAACCTCTGCCGGGTCGATTGGTAGTGGATTCCAGTTTTTCAGACGAAGTTCTTTCAATCCCTGAAACATGCCGCAGTCAACCATCACCTTGGTAGACCCGCAGGCCAACAAGAAACGGCTTCCGGTAACGGTGCCCGCAGCACCTAGAAACTGAATGGTTGGTTCATTGTTCATGTCGCAAGTCTATGCATACGGTGGCAGACTGAGAGTATGAGCAAGGCGCTGCGGAACGACTATCTTTTAGTTGCGCTCACCCTGGTTGCCTGCTTGGTCGGGCTCGCGGCTCGATTCTCAAGCCTTCAAACGTTGAGTTTCATCGCTTTTGCATTTGGTTCAGCAGTAGGCCTGGGCCTTTCTGCGACACTCCTGGTCTCGGCTGTTCGACATGGCGAATTCGGCAGTGACGCATTAGCCCTCATTTCGATTGCCGCAACAGCCGTCACCAATGAATGGATTGCCGCCAGCGTTATCGCGGTCATGCTTTCTGGAGGTCGGGCGCTTCAGAGTTGGGCAGAGGGTCGAGCCCGAGGGCAGCTCGAGGCTCTTTTAGCTCGAGCTCCGCACAGCGCACACCTCATTTCTGAAGCCGGAGAGATTCGCGAGGTGCAGCTTGCCAAGGTATCAATTGGCGATCGCCTTCTCGTTCGAAGCGGTGAAGTTGTGCCAATAGATGGAAACCTGGCCACTAACGGCACTTTCGATGAATCGGCTCTCACCGGCGAACCCCTGCCAGTGTTTAGAGCCAGCGGCGACGAGGTCAACTCCGGCGTCCTGAACTCGGGTGCCCAGGTCGAAATCATCGCGAGAAATACCGCGGAAGACTCGACCTACTCCAACCTAATTCGCTTGGTAGCCCAAGCCCAGGCCAGCTCAGCCGCGGGAGTTCGAATCGCCAACAAGTGGGCGGTTAGATTCGTTCCCTTTGCATTGGCACTTGCCGGTGGCGCATGGATCATTTCAGGTCAGGTTTCAAACGCCGTTGCCGTGATTGTTGCAGCAACCCCTTGCCCGCTCATCCTTGCCGTGCCGGTGGCGATCATCGCTGGAATGTCGAAGGCCGCCAGCCGCGGAGCGATCGTCAAGGGAGGTGCCGCACTCGAGAGCCTTGCCCGAGTGAAGACCGTACTCCTAGACAAGACCGGAACCCTTACCGAGGGCGGCCCGGCGATCAGTGAGATTTCATTCGCGCCGGGGGCAGACGAGAACCAAATTCTTGCCCTTGCAGCCTCCCTAGAGCAATCCAGCCCACACGTAGTTGCCAAGGCAATTGTTCTCGAAGCCAAGGAGCGTGGCCTGCCCCTCGAACGCGCTTCCGATGTAACCGAGGAGCACGGCACCGGCCTGCGAGGCAAGATTGCTGGCCGCGACGTCTATGTAGGGCAGCCAGAACACAGCCTGCCAGATTGGGCAATCAGCCAGCGCGCTCTCGCGGTTGCGGTGGTGGTCGATGGCGAACTGGAGGCGCTAATCAGCTTGGATGACCCGTTGCGAAGTGAAGCAGCTCAGACCATTGCGAACCTTCGCACTCTCGGCGTTAGCCGCATTGCACTGGTGAGCGGCGACCGCAGACAAGCCGCCCAGGATGTTGCCGACGAACTTGGTCTGAACGAAGTATTCGCTGAGTGCAAGCCCGAAGACAAGCTCAAAATTGTTCGTGCCGAAATGAGAGCCACCACTGGCACCGTGATCGCCGTGGGCGATGGAATCAACGATGCTCCTGCGCTAGCTGCGGCAACCGTCGGTGTCGCAATGGGAGCAAGGGGCGCCACCGCCGCTAGCGAGGCCGCCGACGTCGTAATTGTCGAGGACTCCATTGAACACTTGGCCGATGCGATCGACGTCGCCCAGGGTGCTCGCGGTCGCGCTCTTCAGGCTGCTGGCGTTGGCATGACCTTTGCCACCGCGGCCATGCTGTTGGGTGCGTTTGGTGTTTTCAACGCAACCGCGAGCGCGGTAACCCAAGAATTTATCGATGCGGCGGCAATCCTCTGGGCCTTGGTTCCGCCAAAGTCTCGAATCAGAAAGCAGTAACCATGAGAGTCATAAACTTCGAGCAGTTGAAGACCATCCTTGGCAACCTGCCAGCAAACCCGCGCATAGTCGCATCCGGCAATTTCGCCACGCCTGACATCTTGCTAAGGGCCGCCGACTCTGAAATTCCTGAGTTCCGTCTAAATATGCTTGGAGCCCAAAAGGGAATCCCCGACCGCGAAGGAATCACCTTCGAATCTGCATTCGTTGGTCCAGGTATGCGCCGGAGCCCTCGACTAAGTTACGTGCCAAGTCGACTTAGCCTGGTGCCCGTTCTGTTCCGAGATCACTTTCGTCCAGATGTGGTGATGCTGCACACCTCGAGTCAGCGCCACGAGAAGGTGAGCCTCGGCACCGAGGTGAACATCTTGCCTGCAGCAATCGAAGCATGTCGCGAGCGCGGTGGCTTGGTAATCGCGCAGGCGAACCCAAACATGCCTTACACCTTTGGTGACGCCGAGATTGGCTTGCAAGACATTGACTTTGTGATCGAGGTCGAAGAGCCACTCATGGCCAAAGAACCAACCCCGGTTGGCGATGTAGCTGGCGAAATTGGCGCGAGAATCGCAGCTCAGGTCGAGAACCACTCGACGCTCCAGCTCGGTATCGGCGCCATCCCGGATGCAGTGCTAGCCGCTCTGGTGAACCGCAAAGGCATGAAGATCTGGACCGAGATGTTCAGCGACGGCGTGCTCGAGATGTATAAAAAGGGCGCCTTGGATGAAGACCACCCATTGACTGCATCATTCTTATTCGGCAGCCGCGAACTTTACGACTGGCTTCACCTAAACAAGTCGGTTCACATGCTGCGCACCGAGAAAACGAATGACCCCGGCCAGATCGCCAAGCAGGCCAAGATGACCAGCATCAATGCTGCACTTGAGGTCGACCTGCATGACCAGGCCAATGCCAGCTACGTGCGTGGTGAGGTCTATTCGGGCTTTGGTGGTTCCACCGACTTCATCGTCGGAGCCTTGCACGCTCGCGGCGGTCAATCATTTATGGCCCTCGCCTCTTGGCATGAGAAGGCACACAAATCGACCATCGTTCCATTCTTGAACGAAAACGTCACCAGTTTTCAACACAGTTACGTGGCCACCGAATACGGTCTGGCCGCTTGTTTTGGACGCCCCGAGAAAGAACAGGCTAGAAACCTGATTGCCATAGCCCACCCGGATGCTCGCGAGGGCCTTACCGGAGCTGCGCGCGAAATGCGACTCTTGTAGTTCTACCTACTTTGGAGCCACCGTGGGGAATCGAACCCCAGACCTGCTCTTTACGAGGGAGCTGCTCTACCAACTGAGCTACGGCGGCATGCTGCCGAGAGGCAACCAGACAAGTTTAGTTGAGCACGCCGATTCGACGAAGTCGCTCGATGGCACCATCCTCGATTGGGCTTTCTGGTCCTATCGCTAGGCGAATGAATCGCAAGACTCCCCTGGTCAAGGGTTGAATGATCCAACGAGGCTTTGCCTTCAAACCGAGCAGCGCACGAAACTCAATCGGCAACGAAACCACGGCAGCCTCAAACAGCAACCAGTAGACCGGCCGGGCCAGCACCGGCAACGGCGGTCGCTTGATGAACTTGACAACATCCAAGGTTTTCTCGGTGGCCACTAACTCGCGCTTGTACCGCTCAATTTCGGAGATTAATTGTGATTCGTTCATCGGGGCCGAAGTAAGGCCAATCGGCTCGACCGACTTTGCCCACAGGCGCACGTAGGCGTCGGCTCCCCCGGGAATCTCGCGCCAGGCATACATCTGGTGACAACGTAGAAATGACTCCATGAAGGCGATGTGAACCCAGAGCAGCAGGTCAGGGTCGGCGGCCTTGTAAGGTCGCTGCTCGCCCGTTGAGGTGGTGTATTCGCCGGTGACGCGTTTGTGCATTCGATTGACTCGCTGAGCCTCGCCAGCAACCGCGGCGTGTGAACCGAAGGTAGTCACGGTCAACCAACGAATTGTTCCGGCGAGACGGCCTAGAGCATCTTGCTCGTAACGAGAGTGATTAGCAACACCAGTCAGCGAACCCGGATGAAGTGCCTGCATCAAAAGCGCACGAATACCGCCGACCAGGGTGCCGAAATCGGCGTGCACAATCCAAGGAGCATCGGTCGGCAGGTATAGACCCGGCTCATCTCCGGCTGCGATTACATCTAGCCACGGAGGTACGCCATCCGGGTCGCCAGAGAGTAGACGACGAAAGCGCTTGGAAAGCGATTCTTGTAATGCGTTGTTGGGCAAGCTAACTCTTTCGTTTTGGTCCAACGATTCCAACCAACAGACAGCACCAACTAATCCCAGAAAAAAGAAAACCCCGGCCATCGCTGACCGGGGCTTCCTTGTGATTATTGCTTAGTGAACAGCAGCCTTACCGATTGCCGCACCAGTCATCGAACGAACTTCTAGCTCAGCGTACTTCTGAGTGTTGCGCTCGTTTGAGGTGATAGTTCCAAGCCATCCGAAGATGAAACCTAGAGGAATCGATACGATGCCTGGGTTTGATAGCGGGAAGTAGTCGAAGCGGAATCCCACTTCGCTCAACTTCAAGAGGCTGGTCTCTGCACCGGTCACGTTTGGTGAGAACACCAAAAGGATGATTGCAGATGCCAAACCACCGTAGATCGCCCAGACGGCGCCGCGGGTATTGAACTTCTTCCAGAACAGTGAGTAAAGCACTGCTGGAAGGTTGCCCGAAGCAGCAATCGCGAAGGCGATAGCCACTAGGAAGGCGACGTTCAGACCCTGAGCACCAATCGCAAGCACGATAGCGATCAGACCGATAACGATTGCCGAAATCTTCGCTACACGAACTTCCTGCTCCTGAGTTGCGTTGCCGCGCTTGATGACGTTTGCATACAAGTCGTGTGCGAACGATGACGAGCTTGCAAGGGTTAGACCTGCAACTACAGCAAGGATGGTTGCGAATGCGATTGCACCGATAACTGCAAGCATGATTGCGCCACCGGTGGTACCAGCACCGCCACCAAGGAACTCGGCTAGCTGAGGAGCAGCAACGTTACCCGATGGGTCGATTGGAACAAGCAGCTTCTTTGCATCAGCTGACAGGTTCGCAACGTTCTCCAGGTGAGTACATGCGGCAGCGCCATCCACGATCGGAGCGCCCTTGGCATCAATTAGACAGCCGGTGACGTCAGCCTTGTAACCACGGAACAGGTTGGTGCGGCTCAATAGAGCTGCGGCACCGAAACCAAGCGCGATGGTCATTAGGTAGAAAGCACCGATGTTACCGATTGCCCAGTTGACCGACTTGCGGGCAGCCTTTGCAGTAGGAACGGTGTAGAAACGGATCAGGATGTGAGGCAGACCTGCGGTTCCAAGAACCAGAGCCATACCAAGCGAGATTAGGTCAAGCTTGCTGATTAGGGTCTTACCCGCATCAACGGCACCAGTAACTGGGTCAAGCATTTCCTTACCGAACTTCAAACCAGGCTGGAGGAAGGCCTCGTGCTTGCCCGACTTTTCAGCGGCTGCACCAAGCAACTCAGAGATGTTGAAGTGGAAGGTCCAGAGAACCATGAAGGTCAGCAGAATCGCACCGATCATGAGCAAGAATGCCTTCACGATCTGCACGTAAGTGGTGCCCTTCATACCACCGACGGTTACATAGACAATCATCAAGATGCCCACGCCGCCAATGATCCAGCTCTTTGCTCCCGGGTCGGTGATGCCTAGCAATAGTGAAACCAGCGCACCGGCACCCACCATCTGAGCCATCAAGTAGAAGACCGAAACAACCAGAGTCGAGGTAGCTGCCGCACCGCGAACTGGGCGCTGCTTCATGCGGAAGGCTAGAACGTCTCCCATGGTGAAGCGGCCCGAGTTGCGAAGAGGCTCGGCGATGAGTAGCAACGCTACCAACCAAGCAACCAAGAATCCGATTGAGTAAAGGAAGCCGTCGTAACCGAATAGCGCGATGGTTCCAGCGATACCCAGGAACGAAGCTGCCGACATGTAGTCACCGGCGATTGCTAGACCGTTCTGGAAACCAGAGAATGAGCCACCACCGTCGTAGAAGTCTGAAGACTTCTTAGTTGAACGACCTGCTCGGAAAACGAGCACCAGCGTGAAAGCGACGAATACTGCGAAGAGGATCGTGCTCAGAGTTGATGAACTCACTTGGCGAGCTCCTTGTCTACCTTGTCGCGAATCTTTTCAGATGCGGCATCTAGGTGCTTTGAAGAGTGGCGCTCGTAAAGCCACATGATTAGGAAGGTTGATGCAAATTGCAAAAGCCCCAGAATCAGCGCGATGTTAATGTTGCCGATTACCGGGGTGGCGATCCATGAACGCGCAAAGGCGGTCAGGATTACATAAAGGAAATACCATGCCAGGAAGGCGATCGTAAGTGGGAATGCAAACCCACGGAACTTTCGCTTTAGGTCCTGGAACTCGGGTGAGGCCTGAGTTTCAGCCCACACTCGATCTTGTTCTGACGATCCCATAGAACTCCAATGTTCTTAGAACTTCTACTAGCACCTTTGCTAGCAGCGGGGCACGTTAACGCTCCGTTCCTGAGCATAGCGATTCACAGGAATAACTCAGACGGAAATTGCGTTGATTTTCTCTCGGTGTGTCGAGGGCGATTTTGCGGCACCCAAAAAACAGCGTCAGAATGCGGTTTTTAGCAGCCTGGGTCAGAACTTGGCACGATGCTCTTTATGAAATAGTTATCTACGGCCGACGAGACACATTCGTTAGAACGACCATATGCGGTGTGTCCTTCGCCGTTGAAAGTGACCAAGTGTCCGTTGCTCAAAACCTTGGTTGCAACCGAAACTGCCTGACCATAAGGCGTTGCCGGGTCCCCGGTGGTGCCAACCACCAAAATCGGAGCGGAGCCCTTGGCGCTGTAGCTTGCCGGGTGCTTCGCAATTGGGTACGGCCAGTTCTCGCAGGTCAAAGCACCGAACTGCCAGTATCGGCCAAGGGTAGGGCTCGCGGCCAACATCCTTGAATTTTGTTTCGCCATGGATGAGCTGTCTGCCGGCTGACGTGAATCGAGACAACTTATGGCGATGTTTGCTTCCATCAGGTTTGTCGTGTACTTGCCCGAAGAATCGCGATCGTTATAGGTGTCGGCCAAGCCCATGAAAGTGGTGCCATCACCGTCGAAAGCTTCCGCGAAGGCTTGGCTGAGCTGCGGCCAATAGTCCTGAGAGTAGAGCGGCATGATCAAGCCCGTGTTCGCGACCCAGGCATTGAGCTCACGGCCATCCTTGGTTGGCAAAGGCTTGGTCTCGAGTGTGCGCAAAAAGGTTCGGATGCGATTTAGCGCTTGCGGAACCGTGCCCTTAAATGGGCAGTCCGAGCTGCTCAGGCAGTCGGCCAGGTAGTTGCGAAGTGCCAGGTCGAAACCCTTGATCTGCAAAACACTCTGCTGCGAATCACTGACGGTTGGGTCGATGACACCATCGATGACCATGTGTGAGATCTTCTTTGGGAAAAGCGCTGCGTAGGTTTCACCGAGCAGGCTGCCGTAGCTGAAACCGAGGTAATCAAGCTTCGACTCCCCCATCACCGCCCGAAGAATGTCGAGGTCTTTCGCCGCCGAAACCGTGTCGATAAAAGCCATGTTTGGGCCGGTGTTTTTCACGCAGGCATCGGCAAAGGCGCTGAACATTTGCCTGGATGACTTGAGGTCTTGTGGCGAGCCGAGCGGAAATCCGTTGTCGCCGTATAGCAATTCATCGGTCTTCTTGGCATCAAAGCACTGGACCTTGGGTTCGCTGAGGCCAACACCGCGAGGGTCGAATCCGACGATATTGAAGTTTGAGCGCAGGGTCTTGGTGCCGAGGTAATCGACCGAATTGATGATCCAGTCGTAACCTGATGCTCCTGGCCCACCAGGGTTGAAAATGACCGACCCCAAAGGTTTGGCGATGTCTGCGGCACGATAGGCGACCGCAATCGAGAGCGAGCCATGAGCCGGATCACTCCAATTTGTTGGAACCAGAACCTTGCCGCAGAGCAGGCGCTTTCCGCAGTCTTTCCAATCAACTTTTTGCGAATAAAAAGCCTTGAGCGCCGGGTCGATCGCCGAGTCAGACTTTGCGGTTGGCTTGACTATTGGGGCGAGGCTGACCTCCGGCGCTGGCGTTGCACAGGCGCCGAGGCTGAGCGCTGCCGCGGTCAAAACCGCAATCAATCCGCCACGGAACATCGCTACCCCCTCTTGATTCTTAGGCTTACAGCTAGCGATTCGAGAACCATTAGGTCTCGAACGTTGCGGTCGATGCGTAGTCTGGCCTGCGCAATCGCGTCGAGCTTTTCAATGGTTTGAGCCGGTGAAGTGATTTGTGCCGCCTCTGTAATTTGTGGCAGCAGCTCGGCGTTGATAAGCGGGGTTTGCGCACTAATCTGCAGGGTCAAGACGTCGCGATATAGCGAAAGCAAATCAACCAGGATGCGGTCAATGCCATCACGCAGGCTTCGGGTAGCGCGACGCTTTTGCGCCTCTTCGAGAGCCTTGAGGTCAGACTTCAGGTTGTTCGGGATCGCATCGCCCGGCTGCAACCCCATCGTGCGCAGGGTCGCGGTTCGTTCTTCTAAATCACGCTCGGTGGTTAGCGCCTCGGCATCCTTCTTGGCGATATCAAGCCAACGTTCAGCCGTGTTTACCGCCGAGGTCACACCGCTAATCGAGAGTGCAGCCAGCAGAGTTTCTCGACGACGACTGCGAGCCTCGTGGCTCGTTGCCAAACGCCTTGCCATCCCGATGTGACTCTGCGACTCGGCGGCTACCTGCCCGGCAAGAACCGGGTCGATACCGTCGCGTGTAATCAACAAACGGGCGACCTCTTCAACGGCTGGCACTTTCAGACCGATCCGACGCACGCGCGAACGGATGGTTGGCAACATGTCAGCCTCTGATGGTGCACAGAGCAACCAGATGGTTCCGGCCGGCGGCTCTTCTAGAGCCTTCAACAGAACGTTGGACGATCGCTCAATCATGCGGTCGGCATCTTCGATGATCATGATTCGGAACTTACCCATTGAACTGCCGAACTGTGAGTCGGCTACCAGAGCACGAACTTCGTCGATTGAAATCACAACTTTTTCGGTCGAAAGCACCGAGATGTCTGGGTGGGTACCAGCCTTTGCCAGCGTGCAGCTCTTGCAGTTTCCGCAACCACCATCCGGGCAGAGCAGGGCAGCGGCCAAAGCGTGGGCTAGGTTTGAACGCCCCGACCCCGGAGGACCGGTCATTAACCAGGCGTGGTGAACACCCTGATCGCGGTGACGAACAGCAAGTTCTAGTTGAGAAACGGCTTCCGGTTGGCCGAGCAGGTCATCCCAGATTGGAGCAGATGCAGCCACTAGGTACCCAGCAATTTGCTCACTCGAGCACGGATTTGCTCTTGCATCGCCTCTACCGACTGACGAGCATCGATGACTAACCAGCGGTTTGGTTCAGCCGCCGCCATGTCGAGGAAGGCCTGACGAACGGCTTCGAAAAACTCGATCTTTTCGCGTTCCAGACGATCTGGCGCCTCGCCGGTTTTATTGCGACGCTCGGCTGCGGCCGAAGCCTCGAGGTCAAGCAGGATGGTCAAATCTGGAAGTAGCCCTTCGACTGCAAACATCGAAATCGCTCGCACGTCTTCAGCCTTTAGCGCGCGGCCGGCACCTTGGTAGGCAACCGAAGAATCGAGGTAGCGATCGGTGATGACAACTTGGCCGCGCTCGAGCGCCGGACGAATCTTGGTGGCTACATGATGAGCTCGGTCCGCTGCGTAAAGCAGCGCCTCGGCACGCGGCGCAACATCGCCCTTGCGGTGAAGCAAGAGGTGTCGAATTTCTTGACCAAGCTCGGTTCCACCCGGTTCGAGGGTGCGAACCACTTCACGGCCGGCATTTCGCAAGAACTCTTCAAGAAGGTCAGACTGCGTAGATTTGCCTACCCCGTCGATTCCTTCGAGGGATATGAAGAGCCCTGCTGTCATTACTTTTTCTTTCGAGTGGATCCGGCCTTTACGACGCGGGTGGTGCCAACCTTTTTAGTTGGCTTGCCAGCCTTTGCAGGAGCCTGACCAGGCTCAAGACCAAGTTTCTCACGGCGAATGGCCAAAAGTTCGAAGGCTTGGTCCGGAGACATTTCTTCGAGGTTCTCATCCTTGGGCACGGTTGCATTGACGGCACCATCGGTGACATACAAACCAAACTGACCGGTCTTGGCGACTACCGGAAGACCAGATGCCGGATCCTCGCCAAATTCCTTTAGTGGAGTGGCAGCTGTGCGGCGGCCTCCATACTTTGGCTGCGCGAAAATCTCGAGTGCTCCAGCCAGGTCCAGACTGAATAGTTGGTCTTCACTGGTAAGCGACCGAGAGTCCTTGGCCTTGCTCAGATAAGGGCCGAACTTTCCGTTCTGCGCGGTAATCTCGACGCCAGATTCAGGGTCTATACCAACCACGCGAGGCAGTGAAAGCAGCTGGATTGCGTCTTCGAGCGTCAACGTTTCAGGACTCATGGTCTTGAACAGCGAACCGGTTTTCGGCTTGGCAGCCTTAGGGTCATCGAGCACAACGTAAGGGCCGTAACGGCCATCCTTGAAGAGGATGTCGAAGCCGGTTGCCGGGTCTTTGCCCATGACGCGGTCGGTGATGATCGGTGCGTCGATTAGCTGCTGCGCCTTCTCAACGGTCAATTCATCGGGGGCTAGACCCTCAGGGATGTTGACAATGCGGCGACCGTTCTCGTCGGCACCCTCGGAACCTGGTTCGACCATGATCTCGATGTAAGGGCCGTACTTGCCGGTGCGCAAGGTGATGTCGTCGCTGATTGCAATCGAGTTGATTGCACGAGGGTCGCTATCTCCGAGATTCTCGACGGTGTTGCGCAGACCTTCCTGCTTGCCACCACCGAAGTAGAACTCCTTGAGCCAAGCGCTGCGATCGAGGTCGCCCTCGGCGATGCGGTCGAGGTCCTCCTCCATCTGAGCGGTGAAGGCGTAGTCGACTAGCTTGCCGAAGTTCTCCTCGAGGAATCGGGTCACGGTAAATGCGATCCACTCTGGAACCAAAGCCTGGCCGCGCTTTGAAACGTAACCCTTGTTGACAATGGTTGAGAGAATCGCTGCGTAGGTTGAAGGTCGGCCGATGCCGTCTTCTTCTAGGGCCTTGACCAAGCTTGCCTCGGTGTAACGCGGTGGCGGGCTGGTCTGGTGGTCTTTGGCGGTGACTTCGAGAGCCTTCAGGGCCTGACCAACGGTTAGGTTAGGCAGCTTTGATTCGCGCTCGCTAGCGTCTTCGTCATTGCGCGATTCATCGGTGCTTTCTTCATAAGCAGCCATAAACCCACGGAAGGTAACCACGGTGCCGGAGGCGGTGAACTCTGCGGTTCCACCATCGGCTAGCGGGCCAACGGTGATCTTGGCGGTAGTGGTCGAAACCTTGGCATCTTCCATCTGGGATGCCACGGTGCGCTTCCAGATCAATTCGTAAAGATCTAGAGCGCGGCCGCTTAGAACACGAGAGAGTTCCGCTGGAGTCTTGAAGACCTCGCCGGCCGGACGAATGGCCTCGTGAGCCTCCTGGGCGCTCTTGTTTTTGCCCTGGTAAACGCGTGGCTTGTCTGGCACAAACTGGCTGCCGAACATAGACGCAGCCTGCGAACGAGCGGCATTGATTGCCTGCACCGAAAGAGTCGGTGAGTCGGTTCGCATATAAGTAATGTGACCCTCTTGATACAGCGACTGCGCGGTATCCATGGTCTGCTTTGCCGACATGCGAAGTTTGCGCGATGCCTCTTGCTGCAGCGTCGAAGTGGTGAATGGGGCGGCCGGGCGGCGGGTGCTCGGCTTGGATTCGACCGAGGCAACCGTGATCTTTGCCTGTGGGCTGCGCATCGATTCGGCGAGCGCCTCGGCAGCCTTGCCATCTAGCAACAAAACATCGCCGGTTAGTTTGCCGTTGTCGTCAAAGTTTTGACCGGTAGCGATTCGCTTTCCGCCGATGCTTTGAAGCTTGGCGGTGAACTGCGGTTCGCCGGCGGCCTGTGGGTCTAGAAGGGCTTCGACATCGTTGTAGCTAGCCGAAACGAAAGCCATGCGCTCGCGCTCGCGCTCGACAACCAGACGCATTGCCGGTGACTGAACACGACCAGCACTTAGGCCGCGGTTGATCTTGCGCCACAGCACCGGCGACACTTCGTAGCCGTAAAGACGGTCAACGACTCGTCGGGTTTCCTGTGCTTGGACTAGGTTTTCGTCAACCGCGCGGGTGTGCTCGAGAGCACCTTGGATCGCTTCCTTGGTGATCTCGTGGAAGACCATGCGCTTGACCGGAACCTTCGGCTTGAGCACTTGTAGCAGGTGCCAAGCGATGGCCTCACCCTCGCGGTCTTCATCTGTTGCGAGATAGAGCTCCTCGGCGCCAGACAGCGCCTTCTTTAGATCGGTAACGGTCTTGTTCTTACCGGCCGAGATGGCGTAGTAAGGCTCGAAGTCATTTTCGATATCGATAGAGAACTTGCCGAGCGAACCCTTTTTCTTCTCGGCAGGTAGGTCTTTAGGGTCAATCAGGTCACGGATGTGGCCGATAGACGCGAGAACGGTGAAGTCATCGCCCAGGTATTTGGCAATCGTCTTCGCCTTAGCCGGCGACTCAACGATTACTAGCTTGTGGCTATTTGCCAAAGACTTACTCCTCTTTATAGGTGACTTCGCATCAGTTGCTTGGCCCCGCTCTTGCACTTGCGTTTAGAACTATACCCATGCTCACGACGTGCAAGTTAATAAACGCTTCGACTCCGACAATACGACACTCGTCAAGAATCGCCATATTCGCGAGGGCTATCTGCTTGGCGATCTCGCATGGAAATCCGGTGGTTAAACCTCGGAGCGAGTCATCGGCGGCGATCGCTGCTTGCTCGGCTGTTGAGTTGAGGCGAATTTGACTGAACACCTGTGAGGAGCCAATCTGGACTGCGCCAAAACAAGCCACGCTGGTAAAAATCAGCGACAGCGCCAGCATGCTTCCCGCGCCTAATTCTCGTTGGGTGGCGGGTATCAAAGCCCGCCCTTTCGAGCACATTGGCGTTCGGTTACCTCGAAAGATTGCATCCCTGCGATTTCGAATTTGCGTGAAATCTCGGCACATGCAAAATCTTCCAGGTATTCAAACCGGACAACACCATCCGGATCGACCTCGGCGGCGAGGGACTTGACCGAAGATTCCGACTCTCCCCTACCAAGGGCACGAGCAGAGCTTGATGCCAGGGAAACCAGTTTCAAGCGTTCAACCTGAAGCCCGAAACCACCCAGGGTCACCGCCAAGACCAAAACCACAGAAGGCATTGCCACAGCCAGTTCGGCGGTAACCGAACCACGCTCCCGATCTAAGAACACGACTATTGGTTAGGCGCTGGGCTTGCGTTTGGGTTCGTGAAAGTAAGCGCACTCTTTACGAGGTCAAAAAGAATGCCCCGAACTTCATCGCTTCGCATGATCACGACAAGCAAGCCGGCGAATCCGACCGCCGCCATGGTTGCGATCGCATACTCGGCGGTTGCGGCTCCGGTTTCATCAGCCAGCGATTTTTTGTTATTCATTTACTGCTCCTTCTATATCGAGTTACTTATTTGAAGACAAAAGACCGATTGCGATTGGTGCGACCGCGCAGAGAATGAAAGCTGGGAGGGTTAGCAACCCCAATGGCAACATCAACTTCACCGACAACTTGGCAACCGCGGTCGCCTCAAGATTTCGCTGTGTTTCACGTTTTATTTGGGCCTCAGACTCGAGCAGAGCCCCGAGCGAGGCACCTCGATCTCGATTCATCTCGGCCATCGCCGAGAGCCTACCCAAAGATTGTTCGTCGACGAGATCAAACTCTGCCAAAGCCTCGACGGCCAGGTTCAGGGATTTAGAGAAGGGCAACCCCGAGGTCAGCCCAAAACGAACCGCATCGATGAGCAACCCGGGGTCAACCTCGTCGAATTTGGCTTTCTCAAGTATCGAACGCGTCCACACTCGACCTACAACTAAAAGAATCACGCCAAGGACCACCGAGATAAATGCCAGCGGTTTGGAAACAATGGCACCCAGAGGATTTAGGCCAAACACCTGAGCCAGCAGTACACAGGCGATTGGCAACAGGCTCACCACTCGAGCGGTTGCCTTCGGGCCGGCAAATGCCAACTCAATCTCATTACGATGACGGTCTGCAGATTTGAATGAATCACTGAGGCTCATCATGATTTCGCCGATTGCCCCACCGTTCTTGTTGGCTAGTGACCAGATAATTTCAAACTGAGATTTTTGAACCGCTGGCATATTCACTAGCCGTTCGCTCAATCCGGCGCGAGCAAGATTTGCCGGAATCCCCGCCTTCAGAAGACCGGCCAATTCGAGGATCACAGGGTCGGCACTCATGACATTGGGCCGATTTTTTGCACTTTTCGCACTCCATCCTCCACACCGATGAAGATGACGTAGTCGATTACCCCGCGAACCTGGCTGACCATTTCTTCGGCAGGCAAACCGCACTGCCAACCGAGCGCACCAACCCTTTCGGAAATCGATTCAAAACTATTGGCGTGGATGGTCGCACCGCCGCCTTTGTGCCCGGTGTTGAGTGCCTGCACCATGGCCAAAAGCTCAGAACCTCGAACCTCACCTACAGCCAATCGATCGGGTCGCATGCGCAGCGCTTCGCGAACCAAGCGTTCTAGAGATATCTCACCCGCGCCTTCGATATTTGGCTGCCGGGTTTGAAGTGAGATGAAGTGCCCCGACTCAAGGGCAATCTCGCCAACATCCTCCACGGCGATGATTCGTTCCGAACCGCACTCGGCCAGCATCGCCCGCAACAAGGTTGTTTTGCCTGCTCCGGAGGCTCCGGCAATCAGGAAATTTTGACGTCTACGAAGAATGTTCCTGAAAAGCTCGAGTTCGAGACTGCCAAACATCCCGGCTTTAGATAATTCGGCAAGCCCAAAATGACGCTCCAAATGCACTCGGATGGAGAGCAGGGTCTTCGGATGACAGGTGGAGGCGAGACTTGCGTGGACGCGGATACCACCGCCGATCGACACATCCGCGAAGGGATTTGCTTGGTCTAGGTGTCGGCCACCCGAGGCGACAAGGTCTTGCGCAAGCAGCCCTAGTTCTTGGGCCGAGTCAAAGGGTGACGCTACCGGCTCGAGTTGGCCGGCGGCACGTTGCACCCACACCTGGTTATGCCCGTTGACGAGGACATCGGTCACGCCGGGCGAGGCAATTAGTGCGGCCAGCTTTGGCCCAAGGATTTCGGGAATCACCTAAAAAGATTCGCCGAAGCGGCTAGTGGCGAATGCTCGAGGGGCCCAAAATGTGTAGAAATTAGGGGGCCCCAGGCTCTGGGGGGAGAGACTGGGGCCAGGCGATACCAGATTGGGGGAATCGGTATCGCAGGTTAGCCACTAGTGCTAACAGTTAAATGATAAGTGTTGCGATTGGGAATACATTCCCGACATTGCAAAAAACTTTGGTTTTTATCTGGCAAGATAGCGAATGGTTAGTAACAACTAGGAGGACAATGATGTCTGCCGGTCACGAGATCGATAACCTGCTTCACGAAGATCGTCACTTTGCACCAACTCGAGAGTTTGCTGCACAGGCGATTGCCCAGCCCGCTCTCTATCAGGAGGCCAAGGCCAACCGCCTTGAGTTTTGGGCTAACCAAGCCCGCTACCTGGATTGGGCGAAACCCTTCACCCAAATCCTTGACTGGAGCAACCCTCCATTTGCCAAGTGGTTTGCCGACGGCGAGTTGAATGTTTCATACAACTGCCTAGACCGTCACGTCATTGCAGGCCACGGAAACCGTGTAGCGATCTATTTCGAAGGTGAGCCTGGCGACAGCCGCGAAATCACCTATGCCGAACTAACCGCCCAGGTTAAGAAGGCGGCCAACGTGTTGACCGAGCTAGGCATCAAGGCCGGCGACCGTGTGGCAATCTACATGCCGATGATTCCTGAGGCCGTTGTGGCAATGCAGGCGGTTGCCCGCGTTGGCGCGATTCACTCAGTGATCTTCGGTGGTTTCTCGGCAGAGTCGCTGAGCAGCAGAATCGAAGACGCCGAGGCGAAACTTGTTATTACCGCTGACGGCGGCTACCGCAAGGGTCGCGCCAGCGCACTAAAGCCGGCAGTAGACGAAGCTCTTTCTGAGGGTCGTTGCCCTTCGGTTGAGAACGTGCTCGTGGTCAAGCGCACCAACCAAGAAGTTGGTTGGGTCGAGGGTCGCGACATCGACTGGTCACTCGCGATGGCCGAGGCCAGCGATGAACACGTCGCCAAGTCATTCCCGGCCGAGCAGCCGCTGTTCATTCTTTACACTTCGGGAACCACCGGCAAGCCAAAGGGTATTTTGCACACCTCAGGTGGCTACCTAACCCAGGCCGCGTATACCCACAAGAACGTCTTTGACTTGCACCCAGAGTCTGACGTCTACTGGTGCACCGCCGACATCGGTTGGATTACCGGTCACAGCTATGTTGCCTACGGCCCACTGGCCAACGGCGCATCCCAGGTGATTTATGAAGGCACCCCTGAGACCCCAGACTGGGGACGCTGGTGGAGCATCGTTCAGAAGTACGGCGTGAGCATTCTTTACACCGCCCCGACCGCAATTCGCAGTTTCATGAAGATGGGTAGCCAGGTTCCAAGCCAGTACAACCTGTCAACCATTCGCGTTCTCGGTTCGGTTGGTGAACCAATCAACCCAGAGGCCTGGATGTGGTACCGCAAGGTAATCGGTGGCGGTCACGCCCCGATCGTTGACACCTGGTGGCAGACCGAAACCGGTGGAATCATGATTTCACCGCTGCCAGGAATCACCTCGTTGAAACCTGGCTCAGCGCAGATTCCACTACCTGGTATCGAAGTAAAGATTTTGGACGATGAAGGTGTCGAACTCGATCGCGGTCACGCGGGTCTACTCACCATCTCCGAACCATGGCCTTCAATGCTTCGTGGCATTTGGGGTGACCCAGAGCGTTTCGTCGAGACCTACTGGTCGAAGTTCGATGGCATCTACTTCGCCGGCGACGGCGCGAAGTGGGACGAAGAAGGCGACCTCTGGTTGCTCGGTCGCGTCGACGACGTCATGAACGTTTCTGGCCACCGCCTTTCTACCGCCGAGATCGAATCGGCTTTGGTCTCACACGAGTTCGTAGCCGAAGCGGCCGTGGTTGGCGCTAAGGATGAAACCACCGGCCAGGCCGTGGTTGCATTCGTAATCCTGCGCCAGAACCAGCTTGAAAAGGCCGGCTCGGACGCCGACGTCAGCAAGATTCTGCGCGATCACGTGAGCAAGGAAATTGGCCCAATCGCTCGACCACGAACCATCATGGTCGTTGCCGAGTTGCCAAAGACTCGCTCGGGCAAGATCATGCGCCGTCTGCTCCGTGACGTTGCTGAAGACCGCCCAATTGGTGACGTAACCACCCTCGCTGACACCGCCGTGATGGACATCATCTCGGGCAAGGTGGCCGCGGGAGCGAACGACTAAAGCATCCGATTATTGAAAAACCCCAGTCAATCGACTGGGGTTTTTCAATTGTTGAGCTGCCGGGGCAGCGCATCCGTGGACTATTCGAACTCGACCACGATCTCAACCTCAACGGCTGAATCGAGCGGAAGAACTGGCACACCAACGGCCGAACGAGCGTGAATGCCCTTGTCGCCGAATACTTCACCGAGGAATTCGCTGGCGCCGTTGATGACACCTGGCTGGCCGGTGAATTCAGGCACCGAGGCCACGAAACCGACTACCTTGACTACGCGGGTTACGCGGTCTAGGTCACCGATAGCGAGCTTAACTGCGGCGAGCGCGTTAAGCGCGCAAAGCTTGGCAAGGTCCTTCGCTACCGCAGGGTCAACCAGACCTTCGCTGGTGCCGACCTTTCCGGCGGCCGGTAGCGCACCGGCAACAAAAGGCAGCTGGCCACTGGTGAAAACTAGGTTTCCGGTCACTACCGACGGAACGTAGGCTGCGACTGGCTTGGCAACCTCTGGAAGTGGGTGACCGAGTTCAATCAGTCGAGCTTCAATCTTTGACATGAAAGTTATCCTTTCGCCGCTACCGGGCGCTTAAAGTAGGCAACGTTACCGCCCATCGGGCCGGCAACAATCTGGACTAGTTCCCATCCCTCTGCACCCCAAGTGTTCAAAATCGCGGTCTCTTTGTGCAAAAGCAGAGGGGTGGTGATGTACTCCCAAGTAATCATTATGGGCATCCTCTCAGGGTTGTCGGGTAACCTTGATTCTATGTCTCGTAACAAGCCCGAATCGCTAGGCCGCGGTCTTTTCAAATTTGTAGGACTATCGGTTATTGCCGGAGTTTTGGGAATCGCCCTACTCGCACCAACCGTCATCATCGGCGGATTTACCGCATCTGCGGGCATCTCGGTCTTCGAAAACCTACCTGACTACATTAAGCCGGTCAACGCATCTCAGGCTTCAACTCTTTATGCAACCCAGGATGGCAAGCCGGTCGAGGTCGCCAAGTTCTATCACCAGAACCGCATCTCGGTTAACTACGACCAGATGTCACCAAACATTCGCAACGCAGTAGTTTCGACCGAAGACCCGCGCTTCTATCAGCACGCCGGTGTTGACATCGTTTCGTTCCTGCGAGCTTCATTCGGCAACGTGGTCACCGCCGGTGGCGGTGCAGGTGGTTCGACCATCACCATGCAGTACGTCAAGAACTCTTTGGTTGAGGCCGCTCAGCTTTCTGGAAACCAGAAGGCAATCGATGAGGCTACCGCCCGCACCCTTGACCGCAAGTTGCGCGAAATGCGTTTGGCAGTCGCTCTTGAGCAGGTCACCTCGAAGCAAGACATCCTTGCCGGTTATTTGAACCTTGCCTTCTTCGGCCACCAGATCAACGGTGTTGAGGCGGCCGCCAACTACTATTTCGGCATCCCAGCTTCACAGCTCGACATTCCACAGGCCGCTCTTCTGGCCGCAATGCTCAAGTCGCCGAACGACTACCGCCCGGATGACCCTGCAAACCTCGACCGCGGAAAGCGTCGTCGCGACTACGTAATCGACAACATGCGTGACGCCGGTTACATCACCAATGAGCAGGCTCAGAACGCTAAAGACACCCCGATCATCACCAAGATCACTCACATGCCAAGCGGTTGTGAGGCCAACCAGACCGCAGCATTCTTCTGCGACTACGTGGTTTGGACAGTTCGCAACAACGCCGAATTTGGACCAACCCCAGAAGACCGCGAGAACCTACTTCGCCGCGGTGGTCTCGAGATCTACACCAGCCTCGACCTGAAGATTCAGGCAGCGGCTCACAACGCCAGCCTCACTTGGGTGCCCTCGGATGACCCAAGTCAGGTTGGTACCGCCAGCGTTTCAGTCCAGGTTGGCACCGGCCGAATTTTGGCCATGACCGAGAACCGCGTTTTCGACCAGACTTCAACCGCCGAGCTGGGTCACACCTCGGTTAACTACGCTTCTGACAAGGACTACGGAGGCTCCTCGGGTTTCCAGTCGGGTTCCACTTACAAGATTTTCACCCTGGCCGAATGGCTGTCTAAGGGCTACCACCTGAACGACCACGTTGATGGTCGCGTGCGCACCTGGAACGGTTCAGACTTCTCGGCCCGCTGTGGTTCTATCGGTGGAACCTGGACCCCGCGAAACATCACGCACGAGCCAGAAGACCTGACCGTGGTTCACGCAACCGCGATTTCTGAGAACACAGCGTTCGTTTACATGGCTTCGAAGCTTGATCTTTGCGACATCCGTGACACGGCGATGCGCTTCGGTGTTCACCGCGCGGACGGCACCGAACTCCAGTACATTCCTTCATCCGTGATTGGTGTCAATGAGCTTTCACCGCTAACCATGGCCGCCGCAGTCGCTGCGGTAAGTAACCACGGCATGTATTGCAGCCCGGTCGCCATCGACAAGGTGATCGTTCGATCAACTCAGCAAGAGCTCAAGGTTCCAACCACCCAGTGCTCTCAAGCCGTAACCCCTGAGGTTGCCGCTGGAATGACCTACGCGATGCGTGCGGTTATGAGCGGCGGAACCGGTGGCGCTTCAAACACCGGCGACGGCACACCTCTGGCCGGTAAGACCGGTACCACCGACTCTGGTGTGCACACCTGGATGACTGGTTTCTCGAGCGCAGTTGCAACTGCAACCTGGGTGGGAAACGTTTCTGGTTCGAAGTCGCTGTCGGGCATCAAGCTAAACAAGAAGGCCGGTAACACGGTTCGTCACGACATCTGGCGCACCATCATGCAGACCGCCAACAAGATCTACCCGGGCGGTCCGCTAGACAACCCACCTGCAACCATGCTCGATGCGGCTTACATCAAGATTCCAGATGTATCTGGACAGACCCCAGATGCTGCAAATGAAGTCATCAAGACCAATCTCTTGAGCGGCACCATCGTGGTCAAGCAGGTTTCATCACCGCAACCTGCCGGAACCGTGGCCTACACTCGCCCAGCCGCCGGTAAGGCCGTGCCACAGGGCTCAGCAGTCTCAATCTATGTGAGCAAGGGTGGCGGCGCGACTGTGCCGAACGTAGCGGGCATGAGCGTAGTGAACGCCAAGGCAACCCTGCTTCAGGCCGGTTTCGCGGCGGTAAGCGAGCCTCAGCCTTCGCAGGCGCAGTTCTTCGTGAAATCGACAACCGTCCCTAAGGGTATGGTTGTCGGCACCGATCCAGCAGCCGGTTCTCCGGCCGCCTCGACCGGCGCGATTCTCCTGATCATCAGCGCTGGTCCATAGCGATGATTTGGCTTTGGGTCATCCTTGGCATTGGCGCTCTGGCGGCAATTTGGGGAATCGGCATCGAACGCCATCTTTTTGTGATTCGCCGCGAGAGCCTGCGGTTGCTTCCGCAGGGCAGCCAGCCGATTACCGTTTTGCACATTGGTGACCTTCACATTGCGCCCTGGCAAAAACGAAAACTGGCTTTCGTCACGAAACTGGGTGAACTATCCCCCGACCTCGTGATCAATACCGGCGATAATCTCGGGCATGCCGCCGCAATCGGGCCGACCCTGATTGCCCTGAAGCCGCTACTAGAGCGCACCGGAGCATTCGTGAATGGATCTAACGACTATCACGCACCAGAGCCTCGCAACCCACTCGCCTACCTCGGTGGGCCATCGAAGGTGGGTCATGGAAAGAAGCTGGAGACCGAGCGTTTGGTCGGCGGTTTCACCTCGGCTGGTTGGCTGGATCTCAACAATCGTCAAGGCCGCGCGGTCATCAAGGGCACCAGCATTAATTTCGTAGGCGTCGATGATGCCCACGATGGCCTAGACCGTCTCGATTCGATTCCGCGCAAGGATGACCTTGCCAGCGGTGCCGATCTCGTGATTG
>Ga0228702_1000065_pt1 | contig 102980 bp, 97 predicted proteins | sample McNCre217_Aug_MG_2_FD_178018 | JGI IMG/M metagenome (GOLD analysis project Ga0228702, IMG submission 178018) | Freshwater microbial communities from McNutts Creek, Athens, Georgia, United States - 20-17_Aug_MG | ecosystem: Environmental > Aquatic > Freshwater > Creek | place: USA: Georgia... | reverse complement strand
GCACCTGCCGCATGGGTCAGGACGAGTTGGCTGTGGTGGACCCCGAGCTGCGCGTGCGAGGCGTGCCGGGCCTGCGCGTTGTGGACGCTTCGGTCATGCCCCGCGTGGTGAGCGGCAACACCAATGCACCGACGATCATGCTGGCGGAGAAGGCGGCGGATTTGATCCGCAGTAGCCAGCTGTAAAATCAATGCAGAGGATCAGTGCCCCAACGACTGTTGGGTGCTTTGCTGCCAAATGTGCCGATACACCAGCTGCGCCACTTCCGCTTTGTCATCGGGCGTGTAAGGCGGCTCGGGCAGTGACAGATACACCTGATCGAGAATGAAGGCCTCCACCTCGGCCTGGGTCTGCTCTTTCTCTGTCCAGCGGTCGAGCGGGGCGATGACGGCCATCACCCCTTCCAGCAAATCGCGGCTGGCTTGTTTGATGCGCTCGCGCTCCGTCTTGTTCAAATCACCGCGCTGCACCAGATCAAACAAGGCCAATTGCTCTTCGCTCAGGCCCTCTTGCACGGCGCGTTGCTGCTCCACATCCAGCGCCGCCAACACATCGGTCAGTTTGGCAAAGGTGTCTTCAATCGTGGCGCGGTCTTTGTCTTGGTTGTAGGCGGCGATGATTTCCTGGTACTTCTTTTCGTAGTTCATGCGCAGCGGGTTTTGCGCCAGCATCTGGGCCAGCTTTTCTTCCACGATCTGGCGAATGTCTTCAATGACCGTGGCCTTGCGCTTGACCTTGCTGGCGAACTCGTCGCGCAGCTTTTCCATGTTGATCTGCGACAAATCCACCCGCAGGCCACTGGCTTGGTCGTCGCCCGGCGCATGCGTGGCAATGGCTTCGTTGACGATGCGGCGCAACTCTTTGAGCAACTCGCTCACATCGGCCGTGTCGCGCCGCTCGCTCAGCTTTTTATAAATTGCTTCAATGTTGTCGTGTCGCTCGGCATACACCAGCGCCGAAGGCTCCACCAGCAGCGCCTTGAACCGGGCAAACACCACCCGCGACAAAATTTCATACCGCCGCTTGGTCTCGTCGCTGGTGTACACGGCCTCCACCGCGTCGGCCAGCAAGCCAATGCGTGTGAAACCCTTGGTGCCCTGCAAGCGGTTGGCATCAAAGCCCAGGCTCAGCAAATGCGCTTCTGTCACTGCAATGGCGTCGGCCAATGCGGCCACCCGCTCTTCGATGGGGGCCACAATTTCGGCCTCGCCCCCATCGTCACCCAGCGCGTATTGCGCCAGCGCCTCGCGCAGGCTTTTGAGCATGCCGTTGTAGTCCACGATCAAGCCAAAGTCCTTGCCTGGGTACACCCGGTTGGCGCGGGCAATGGCCTGCATCAGCGTGTGCGCCCGCATGGGCTTGTCGATGTACAGCGTGGACAAACTCTCCACGTCAAAACCCGTGAGCCACATGGCGCACACCACTGCCACGCGAAACGGGTGCTTGGCGTTTTTGAACGCCGTCTCCACATCCACCCGCTGGCCATCGGCCGTCTCAAAACCCAGCTTCATCACCTCGCGGTGCGGGATGATGTCAAAGCCCCATGCCTTGAAGTCCGCCACCTCGTTTTGCGCCTCGCTGATGATCAGCTCGATGAGGGTCTCGTCCATCCAGCCCGCCTGGGCCAACAGCCTGTCGCGCTGCGCGTGCAGCAACTGGCGGGCTTCTTCTCACCACTGGCGGCAATTTCATCGAGCTTGCGCTGCGCCTGGGCGCGTATTTCTGCCGCATGCGTTTTCCATTTGGGGCCAATCAGCTGCAACATGCGGGCGCAAGTGATCTTGTCCACACACACCAGCATGGCCTTGCCCGCCTCCCAGCGGGTGCTGCAGTGCGCCACAAAATCGGTGGCGATGCGCTCCAGCCGCTCATCGGCGGTGATGACCTCGTAGTCTTTGCCCAGCAGCTTTTCGAGCAAGGCGGTCTGGTCCGCGTCCAGATCGGCTGCGTCCACAGCGGCGGCAATCTTGTCGTTCAAATCCAGCTTGGCCAGCCCCAGCTTCTCGCCCCGGTTTTCATAAACCAGCTTCACGGTGGCGCCGTCTTCTTCGCTGCGCTTGAAGTCGTAGCGCGACACATACTCGCCAAAAATCCGCTTGGTCAGGTGGTCGTGCTTGAACAGTGGCGTGCCCGTAAAACCAATGAAGGCCGCATTGGGCAGCGCCATGCGCATGTTGCGGGCCAGCTTGCCCGACTGGGTGCGGTGTGCCTCGTCCGACACCACAATGATGTCGTCGCGCTCGCTGTACGGCGCATCGGGCGCAACGTCTTGGTTGAACTTGTGGATCAGGCTGAACACAAAGCGGTGGTTTTCAGACAGCAGGCGCTGCAACTCGCGGCCCGAGCTGGCTCGCGGTGTCTGCTCGTCGGCCACGCCGCAGCCAATGAAAGTCTTGTAAATCTGGCTGTCCAGATCGTCGCGGTCGGTCATGAACACAAAGGTGAAATTGCCCGGCACGGTGCGCCGCACCTTCTCGGCAAAAAACGCCATCGAATACGACTTGCCGCTGCCCTGCGTGTGCCACACCACACCCAGGCGGCCCAGGTCTGGGTGCGCCCGCTCGGTGATTTGCAGGTATTGCGGCACGGGTTCTGCAGCCATCGGATACACCGTCTCCGGTCCATTGGCCGCCAAGCCCCGTTCAGCGGGCGACAACTCCACGGTGCGGTGCGTCAAGCGCTTGCCCGTTGGAAACTCCCGCTTCAAAGCCTCTTGCCGAATGACCGAATCCACCGCTTGGTTCACACCCAGATATTGGTGGTTGCGGGCCACCACCTTGCGCGTGTGGCCGGCCTTGCTGGCGTCAAACAAAATGAAGTTTTCCAGAATGTCCAGCAAGCGGTCTTTGGCCAGCATGCCATTCAGCAGCACCTCGGCAGCCACGTTGCCCACATCCTTTTCGCTCAGGCGCTTCCATTCGCCAAAGTGTTCCCAGGTGCTGGTGACCGAGCCAAAGCGGGCGTTGTGCCCGTTGCTCACCACCAAAAACGCGTTGTGATGAAAGGCATGCGCCACCACGTGCTCGTCCATGTAGTCGCGCAAATTGCCGTCAAACCCGGCGCGGATGTTTTTGTAAACCGCCTTCAGCTCGATGAACACCAGCGGCAAACCGTTGACGAAACACACCAAATCGGCCCGGCGGTTGTAGTTGGGCGTGCGCAAGCCCGTGAGCTTGAGTTCGCGTACCACCAAAAAGCGGTTGTTGGCCGGGTCGCGAAAGTCAATCACCCGCGCCTGCGTGTGGCTCAGTTGCCCCTGCGCATTGCGATAACTCACCGGCACCCCATCGCGCACCAGCTGGTGAAACGCCTGGTTGTGCTGCAACAGCGAACGCGAAAAGTCGTGGTGCGTCAGCTGCATGACTGCATCTTCAATGGCGGGCGGCGGCAGCTGCGGGTTGAGCCGCGTCAGCGCCTCGCGCAGGTCGCGCACCAGCACCGCCTCGCGCTCGCTTGTGCGGCCCAGCGTGCCGTGGGGGCCAAAAGTTTCCTGGTTGAAGGCATACACGCTGTCCCAGCCCAGCACCCGCTCCAGGTGCTCGGCAAACGTGGCCTGAACCAGGCGGTCTTCACTGTGGATGTCGGTGTAGGCCATGCGTTTTATCTGCGCCGTCTCGGAATGCTGGCCGGTTTGACAGGCTCATAGGCTTTGAGGCCCGCATCGCCCGTCAGAATCTCCACAAAATAGCCCGCCTGCGCGTAGTACTCTGCCACATCCTTGATGGTGTGATCGCCAATAGATGTACCCCCTGTCGCCAAAGCGGGCCAGGTTTCGGCCACTTTGCGCAAGTTAGCGCTTTCCCAAAGGGAGGATTGCTCTGTGAAAGCGGCCCATGGCGATTGAGCATCGGCGGCTTCTCTCAAATAACCCGCCAAATCGCTGGCCCGCTCGAACCTTTGGCCGGGTGCTTGCGCGATGTGATTGCCTGTTTCGATCAAGGTGGCAATGGGCAACACAAAGGTACTGCCTTGGCTGCGCTCTTTTTCAAGCAGCTGCGCAATGCGTGCATGGTCCCAGCGGTCATCCACGGGTCCCGCCTCGTCTTTGCCCGGCACTTGCAGCCAACAGCACAACACCGAGGTGTCCAAGATCAAAACGCGCTTGCTCACAATATGAACTCCCCCTGAGCATGCGCAGTCTGTTCGCTGGCGATGCTTTTTTCGATCAACCCCTGGCTGGACAAGCGCCCAATCGGGCCTTGTGCCAGCAACTTAGGTAGTTGCGCGATGTCTTCCAACAGCGTCAACACGCTGTGACCTGTTGCAGGGTCACGGTTGGCCACGGTGATGAAAGGTACCATCTGCGTGCCCATGGCATCCAACAGCGCCGGGTTGTGCGTGGTCACCAGCACATCCACACCCCGCTCTGCGCCCACGGATTTCAGCATGTCGAGTAACAACTTGGCCCGAGAGGGGTGCAGGCCGTTGTCCACCTCTTCGATCACCAGCAGGCTGTAGCGGGGGCGCGTGAGCAATGCCGTCAAGATGGCCAGAAAACGCAGCGTGCCATCCGACATGCCGCGTGCATCCACGGTGGGTGGCGGCCCCTTGTCAAGCCAATGCTCTTCGCAATACAGCATGGCGTCTGACTGGAATTTGCCGACTGTTTCGGCATACACGCGCCGAATGTCTCGTTCAGGTAGCTGGCTGGCGTATTGCGTCAGCACCGATTCGATCTCTTGTTGTTTGTCTTTCGGCAATGCGGCCAACACGCCCGCAATGTTGGAAGCGTCTGACTCCAGCTTTTCAGACAACGCCGAGAAGCCGCGCATGTGCGAAGGGATCGGGTCCAGGATGAAGATTTCACGCAGACTCGAAATGACCGCCTGCACACCATCCTGAATTTCCTGTCGCAGCTTTTGACCCATCAACTGAAACAAGATGGAGTTGGCGCGGCTCAGTTGGCGTGGGGTGCCCTGCTTTTCGTTGTAAAGGCGGGCGATGATGGTGGGGGCATCGTCCGCACAGGCATCAGTGCGCAGCAGCTGGATGTGGCCTGCCTCTGATTTGCGCAAACCGTTTTTACCGGCCCGGAATTTGGTGCGCGTGAGCTTTTCAGAAAACAAATCGCACCGACTGTCGGTGATTTTCCCCTCCAGTCGATACTCGTAGTCCGTGAGTTCATCCGCTTTGCAAACAACACTCAGCGCGAAAATAGAACCCGGCTGCCGCGCTGCCCACTCCACGCCGCCGCGCAAGGGGGCTTGTGTCCCGTCGCCCTTCAAGGCCGATGTGAGCATGGAACCCGAAGCCACCCGGTTGAGCATCAGCAATGCGTCGAGCGCATTGGATTTGCCGCTGGCATTGGTGCCCACCAGAACCGACAAGGGATCAATGTGGATGGAGGCACTTTCGTAGCTCTTCCAGTTTTCCAGTTTCAACTCGGTGATCATGTGTGCTCCAGCAAGGTTTGCTGTCCTGAAGGATACGTCATAGAGGGGATAGGGACATGGTGCCGATCCAACATGGATTGGCTCAAATTTGGCTCATTTGGAACAAGCACTCCATAGAGAATTTCATTTGAAAACAATGACTTGGCAAATTGGCACCCAGGAATTTGGCTAACTGAGCCAATTAACCAAGGTCGATTCAGGGCCGTTTGAGCCAAAGCACGCAAGTCCGCCGACTTGCCCGTGACGGTGCGCAGGGATTTCAAGTCGGTGTGCTGGTCTTCGCGGGTCATACGGCCAATTCTCCGTTCATCAGGCGCGGCAGCAAGAGGTCACGGGCTTGGCGGAGTTTTTGGTTTTGCTCATCCAGCTTGTCCAGTTGCGCATGAATCGACTCCACCGTTTCGTGAAATGAACGCAGCAAAGTTTCTGGCGGGTGAAGCATCGTGCGGCTGTACGCAAAATCGCGATTCAGGCCAGGGACGGCAACGTCGGTGCTGATGAAGTGCATGTGCTTGAGTACATAGTAAAGGTACAAGCTGCTGCTTTCGGCGCTGACGAAATAAACGGTGTCGATGGGAAAGAAGCTTTTGCTGGACCAGTAAACGCTGCCCACATTGCCTTTGCGGCCTAGCACGATGGCGGGGCCTTGGGCCAGTGGTTTTTCGTGGGTGCCAACGATGCCGCTGGAGCCGTAAACCGGGTAATCGCCTTCGACGCGCAATTCTGCTTTGAGGGCTTTGCCGTAGTTGAGCGTGACGGACTCACCCAAAGTCTTGCGCACCCACCCCTGCGGCACGCCGTCCACGATGGGGGTGTGCTCATGGCCGGGAAAGCGCAGGCGCACAAACCATTCGCGGTAGAGCTGCCGGGCCGAGTCTTCGAGCAGGGCCATGCGGCGGCGGTTGTTTTCGATCAGGTCGTCGTAGGTGGAAAGGGTGTTCCCAATCTTTTCCTGTTCCACCAACGGAGGCAACCAAAACGGAAAAGAACCAATCTCCTTGCTGCTGATATGAGGAACACCCACGCCCCGTCCAACAGTCTGCACATATCCAACAAAGCTAGGTGACGCTATGAGCTGTACAAGAAAAGACTGATCAAGGCCTTTACGTGCACGAAGGCGTGCGACTCGCTGAACCAACAATGCATCTGGTGCAGAAGCGGTGATTTTTGCGAATTTAAGTCCCGCAGGGACCCATGGCCGATCCATAGCGAGAACAACATCACCCTCGATCAACTTGTAGCGCTCTAATTCATCCAAGTCCTGAAGTGGCCAGCGCTTTGATATTTTCCAAAGCACCTCACCCTGACCAATGTTTTCACCTTTAACCAACGGGATATCGTTTGGATCGTCAGTGAAACCGTTGCTTTTAAATGGATAGCCACTGAAGACCTCGCAATATTGCCCCAAGGTTGCCAATTTCCAACCAGCCCGACTCATACCCCCAAGCCCTCAAAGTTGGCCGTAATCTTCGCCGCCAACTCCACCGCCTCGCGGTTCAAATCCGCCAGCTCCACATGGATGTCGCGCAGGGTTTGTTCAAAGTCGAAGTCTTTGTCCACCTCGGCCGGGGCCACGCCCACGTAGCGGCCGGGGGTCAGGCTCCAGTCGGCGGCTTCGATGTCGGCGCGGTTGACGACTTTGCACAGGCCCGCCACGTCTTTCATCTCGGCTTTGGGAAAGCGCTCTTGCAGCCAGACCATTTGGCGGTGGGTGTAGGCGCAGGCCTTGAGTTGCTCCACGGCGGTGTGGCGGGCGTCGTCGAGTTGCTTGATGCTTTTGTTGACGGCGCGGCGGTCGAGCAGGTCGGCGGCGGCCTGGATGGCGGTGTCTTTGTCTGACTTGCCTTCGTGTTGGCCCAGCAGCGCGGCCAGGGCTTGCGCCTGTTGTGCGCTGCGGGCAGCGAGTTTGTAGAGCAGGTCAATTTGCTTGACCAGGCCCTTGGCGGCTTCGGCTTGTTTGTCAAAGCTTTGGCGCAACTTGATTTGGCTGGCGTTGTCGTTGCTGGCTTGGGTGCCGCTGGCCGCAACGGTTTTGCCAAACGCTTGCAGGTCGGTGACCAAGCTGGTGCGGTCGGTCATGAAGGCTTGGGCGGCTTGGCTTTGCTCGGCCAGCGCGGCTTGCAGGGCCATCAGGCTTTCTTGCGCGGGCTGCGGTGCGGCTTTCAGTGCGCTGATGGCTTTGCTGAAAGTTTCCAGCGCCACTTGCGATTGGGTCAGCTGGTCGAGTAGCGGGGCCAGGGTGGCGTCCACGCTTTGGGCCTCGGCGTTCAGGCGGGTGATGTAGCTGTGCACCAGCCCCAGGTAGCGGCTTTGCTGGCCCCGGTACAGCCACACGATGGCGGCCAGGTGGGCTTGTTGCTCGGGCGAGAAGTCGTAAATCTTGCGGGTGACTTTGCGGTAGATGTTGCGGGCGTCCAGCATGAGCACTTTGTCTTTGAGCGCTGCGGGCTTGGCGCGGTCAAAGTGCCACAGCTCGCAGGGCACGGTGCGGGTGTAGAAGAAGTTGGAGCGGATGGCGACCATCACGTCCACGTCGCCGGTTTCGACCAGTTTGCGGCGCGCTTCTTTTTCGCCATGGCCTGCGCTGCTGGCTTGCGATGACATGACAAATCCGGCGCGGCCCGTGGGCGACAGGTAGCTGTGAAAGTAAGAGATCCACAGGTAGTTGCCGTTGGAGACGTGTTTGTCTTTGTTGACGCCGGGCAGGCCAAAGGGCAGGCGGCGGTCGGTCTTGATGGCTTCGGCATCGACCTTGTCGACGTTGAAGGGCGGGTTGGCCATCATGAAGTCGACGTGGCCCCACAGCGGCTTGCCGCCCGGCAAGCGGTGTGGGTCGTCGTAGAAGGTGTTGGCTTCCTGAATGTCGCCTTCAAGCCCATGCACGGCCAGGTTCATCTTGGCCAGGCGGATGGTGGTGGGGGTTTTTTCCTGGCCGTAGAAGGTGACCTTTTTCATGGTCTCTTGGCCAGACTGTTCGATGAAGTGGCTGCTTTGCACGAACATGCCGCCCGAGCCGCAAGCCAAGTCAGCCACCACGCCGTGGCTGGGTTCGATCACGTTGACCAGCGTTTGCACCAGCGACGGCGGCGTGAAAAATTCGCCGTTGTCTTGTGCGCCCTGCATGGCGAACTTCATCAAGAAATATTCGTAGATGCGGCCAAACACATCGCCCGTGGCCTTGCGCAGGGCTTCGCTGTCAAAGCAGCGCAGCAGGTTTTCGAGCAGCTTGTTGTCAAAGCGGTCATAGTCTTTGGGCAGGCTGCCTTGAAGCGGCGCAAAGTCGGCTTCGATCGCGTTCATGGCCGCCACCAGTGCACCGCCCAAGCTGGCACCCGAAGGCAAGTTGAGCAGCGTGTCGTAACGCGCCGCCTCGGGCAGCAACAAAGCGCGGCGCTTGATGAAGTCGGCTTTGGACAGCGGCCGCTTGGGCATGGTGCCCGCCGCCTGGTCGGCCTGAATGGCTTGCAGCGCAGTTTGGTAACGGTTGGTGGCGTGCCGCAAAAAGATCACACCCAGCACCGGCATCGAATATTCCGTGGCCGTGAGGTTGGAATTGGCCCGAAGCTGATCAGCGGCGTCCCACAAGCTGGTTTCAATCTGCGCGATGTTGTGGAAGGCGTTGGCGGTCATTGAGGCGGGGCTGACTTGCTGGTTTTGGCGGTTTGCCAGAGGGGTGTTTGGGCTGGATGGCCCGCGGAGGCGTGAATGATTATGCCCAGCTTTGGGTGGGTTGGGGGTGCTTATGGGGGGGTTACGTGGAAAGGTGTTTATAGCTAATTGGTCGTATTTATTTGGGTATAGTTGGGCGCTTCGGCCCTGCTGCGCTGGAGGGTGCGGGAGTCTTTTTGATCATGCTGCGTGTTTTGGCACGTAATGAACGCGCTGGCTACCACTGCATATGTGGAAAAAATCAACACCGACCAATTGTTAAATTAGGAAACATCCGATGTCCACAGTAATGGGCCCACAGCCAAACACAAACTACCTCAAGTCTGCAATTGGGAAAATCTACGGCGACGAAGATGACTTTATCGTTCTAGGGCTTACAGGCCGAACCGGTAGCGGGTGCAGCACTGCCGCGAAGATACTTCGGTCAAAACGGGAGGATATTCGACACTGCCTGTATGCTGGTGAGAAACCAGGCACAAATGAACAGAGAAAAGAGAGAATTCTCCTTCGGCACTTCAAGGCAACGTGGACCCCATTCTTGTTAATTCAAGTTCGCGCCGTCATTACGACATTTCTGTTGGATTCAGATGTCAAACAAGCATTAGATTTTTTTAAGGAACTACTCCCGGATGCTGCGCAGCAAGAAAAATTCTCAGTGCTGCTCGAAGATTTACGAAAGCCATATGAGGTAATCTTAAAAAACCAAGATAAAGAGGATGCCATTAAGTACTTTACGAACACACTACCAACAAAGTGCGACGAGCTTCGTGCAACTTTAGGGGAAAGTAGTTTTGTTCAACTCTACCAAATTATTGGCAGGAACATTCGACTTTCAGGTGATCCATACAATTCATCTTTGATAGAGGGTAAGTTTTTTACTTTGGCTGATCGAGTCAACTGGGTTATTAAGAAAATCCGTAAAGAACGTACAAAAATTAATCAACCAACCTACATTGTCATTGATGCCATTCGAAATCCACTTGAAGCGCTATTCTTTCAAGATCAGTACGCATCATTTTTCTTGGTTGCAGTATCTACCCCTGAATCTGATCGACAGTTAAGGCTTAGACGACTGAAATACTCTGAATCAGATATCGCCTCCATTGATCGCATTGAGTACACACCAAAAGATCTTCATAAAACTGATTTTTTTTCGGTCCAAGATATTCAAGCCTGTTTGCAGCGTGCCGATCTTTACATCAGTAATCCGAACGTAATCGCAGAGGTGAACAAGTTTCAGGATCTTGCAAATCAGCTGCTGCGATTCGTTTCATTGATTCGACGCCCCGGCATTGTGACTCCTTCAGCACTTGAGCGTTGCATGCAGATTGCATACACGGCGAAACTAAACTCAGGCTGCATATCGCGGCAAGTTGGAGCGGTCGTGACAGACAAGAATTTCTCTTTGCGTTCTATTGGTTGGAATGATGCGCCACATGGTCAAGTGCCCTGCAATCTACGCAACCGTGATGACCTTTTGGGTGGCGCTGACTCATCGGCTTACAGTGAGTTCGAGCGAAATGACGGAAAGTACTTGGGGCATTTCAAGGCATCCAGCAAACGATTCAAAATCGTACCTGATGGAGGCAGAAATAATTCTTTTTGCTTCAAATCTGAATACAACGATTTCACAGGCGTAAAAAATCAGGTTCATACACGCGCATTACATGCAGAAGAGAATGCATTCCTACAAATTGCTAAATATGGTCTTGCGTCTATCGAAGGTGGCTTGCTCTTTACAACTGCAAGCCCCTGCGAACTCTGTGCAAAAAAAGCGTATCAACTTGGAATTACAGAAATCTTCTACATCGACCCATATCCAGGCATAGCCACTGAGCACATCTTGCAAGGAGGCTTGAATAATCCGACCCTAACGCTCTTTTCTGGCGCAATTGGCCGTGCATTTCACAAGCTTTACTCGCCGATAGTCGCATACAAAGATGAGTTAAGCGCCCTTACAACTTAACTGCAGTGTTCCCGGCTGCGCGTCAGCTACAAACTTCAAACAACTTGAGTGCAGGCCCCAAGAAAAAAGCGCCCGAAGGCGCTTTTTTCATGTGGGTGATAAACCTCACTTCTTCTTGGCCACCACCCGCACCATCTCCAGGCACTGCTTGGCATAACCCCATTCGTTGTCGTACCAGGCCACGATCTTGACGAAGCTCTTGTCCAGCGCGATGCCGGCCGTCGCGTCGAACACGCTGGCGCAGGGCTCGCCACGGAAGTCGGTGGAGACCACTTTCTCGTCGGTGTAGCCCAGGATGCCTTTGAGTGCGCCTTCGCTCTGCGCCTTCATTTCAGCGCAGATGTCGGCGTAGCTGGCGTCGCTGCTCAGTTCCACAGTCAGGTCAATGACCGACACATCCGATGTGGGGACACGGAAAGCCATGCCGGTGATCTTGCCCTTGATTTCGGGGATCACCACGCCCACCGCTTTGGCGGCACCGGTGCTGCTGGGGATGATGTTTTCCAGAATGCCACGGCCACCACGCCAGTCCTTGCGCGAAGAGCTGTCCACGGTGGCCTGGCTGGCGGTGGCGGCATGCACGGTGGTCATCAGGCCGCGCTTGATGCCCCACTTGTCGTTGAGCACCTTGACCACGGGAGCCAGGCAATTGGTGGTGCATGACGCGTTGGAGATGATGGTTTCGCCGGCGTATTTCTTGTGGTTGACGCCGTAGACGAACATCGGCACCGTGTCCTTGGAGGGGGCGGAGATCACCACCTTCTTGGCGCCTGCGTTGATGTGCATCTGGCTGGTGGGTTCGGTCAGGTAGTGGCCGGTGCATTCCAGCACGGTGTGCACACCCATCTCGCCCCAGCGCAGGTTGTGCGCATCGCGCTCGTGCGAGAGCTTGATCTTCTTGCCATTGACGATCAGGGCATCATCGGTGAAGTCCACCGTGCCATCAAAGCGGCCGTGCACGCTGTCGTACTTGAGCATGTAGGCCAGGTAGTCGGCGGGCTTGGGGTCGTTGATGCCCACGATCTGGATGTCGTCGTAGCCATGTTTGATCGCAGCGCGAAGAGCCAGGCGGCCGATGCGGCCGAATCCGTTGATGCCAACCTTGATGGTCATGGTGAGTGCCTCTGGGAGAAAGTTACTAAACCGTTACGTAACCGGGTTTTAAATCAGGACCCTTGCATGAGCCTGATCCCTGAGCCAGCTTTCAGTGAGGAAAGCCGGCTCAGTACCAGTCAGTGGCCTTTTCAGGCCTTGAGCAGTGCCGCGTGGACCGTGTCCGCGACGTTCTCGGCTGTGAAACCGAAGTGTTTGAACAGCACCGGCGCCGGTGCCGATTCGCCGTAGGTGTCGATGCCGACCACGGCAGCGCAGCCGTATTTCCACCAGCCGTCGGTGGAGCCCATTTCGACCGCCACGCGGGGCAGGCCTGCGGGCAGCACGCTTTGCTTGTACTCGACGCTCTGGCGGTCAAACACATTGGTGCTGGGCATGGAGACCACGCGCACGCCGATCTTGCGTTCGGCCAGCAGCTTTTGCGCTGCCAGTGCCAGCTGCACTTCGGAGCCTGTGGCGATGATCACGCCGTGGGTCTTGGCCACACCGACTTCACTCGGCTCGGCCAGCACGTAGGCGCCGCGGCTGATGTCGCCGAGGTCGGCCTTGGGCGCGTAGGCCAGGTTCTGGCGCGACAGGCACAGGGCGCTGGGGCGGTTGCTGTTTTGCAGGGCCACGGCCCAGGCCACGGTGGTTTCGGCCGTGTCGGCGGGGCGCCACACGTCCAGGCCAGGGATCAGGCGCAGGCTGGCCACGTGCTCGATCGACTGGTGGGTCGGGCCGTCTTCGCCCAGACCGATGGAGTCGTGGGTGAACACATGCACCACGCGCTGCTTCATCAGCGCGGCCATGCGGATGGCGTTGCGACTGTAGTCGCTGAAGGTCAGGAAGGTGCCGCCGTAGGGGATGTAGCCGCCGTGCAGGGCCACGCCGTTCATGATGGCGGCCATGCCGAATTCGCGCACGCCGTAGTTGATGTGACGGCCAATCTGGCCGTCTTCGGTTTTGACCACGTCACCGGCCAGGTCCACACGGAAAGCGGGGGTGGATTTGGTGTTGGTCAGGTTGGAGCCGGTCAGGTCGGCCGAGCCGCCCAGCATTTCGGGCAGGGCGGCGGTGAAGGCTTCCAGCGCCAGCTGGCTGGCTTTGCGGCTGGCCACGGTCTCGCCCTTGGTGTGGGCGGCGACCACGGCGTCAAACGCCACCTGGTTGAAGTTCTTGGGCAGCTCGCCTTTCATGCGGCGCACGAACTCTTTGGCTTGCGTGGGGAAGGCGGCCTTGTACGCGGCAAAGGCGGTGTTCCACTCGGCTTCGCGGGCTTTGCCAGCGGCCTTGGCGTCCCAGTCGCCATAGACTTCTTTGGGGATCTTGAAGGGCTCGTGGCTCCAGCCCAAGGCTTCGCGGGTGAGCTTGATTTCTTCGGCGCCCAAAGGTTCGCCGTGCGCCTTGGAGGTGCCAGCGCGGTTGGGCGAACCCTTGCCAATGGCAGTCTTGCAGACGATCAGGGTGGGTTTGTCGGCGCTGTGCTTGGCCGAAGCGATGGCCTTGGAGATGGCAGCCGCGTCGTGGCCATCCACCGCGTCGATCACGTTCCAGCCGCAGGCGGCAAAGCGCTGGGGCGTGTTGTCGATGAACCAGGGGGCCACTTTGCCGTCGATCGAGATGCCGTTGTCGTCGTACAGGGCGATCAGCTTGTTCAGCTTCCAGGCACCGGCCAGGGCCACGGCTTCGTGGCTGATGCCTTCCATCAGGCAGCCGTCACCCAGGAACACATAGGTGTGGTGGTTGACGATGGCGTGGCCGGGCTGGTTGAACTCGGCGGCCAGCATCTTCTCGGCCAGGGCCATGCCCACGGCGTTGGTGATGCCCTGACCCAGCGGGCCGGTGGTGGTTTCCACGCCGGGGGTCACGCCCACTTCGGGGTGGCCAGCGGTTTTGCTGTGCAGGGTGCGGAAGTTTTTCAGGTCATCGACCGACAACTTGTAGCCGGTCAGGTGCAGCACCGAATAAATCAACATCGAGGCGTGGCCGTTGGACAGCACAAAGCGGTCGCGGTTGGCCCAGTGCGGGTTGGAGGGGTTGTGTTGCAGGTGCTCACCCCACAGCGCCACGGCCATGTCGGCCATGCCCATGGGGGCGCCGGGGTGACCGGAGTTGGCTTGTTGAACGGCGTCCATTGCGAGGGCGCGGATGGCGTTCGCCATTTGCTGTGTATTGGCCATGTGGGGCAACTCCGGTAAAAAATTCGGGAAAACCCCTTATTTTAACGGCGGCGCACCCCCTGAGCGATCCCATTCCCTTGGCCCGACAGTTACAGCGGTACGTAACCCGCAGGACTTTTGTGGGAGCGGCGCCCTCGCCGCGATGTCTGGCAGTGCACCCGGGCTTGTCCCCGGTTCATGGCAACATCGCCCCATGACTGCCACCTCCCCGCCTCTTGCCCAAGCCATGGTTCTCGCCGCAGGCCGTGGCGAGCGCATGCGCCCCCTGACCGACACCAGCCCCAAACCCTTGCTGACCGTGCGTGGCCAGCCGCTCATGCAGTGGCCCATGCAGGCTCTGGCGCGGGGCGGCTTCACAAGCCAGCTGGTCAATACCGCCTGGCTGGGTGAACAGATTCCGGCGCATTTTGGCGAGCGCGTCACCTGGCCCGGTTTACCTGAAGTGCAGATCGCTTACTCGCACGAGGGGCAGGACTTTGGCTGGGCGCTGGAGACCGCAGGCGGCATCGTGCGCGCTCTGCCGCAGCTGGCCGAGGTGTTCTGGGTGGTGGCAGGCGATGTGTTTGCGCCCGACTTTGTGTTCACGCCTGAGGCCGTGCAGCGCTTTGTTGCCAGCCGGGCGCTGGCCCACCTGTGGCTGGTGCCCAACCCCGCGCACAACACGGGCGGCGACTTTGGCCTGTCGGATGTAGGTCGGGTGCTCAACCTGCCCAAAGGGGCGGTGGGCCGTGACCTCACCTTCAGCACCATTGCTTTGTACAAGCGCGCCTTTTTTGAGGGTTGCGGCCTGCCTGCAGGCAACCCCCAAGGCGCAGCGCTGGCGCTGGCGCCTCTGCTGCGTTCGGCCATGGACCAAGGCCTGGTCAGCGGCGAGGTCTACACCGGCGCCTGGACCGATGTGGGCACGCCCGAGCGGCTGGCGCAGCTGAACGCATGATCCCCTAGTGGGAGCCCCGCCCTCGGGGCGAATGCTTGTGGACTTCGGGTGCCCATTCGCGGCGAGGGCGCAGCTCTCACGAGGCGCAGCTCCCACAGCAGTCACCGCTCCCACAAGGCGCCGCTCCCACAGCCTGCATCACTCCTACAATGACCGCATGAGCACCAACCTGATCTACGCCGAACGCCGCGCCCGCCTGGCTGCCCAGCTGGGTGCTGGCGGCATTGCCATCATTCCCACCGCCCGTGAGCAGCAGCGTAACCGCGACAGCGATTTTCTGTTCCGCCACGACAGCTACTTTTATTACCTGACCGGTTTCACCGAACCCAACGCTTGGCTGGTGTTGACCGGTGAGGGCGAGGCCACGCTGTTTTGCCAGCCCAAGGACCTCGAGCGTGAGATCTGGGACGGCATCCGCTTGGGTCCCGACGCGGCCCTGGCCGAGCTGGGTGTGCAAAAAGCCCTGCCGGTGACCGAGCTGGCCACACAAATGCCCAAGTTGCTGGAAAACCGCAGCACGGTCTGGTATCCGTTTGCCACACACCCCGGGCTGGAGAGCCGCGTGGACGGATGGCTGCAGCCCGTGCGTGCCCGTGTGCGCTTTGGCGCCTTGTGCCCTGACCAGCAGCGTGATGTGTGTGGCTTGCTCGACGAGATGCGCCTGGTCAAGGACGCGCACGAGCTGGACATCATGCGCCGAGCCTCGCAGATCAGCGCCCGTGCCCATATCCGCGCCATGCAGCGCAGCGCGGCCATGCTGCGTGCCGGGCAGGAGGTGCGCGAATACCACCTCGACGCCGAGTTGCTGCACGAGTTCCGCTACCACGGCTCGCAGTACCCGGCCTATGGCTCCATCGTGGCCGGTGGTGCCAACGCTTGCGTGCTGCACTACCGTGCCGACAAGGCCCTCATCCAGAACGGCGATCTGGTGCTGATCGACGCCGGTTGCGAGCTGGACGGTTACGCCAGCGACATCACCCGTACCTTCCCGGCCAACGGCCAATTCACCGGACCGCAGCGTGAGCTGTACGACCTGGTGCTGGCTTCGCAAGAGGCGGCCATCGCGGCCACCCGGCCCGGTGCCCGCTTTGTGGACCCGCACGACGCCACGGTGGCGGTGCTGGCGCAGGGCATGCTTGATGTCGGTTTGCTCGACAAGAACAAGGTCGGCTCGACCCAGGATGTGATCGCCAACCGCAGCTACTTCCAGTTCTACATGCACCGCACGGGGCACTGGCTGGGCATGGACGTGCACGACTGCGGCAGCTATGTGGAGCCTTCGCAGGTGGGCCAGTTCAGTGAGCGCAAGGACCCGCTCAGTGGTGAGCTGATCAAGGACCGCCCCAGCCGCATCCTGCAGCCGGGCATGGTGCTGACCATCGAGCCGGGCATCTATGTGCGCCCTGGCGAGGGGGTGCCCGAAAAGTTCTGGAACATCGGCATCCGCATCGAAGACGATGCGGTGGTCACGGCCACAGGCTGCGAGCTGATCACCCGGGACGTGCCGGTGCGCGCCGACGAGATCGAAGCCCTGATGAAGGCCTGAACGCGGTGCCTCTCTCTGGTCGTGTGTTGTCCATCCAGGTCGGGCGAGTGCGCCCCCTGCAGGTGGGCGAGCGCAAGCTGATGTCGGCCATGGGCAAGAGCGCAGTCCATGGTGCTGTGTCTGTCGGCCCTTTGGGGTTGGCGGGAGATGAGCAGGCCGACCTGAGCGTGCACGGCGGCTTGTCCAAAGCGGTGTACGCATTGCCCTTCGAGCACCTGGTCTGGTGGCAAGCCCAGCGGCAGGCCAAAGCCGCGCTGCTGTTTGACGAGACGCTTGTGCCCGGCAGTCTGGGCGAAAACCTTTCCCTGCAAGGTTTGACAGAAGACCAGGTCTTCATCGGTGACACCTGGCACTTTGCCCATGTGGTGCTGCGTGTGACCGAACCGCGTCAGCCATGCAGCAAGTTCAATGCGGTCATGGGCTACGACCAGGCGGGCCGCGACATGGTGCAAAGCGGGCGCTGCGGCTTTTACCTGGCGGTCGATACGCCAGGCCCCTTGTCGGCTGGAGAGACTTTTGTTGTCCAGGCCGGTGAACGTGCGATCAGCATGGCCGATGCCTTGCGCCACAAAGCCCGAAAACACCTGCGCTGATTTGTGCGCATAAGTAAAAACCCAACTCACTTGCTGCGCGTATTTACGTAGCTGGAGGGGGGTGATGCCGGGTCTACAATGAAAAATTGCCACCTAGCAGCACTTGCAAGCCCTGGCCTCCTGGAGAAGAACATGACCCCAAAGGTCCCTGCTGAAGACAAACGCGCCCAGTTGCGCAAAGCCGCCCTCGAATACCACGAGTTCCCCACCCCCGGCAAAATCGCCATCGCGGCTACCAAGCAGCTGGTCAACCAGCACGACCTGGCCCTGGCCTATTCGCCCGGCGTCGCTGCGCCCTGCGAGGAAATCGTCAAGGACCCGGCCGCTGCCTTCAAATACACCAGCCGTGGCAACCTGGTGGGCGTGGTGACCAACGGCACCGCTGTGCTTGGCCTGGGTGACATCGGTCCGCTGGCGGGCAAGCCCGTCATGGAAGGCAAGGGCGTGCTGTTCAAGAAGTTCTCGGGCATCGACGTTTTCGACATCGAGATCAACGAGAAAGACCCGGACAAGCTGGTCGAAATCATCGCCTCACTCGAACCCACCTTTGGCGGCATCAACCTGGAAGACATCAAGGCGCCTGATTGCTTCTACATCGAGCGCAAGCTGCGCGAGCGCATGAAGATCCCGGTTTTCCACGACGACCAGCATGGCACCGCCATCGTGGTGGGCGCGGCCATCCTGAACGGTCTGAAAGTCGTGGGCAAGGACCCGAAAAAGATCAAGCTGGTGACCTCGGGCGCGGGCGCGGCTGCGCTGGCCTGCCTGGGTCTGTTGGTCAAGCTGGGTATCCCACGCGAGAACATCTGGGTGACCGATCTGGCGGGCGTGGTCTACGAAGGCCGCACCGAGCTGATGGACGAGGACAAGGCGCAGTTTGTGCAAAAGACCGACCAGCGCACACTGGCCGAAGTCATTGACGGGGCCGACGTGTTCTTGGGCTTGTCTGCCGGCGGGGTCCTCAAGCAGGACATGGTCAAGAAGATGGCTGCCAAGCCGCTGATTTTTGCGCTGGCCAACCCCAACCCGGAGATCGCACCCGAGGATGTCAAGGCGGTGCGTGACGACGCCATCATGGCCACCGGCCGCACCGATTACCCCAACCAGGTCAACAACGTCCTGTGCTTCCCCTACATCTTCCGCGGGGCACTGGACTGCGGCGCGACCACCATCACGCTGGAGATGGAAATCGCTGCCGTGCACGCGATTGCCGAGCTGGCGCAGGCCGAGCAAAGCGAAGTGGTGGCGGCGGCCTATGCGGGCGAGCCCTTGGCCTTTGGCCCAGAGTACCTGATTCCCAAGCCCTTTGACCCGCGCCTGATGATGAAGATCGCCCCGGCCGTGGCCCAAGCTGCGGTTGACAGCGGCGTGGCTTCGCGTCCGATCCGTGACATGGACGCCTACCGTGAACGCTTGCAAGGCCTGGTCTACGCTTCTGGCACGATCATGAAGCCCATCTTCACGGCCGCACGGCGGGCGCTCAAAAAGCGCATCGTGTACTGCGAGGGCGAAGAAGAGCGCATCCTGCGTGCCGCTCAGATCGTGGTGGACGAAGGCGTCGCTCGCCCCACACTGATCGGTCGCCCAGCTGTGATCGCCAAGCGGATTGAGAAATTCGGCCTGCGCCTGCAGGAAGGGCTGGACTACGACGTCGTCAACGTCGAGCTGGATGACCGCTACCGCGACTTCTGGCAGACCTACCACCGCATGACCGAGCGCAAAGGCGTGACCGAGTCGATCGCCAAGATCGAAATGCGCCGCCGCCTGTCGCTGATTGGCGCCATGCTGGTCCACAAAGGCCATGCCGACGGCATGATTTGTGGCACCTGGGGTCACAATGCGATGCACCTGACCTACATTGATCAGGTGCTGGGCAAACGTCCAGGGGTCACCACTTTTGCCGCCATGAACGGCCTGATGCTGCCCAACCGCCAGGTCTTCATTGTGGACACCCATGTCAACTATGACCCCAGTGCGGAGCAACTGGCCGAGATCACGGTCATGGCGGCTGAAGAAATGCGCCGTTTCGGTATCGCACCCAAGGCGGCTTTGCTGAGCCATTCCAATTTTGGCACTTCTGACCAGCCCAGCGCGGTCAAGATGCGCCAGGTGCTCGAATTGCTGCGCCGCAACGCGCCCTGGCTGGCGGTGGACGGCGAGATGCATGGCGATGTCGCGCTCGATGCGGCAGCGCGTCAGACGATCATGCCGCACAGCGCCCTGATCGGTGACGCCAACTTGCTGGTGATGCCCAACATCGACGCGGCCAACATCGCCTACAACCTGCTCAAGACCGCTGCGGGCGGCAACATCGCCATCGGCCCAGTCTTGCTGGGTGCAGCCAAGCCGGTCCACATCCTCACGCCAAGCACCACGGTGCGCCGCATCGTCAACATGACTGCATTGACAGTTGCAGACGCCAACGCGCACCGTTGAGGCCTGTGGGCAATAGCCTGCACTCACTTTGATCAGGCCAAGTCCTCCGGGAATTGCCTGATTTTTGCGCAGGCTATTGCTTTTTTTGGTGGTTTGCCCCACACTAGCGCCTTCGAGTGTTCGGGTTAACCCGGGTGCTCTTGAAAGGTGTTTTTCATGCCGGTAGAGCATAAAACTGCCACTTTCAAACGCTGGATTCCAGTTTTTGCAGGCTTGGCATTTTCTATTTGCACTTCTTTGGTGCACGCGAGCTCTCCATCAGAGGTTCAACCTCTGACCGGCATGTCGGCGACCGAGTTGCCGAAAGAAGGCCAGACAACCTACCAACTCATCCGCAAGGGTGGTCCTTTTCAGTTTGAAAAGGACGGGGTGGTCTTTGGCAATCGCGAGCGGATCCTGCCCCGGCAAGCCCGAGGCTACTACCGTGAATACACCGTCAAGACCCCTGGCTCGCGGGATCGCGGCGCCCGACGCATTGTGTGTGGCGGCCAAGTCCCGGTTCAACCGGACGCTTGCTACTACACCGCCGACCATTACGCGAGTTTTCGCGTGATTGTTGACAAGAACTGATTTTGATTTGGACTTGAGGAAAGCACGGACATGGAAACGCTGCAGCGTACGGACCAAGAAACGCCTTTGAAAGGCGTGCGGTCCAACATCGTGCAGTCGATTCGCGCCTACCGCGTGAGCGATTTGCAGGAGGCGGCCCAGGGACTGGGTCACCACTTTTTATATGCCAATCTGGCCGAAGCCCAGAGCAAACAGGACGTGCTGGACATGATCGGTGGCCAGTTCACGCTGCCCACCCATTTCGGCAAAAATTTCGATGCCCTGTACGACTGCATGACTGATCCGCTGCACAAGTCGGGTCCTCAGCCAGGTTTCATCGTGGTGCTGGAGCAGATTCCGGCCAATGTGAAGTTTGACAAGGAAGCACGCGAGCAGCTGCTCGACATCTTCCGTGACACCGCGGACTACTGGGGGGACAGAAAAATACCCTTCCGGTGTTTCTATTCTTTTCTGTAGCCCGTTCTGCGCAAAATAGCCAAGCAGGACGGGCGGTTGAGGCTGAAAGCGGTGAAGCCGCCGAGCTGGTCGAAGAAGGCGAAAAAATGCCGACCGACAAACTCGTCGACGTGTCTCCGTTGGCGCTGCGCATGAGCAGCCCTTTCAACGCAGGTTACTGGCTCGCCGCCGCGTAACCTACCCACCGGGCCATCTGGCCCGTTGCAACAAAAAGCCCGGCATTGACCGGGCTTTTTTGTGGGCGTCTGTTTCAGCTTTTTTCAGGCAGTCACAGGGCCTGCACCAGATCGACGTATTCCTGGACAGGCACTTCTTCGGCTCGGCGCTGCAGGTCAAACTGGCCGCCGAAGCCTTTTTCATCGAGCCATTTGCCCAGGGTGTTGCGCAGCATTTTGCGACGCTGGCTGAAGGCGACTTGCACCAGGGTTTCGAGCGTTTTCACGTTCAGGTTCGGTGGTGCCGCATGTGGGACCATGCGCACCACCGCGCTGTCCACCCGGGGTGGCGGATCAAAGCTCTCAGGCGGCACGAACAGCACGTTTTCCATGGCGTAACGCCACTGCAGCATGACCGACAGACGGCCATAGTCAGAGGTGGCGGGCTTGGCCACCATGCGGTCGATCACTTCCTTTTGCAGCATGAAATGCTGGTCTTCGATCACCGCCACATGCGAGAGCAGGTGAAACAGGATGGGGCTGGAGATGTTGTAGGGCAGATTGCCCACCACCCGGATCTTGCTCATGGGTTTTCCAGCCAACATCTGTTGCGCCAAGGCTGTGAAATCAACCTTCAGCACATCCGACTCGACCACCGTCAGGTGCGGGTGCAGTCGCAGACGCACCGCCAGATCGCGGTCCAGCTCCACCACGGTGAGGTGGCCCAGGCGCTCCACCAGGGGTTGGGTGAGCGCTGCGAGGCCTGGGCCGATTTCGACCATGGGCTGACCGGCTTCGGGGTGGATCTCATCCACGATGGCATCGATGATGCCGCCATCGGACAGGAAATGCTGTCCGAAACGTTTGCGCGGGATGTGCTTCATCGTGCAGGCGCCGTGTTCAGCAGCGGAGCTTCACGCATTTCGACGTAAGCGCGGCCACGCGTTTCATCCACCCAGCGGGTGTAGGCCTCGTCCAGCTTTTTCTCACGCAGCGCGGCACGTGCCATGTCGCGCTGTTCGCGTTCGCTCAAAGCCACATTGCGCCGCTCCATGACCTCGATGATGTGCACGCCGAATCGCGACACCAGCGGTTCGCTGATCTGGTTGGGGTTCAGTCGGTTCATGACCTGCTCGAATTCGGGCACAAACATGCCTGGGCCTGCCCAGCCCAGATCGCCGCCCTGGCTGGCGCTGCCGTCTTGCGAGATGTCTTGCGCTGCACGTGCAAAGCTCACCCGACCGGCCTGGATCTGTTTGCGCACATCGGCCAGTTTGGCCACAGCCTGATCGCGGCTCATGCTGGGGCTGGCGCGCAGCAGGATGTGGCGTGCACGGGTCTGCGTCACTGTCAGGCCCACGGGTGGCGGCTCGCGGCGCTCCAGCAATTTGAGGATGTGAAAGCCCGCACCCGAGCGCACGGGTCCGGTGAGTTCATTGGGGCGCAATTTCTGTACTGCCTTGACAAACAGTTCCGGGTAACGGTCAGCGGGGCGCAGGCCCATCTCGCCGCCATTGGCACCTTTGTCAAAAGCTTCGGAGTTGGTTTTGGCCAGTTCTGCAAACGACTCGCCTTTGCGTGCACGGGCCAGCAGGTCCTGCGCACGCTGCTCCAGCGCCTTGACCTGGGCTTCGGTGCTGCTTTCAGGCACGGCAATCAGGATCATGCCCAGATTGATGTCAGGCTCACCGCCCACGCGTGGGCCGCTGGATTTCTCGGCCAGAAATTGGTCGATCTCCTGTTCGGATACTTTGACGCGGGATTCAACCTCACGTTCGCGCACTTTGGTCAATGTCAACTGCTCGCGCAGCTGTTCGCGAAATGCGCTCGGTGACAGGCCTTCCTGTGCCACACGTTTACGCAGTTCGTCGCGTGTGATCTGGTTGCTGCTGGCCACATTCATTTCGGCTTGATCCACGGCATCGTCGTCGACCTTCAAGCCGTTTTCACGAGCCAGTTGCAGCTGCGCCTTGTCGTTGATCAGCTGCTCCAATGCCAGGCGGTTGAGCTCCTGCGCGCTGGGACGCTGGCCGCCGCGGGCGGTGGCTTCGCGTTCCATGCGCTGGCGCAGGGTCTGCACCTCGTTGTTGGTGATGGGCTCAGAATTGACCACAGCCACAATGAAGTCGGCTTGCTGAACGGCTTTACCTGTCTGTGCCAGTGCTGGACCAACGCTGCTCATGGTCGCCATGCCAATGGCTCCGACCAGCAGGACGGAACGGATGCAGAAGCGGGATTTATTCATATTGGAGGAACCGACTGGTTGTGGCCTTGTCGTCACGCAGGTACTGGTAACGTTGGATGTTGTTCTTGAGGGACTGCAGCGGACTTGAGCCCACACGGGCCAGACCCACAAATTCGAGTTGGAAGAGCAGGCGCGCAGAGGACGTGGTCACCGTGCTTTGCAGCCGCTCCATCACCACGCGGCCCAGCCAGCAGCCCGCATCGTATTCGAAACCGATCAGGGTGTCGACGAGCTTGTGGTCTGTAACGCTGAAGTTCATGCGGCCTACGGTGTACCAGCGGTCGGCACCCAAGCCCTGACCGCCTTTGAGCACGCTGGAGTCGTCGGGCTTGTCGCCCCAGGTGAAGCTGCTCATGGGCCACTGCCAACCCACATCGACCATTTCACTGGCGGCGGTGCTGGCGCTCACATTGCGATTGACGCGGTAAGCCAGGTTCAGCAGACGGTAAGGGCCAGGGTTATAGCGGGTTTGCAAAGTGGAGCGGCTGATGGTGCTGGTTTGCGAGTTGAGCTGCACCAGCGAGTCCACACTCCAGCGATCGTCCCAACGCATGTTGGCGCCCAGCAGCAAGTCGCTGAAGCCACTTTTGTCGGCTGTTTGCCCGGGCAGGGTCACTTGCTGGTCTGTAAACCGGATGCGTTGAGCCACTCCCAGGCGCAGTAACTCGGCACCGTTGCCCGCATCAAAAAAGCGGCTGTTCACGCCCAGTGTCAGGGCATTGTTGTCCACCATGCGATCTTGGCCCACATAGGGGTTCTCGCTGTAGATGGTCGACAGGTTGAAGTCGGTGAGGCCTGTGTCGTACACGGGCAGCATGTCTTGCCTGCGGTAAGGCGTGCGGGCATAAAAAGCCCGGGGCTCCAGCGTCTGGACCAGGCTGCGGCCGAACCAGGCGGTCTCGCGCTCGAAGATCAGGCCCGAGTCCAAGCTGAGCGTTGGCAAAGCGCGGTTGGCCACCGAGCTGCCATCGCTGAGGGGCGCGTCCATCTGGTAGCGGGTGGCATGCAGCTGCATTTTGGGGGTGAAGAACCCCCAGGGCTGGACCCACGGGCGGCTGACCTGCCCCATCACATAGCTGCGTTCGCCGTTCATCGGCACGGCACTGTTGTTCGGAATGCGCGAGTAATCCACCTCAAAGCGTGTGGTGTCACCGATGACGGTCCAATCCAGCCCGCTGGGGTTCCACTCGTTGTAGCGCATCGTCAACTGGGGTGCCCGGTCATAAGGAGGCGTGATCGGTGAGCTGACGTCCTGCAGTACCTGCCAGCGCTGGACCTGCGTAGTCATTGAAAAATTGCCGTGCCCCCAGGACAGCGCACCGGTGGAGGGCAGCAAGCGCTGCGTCAACGCCAGTGTGGCACCTGTGCCAGTGCGGGGAAAGTCACGCCAGTAATTGTCGTCACTGACCCGGTTGAGGGTCAGCCCCAAGCCAACGCGCCCGACCGATTCCAGCCCGGTGTCGTAGCTGCCGTTGTGCAGCGTGGACAAGCCCCAGCGTGACTCGTGACGCAGGGCATCCGAGGGCATGTAATTGAGCTTGGCCTGACCGTTGTAGTCGTTTTCCAGGTAACGAAAATCGGTTTCGAGTGCCGCCCCTCGTTGGGACATCAGGCGCGGCGTGATGGTGGCGTCGCGGTTGGGTGCGATGTTCCAGTAGTACGGTTGCATCACATCGATGCCGTTGAGGGTGTCGATGCCGTACAGCGGTGACAGAAAACCCGATTTGCGCTCATCGGTCAAAGCGAAACTGACTGCAGGCATGGTGGGGGTGCTGACCCCCATGAACTCCAGCTGCACCCCTTCCGCGCGCCCCGTGGACTCTTCGTTGTCGGTGCTCAGCGTGGTGGCCTTGAGCAGCCACTCGGGCAACCATTCCGGCCCAGGCTGACGGCGGCAGGTCGTGTAGCGGCTCTGGTGCGCCACCATGCGGTTGCTGTCGATGAAGTCGATGCGCTCAGCGGTGCCGTAGCCTTGGCTCTGAATGAGTTCAAAGCGCGGTTGATCAAAGCTGCCGGTGAAACTGTCCACTTGCAGTTGCAGCTTGGGGCCTTCAAAAATGTTGCCAATCCGGTTGATGCGCACCTGGCCTGTCGCGTTGACGGTGTCTTGCGTCTGGTCATAGACCATCCGATCGGCCTTGATGCTCATGCCGGGTTTGCGGATTTCGGCTTTGCCCTGGAGCACCAGATCCATGTCGGGTCGGGTGACCATGCTGTCGGCGGTGGAATAGACCGTGCCTCGGGTGCTTTCCTGCGGCGACAGGTTTTCTTCGAGCCTGGGGCTGGGTTGCAGCTGAATGCCTGTGCCCTGCGCCCATGCCGCACCAGCGCAAAGACCCACGGCCAACGCCACAACGCTGAGGGCGGCGGACCAGAGCGGGACCCGGATCGGTGAAGGTGTTGAACTGCGATGCACGTCAGGGAAAAACAAGGGCTGTGAGACCCGTACCCGCCACCAGCGGCCAGTACAGGCTTTGTAGAATGGGATTATCCATGAGCCCAACCTCCAACTCCGTGTCCGATACCTCCTCCGTGATCTGGGCCGACCCGACCCGACAAAGCCTTTTTGATGCCTGGTTGCGCCAGGTGGCCAGCACACACCAGTTGCAGCCGGACAGTGTGCGCATTGCTTCGGCCGATGCAAGCTTTCGCCGCTATTTGCGAGTGGACACCTTGGGTGGTGACAGCCGCATCATCATGGACGCACCGCCCGACAAGGAAAACTGCCAGCCTTTCGTGCATGTCGCGGGTTTGATGCAGGGGGCAGGCCTGAGCGCGCCCGAGGTGCTGGACTGGCACCAGGCGCACGGTTTCATGCTGCTCACCGACCTGGGCAGCGAGACCATGATGTCGGCCATCCAGCCCGAAGTGCCCCAGGCCAACCAGGCGCTGTACCTGCAGGCGGTGGACGCCCTGATCCAGTGGCAGCTCGCATCCCGTTCGGGTCAGCTGCCGCCTTACGACGCCGCGCTTTTGAACCGCGAGCTGAGCCTGTTTCCCGACTGGTACCTGGGGCAGCATAAAAAAGTGCAATTGCAGGGCAAAGCCAAAGAGACGATGGACCAGGCCTTTGCCCTGATCGTTCAGCGTAATCTGGCCGCACCCAGCGTGTATGTGCACCGCGATTTCATGCCCCGCAATCTGATGATGCCCCACCAGAGTGAACAACTCGGGGTGCTGGATTTCCAGGACGCGGTCTACGGCCCCATCACCTACGACATCGCCAGCCTGATGCGCGACGCTTTCCTGACCTGGGACGAGGACTTCGTGCTCGACATCACCATCCGCTATTGGGAAAAAGCCCGCAAGGCCGGCTTGATGGACTTTGAAGACTGGCACAGTGACTTTGGTGCTTTCTACCGTGCGGTGGAGTGGATGGGCCTGCAACGCCACCTCAAAGTGGCGGGCATCTTTGCGCGCCTGACCCTGCGCGACGGCAAACCCAAATACCTGGCCGATGCGCCGCGCTTCATCCACTACATCCGCACCACGACGAACCGTTACCGTGAACTCGGTCCCCTGCTCAAGGTGATCGACGAGATCGAAGGCACCACGCCCCAGGTCGGTTTTGCCTACGGCCGCATGTAAGCCGCCCCATGCCGCGTTTTCATTGCCCTGCCCTCCTGCAAACCGGCCTCGTGCTCAGCCTGCCTGCGGGCGCCGCGCGCCATGTGCAGGTGCTGCGCCTGCAGCCTGGGGATGTGATCACCCTGTTCAATGGCGAAGGCGGTGAGTTCGACGCCACTGTCACCCGCATGGGCCGCAGCGATGTGGATGTCGAGGTTGGTGCGCATCATCCTGTGGAGCGTGAAGCACCCCGGGCCGTGCACCTGCTGGCGGGCATCACCGCCAACGAGCGCATGGACTGGCTGGTCGAAAAAGCCACCGAGCTGGGTGTGGCCAGCATCACGCCGCTGATGGCCGAGCGCAGCGTGCTCAAGCTCAAAGGTGAACGTGCCGACAAAAAACTGGCGCACTGGCAAGGCGTGGCGGTGGCCGCCGCCGAGCAGTGCGGCCGCAACCACGTGCCTGTGATTCATCCGGCCGTCACCCTGCCTCAATGGCTGGCCCAGCCCCCGCTGGATGCCGACCGTTGGGTGCTGTCGCTGGCGCAGGGCACACAGCCCCTGGCGGCGGTGAACAATGGCATCCGGCCTGTGCTGGTGCTCAGCGGCCCCGAAGGCGGCCTCGCGCCCACCGAAGAAGCCGCGGCACTGGCGGCAGGGTTCCAGCCCGTGACCCTGGGTGCCAGGGTGTTGCGGGCCGAGACCGCACCGCTGGCCGTGCTGGCGGCATTGACGCTGGCCTGATTCGGGTTATTGCGCGTTCCCGAGTGCGCGGGCAGCGCATACGATGGCGCATTCCATTGATCGGTGCTTTGCTCCCATGAAAAAGCTTTTCTGTCTGGCGCTTGTTGGCGCCCTGTCTGTGCCCAGTTGGGCACAAAAGCGCGATGACGCCCTGTTTGTCGCTGCACAAGCGGCTCAGCCCGCTGTCATCGACACGCTGCACAAGCTGGTGCTGATCGAGTCGGGGTCGGCCAACATCATGGGGCTGACCCAGGTGGCCGATTACGCGCAGGCCAGGCTCCAGGCACTGGGGGCCAAAACCGAACACATCAAAACGAGCAACAGTGACCGTGTCATGGTCAAGGGCGTGCTGACGGGCAAGGGCCGACTCAAAGCCATGCTGATTGCACACATGGACACGGTCTACTCCGATGGCATCCTGGCCACGCAGCCCTACAAGCAAGACGGCAACCGCCTGTACGGGCCGGGCATTGCCGACGATAAGGGGGGCATCGCCGTCATCCTGCACGCGCTGGCGGTGCTGCAGTCGCAGGGCTGGAACGACTTTGCCACCCTCACCGTCCTGTTCAATCCGGACGAGGAAATTGGCTCTGCGGGCTCGGGGGCCTTGATCCAGTCGCTGGCGGCCGAGCACGATGTGGTGCTGTCGTACGAGCCCACAGCCGCCAAGAGCGTGGCCAAGGTCGAAGGCGTACTCTTGTCGGCTGCAGGGGTCGGGGAGGCCAGGCTGGAAGTCAAAGGCAAGGCCTCCCACGCGGGCGCTGCACCCGAGGAAGGGCGCAATGCCCTGATCGAGCTGTCGCACCAGATGCTGGCGACCGAGCACATCGCCAAAGGCATTGCGGGTGCCCAGCTGAACTGGACGCATGCCCAAGGCGGTCGGGTGCACAACCAGATCCCCGAGTCGGCGATAGCCACCGCCGATGTGCGGCTGCTCAAGCCCGATGCCGCCGATAAGCTCAAAGCCGCGCTGGTGGCCAAAGTCCAGGAAAGCAAGCGGGTGCCCGACACCCATGTGCACGTCCAACTCGAAGTGGGTCGCCCACCCTATGTGGCCGGCGAGCGTGGCATGGCGCTGGCGCAGCGTGCGCGTGCTATCTATGCCGAACTTGACGGTCGCCCCTTGTTCTTCCACCCGGTCACCGGTGGCGGTACCGATGCGGGTTTTGCCAGTGGTTCAGGCAAGGCTGCCGTGCTCGAAAGCCTGGGCCTGGCCGGCTGGGGCTTTCATGCCCGCGACGAATACATCGAGATCGACTCCATCGTGCCGCGCCTGTACCTGACGGCCCGTTTGCTGCAGGATCTGGGCAAACAGCCCTGAGGACTGGCCTGCGCAGGGCAAGGCGGTATGCGGGCGACGGCGTGTGCGCCAGGCGCTTCGTTACACTGACCGCATGAACGCCAATCTCCTCCTGCTCACGCTCTGTCAGGGCTTGTTTCTGACCAACAACGTCACCTTCATCGCCATCAATGGCCTGGTGGGCCTGTCCATGGCGCCGCTGGGCTGGATGGCGACACTGCCAGTCATGGGCTATGTGGTGGGCGGCGCCCTTTCCACGGGTCTGGTGGCCAAGAGCCAGAGCCGCTGGGGGCGGCGGGTGTCCTTCCAGCTGGGCTTGCTGGTGGCATTGGGTTCGGCCTTGCTGGCGGCGTATGCGGCCTGGAGCCACAACTTCTGGCTGCTGGTGGGCTCTACCGTGATCGCGGGTTATTACAGCGCCAACGGCCAGCTCTACCGTTTTGCGGCGGCTGAACTGTCGGCGCCCGACTTTCGCGAAAAAGCCGTCTCGCTGGTGCTGGCGGGTGGCCTGATCGGCGCTGTGGTCGGCCCCAACCTGGCTTCGCGCACACGCGGCCTGACCGAAACCCCTTTTGTGGGCGCTTACCTGGCCTTGGCCTGTGTGGCCGTGGCGGGTCTGGTGCTGATGCACTTCATCCGCTTTCCGCAAGCGGCGGCGTCTCAGCCCGGCGCGGCAAAAGGCGGCTCGCTCGCGGACATCATGCGTCGCCCGATCTTCATCGTCTCGGCCATCACCGCAGCCATGAGCTACGGCGTGATGAACCTGCTGATGGCCGCCACGCCGCTGGCCATGCAGGTGTGCGGCTTTGGTTTCAGTGACGCCGCGCTGGTGCTCGAATGGCATGTGATCGGCATGTTCGCGCCCGGCTTTTTCACGGGCGCACTGATCAAGCGTTTCGGCGCGGTGCAGATCATGACGGTGGGCGTGGTGCTCAACCTGGTGTGCATCGCCGTGGCGCTGTCGGGCGTGGACCTGCACCAGTTCCTGATCTCGCTGTTCTTGCTGGGGGTGGGTTGGAACTTCCTGTTCACCGGCAGCACCACGCTGTCGATGAAAGCCTGGACGCCCGAAGAAAAGGACCGCGGTCAGGCTGCGATCAATTTCTGCGTCTTCGCCACCATGGCCATCACCTCGTTTGCCTCGGGCGCGCTGGTCACCACCCAGGGCTGGACGCTGCTCAACATTGGCTCCATCGTCCCGGTGGCGCTGGCCGGGCTGGCGCTGCTGTGGCTGGTGATCCAGCAGAAGAAAGTGGCCAAATCCTGATCAGGGCATGCGTGCCATGACCTCAGCCACGGCCGCGGTCAGCTTCTTGGCATAGGGCACATGCAAGAACTCATTGGGCCCGTGGGCATTGCTCTTGGGGCCCAGCACGCCGCACACCATCATCTGCGCTTTGGGGAAGCCTGCGCTGAGCATGTTCATCAGCGGGATGGTGCCGCCCTGGCCGATGTAACCCACACCTGCGCCAAAGTGCGCCTGGCTCGATGTGTTGAGCGCCTGCTCGAACCACGGCAGGGTGTCGGGCGCGTTCCAGCCGGTGGCACCGCCATTCGACTCGAACGTCACCTGGGCCTGATACGGCGCGTTGTCTTCCAGCAGGGCTTTCATCTCGGCAACAGCCTGCGCAGCGTCCACCAGCGGGGGCAGGCGCAGGCTGAGCTTGAAGGCGGTGTAGGGGCGCAGCACATTGCCCGCGTCCTTGAGTGAGGGAAAGCCTTCGGCCCCGGTCACGCTCAGCGTGGGTGTCCAGGTCCGGTTCAGCAGGGCCTGTGTCGGGTCGGTGGTGGTGGGCAAGGCAAAGCTGGTGGAGCCGCCGCAGTCGTAGTGGGCCCACGGAAAGCGCTTGTACACCTCCTCACCCAGAATCGCCGCCGTGGCCTGGGCCTGCGCCAGACGTTCGGCAGGCACCTCGCAATGGAAGCTGGCGGGCAGCAATCGGCCCGTGGCGCTGTCTTCGAGCCGGTCGAGCACTTGTCGCATGATGCGAAAACTCGACGGCACCAAGCCCGAGGCGTCGCCCGAGTGGATGCCTTCGGTCAGGATCTGCACCTTCAGTGTGCCGCTGGCCATGCCGCGCAGGCTGGTGGTCAGCCACAGCTGGTCGTAGTTGCCCGCGCCGCTGTCCAGACAGATCACCAGACCCACATCGCCCAGGCGCGCACGCAGCGCGTCCACATAGGGCAGCAGGTCGTATGAACCGGATTCTTCGCAGGTCTCGATCAGGCCGACGATGCGCGGGTGCGGTGTCTTTTGCGCCTTGAGGGCCTGCACCGCCGCGATGCTGGCGTAGACCGCATAGCCGTCGTCGGCGCCGCCCCGGCCATAGAGCTTGCCCTCTTCGTACACGGGCGTCCAGGGGCCGAGGTCATTGCGCCAGCCGTTGAACTCGGGTTGTTTGTCCATGTGGCCGTACATCAGCACGGTCTGGCCGCTGCCCTCGCCTGCGCTGCGCGTGGCATCGACTTCAAAGAACATGACCGGCGTGCGGCCCGGCAGGCGAATGATTTCGAGCTTCAGGCCTTCGACCTTTTGCGCCAGCACCCAGTCGGCGGCGCTGCGCAGCACCGTCTCGATGTGGCCGTGCGCAGCCCAGTCGGCGTCAAACGCGGGCGACTTGGCCGGGATCTCGATGTACTTTTTGAGCTCAGGCAGGATGGTGCTGTCCCAGGCTTGGGTCACATGGTTCAGAGCCTGGGCACTGTCGAGTTGGCCAACGGGCATTTCGCGGTGCAGGGGGGCGTTCATCTCAAGACTCCTTTGGCAGTGTGATCACGCGATCAGCGGTAATTTTGCATCCAGGCGAGGCCGCGTGAAGTCCCCCCCGATGTGGCGTCTGCTGGGTTGTATTCGCAGCCGATCCAGCCGTCCCAGCCGCATTCGGCAGACACCTGGTCGATGGTTTTGAAAATGTGGCCCCAGTGGACCTCACCTGTGCCAGGCTCGTGGCGTGCAGGCACGTCGGCGATCTGGATGTGGCCCACGCGGCCTGTGGGCAGGTACTGCGCGATCTTGGCGCTCAAGTCGCCTTCGACGATCTGGCAGTGGAACAGGTCCATCTGCACCTTCACATTGCTTGCGCCCACCGCCTGCACGATGCGGTGCGCGTGGTCTTGCCGGTTGAGGTGAAAGCCCGGGATGCTGCGTGTGTTGATCGGCTCGACCAGCACGTCACGCCCCGCCTTGGCCGCCTCAAGAGCAGCCCATTGCAGGTTGCCGATCAGCGTGGCGTCGGCGGCCTCGGCGCTCGCGCCCTCGGCCCGCAGGCCCACCATGGCGTGGATGCGCGGACATTGCAGTGCATCGGCCCAGTCAAGCGCCTGTGCAAAGCCTGCGCGGAACTCGGCCTCGCGCCCGGGCACGCTGGCCGTGCCCCGCTGGCCTGTGGCCCAGGCCGCGTCAAAGCCCGCCACATCGGTGCCGCCGGGCGGGGTGTTGAACAGCACTTGCTGCAAGCCGTTGTCTTTCAGGCGTGTGCGGATGTCGCTCTGGGCAAATGCATAAGGAAACAGGTATTCCACCGCCTTGAAGCCGTCTTTGGCGGCCGCTTCAAAGCGGTCCAGAAACGGCAGATCGGGGTACATCATCGACAGGTTGGCGGCAAAGCGGGGCATCTTGTTCTTTCGGTGTTCAGAGTGGTTCATCGCGGCGGGGGCGCCGCTCCTACACAGTTACCAACGGGCACCAAAGGTTTGGCGCAGTTCGTCCAGCTCGGTGGCGCGCAGCGGTGGGGTGTGGGGCTGCAGCAGCGCAAGCCGTGCGGTTTCTTCGAGTTCTTCGAGTGTGGCCATGGCCGCTGCGGGCGTGCCGTGCCACACATTGGGCCCCAGGCGCGGCAGCATCACGGCGCGGATCGGGGTGCCTTGCGCGGCGTAGCCACGGATCAAAGCCGCCACTTCCTTTGCCGCATCGGGGCTGCCCGGGCGGTGGTAGCGCACCAACGGGACATGGCCGACCTTCATCACAAAGTAGGGCGTGATCGGCAGCAACAGTTCGGGGCCGTGGGCGTTCAGGCTGAGCGCCACGCAGTGCGTGCTGTGGGTGTGGATCACGCAGCGCGTGTCGGTATCCGTCTCGCAGGCGGCAGCGTAAATCTGGCGGTGCAGGGCGATGGTCTTGCTGCCCTTGTCGCCGCTGACCTGCTGGCCTAGCGGGTCCAACTTGGCCAGACGCGCCGGATCCAGAAAACCCAGGCACGCATCGGTGGGCGTGATCAAAAAACCGTCATCGAGCCGCACGCTGATGTTGCCCGCTGTGGCGTGCACGTAGCCGCGCTCGAACAGGCTGCGGCCCACGCGGCAGATCTCTTCGCGGGCTTGGGATTCATTCATGCACGTTCTCCAGAGGGCATGGATTCATTGTAGGAGCCCCGCTCTCGGGGCGAATGTCTGTGGGCTGGGGGGTGCCATCGCGGCGGGGGCGCCGCCCCTACAGGGGAGATGGGTCATGGCAAGGCGGCAAAAGCTTTGGTGAAAAAGTCTTCGGTGCCAAAGTTGCCCGACTTGAGCGTGATGTGCACACCGCCCTTGTCGGTGGGCGCATGGCACCACGGTACACCCGGGTCAATTTGTGGACCGATTTGCAGTTGCGCGATGCCCAGCGCTTGCACGCAGGCACCCGAGGTTTCGCCTCCGGCCACCACCAGCTGCTGCACACCCAGGCCCACCAGGCCACGGGCTACTGCGGCCAATGCGTGTTCGACCAAGGCCCCCGCTTCGGCCACGCCCAGTTGCGCTTGCACATGTTTGACGGCTTCGGGTTCGGCGGTGGAGTACACCAACACCGGGCCATCTTTGAGCAATGGCGCGGCCCAGGCCAGCACTTGCTGGACCACCGCATCGCTTTGGTCGTTCATCAGGGCCGCAGGGTTGATCGCCATGGCGGGGCGGCCTGTGGCTTTGAAGTGTGCGACTTGCGCATTGGTGGCCACCGAGCAACTGCCCGACACCACCGCTTGCAGACCTTTGGCTGCAGGCAGTTGGCTGGCCTGCAGTGAAGGCTTCAGGCCAAAGTTGGCGGGCAGGCCAATCGCCACGCCCGAGCCGGCGGTGACCAGCAACATGTCCTTCAAAGCAGGCCCCAGGCGGTGCAGGTCTTCGTTGCTGGTCGCGTCCACCACCGCCACACCCACACCCGCGGCTCGCAATGCGGCGATGCGTTCGCGGATCGCCGCTTCGCCTTGGGCCACGGTTTTGTAGTCGATCAAGTCCACCTTGCGCTTCGTTTGCGCCTGCATCACGCGTACCAGGTTGGCGTCGGTCATAGGTGTGAGCGGGTGGTTTTGCATGCCCGACTCATTGAGCAGCACGTTGCCCGCGAACAGGTAGCCCTTGAACACAGTGCGCCCGTTGTCTGGAAAGGCCGGGGTGGCGATGGTGAAGTCCGTGCCCAGCGCGTCCATCAGCGCCTCGCTCACCGGGCCGATGTTGCCTTCGGGTGTACTGTCAAAGGTCGAGCAGTATTTGAAATAGATTTGCGTTGCACCTTGCTCCTGCAACCACTTCAAGGCATCGAGGGATTGGGCAATGGCTTCGGCGGCAGGAATGGTGCGCGACTTGAGCGCCACCACCACCGCGTCCACATCAGCGGCCAAAGGCATTGCGGGCACGCCAATGGTCTGAACCACCCGCATGCCCGAGCGCACCAGGTTGTTGGCCAGGTCGGTGGCGCCGGTGAAGTCGTCGGCAATACAACCTAATTTCAAACCCAATTGGATTTTCATACCTTGCCTTTCGGCAGTTCAATGCCCGGAAAAATCTTGATGACCGCGCTGTCGTCTTCCTTGGCAAAGCCCGCCGTGCTGGCCTGCATGAACATCTGGTGCGCGGTGGAAGACAGCGGCAACGGGAACTTGCTGGCGCGAGCCACGTCGAGCACGATGCCCAGATCCTTCACAAAAATGTCCACTGCGGAGAGCGGTGTGTAGTCGGCCGCCAGCACATGGGCCATGCGGTTCTCAAACATCCAGCTGTTGCCCGCGCTGTTCGTGATGACTTCGTACAGCGCCGCCGCGTCCACGCCTTCGCGCAGGCCCAGGGCCATGGCCTCGGCAGCCGCCGCAATGTGCACGCCCGCCAGCAACTGGTTGATGATCTTGACCTTGCTGCCCGCGCCTGCGCTGTCGCCCAGCTTGTAGACCTTGGCAGCCATCGCGTTCAAGAACGGCTCGGCCAGCGCATAGGCCTCCGGCTTGCCCGCCGTCATCATGGTCATCTGTCCGCTGGCCGCCTTGGCTGCGCCGCCCGAAATGGGTGCGTCCACATAACGCAGGCCCATGGCTTCCAGGCGCGACTCCAAAGCGACCGACCAGTTCGGGTCCACGGTGGAACACATCACGAACACGCTGCCGCGCTTCATGCTGGCTGCGCAGCCGGGGGTCGTGCCATCGCCAAACAACACGCTTTCGGTTTGCGCAGCATTGACCACCACCGACACGACCACGTCGCACGCGGCGCCCAGCGAAGCCAGCGTGTCGTGCGTCACGCCGCCGTCAGCGGCAAAGGCCTGCGCCACCTCGCACCGGACATCAAAAACGTGCACCGCGTGCCCTGCCCGCCGCAAAGACTGCGCCATGCCCGAGCCCATGGCCCCCAAACCAATCAAACCAATGCTTGTCATGCGTTCACTCCAGTGAGATGCGGGCACAGTTCGCCACTTTTTTTGATTGCACGGTGTCGGCCTTTATGAAGCTGGCCATGCCCTGCGCAAAGGATTTGTTGTCGATCAGATCACCCGGCAAGGTCTGTCCAGCGCAGAACACCGCATTCGACGGCCTATGGGGATTTTGATCTGAATTGATCAGGTCATCATACAAATTCTTCTGAAATGGGGCATTGGGGAGAACACTGAATGGGTATCATGAACCGAACATTGGCTGTTTCAAAGGAGTTGGGCATGGCAAAAGCGGGCGTTCTGAACATTCCATCCATGAAGGACCAATGCAGTCCTGAAGAATGGCAAGCCCGCGTCGATCTGGCCGCTTGCTACCGTCTGGTGGACCTGTACGGCATGTCCGACATGATGGCCAACCACATCTCCGTGCGGGTGCCCGGCGAAGAGGCGTTTCTCATCAATGCCTACGGCATGATGTACGAAGAGATCACGGCCTCCAGCCTGATCAAGGTGGACCACGACGGCAACATCCTGGCCAAGCCCGATTTCGGTGATCTGAACTACGGCATCAACCGTGCGGGCTATGTGATCCACAGTGCTGTCCATGCGGCGCGCCCTGAGGTGGGCTGCGTCATCCATACCCACAGCTGGGCTTCGATGGCGGTGTCTTCCCTGGACTGCGGCCTGCTGCCGCTCACGCAAACGTCGATGCGTTTTCTCAAGATCGGCTACCACGAGTACGAAGGCGTGGTGCTCAACACCGACGAGCAGGCCTCGCTGGTGCGGGATCTGGGTCAGGGCGAGGCGCTGATTTTGCGCAACCATGGTGCGCTCACGGTGGGCCGCACGGTGGGCGAGGCGTTCAACTGGATGCACCGCATCGAGCTGTCGTGCCATGCACAACTGGCGGCCATGGCTTGCAACACACCACTGCGCCCGGTACCTGCGCCAGTGCTGGAAGAAACCTGGAACAACTACCAGCCAGGCACCCGCCGCCCCTACGGGGTGATGGAGTGGCCGGCCTTGCTGCGCAAGCTCGACCGCATGGACCCCGGCTTCCGTGATTGAAGCTGCGGCCACAGCCAACACCATGAAAGTGATCGACGCCCAGGTTCACCTGTGGAGGGCCAACACGCCTGATCGCCCGTGGCCTGCCGACCGTGCAGAAGGCGCCCATGGGCCGTCGCTCGAAGCCGAGCAGATGCTGGCGATGATGAACGAGGCGGGTGTGGCCCGTGCGGTCATCGTGCCACCTTCTTGGGAGGGCGACCGCAATGACTGCGCCTTGGACGCGGCCGCCAGATTCCCGGACCGGTTTGCCATCATGGGCCGCCTGGCCATCGAAGATCTGTCCAGCCGCGAGCGGATCGCCGACTGGAAAAACCAGGCAGGCATGCTGGGCATGCGCTTCACCTTTCATGGCGCACAGCACAAGCAATGGTTGGCCGATGGCACGGCCGACTGGCTGTGGTCACAGGCCCAAGAGCACGGGGTACCTTTGATGGTCAATGTGCCCGGCTCGGTGCGCGTCATGGACCGCGTGGCCGAACAACACCCGGGTCTGAGGCTGACCATCGACCACCTGGCCTGCGCCGCCAACAAAAAAGACGAAGAAGCGCACAGTGAGATCGAAGACCTGATCCGACTGGCCAGGCACCCCCATGTGTCGGTCAAGGCCTCGGCCGTGGCGCGCTACACGGCAGAGTCCTACCCCTATCCGAACACGCAGCTCAAATTGCGCCGCATTTTTGATGCATACGGACCGCAGCGCTTTTTCTGGGGCAGCGACATCAGCCGCCTGCCCTGCACCTACCGCCAGGCCATCACGCTGTTCACGCAGGAGCTGAACTGGTTGAGCCCTCAAGACCAGGAGTGGGTCATGGGGCGGGCCTTGTGCGAGTGGCTGGATTGGGTGTATTGATCCGGTTCAGCCGTGCTGCTCCAGCAGCGCATCCCTGACTTCGCGCCATGATTCCGCTGTGGGTGCGCACAACAACCCCCCCGTGAGGTCAAACGGCCGATAAGGCGTGCCGTCAAAGTGCGCGCTGTAGCCGCCCGCTTCGCGGTGCAGCAGCCAGCCGGCCGCGTGGTCCCAGGGCATGAGCTTGTTGTAGAACAGAACGTGCATGTGCCCGGCAGCCGCCAGCCGGTACTCGTGTGCAGAGCAGCGGAACCAGTTGCTCATCATCAACCGGGACAGGTTGCGGTTGACCACGCTGCGGGTGGGCTCGGGCAGAAAGTTGGTGCCTGCAATGGCCTCGATTTTGTCGAGCGCCACCGCCTGGGCCACACGCAAGGGGGTGACCGTGCCGTCCGCGGTCTGCATCCACGCACCCGCACCGGCGTAGGCCATGGCCGTGCTTTGGGTGACTGGGTCGTGGATGGCGCTGGCCATGACTTCACCGTGGGCCACCACTGCCACCATGGTGCCAAAAAGCGGAATGCCGCTGGCAAAGTTCTTGGTTCCATCGAGCGGGTCCAGGACAAAAGCCAGTTCGGCTGTCCGGATGAGGTCCAGCAGTGCCGGGTTGCGGCCAGCAGCTTCTTCACCGATGAGCGTGGCCTTCGCAAAGCGCTGCGCAAACGCCTGGCCCAGCCAGGACTCCATGGCCTCATCGGCCTCGGTCACGATGTCAAAACCGGAGGTTTTCTCGCGCACCTGGTGTTGACCCAGACGCTGAAAGCGCGGCATCAGCTGCTCTTTGGCGGCAGTCGCCAGCAGGGCCGACAGGTCCTGGAGGTCTTGGCGTGTGAAAGGGTGTGGGGCCATGGTCTGAGATCCTGTATTCTGATCCTTGTTGTGGTCTGCAAGGCAGGCAATGGAAAAAGGAGTCACTGTGCGCACCATTGGCAATTTTCTGTGGTTTGTTTTGGGCGGCGTGTTCATGGGCCTGGGCTGGTGGTTGGCCGGGCTGATCGCGTTCATCAGCGTTGTGGGCATCCCCTGGGGGCGTGCCTGCTTCGTGATCGGTAACTTCACCTTCTTCCCGTTTGGCCGCGAGGCCATCAGCCGCAAGGAGTTGACCCACGAAGACGATCTGGGCACGGGCGCACTGGGCGTGCTGGGCAACATCGTGTGGTTCTTGCTGGCCGGTGTGTGGCTGGCCATCGGTCATGTGATCTCGGCTGCGGCCTGTTTTGTCACCATCATCGGCATCCCGTTTGCCGTCCAGCACCTCAAGCTGGCGGGCATTGCACTGGCCCCTGTGGGCAAGACCATCGTCAGCAAAGAGGTGGCCGCTGCGGCGCGCGAGGCCAACGCGCACGCTGAGGTGACGCGCAGCAGGCGTTCGTGATGCGGCCTGGCCTGGTGCCGCCTGTCAGGTCCCTTCGGGCTGGATTCTGGCACGGGCGATGACGGGTTTCCAGCGGGCTTGTTCCTGCCGGATGAAGGCCTCGAACTCGGCCCTTGTGTTGCCTATGGCAAGCGCCGTGTCCTGGCTGAGCTTGTCACTGACGGCTTTGCCGCGTGCAGCCTTGATGGCTTCGGTCTCCAGCTTGTCGATGTGGGCCTTGGGCCAGCTGCTGGGGGCCAGCAGGCCATACCACTGCGTCATCTCGAAGCCCTTGTAGCCCTGCTCGGCCACGGTGGGCACATCGGGCAATTGCGGCAGCCGTGTGCTGGTGCCGGTGGCAATGCAGCGCAGCCGGCCGGCTTTGATGAATTGCAGCAAGGCTGGGGCACCCACGGCGGCGGCCTGCAGGCGGCCGGCCATCAGGTCGGTCAGCATCGGGCCTGTGCCGCGGTAGGGCACGTGCAGCATGAAGGTGTCGGTGGCCATCTTCAGGTATTCAAAAGCCAGGTGCCCGGCGCTGCCGTTGCCGGCCGAGCCGTAGTTCAGCTGCCCGGGGCGGGCCTTGGCGTAGGCGACAAATTCCTTGAGGTTCTTTACCGGCAGGTCCGGGTGCACCACGTACAGGCTGGGCACTTTGGACAAGAGTGTGATGGGCACGAAGTCTTTGTTGGCGTCGTAGGACAACTTGGGAAAGATGTAGGGGTTCACGGCCAGTGTGCCGATGTGGCCCAGGATCAGCGTGTGTTCGTCGCTGGAGTGCGCGACTTCCTGCATGGCGATGTTGCCAGCGGCCCCGGGTTTGTTGTCCACAAACACGTTTTGTCCCAGGGTCTTGGCCATTTCTGCGGCGACGGCGCGGGCCACGATTTCAGAGCTGCCGCCGGGCGCGAAGGGCACCACCAGACGCAGTGGCTTGGAGGGCCAGCCCGGTGTCTGTGCCAATGCCAGGCCGGTGCTCAGGCTGTAACCGGCCACAGCGGTTTGTGTCAACCAGTCTCGGCGTTTGATGGGGGTGTGCATGTGCGATCTCCGTGAAATTGCCGCGGATTGTGCCGCATGCCCGTGATCGTGCCAGACGGCGCATTGCGCGCGTTGATTTTGTGGATTCTTCTCAAAAACGAGGATCGGAACGATGTGCTTAAAAGCGCCCTGAGCCCATGCCCCCGCCTCGGCGACGCATCTCACCGCCGGGACGGATGTCGCTACGCCGTTCGGTGGCACCTGTGCTGTTCGGTGGCGGACCAGTGAAGGTCGGGATGTTGGGCAGCAACCACTGGTTGGCCACCTTTTTCTGATCGCTGTCCAAGCTGGCGTAGAGGGCTTTGGCCGACTGCTCGATGTCTTCCAGGCGGGACAAACGGTTTTGCTGGTTCATGACCAGCCGCGTGATTTGCTGCGGTGCCGGTTCGTCTTCCGAAGGCAGTGCGGGGCGCTCGCGGTAGAACTGCTGCGTGTAGGCTTCGATGCTCGCCATGTACTGCTGCCACAGAGGGTCTTGTTCGGGGGTGAGCTGTAATTTCAGGCGCAGCTGCTCGGAGCTGTCGGCACTGCTGGCAGGCATCGCCAGAGGTGCTGCGGGTGCCGGGCTGCTGGTGGCAAGGGGGGTGACAGGCGCCAGTTGCGCGGTGCAAAGCAGGGGCGTGGCCAGCAGGAGCGAAAGCAGCAGTGTTTTCATGGCAATATTTTGGTTGTAATGGCTTTCAGCTTAAGTGCTGTGCGCTGCTTGCATGGGCCTGGACGGGCAAAGAATTGTGAAGCTCGACCTTCACCCAAGCCCCTCTGTGCTTCAGGCGTCAGGCTGCAGGTGCCAGCTGCAGTAAATTATGTTGCCATACAGCTCCGTTCCATCATGAAACAACACTACATCGCCAACCAGCACGTTGCCCCCGCCTCGGGGCAGGACATTCCTGTTCTTGACCCGTCCACCGGTCTGCAGTTCGATGCCATTGCCCGGGGTAACGCCACCGACATCGACCGCGCCGTGGTCGCTGCCCGCGAGGCTTTCAGGGGTACCTGGGGCCAGCTCACCGCCACCGAGCGCGGTCGCCTGCTGCAGCGCCTGGCGCAGCACATGCTGGCGCACATCGACGAGCTGGCAGCCATCGAGTCGCGTGATTGCGGCAAGCCCACCACGCTGGCGCGGGGTGACGTCACGGCCGTGGCGCGCTACTTCGAGTTTTACGCCGGGGCTGCCGACAAGCTGATGGGCGAGACCATCCCTTTCTACAACGGCCACACCGTGTTCACGCTGCGCGAGCCATTTGGCGTGACGGGCCATGTGATCCCCTGGAATTACCCGCTGCAGATTTTTGGCCGCAGCGTGGCGGCCTCGCTGGCCGTGGGCAATGCCTGCGTGGTCAAGCCCGCCGAAGACGCCTGCCTGTCCATCCTGCGTGTGGCCGAGATGGCGGCTGAGGTGGGCTTTCCGCCGGGCGCGCTCAACATCGTCACCGGCTACGGCCACGAGGCAGGCGACCTGCTGGTTCGTCACCCCGGTGTGGACCATGTGTCCTTCACCGGCTCGCCGCGTGTGGGCCAGCTGGTGGTGCAGGCCGCGGCCGAGCACCATGCCCCTGTCACGCTGGAGCTGGGCGGCAAGTCGCCGCAGATCATTTTTGGCGACGCCGACATGGATGCCATGACGACCGTGGTGACCAACGCCATCGTGCAGAACGCGGGCCAGACCTGCTCGGCCGGCAGCCGCGCCCTGGTGCACCGCCCGGTGTACGAGGCCGTGGTCGAGCGCCTGGCCAAGTCGTTTGCCGCCACGCGCACCGGCCCCGCCAACATGGACCTGAACTGTGGTCCGCTGATCCGCGAATCGCAGATGCAGCGCGTGCGCAGCTTTGTGGAACTGGCCAAGAACGACGGCCTGCCGATCGCCGCGCAAGGTCAGCTGGTGCCTGAAGCGCCCCAGGGCGGCTTTTATCAGGTGCCCACGCTGATCCGCGATGTGCCGATCGAACACCGCTTGGCGCAAGAAGAAATCTTTGGCCCAGTGCTGACCATCTCGCCCTTCGATGACGAAGACCACGCGATCGAGCTGGCCAACGGCACCGAATACGGCCTGGCCGCAGCCCTGTGGACGCAGGACGGTGGCCGCCAGCTGCGCATGGCGCGCCGCCTGCAAAGCGGCCAGGTGTTCGTCAACAACTACGGCGCCGGTGGTGGCATCGAGCTGCCCTTCGGTGGCGTCAAAGCCAGCGGCCATGGCCGCGAAAAAGGCTTTGAAGCGCTGTACAGCTTCACCACGCTCAAGACCGTCACCATCAAGCATGGTTAATGACATGGGAACACACATGAGCACTCCACGCATCGGCATGATCGGCCTGGGCCTGATGGGCCTGGGCATCGCCACCAACATCGTCAAAAAGGGCTTTGCCCTCACCGCCATGGAGCACCCGGGCAACCAGCCTTTGGGTGACCTGATCGCCGCTGGCGCCAAGACTGCGCCCACGGCACAGGCTGTGGCGCAAGCCAGCGACATCGTCATCCTGTGCGTCAACGGTTCGGCCCAGGTCGAAGCCATCCTCGCCGGTGACACCGGCTTGCTGGCCGGTCTGCGAGAAGGCATGACGGTGATCGACTGCTCCACCAGCATTCCGGGCTCGACCCAACAGGTGGCCGCCACGCTGGGCAAGCAGGGCGTGCGCTTCATGGACGCTGCCATGACCCGCACCCCCAACGAAGCCATGCAAGGCCGCCTGAACCTGCTGATCGGTGGCGACGCGGCGCTGCTCGAAGAAGTGCGCCCCCTGCTGTCCACCTTTGCCGAAAACATCGTGCATGCCGGTGGCGTGAGCGCGGGCCACAGCATGAAGCTGCTGCACAACTTTGTCTCGCTCGGCTCGGTCACGCTGCTGGCCGAAGCGGCCGCCTGCGCACGCCGCTCAGGCATCGACGATGCCGTGTTTGTCGAGGTGCTCGAAAAAGGCGGTGGCTGGGGCGCGGCGCTGGAGCGCCTCAAGCCTTACCTGCTGCGCGGCGAAACCTCGGGCCTGCGGTTCTCGATGGCCAACGCCCTCAAAGACCTGGGCTACTACGCCGACATGGCGCGAGAGACCGGCTCGCACGACGCTGCCGCTCAGGCCATGCACGGCACGCTGGCGGCGGTCTGCCAGGCAGTGGACCCGCAAACCCTGCTGCCTGAACTGGTGGGTCAACTGGCCAAGGGTGCTCTCAACGGCTGAGGTCTATGGATGGCCGCGCCCCTACGGGGCTCGCCATGGCAGCAGAGCTTGAACCCGTCATGGCGAGCGCAGCGAAGCCATTCATCTTCAGTCCACAGACACCAGCACCCTTGCCAGGTGCTCAATGAGCACACTCACCCGGTGCGGGATGTAGCGGTTGCTGGGCAGCACCGCGTCACGGTGTGCGACAAGGCCAACATCCTCAACAGCTACGCTTTCTTTCGCGCCGTGGCCACCGAAGTGGCGCAGTCCTACCCGGATGTGGAGATCGACTACGCCTACGCCGACGCGATCACGCGTGCTCATGATCAAGAAGCCCGACTTCTACGACGTGATTGTGGCCAAAAACATGTTTGGCGACATCATCTCCGATCTCGGTGCAGGCACGGTGGGCAGCCTGGGCGTGGCTTCATCGGCCGAGCTGGGCGAACACCACGGCCTGTTCCAGGGTGCGCACGGCTCGGCCCCCGACATTGCCGGGAAAGACGCCGCCAGCCCCGTGGCCACCATGCTGTCGGCCGCGCTCATGCTGCGCTGGTTGGCTGAACGCCATACCGATGCAGCCCTCACGCAAGATGCCCTGCGCATCGAAACCGCCGTCGAGGCAGTGTTGGCCCAAGGCCTTGTCGTGCCCGCTGATCAGGGCGGCATGGCCCGCTGCAGAGAGTTCACGCAAGCGGTGTTGCGGCAGTTGCGCTGAAGGGGTGAACGAGAGGGTCTCCGGCCTTTGACTCTACGGTTGATTGTTGAACAGCTTGAACGCCACGATTTCAGCGTGGCTGGTTTTCAATCAGCATGCCGCGCTTTTCGATAAAGGCGATCACCTCGGCCAGGCCCTGCAGGGTTTTCAGGTTGGTCATCACCCAGGGACGCGTGTCGGGGTTGGGGCGCATGCGTGCGGTGTCGGCTTTCATGACTTCCAGGTCAGCACCCACATGCGGGGCCAGATCGGTCTTGTTGATCACAAACAGATCGCTCTTGGTGATGCCGGGCCCGCCCTTGCGCGGGATTTTCTCGCCAGCGGCCACATCGATCACGTAGATGGTCAGGTCACTCAGCTCGGGACTGAAGGTGGCGGCCAGGTTGTCGCCACCGCTTTCAATGAACACGATATCGGCGTTCGGGAACTTCTCCAGCATGCGGTCGATCGCTTCGAGGTTGATCGATGCGTCTTCACGGATGGCGGTGTGCGGGCAGCCGCCGGTCTCCACGCCCATGATGCGCTCGGCGGGCAGTGCACCGCTGATGGTCAACAGGCGCTGGTCTTCCTTGGTGTAAATGTCGTTGGTGATGGCGATCAGGTCCCACTTCTCGCGCATCTGCTTGCACAGCATCTCCAGCAAGGTGGTTTTGCCCGAACCCACGGGACCGCCAATGCCCACGCGCAGGGGCGGCAGTTTCTTGGTGCGGTTCGGGATGTGGTGAAGAGCGGTCGAGTTGGCAGTCATGATCGGAAGAGTCGTGAATATTGGGTTTCGTGTCGCGACGACAAGATGGCCAGCATGGGGCTGAAAGCCTGACGTGTCTCGTCGGTGCGGGTGAGGGCGATTTGCACTGCCTCAGGAATGGTGCGGGCCAGCACCGCCAGCATGCGTTGGCCGCTGCTTTGGCCCAGCGGCACAGCTTTGAGGGCCGCCTGGGTCATGTTTTCGGCCCAGCCAAAGGCATAGGCCTGCAGGGCTTGGTCCAGCGGGGCCTGCGAACAGGCCAGGGCCAGGGCGTAGGCCAGGGGGTAAGTTGGCGGCAGGTTGGCCAGGCATTGCAAGGCCTCGGCGCTGGCCGGGCCGTGGCCTTGCAGGTTGCGCAGCCAGTCCAGCAGGGACTTACCCATCTGCACCGTCTGCAGCCGCATCTCGCTGCTTTCGCGGGTGGCCAGCACCCAGGCGTTGAGTTCTTGCAGCCGTTGCGTGTCCATGGCCTGCCAAGCGGGTACGGCCTGCGCCATGGCGGCCATGTCGCCACGCGCCTGCGTGAGCAGCAGCTGGTCGGTCAGCCAGACGGTGCAGCTGGCTTCGTGGTGGACCAGGCCGTGATCGATGGCGGCTTCCAGGCCTTCGGAATACGAGAAGCCACCGACCGGCAGCGCGGGAGAGGCGAGCCAGATCAATTGCAGCAGGGCCGTTGTAGGAGCGGCCCCTGGCCGGGATAGCGAACTCCCAGGCATTTCGCAGCCAGGGGCCGATCCTGCAGAGGTGTCAGTGTGCATGCGGGTGTCCGTGCGCATGTTCATGTTCATGCGAATGCCCATGCGTGTGGCCATGCCCATGGTCGTGCCCCATCATGGCGTTGTCACCGTAGGCACCGCCCTCGGGCTCGAACGGTGCCTGCACCTCGGTCACCGTCATGTGCATGGCGCGCAGCATCTCGGCCAGCACATGGTCCGGCTCGATCTGCAGGTGCTCTGGACACAGCTCGATGGGCACATGGCGGTTGCCCAGGTGGTAAGCGGCGCGCATCAGATCAAACGGTGAACCATATTCGGCGCAGGCCGGTCCATGTGCAGCACAAGCGCTGATGCGCAGCACCGTTTGCGGCGCGGCCTCGACGCGCACCAGCGAACCGTCTTCGGCCACCAGCACATCGCCACCGCGCACCACGGTGCCGCGCGGCAAGAAGACGCCCAGCTGGCGGCCCGTGCTGTCGGTGGCGTCAAAGCGGCTTTTGCAGCGGGTGTCCCAGTCCAGCGTGACCGAGGCGGCGCGCTGGACGAGGACCTTGGCCAGACCCTGGCCTTGGGACATGCGTTTGGAGCAGATGATCATGTGAGGGTATGGTGGGTGTAGGAGCTTGCCCTGCAAGCGATCGTTCATGGACTGCAAAAGCCAAGATCGCCAGCTGGGCTGGCTCCTACAGGGAAAGGTGTTGTCTCAGAACAAAAAGTAGCGTTGGGTCATGGGCAGGCTGGCCGCGGGTTCGCAGGTCAGCAGCAGGCCGTCGGCGCGCACCACATAGGTTTGGGCATCCACCTCCATGCGCGGCGCGTAGGCATTGTGGACCATGTCCTTTTTGCCCACGCTGCGGATGTTCTTCACAGCGCTCAAGGTTTTGGCCAAGCCATAGCGCTCGCCCACGCCCGCCTGCAACCCGGCCTGCGACACAAAGGTCAGCGAGCCCTTGGCCAGTGCACCGCCAAAGCTGCCGAACATGGGACGGTAGTGCACGGGCTGTGGCGTGGGGATGGAGGCGTTGGGGTCGCCCATGGCAGCCAGCGCGATGAAGCCGCCCTTCATGACGATGGCGGGCTTGATGCCGAAAAACGCGGGCTTCCAGATCACCAGATCAGCCCATTTGCCGACCTCGATGCTGCCCACTTCGTGGCTGATGCCGTGCGCGATAGACGGGTTGATCGTGTACTTGGCGATGTAGCGCTTGACGCGGGCGTTGTCGTGGCGGTCGCTGTCGCCGGGCAGCTTGCCGCGTTGCACCTTCATCTTGTGCGCGGTTTGCCAGGTGCGGATGATGACCTCGCCCACCCGGCCCATGGCCTGGCTGTCGCTGCTCATCATGCTGATGGCGCCCAGGTCGTGCAGGATGTCTTCGGCCGCAATGGTTTCCTTGCGGATGCGGCTCTCGGCAAAGGCCAGGTCTTCGGCAATCGCCGGGTCCAGGTGGTGGCACACCATCAGCATGTCCACATGCTCGTCCAGCGTGTTGACGGTGTAGGGCCGTGTGGGGTTGGTCGACGACGGCAGCACATTGGCCTCGCCTACGACTTTGAGGATGTCGGGCGCGTGCCCGCCGCCCGCGCCTTCGGTGTGGAAGGTGTGGATGGTGCGGCCCTTGAACGCAGCCACGGTGTCTTCCACAAAGCCCGATTCGTTGAGCGTGTCGGTGTGGATGGCAACTTGCGTGTCGGTTTCTTCGGCCACGGAGAGGCAGTTGTCGATGGCCGCGGGCGTGGTGCCCCAGTCCTCGTGCAGCTTCATCCCGATGGCGCCTGCGTTGATCTGCTCGCGCAGGCCGTCGGGCAGGGCGGCGTTGCCTTTGCCCAGAAAACCCAGGTTCATCGGAAAGGCGTCGGCCGCCTGCATCATGCGCTCCAGGTTCCAGGGGCCGGGTGTGCAGGTGGTGGCAAAGGTGCCGGTGGCAGGTCCCGTGCCGCCGCCCAGCATGGTGGTCACGCCGCTGGCCAGTGCCTCGTCGATCTGCTGCGGCGCAATGAAGTGGATGTGCGTGTCTACGCCGCCTGCGGTGACGATCAGGCCTTCACAGCTGATCACTTCGGTGCCCGGGCCGATGACGATGTCGACACCCGGCTGCGTGTCGGGGTTGCCCGATTTGCCAATGGCGGCGATGCGGCTGCCCACCAGACCGATGTCGGCCTTCACAATCCCCCAGTGGTCCACGATGAGGGCGTTGGTCAGCACGCAGTCCACCGCACCTTGGGCACGCGTGCGCTGGCTTTGCGACATGCCGTCGCGAATCGTCTTGCCGCCGCCAAACTTGACCTCTTCACCGTAGCCACCGGCCTGCAAAGTGAAGTCCCGCTCGACCTCGATCACGAGTTCGGTGTCGGCCAGCCGCACGCGGTCGCCCACGGTGGGGCCAAACATCTCGGCATAAGCGCGTTTTCCAATGGTGGCCATCTCAGAGCTTTCCTTGAATTTGTCCACGGAAGCCGTAAACGACGCGGTCGCCCGCGTAGTCCACCAGTTCCACTGTGCGTTGCTGACCAGGCTCAAAGCGCACCGCCGTGCCGGCCGCAATGTTCAGCCGCATGCCGCGTGCGGCCGTGCGGTCAAAGTCCAGTCCGGCATTGGTCTCGGCAAAGTGGTAGTGCGATCCGACCTGGATCGGGCGGTCGCTCGCGTTCTTGACCAACAGGGTCAGCGTGCGCCGGCCGGGGTTGAGGGCGTGTTCGCCCTCGTCGATGAGCAGTTCTCCGGGTGTCATGGCAAGGCCTCCTGCCGAGCCGCCTCAAAGGAGGCCTCGCCCCCTCGGGGGGCAGCGATTACACGGAGTGAAGAGCGTGGGGGCTTCATGTTTTTCACTTGCGCTTGTTGATGGCCCACACCAGCACAGCCACCAGGGCTACGCCGACAAAGCCCAGCGTGTCTGTGGCATGCCAGTGCGCGTTGCCCGGCAGGCCGTGGCCCTCGTGGGCGAATGCACCGGCACAGGTCAATGCACCAGAAAGAAGAATGGCGAGTGATTTGGTGTTCATGGGGCGTTCCTGGGACTTCAAACGATGGGTTGGTGCACGGTCACCAGCTTGGTGCCGTCGGGGAAAGTGGCTTCGACCTGGATGTCCGGGATCATCTCGGCCACGCCATCCATCACGTCGGCGCGTGTGAGCACCGTGCGGCCTTCGCTCATGAGCTGGGCCACGGTCTTGCCGTCGCGTGCGCCTTCCATCACGGCGGCGCTGATCAGCGCCACGGCCTCGGGGTAGTTGAGTTTGAGGCCACGGGCTTGGCGGCGCTCGGCCAGCAAAGCTGCGGTGAAGATCAGCAGCTTGTCTTTTTCGCGGGGTGTGAGTTCCATTTTGGTGCGTGTTTGTGGAGGTTGGTGCGCTTGAAAAGAGTGCATGCAAAGAGCGTGCCTCATTTGCACTGCACTTTATAGGAGGAGGGGCGTCACTCTGGGGAAATCGCATGTCTTTGGGCGCTTTTCTGCGCGGCATGCTGCACTGCAAAAAGTTGGCACAGGGCTTGCAAAGAGGTCTGCGGTTGGCGAATTCGCCTGCTGTTTTTTCTTTCCATCCCAACTGGAGTGATCTGATGATGAACCGTCGTGGCAACCTCAAGACCCTGGCCCTGGCTGCAGCCGTGGCTGCTGGCTCGCTGTCCTTTACCCTGCAGGCGCAAGCTGCTGACACTATCAAGGTGGGTGTGCTGCACAGCCTGTCCGGCACCATGGCCATTTCCGAGACGGTCCTCAAGGACACCGTGCTCATGGCCATCGACGAAATCAACGCCAAGGGCGGCGTGCTGGGCAAGAAGCTCGAACCCGTGGTTGTTGACCCGGCTTCCAACTGGCCCCTGTTCGCTGAAAAAACCAAACAGCTTCTGGGTCAGGACAAAGTCTCTGTGATCTTCGGCTGCTGGACTTCCGTGTCGCGCAAGTCGGTGCTGCCAGTGGTCGAAGAAATGAACGGTCTGCTGTTCTACCCTGTGCAGTACGAAGGTGAAGAGCTGTCCAAGAACGTGTTCTACACGGGTGCAGCCCCTAATCAGCAGGCCATTCCTGCTGTGGATTACCTGATGAGCAAGGAAGGCGGCGGCGCCAAGCGCTGGGTGCTGCTGGGCACCGACTACGTGTACCCCCGCACCACCAACAAGATCCTGCGCGCCTACCTCAAGAGCAAGGGCGTGAAGGAAAGCGACATCGACGAGAAGTACACCCCGTTCGGCCACTCCGACTACCAGACCATCGTGGCCGACATCAAGAAGTTCAGCGCCGGTGGCAAGACCGCTGTGGTCTCCACCATCAACGGTGACTCCAACGTGCCTTTCTACAAAGAACTTGGCAACGCGGGCCTGAAAGCCAAGGACGTGCCTGTGGTCGCCTTCTCGGTGGGTGAAGAAGAGCTGCGCGGCGTGGACACCAAGCCTTTGGTCGGTCACCTCGCAGCATGGAATTACTTCATGAGCATCAAGAGCCCTGCCAACGACGAGTTCATCAAAAAGTGGTCGGCTTACGCCAAGGCCAAGGGCATTGCGGGTCACAAAGACAAGGCTCTCACAAACGACCCGATGGAAGCCACCTACATCGGCATCAACATGTGGAAGCAAGCGGTTGAGAAAGCCAAGACCACCGATGTAGATGCCGTCATCAAGGCCATGGCCGGTCAGACCTTCAAGGCGCCGTCTGGCATCACCAGCAAGATGGACGAGAAGAACCACCACCTGCACAAGTCGGTGTTCATTGGCGAGATCAAGGCCGACGGCCAGTTCAACGTGGTCTGGAAGACACCCGGCCCCGTCAAGGCCAAGCCCTGGAGCCCCTTCATCGAAGGCAACGCTTCCAAGCCTGACGAGCCTGTGAAGAAGTAAATCTTCTCTACCTGTAGGAGCGGCGTCCTCGCCGCGAAAGCGTGCCTTGGCATTCAATCGCGGCGGGGCGCCGCTCCTACCTGTTGGCAACAACCGGAAAACACGATGAGACGATGGATGACAAGGTGGGCTGTGTTGGCGAGCATGACGCTGGCGTGTGCGGCCCATGCGCTGACGGCCGAAGAAGCCCTGGGCATGGCCGTGGGCGAAAGCGATGCCCGTATTGAAGCGCTGGCCAAGGCCGTGGCGCAGGGGGATGACAAAACGGCAGCCTTCCTGCAGGCCCTGGCCGACGATGCCGTCAAGGTCGCCGCTGGCAAGGTGTTGGTGATCAAGGACGGCAAGGGCCTAGACCCGGTGAGTGGTCAGGCCGTGGATGTGCCGCCAGACGCCGAAGACGTCATGCTCAACAACCGCCTGCGCGGCGAGATCGACACCGCGCTGGCTGCCCTCAAGCTGTTCAGCAGCGACACCGGACTGCGCAAACAGGCCGCACTGGCCCTGCTCAAGGAGCCCGATGCCAGCCGCAAGCCGGTGCTGGACAAGGCCCTGGCCTCTGAAAAAGACCCTCAGGTCCTGGTCCTGGTGCGCCAGGCCCATGCCGCCGTGATGCTGGCCAGCGAAGTGCCCAACGACCGCATCCTCGCCGCCCGTGTGCTGGCCGAAAGCAGCCAGCCCGAAGTGCTGCTCTTGCTCAACCAGCAACTCACCGCCGAGAGCGATCCGGCCGTGCAATCCGTGCTCAAGACCGCCGTTCGCCAGGTGCAGGACGGCCTGCGCTGGGGCGAGCGCCTGGGCCAACTCTTCACCGGGGCCAGCCTGGGCTCCATCTTGCTGCTGGTGGCCCTGGGCCTGGCCATCACCTATGGCCTGATGGGCGTGATCAACATGGCCCACGGCGAACTCATGATGATTGGCGCCTACGCCACTTACGTGGTCCAGGTGGCGTTTCGCACCTACCTGCCGGGCGCGTTTGACTTTTATTTGCTGGCCGCCGTGCCGGTGGCCTTCATCACCTCGGCGCTGGTGGGCGCGCTGCTGGAGCGCAGCATCCTCAAGCACCTGTACGGCCGCCCGCTGGAGACACTGCTGGCCACCTGGGGCATCAGCCTGATCCTGATGCAGACGGTGCGCAGCCTGTTTGGCGCGCAAAACGTTGGCGTGGAAAACCCCTCGTGGATGAGCGGTTCAGTGCAGCTCATGAGCAACCTGCAGCTGCCCTGGAACCGCGTGCTCATCATCGGCTTTGCCCTGGCGGTGCTGCTGGGCATGTCGCTGCTGATCGCCAAAACGCGCCTCGGTCTGTTTGTGCGCGGCGTCACGCAAAACCGCCCCATGGCCTGGTGCATGGGCATCAACACCGCACGCATCGACACCTACGCTTTTGCGCTGGGCTCGGGCATTGCCGGGCTGGCGGGCTGCGCGCTCAGCCAGATCGGTAACGTCGGCCCCGACCTGGGCCAGAGCTACATCGTGGACTCGTTCATGGTGGTGGTGCTGGGCGGCGTGGGCCAGCTGGCGGGCACCGTGTACGCGGCACTCGGCCTGGGCCTGGTCAACAAACTGCTGGAGGGCTGGACCGGTGCGGTGCTGGCCAAGATCGCGGTGCTGGTCTTCATCATCGTGTTCATTCAAAAACGTCCTCAAGGCATTTTTGCCATGAAGGGCCGCAGCGCGGAGGCATGAACATGAGCCACAAACTTCAACTCCCCGCCACACCCGCCTTGCTCACCCGCAAGGCCTGGACCGTCTTTCTGGTCTGCCTGCTCGCCGTGGGCGTGCTGGCCCCCGTGCTCAATCTGCTGGTGCCCGCAGACAGCGCCTTGCACCTGAGCGACTACGCCATTGCCTTGATCGGCAAGATCATGTGCTACGCCATCTGCGCCCTGGCCATGGACCTGATCTGGGGCTACACCGGCATCTTGTCGCTCGGCCACGGCCTGTTCTTTGCGCTGGGCGGCTATGTGATGGGCATGTACCTCATGCGCCAGATCGGCCGCGACGGCCAGTACCAGAGCGACTTGCCCGACTTCATGGTCTTTCTGGACTGGAAAGAACTGCCCTGGCACTGGATGCTGTCCGACAGCTTTTTGGCTACCGTGCTTCTCGTGGTGCTGGTGCCTGGCGTGATTGCAGGCGTGTTCGGCTTCTTTGCCTTCCGCTCGCGCATCAAGGGTGTGTATTTTTCCATCATCACCCAAGCCATGACTTTTGCGGCCATGCTGCTGTTCTTCCGCAACGAGACGGGCTTTGGTGGCAACAACGGCTTCACCGACTTCAAGCGGATTCTGGGCATGCCCATGGCCACACCCAACATGCGCATGGTGCTGTTTGTGCTCACGGGCCTGACGCTGTTGGGCTGCTTTGTGTTTGCCCGCTGGCTGGTGACCAGCAAGTACGGGCGCGTGCTGCAGGCAATTCGTGATGCAGAAAGCCGCGTCATGTTTTCGGGCTATTCGCCGCTGCCCTACAAGCTGAGCATCTGGGTCATCTCGGCCGTTATGTGCGGCGTGGCGGGTGCGCTGTATGTGCCGCAGGTGGGCATCATCAACCCGGGCGAGATGAGCGCCGCCAGCTCGATCGAGATCGCCGTCTGGGCGGCCGTGGGTGGCCGGGCCAGCCTGATCGGCCCCATCGTCGGCGCCTTTTTGGTCAACGGTGCCAAGAGCTGGCTCACGGTCACCGCACCTGAGTTCTGGCTGTACTTTCTGGGGGCCTTGTTCATCGTCGTGACGCTGTACTTGCCGAACGGGGTGATCGGTCTCATTGACAAATTAAAACGCAAGGGAGGTGCGGCATGACGCCCGACCTCATGAAACAAGGCGCCCAGCGCGTCCAGCACCGTGCCGAACTGCTGGCCACGGCCACCGAGTCGGGCGGGCGTGACGCGGGCTACGGCCGCGTGCTGCACGACCGCAGCGAAGTGGACGTGAGCCACGGCCGCATCCTGTATCTGGAAGACGTGAGCGTGAGCTTTGACGGCTTCAAGGCCATCAACCAACTGTCGCTCGACATTGCACCGGGCGAGCTGCGCTGCATCATCGGGCCCAATGGCGCGGGCAAGACCACGATGATGGACATCATCACCGGCAAGACCCGGCCCGACGAAGGCACGGTGTACTTTGGCAGCACCATCGACCTGCTGCGCCACAACGAACCCGAGATCGCCCAGCTCGGCATTGGCCGAAAGTTCCAGAAGCCCACGGTCTTTGAGCAGCTCACCGTGTTTGAAAACCTCGAACTCGCGCTCAAGACCAACAAGGGCGTCAAGGCGTCGATGTTCTTCAAACTCGATTCGACCCAGAGCGACCGCCTGGCCGAGGTGCTGCACACCATCCACCTGGCCGATCAGGTGGGCACACTGGCCGGGGTGCTGAGCCATGGGCAAAAGCAGTGGCTGGAGATCGGCATGCTGCTCATGCAAGACCCCAAGCTTCTGCTGCTGGACGAGCCCGTGGCGGGCATGACCGACCATGAAACCGAGCGCACCGCCGAGCTGTTCCTCAGCCTCAAGGGCAAGCACTCGCTGATGGTGGTGGAGCACGACATGAGCTTCATCCGCACCCTGGGCGGAATGGTGACTGTGTTGTGCGACGGATCGGTGCTGGCCCAGGGCACGCTCGACCAGGTGCAGGCCGACGAGCGCGTGATCGAGGTGTACCTTGGTCGCTGAACTTAGCTTCTTCTGTGGGAGCCGCGCCCTCGCGGCGATTTTCAACCCATGTGACGGCCACCATGGCGAATCGCGGCGAGGGCGCCGCTCCCACACGATGACATCATTTTCGAGAGCACCCAAGTCATGCTGACGGTCAAAAACATCCACCAGTACTACGGCGGCTCCCACATCCTGCGCGACGTGAGCCTGAGCGCTGCCCAAGGCCGCGTGACGGTGCTGCTGGGCCGCAACGGCGTGGGCAAGACCACTCTGCTCAAAAGCCTGATGGGCCTGGTGCCCATCAAGAGCGGCAGCGTCACACTCGCTGGTCAGGACATCGCCAAGGCCAAGCCCTACGAACGCGCTGCGGCCGGCATTGGCTATGTGCCCCAGGGCCGCGAAATCTTTGCCCGCCTCACGGTCGAAGACAACCTGCTCATGGGCCTGGCCACACAGCCCGGCGGCACACCCATCCCGCCCGAGCTGTTCCAGCTCTTTCCGGTGCTCAAGCAAATGCTGTACCGCCGGGGCGGCGACCTGTCAGGCGGCCAGCAGCAACAGCTGGCCATTGCAAGGGCGCTGGCCGCCAAGCCGCGCCTCTTGATCTTGGACGAACCCACCGAAGGCATCCAGCCCAGCATCATCAAGGACATTGGCCGCGTCATCCGCCAACTGGCCGACGTGGGCCTGCAAGGCCAGCGCATGGCCATCTTGCTGTGCGAGCAGTACTACGACTTCGCCGAAGAACTGGCCGACGACTACCTGGTCATGGAGCGCGGCGAAGTGATCGCCAGCGGGCCGGGCAGTGAGATGAAGGCGAAGAATATTCAGCAGTTGGTGGCGATTTGAGGGGACTGGTGCTCCATCGGTGACCGGCAGAGACAACCGTCTTTAGTGGTCATCGATCTCGCCTTTGATCTCAGCCTAAAGATTCCACAACCTCGGCACATTCCCCGGCAAGCCCCACAAGGCCTGCCGCCACGCCGCCCACACGGGCCGCAGCAGTTGCATGGCCGGCTCCACCACGGGGGCCAGCACCCGCAGCATGATGACTTGCGGGTGCGGTTGTGTGGACCCCGCCTGCAGGCGCAGGGGGCTGGCTTCCAGCGCAGCGCGGGCGGCGTCGAGTGCGGCTTCGGCGCGGTCAGGCGCGATGGCGCTGCCTGCGGCAAACACCAGCGTGGCCATGCAGCGCTGGCCAGCCAGGCCAAGCGGCCCGTTCATCAGGCGTTCGTCCTGCGCGTCCACCGTGCCGCGCTCCAGCCAAATCGGGCCGTTGGGGCCGGGAATTTCCAGATGCTGCTGAAACTGGCCCGCCACAAAGGGCTGCTGCGCGTTGGGCAGGCCCAGGGCAGTGATGTCCCAGGTCATGAGTTCGGCCGTGGGCGCGAGTTCAAAGCGGGCCAGGTTGAGCGCGTCGCAGCCGCTGTAGGCCAGGGCTTCGAGCGGCAGCCATTCCAGGCGTGCGCCGTCTTCCACGCGGGCATGCACCTGCTGGGTGGCCAGGCCTGCTTCGCTTCTGTAAAAACGGGTGGCACCGGGCGTGGTCACCAGGCCGTGTGCGCCTTGGCCCACCGTGACCCGCATGTCCAGCGTGTCGCCGCCCACCAGGCCGCTGGGCGGGTGCACCAGCACGTTGTGGCAGATGGCATCCCCTTCAGGGTAGAGACTTTGCAGGATGCGCAGCGGGCCGTCGTGCGCAAAGCGGGCCACGCTGCGCTCTGCCTCCAGGCGGTAGTCCAGGTTCAGGCGGGCGATCCAGCTCATATCTTGCTTGTATTTCTCTGCAGCTTTCAGAAGCGAATTCTCGCAGTCACTCTCACCGTCCGAGGCTCTGCCGGGTGAACATGCAAACCATCGACTCCTGCCAATGGATCTCCCGATACGCGGGATCTGTAGTAATAACTGATGTCGTTGTTTTTGCGATCGGTCAGATTCAGCACCTCACACGCCATGTCAAAATCATTGGAGATTTTTCGGTTCAGGCGCAGATGGGCCGTTGTGCTGGAAGCGGATCGCACCGAGTTGTCTTCGATCAGTGGTGCAGAACCAGTGTAGCGAACACCCAACGAACCCGACCATGGCCCCAAGTGGCGCAGTGCCAAACTCAAGTTGACAACTTTCTGAACAGCATTGGTGATGTCATTTCCGGCAGGGGCCGTGTTTGAATACCGTGGACGGGTCCATGCCAGGTTGGCATCGATCAACACATGCTCGCCAGGCGTCAAATGGCTGCTCCATTCAATGCCTGTACGGCGACTGGGACGCCCCGCTTCGGTGTTGCCAGCATCGCCCACGTAGACCAGCTCCGAATCAAAATCGAGTCGCCAAATGGCCACAGCTGTTTGCAGCTCAGGAATGATGTGTGACTTGATCCCCAACTCTTGCCCTCGTGAACCCACCAGGCCAGGCACCGAATCAATCGGCAGTCCTGACTTGGGGTCTACTTTGGCGGTGGCACCCCGTGTGTCGTTGCTGTGAAACCCATGGCCTGCATTCAAGAAAATCTCAACCTTTTGCCATGGGCTCAGGATCACAGAGAGTTTGGGCGAAACCTTGGACGCATGGGCATGGCCTGAGTTCAGCGCCTGGGTGTGGCTTGTCACCTTGGCGTTGAGTTGATCGGCTCGCAAGCCCACCACCGTCCTCAGCCAAGGGTTCCACCTCATGTCGTTTTCGCCATAGACGCCGAGCACTGCTTGCTGGACAGCATCATCGCGAACGATTGTCTGAATTTGCCTGGACACGGTGTCATACAGGCCAAGCCGAATGCGGTCTTGACGCACCTGCACGCCCAGGGTGTTTTGCATGCTGCGGCCATTGTCCAAGTTGGCAAACCACGACCGATAGGCTTGACCACCCCACACCGACCTGTCGTCGGTCTGGGCAAATTGATCGCTGGACCGGTCCAGGCTGTAGGTGAAATTGGAGAACAAGTTCAAGTCGTATTGGATGGCGTACCAATCGACTTTTGTCATCACCTGCTCGGAAGCCTGGTGCCAATTCCCCGACAAGCTGGTGCGATGCGTCAGGCCGCCATCGCTTGGGTCCAGTGAATCGAATCGATCAAAAGGTCGACCTTGGTAAGTTCCTGCATCCACGAGGCGCTGAGGCACTTGGTCGGTCGAATGCCAGTGCGCTGAATAAGCGGCAAAGCTGGTGGACCATCCTTCTTTTGGGCTGCCGCCACTGAGGATGAGCTGGGCATTGGTCTTGCGAAATCCCTCTGGCACGGTCCACGGCCCATTGTTGTTCAGTCGCTCCAACGCTGTGAGCAAGATGACGCCGTCGCTCACTTCTCTGGACCCTGCCGCAAAACTTCTCAGATAGCCTCGCTGTCCAAGCGTCACTGTGGCCAGTGGCCTGTCCAACTGCGTCCGATATACAAAGTGGGCTGAGCCTGCTGAGGAGAAATCACCTTCAGACGCAAAGTAAGGCCCTTTGCGGTATGTCATCCGCTGCACCAGCTCAGGGATCAGGAAGTTCAGATCGCTGTAACCCTGTCCATGGGCATGTGTGGGCATGTTGACGGGAACCCCATTGACCGTGGTCGCGAAATCGGTGCCGTGGTCAAGGTTCATGCCTCGCAAGAAGTATTGATTGGCCTTGCCGTCGCCAGAGTGCTGGGTGACCACCATGCCTGGGATGTATTCGAGTACATCGGCAGGTCTCGACATGGCGCGACTGTGCAACAGCTCGGAACCGACAACGCCCTGACTTGCAGCATCCGTGCTGGCCATGGCGTTATCGTAGTGACCCGTGATCACAATGGGTGCCAATTCGTGCCCAAAAGCGCAAGCGCCGCACCAAATCAGGGCAAGAGGCGCGAAAAGAGGCTGGAAATGGAAATACACGCCTTGAAAATGCAAGTGTTGGGCCAAGCCGCGGGGAAACGCCGCTCAGCGATCGGTGGTTTTCAGCACCCTTGCCAGGTGCTCAATGAGCACACTCACCCGGTGCGGGATGTAGCGGTTGCTGGGCAGCACCGCGTAAATGCCCAGTGGTGGAATTTCAAAATCCTGCAGCACGGCCTGCACGCGTCCACTGGCCAGATAAGGCGCGGCGATGAAGTCCGGCTGGCGCGTGATGCCCATGCCGCGTGCGGCCGCCTCGGTCAGCGCCACGCCGTTGTTGGCCAAAATGCGGCCGCGCACCGGCACCTGCAAGGGCTGATCGTGTTCGCGAAACGCCCATTGCGTGCTGGTGCTGTCGCTGGCGTAGATCAGGCATTCGTGGTGGCGCAGGTCGTTGGGGTGGCGCAGCTCGCCGTGCAGCGCCACATACGCGGGTGAGGCCAGTGTGAGCAGGCGGCATTGGCCCAGCTTGCGCACGATGTCGCCGGGTTGCAGCTCGGCCGTGATGCGGATCGACAGGTCCAGGCCTTCCTCGATCAGGTTGGCGCGCTGGTCCGACAGGTCCATGATGAGTTCGATGAAGGGCTGCGCCTGTGCAAAGTCCAGCAAGGCTGGCATCAATTCCTGCAGACCGTAGGACAGCGGCAGGCCCAGCCGGATGCGCCCGCGTGGCACGGCTTTTTCTTCGGCCAGACTGGACTCGGCGGCGTCCACCATGTTCAGGATCACGCGGCATTTCTCGAGGTAGGCCGAGCCCGCTGCGGTGAGCGTGAGGCTGCGCGTGCTGCGGGTGATCAGCTTGGTGCCCAGGTGTTTTTCGAGCGCCGCGATCTGGCGCGTGACCACCGAACGGGCGACCTGCAGCTGGTTGGCCACGGCAATGAAGCTGCCGGCTTCGGCCACCCGCACAAAGGTTTGCATCGCATCGAGTTTGTCCATTGTTGCTGATTGTGCAACAAAGTTGTGTTAATTAGGTGGTTTTTTTATTCCACCAGGCAACCTACAGTCCATACCCATGAACACGAACCGCTCTGTCCTCTTTGTGCCCCATGGCTCGCCGATGTTTGCGCTGCAACCAGGCGCTGCCGGCACGGCCATGACCGATGTGGTGGGCCAGCTGCCCACGCCGCGTGCCATCGTGGTGATCAGCCCGCACTGGGAAACCAGTGTGCCCACCGTCGGCACCGCCAGCCAGCTCGAAACCATCCACGACTTTGGTGGCTTCGATCCGCGCCTGTTCGAGATCCAGTACCCCGCCACCGGTTGCCCTGAGGCGGCCGAGCAGGTGGTCAAAGCATTGCAGGCCGCTGGCCTGCCTGTAGCCACCGATGCCCGCCGCGGCCTGGACCACGGCGCCTGGGTGCCGCTGCGCCAGATGTTCCCCGACGCCGATGTGCCGGTGGTGCCCCTGTCGGTGCAGCACCACGGCGGCCCGCAGCACGCCTACCGCGTGGGCCAGGCGTTGGCGCCCCTGGCCGAGCAGGGCTTCCTGATCGTGGCTTCAGGCAACATCACGCACAACTTGCGCGACTGGCAAATCATCAGCATGACCGGCCAGCCCACGCCCGACTATGTGCAGCAGTTCGCTGACTGGATCCACACACAGATGACCGCTGGCGGCACCGACGCGCTGCTGAACTACCGCCAAACCCAGCCCGCAGGCACGCGTGCGCACCCGCGTGACGAGCATCTGTTGCCGCTGTTCACCGCATTGGGCGCTGCAGGTGCCGGTGCAACACCCCAGGCGTTCTACCGTGGCATTTACGACCACGTGATCGCGATGGACGGCTACACGTTTCATTGAAACCAGGGAGCAAAAAATGAGCACCACCTACACCCCCGTGGCCAAAGGCCTGCACTGGTTGATGGCCGTGCTGATTCTGGGCCTGCTGGCGCTGGGCATCTACATGCACGATTTGCCCTTGTCGCCCGAAAAACTGCAGCTGTATTCCTGGCACAAATGGGCCGGGGTGACCGTGTTCCTGCTGGTCTGGCTGCGTCTGGCCTGGCGCGTGACACACCGCCCACCCGCTTTGCCTGAAGCCATGTCGCCCCTCATGCGCCTGGCGGCCCACGCGGGCCATGCCGCCCTGTACGGCCTGATGATCGTCATCCCGCTCAGCGGCTGGCTGATGAGTTCGGCCAAAGGCGTGCAGACCGTGTGGTTTGGTGTGTGGCCGATTCCCGATCTGATTGGCCGCGACAAGGCCCTGGGCGACTTGTTCAAGGAAGTGCACGAAGCCCTGAACTGGCTGTTGATGCTGACCCTGGTGGGCCATGTGACCGCGGCCCTGTGGCACCACTTCATCCTCAAGGACGACACCCTGCGCCGCATGCGCTGAATGCCCCATGTAGGAGCCAGCCCTGCTGGCTCCTACAAAAACAAACACCACTCATAAGCAACACCATGAAATATCTGATCACTACTCTGACCCTCAGCGCCATGGCGCTGAGCAGCGCCCACGCCGCCACGTACCAAGCCGTCGTGCCCGAGAAAAGCGCCATCACCTTCAGCTACAAGCAGATGGGCGTGGCCATGGACGGCAAGTTCAAGAAATTCAGCGCCCAGGTGGGCCTGGACACCGCCAAGCTGGACAAGGCCAAAGGCAGCATTGACATCGATTTGGCCAGCATCGACACCGGCTCCAGCGAAGCCGACCAGGAAGTCGTGGGCAAGTCCTGGTTCAACGTGGCCGCGCACCCCAAGGCCAGCTTTGTGCTCAAGCAGATCAAGAGCGCCGGTGCCAACCAGTACGAAGCCATCGGCCAGCTGACCATCAAGGGCCAGGCGCGTGAAGTGCATGCGCCACTCAAGCTTTCGCCGCAAGGTGCCCTCACCGGCAGCTTCGTGCTCAAGCGTGCCGACTTCGGCATCGGTGAAGGCATGTGGGCCAAATTCGATGTCGTGGCCAACGAGATCACCGTGAATTTCAACCTCAACCTCAAATGATTTTTCAACCTGGAGTCTTTATGAAATCCCTCAAGCAACTCTCCCTCGCCACTGCCCTGTTCGCCGCCCTGGCCGGCAGCGCCATCGCCGCACCCGTGACCTACGGTGTGGACGGCAGCCATACCTTCCCGCGCTTCTCGTACTCGCACTTCGGCTATTCCACCCAGCTGAGCAGCTTCAAAAACACCAGCGGCAAAGTCGTCTTTGACGCCGAAGCCAAAACCGGCAGCGTGGACATCACCATCGACATGAAGTCGGTCAACACCGGCTTTGAAGACTTCAACGGCCACATCCAGGGCGAAGACTTCCTGGATACGGCCAAGTACCCTACGGCCACGTTCAAGTCCACCAAGGTGGTGTTTGAAGGTGACAAGCCCAAGAGCATCGAAGGCAACCTGACCATCAAGGGCGTGACCAAGCCCGTGACTTTGACAGTCACCTCCTTCCAGGCCATGCCGCACCCGATGATGAAGAAGCCGGCCCTGGGTGCCAACGCTTTCACCACCATCAAGCGTTCCGAGTTCAACGCTGGCAAGTATGCGCCTTACGTGGGCGACGAAGTCCGCATCGACATCGCCATCGAGGCCATGGCACAGTAAATCTGTCGCTGTGCAGAGCAAGCCTGACCTTGGCGGGTCAGGCTTTTTTTGTGCAAAAAAATGCGCCCCGAGGTGGGGCGCATGAAGAAAAGTCAGGCAACTGCAAAAGCCATGACAGCGCCATTTTACTGTATAAATAAACAGTTTTCAAGGGAGAGTCGTTTCAGACTCACTCTCCCCGGATGGAGAGTACCGCGCAAGGCGCCATGCGGATGATCTGCTCCGCACCGCTGCCCAGCAGCACACGCCCGACGCCGCGCCTGCCGTGGGTGCCCAGCACAATCAGGTCGGCATTCCAGCTGGCGGCTTCGTCGGCCACGGTCTGCCCCAGCCGTTGCCCCGGGGTGTCGACCAGGCGGGTGTCTGCGGGCACATTGGCCGCCTGCGCAGCCACCACCGCCGCCTGCAGGATGTCGGTCCCGTTTTTGTGTGCGGCGGCCATCAGTTCGCCCGAATACTCGTAACTGCTCAGGTAGCCCAGTTCGTCCATCGCGTGGAGGAAACGCACCTGACTGCGGGCGTCCTTGGCCATGGCCAGGGCGTAGTCCAGGGCCTTGTTGGAGGTGCTGCTCCCGTCGACGGGAATCAGGATTTTCTTGAACTGGGGCATGGGGGTCTCCATTGCTGTGGTGTCAGGTTGCGCCACAACCGCGCAGCGCAGATGGCCCCATGCTAGGCAGACTTGCTCTTGTGGGGAATTCACCTCAAGGTCTATACCCTGCGGTCATCGCGTTATGCTTGCCGCCTGACACGCATCCCTTTGCCACCTGGATGAAAACATGCGCATCCTGATCACTGGTTTCGAGCCCTTCGGTGGGCAAAGCATCAACCCCTCTTGGGAAGTGGCCCGCGCCTTGGAGGGCCTGCACTTGCCGCAAGCCCAGGTTCAAGCCATCCAATTGCCCTGCGTTTTTGCGCAGGCATCGAGCGCGTTGGGGCGTGCGCTGGACGAGATCGGACCTGACATTGTGCTGGCGCTGGGGCAGGCCGAGGGGCGCAGCGATATCTCGGTCGAGCGCGTGGCGATCAACATCATGGACGCCCGCATCGCCGACAACGCAGGCGCGCAGCCAATCGACCAGGCGGTGGTGGCAGGTGGCCCGGCGGCCTACTTCAGCACCTTGCCCGTCAAGCACCTGGTGGCGCGCTTGCGTGCAGCAGGTTTTCCGGCTTCGGTATCGCAGACCGCAGGCACCTTTGTCTGCAACCAGGTGTTTTATGCCTTGCAGCATGCATTGGCCGGGCGGTCGGTGCGCAGTGGTTTTGTGCATCTGCCGCTGTTGCCCGAGCAGGCGGCGCACTGGCCAGGCCCGCCCATGCCCAGCATGCCCTTGAGTACCCAGGTGGCGGCACTGACTTGTGTCCTTGGCAGCTTGTGTGATGGTTCGGCCCCCACCCGTGGTGATGCGCACATCACGGGCGGCGCACTGCACTGAGCGCCAAAGCGTGCTGACGCACAGATGAAATCCTTGGCCGTCTTGATGATGCTGGTCATCACAAGAAAGGCAGAGAGAGACATGAGCGATTCCCGCATCAACAGCGCGGTGGTGACCCGCATGTTGCAAGTGACCCGACAGTCGTGGATGGCGCCGTTTGCGGCTGTTGCGCCCGAGCGTGCATTGCCGGTGCGTCGGCTCGGCAGTCGTCAGTGGTTGGGTCAAGAGCGGTTGCGGCAAGTCCGTATGCCATGGGGTTTGCAACGGGCCGCCTCACATGCGGCCGACATGCATGGTCATGGATGACGCCACCTTGGGCTGGACATCACTTAGACTGCATGCCAAGGCGGGTTCATCTCCGGAATCGGCCCTGTTGCACAAGGAGTCGTGTCATGTTCATGTCGTTTCTGGGTGGGTTGCGTCAATGCCTGGCGAGTGTCGGTCTGCTGTGCGTGCTGTTGCCCGCAGCTGGGGCGGCAGAGCTGACGGTCTGGAGTGCGGGTGCCGTGAAACCGGCCATGCAAGAACTGGTGTCGGGCTTCCAGTCGGCCTCTGGTCATCGGCTGAACGTCGACTATGCCCCCGTGGGCGTGTTGCTGCGTCGCCTGTCCGCGGGAGGGCGGCCCGGCGTCCTGCTGGTGTCTGCCGAGGTGGTGGCTGAGGTCGAACGCCAGAACTGGGTGGTGGCCAGCTCAGCGGTGCCTGTGGGCAGTGTCGGTGTGGGTGTGGCCGTGAAAGCGGGGGCTGCCAAACCCGACATTTCCACTCCGGATGCTTTGCGCCAGACCTTGCTCAATGCCAAGTCCATCACCTACATGGACCCTCAGAAAGGCACCAGTGGAAAGCATTTCGCCGGCGTGCTGGAGCAATTGGGGATTGCCCAACAGGTCAAGCCCAAAACCACCTTGGGTGATGTGGGGTTTGTGGTTGAACCCGTGGCCCGGGGCGACATCGAGATGGGCATCCAGCAGATCACCGAGATTTTGCCTGTTGAGGGGGCCGTGCTGGTCGGACCCTTGCCGACCGAGTTGCAGAAGATCACCACCTATTCGGTGTTGCTGGGCAAGGGGGCAGAGGGCAGCGCTGCGGCATCCGAATTCATCCGTTATCTGCAAACGCCGCAAGCGGCGTTGGTGTTTGAACGCGTGGGATTCAAGCGTCCTTGAGGCCGAGGCGCTGGGTCCTGCGCGTTCAGGGCGTGCTGACGTCGATCTTTTGCAAATCAAATCCCATGGCCGCCAATTGCTGGAGCAGTTGCACGTAGACGCCCTGCGGCAAGGTTGGCGTGCGTGACAGGATCCACAGGTACTGGCGCGAGGGTTCGCTCACGATGCTCCACTGGTATTGCGGGTCCAGTGCAACGACCCAGTAGTCGCCCCAGACCATGGGCAAAAAAGACAGCCATTCCGGGGCAAAACGCACCTGGAGCTGGGCCGGCGAGGCCCCCGCGACAGGCCGCGCCAGTCCCACCGCCTCGTTCCATTCGCCGTTGGCCATCTTGCAGCGGTTGATGACCTGCACACGGCCGCTGTCCAGCAGGCTGTACTGCGCGCTGGTACTGCCCACGCACTTGCGCTGGAACCAGGCGGGGTATTTGGCGATTTCGTACCAGGTGCCCATGTAACGCGGCATGTCCAGCGCGGCGATGGGCTTGAGCGCTTCGCTGGCCAGCGCGGTGCGCATGAGGCCAAGACCGAGCACCATGGCGGCCATCAGCCAAAGAAGTTGCCGTTGGAGGGGGCAGGCTCGCTTGTCGCCTAGGTGCAGGTTCATGGCAGGGTCTTTTGTTGAAATGCGCACATTGATTTTTGCATTTAACCACTGACCCCAAGGCCCTGTTGTGATGAAAACCCCTCGCTCTGCGCTGCGTGCGCGATTGAACCAAGCCGGACTGGTGGTGGCCCCTGGTGTGTTTGACATGGTTTCGCTGCGCCTGGCCGACAGCTTCGGTTTTGACGCGCTCTACATGACGGGCTACGGCACCGTGGCTTCGCACATGGGCCTGCCCGATGCGGGCCTGGCCACCTACAGCGACATGGTGGGCCGCGTGACGGCTATGGCCGGCATGGCACGCACGCCGCTCATTGCCGACGCTGACACGGGCTATGGCGGCCTGCTCAACATGCGCCACACGATCCGAGGCTATGAAGCCGCCGGCGCGGCTGCGATCCAGCTCGAAGACCAGGAGTTCCCCAAGAAGTGCGGTCACACCCCGGGTCGGCGTGTGATTCCGATGGAAGACATGGTCCGCAAGATCCGCGTGGCGGTGGATGCGCGAGTCGACCCGGACTTTCTCATCATCGCCCGCACGGACGCCCGCACCTCGCTGGGGCTGGACGAGGCCTTGCGCCGTGCCGAGGCGTATGCCAAAGCCGGGGCTGACATCCTGTTTGTCGAGTCGCCCGAGTCCGAAGAAGAGATGCGCCGCATTGGTCAACGTCTGGATGTGCCGCTGGTGGCGAACATGGTGGAGCGGGGCCGCACGCCCGTGCTGACAAAACAGGAGCTCGAATCCATCGGCTACAAGCTGGCGATCTTCCCGGTGACTGCGCTGTTGGCGGCTGTGCAGGCCATGACGCAGGTGTATGGGCAGTTCAAGGCCGAAGGCTCTTCGGCCGGTGGCAGCACACCGCTGTACGACTTTGGCGATCTGACAAAGCTGATGGGCTTTGAGGACGTGTGGGCGTTCGAGAAGCGCTACGCAGAAACCGATTGAGCACAACACCCCAGGAGACAAGCATGGTCAAGAACTTTCGTCGTCAATGGCTGCAGAGCGCGCTGGTGGTTGCAGCCGCCTGCCTGAGTGCAGGCGTGCATGCGCAGGCCTACCCGGTCAAGCCCATCCGGCTGGTGGTGCCTTTCACGCCCGGTGGTGTGACCGACACCAGCGGCCGCTTGATCGCAGAGCAACTGTCGCGGCGCCTGGGTCAGCAGGTGGTGGTCGACAACAAACCCGGCGCTTCGGGCAACATCGGCACGCAGATGGTGGCCGCCGCCGAGCCCGACGGCTACACCCTGCTGCTGGGGTTTGACGGCACCTTGGTCATCAACCCGCATGTGTTTCCCAAGGTCGGCTTTGACACGGTGAAGGATTTGGCTCCGATTGGCAAGATCGGTGATGCGGTGTTGATCCTGGTGGCGCACCCAGGCTTTGCCGCCAAGAGTCTGAAAGACGTGATCGCCCTGTCCAAAACCCAGCCTGGAGGCCTGTCTTACGGCACTTCGGGCACGGGCGGCACGCCGCACATCGCGGGCGAGCTGCTCAAGCAGCGCACGGGCGCCAACCTCACCCACATTCCCTACAAAGGCGGCGGTCAAGCCATGACCGATGTGCTGGGGGGCAACATCCCGCTCGTGTACACGGCCATTGCCGGGGCCATCCCGCATGTGAAGTCCGGCAAACTGTACCCGGTGGCGGTGTCGAGCGCCAAGCGCGCCACATCGCTGCCCGATGTGCCCACGTTCATGGAAAGTGGTGTCAACGATTTCGAGATCAACTCCTGGGTGGCTTTGCTGGCCCCTGCAAAAACCCCCAAGGCCGTGGTCGAGAAACTCAATACCGAATTGAACGCTGTGCTGAGTGACCCAGAAGTGCGTGAAAAGTTGGGCGGCATGGGCATCACCGCCACACCGGGCACCGCAGACAAATTCGGCGAAGAAATGAAGCGCGATCTGGCCCGCTACGGCCAGGTGGTGAAGGCGGCCAACATCAAGGCCGAGTGAGTGCGACCCGCAGGGGCTGTGCCAGCCGTTCGCCTTCCTGCTGCCAGAAGGTGGGGTCTGCCCCTTCGATCCGCGTGATGGCATTGCCCATGTGGGCCGATGCCGCGGCACGTGCTGCGGTGGCATCGCCGTTGCGCACTGCGGTGACGATGGCCTGGTGCTCTGACTGCACCTGCGCCGCAAAGTCCACGCGACGCGCTTCATTGGCGCGCGTCACTTGTGTGGCCCCGAGCAGGAACTGGCCCAGGTATTCGAGGGTCTGAATCAGAAAGGGGTTGCGCGCCGCGTCGGCAATGGCCCGGTGCAGCTGCATGTCCTGGGTCACCCCGTTGCCTCCTGCCAGCACGGCCGCATCCAGGGCCTGCATGGCTTTGTCGATTTGGCGCAGGTCGGCGGCGGTGCGGCGTTGTGCCGCCAGTGCGGCCACTTCGGCCTCCAGCGCACGGCGCACCTCCACCATCTGGATAACCGCTTCCTTGGAGGCCGCATGGTGCGCTTCAAAGTGCAGAGGTGCAAAAGAGGCTTGCGCGCTCACAAACACCCCACTGCCCTGGCGCGAATCCACCAGCCCCAACGATTTGAGCCGCGACACAGCTTCACGCACCACGGTGCGGCTGACATGGAACTGCGCCACCAGCCGCGCCTCGGTCGGCAGCTTGTCGCCAGGCACCAGCGCGCCACGCCGGATTTCGGCTTCCAACTGCTCGGCCACCTGATCGGACAGCCGGGCACCTGAGGACACAGGGGTGAAGTTTTGGCTCATTCAGTTGTCATACAAAAAACAGACAAAGCATACAGTGCCCTGGGTGGCCGCGCCACAGGTGATGTGTTGCAACTTGTCGACGATTTTTGGTGAGGCGAAAATTACGATTAGGTGAATTGATTTATCTATAGTAAATTACGGCTGACGCTGACCGCAGTCAAGTCGTTGCGTTTTTGAAAAACAGGAGACACCCGATGGGGGCCTACGTCAACCCAATTTATCCGTACAAGGCACCGACCGACTTGAAGGTCACGCCGCCGTTGCGCAAACCGTTGATTGTCATTGGCGCGGGCCCCGTGGGCCTGGCCGCTGCGGTGGACGCCCGCTTGCAAGGACTCGACGTCCTGGTGCTGGACGACGACAAGACCGTCTCGGTCGGTTCGCGCGCCGTCTGCTACGCCAAGCGTTCGCTCGAAGTGTTGGACCGCCTGGGCGTGGCCGACCCGGCTTGCGCCCTGGGCGTGAGCTGGAACATCGGCCGCACCTTTTTGGAAGAAGACGAGGTCTACCAGTTCAACCTGGTGCCGGATGCGGGCCACAAGCGCCCGGGCATGATCAACCTGCAGCAGTACCACATCGAGGAAATGCTGATCGCCCGCGCCCTGGAGCTGGGCGCCGACATCCGCTGGCAGCACAAGGTCACGGCGGTCACTCGCCACAGTGACCCAGATGGCCACGCCACGCTGACGGTGGAAACGCCCGATGGCAGCTTCGACATCGAAGCCGACTGGCTGGTGGTGGCCGATGGCGCACGCAGCCCGATCCGCCGCCATCTGGGGCTGGACATTGAAGGCCGTGTGTTCCAGGACCGCTTTTTGATCGCCGACGTGATCATGAAGGCCGACTACCCGGCCGAGCGCTGGTTCTGGTTCGACCCGCCGTTTCACCCCAACCAGAGCGTGCTGCTGCACAAGCAAAGCAACAACGTCTGGCGCATCGACTTTCAGCTCGGCTGGGACGCGGACCCCGAAGAAGAAAAGAAACCCGAAAAAGTCATCCCGCGCCTGCAGGCCATGCTGGGCGACGACCGACCCTTCGAGCTGGAGTGGGTGAGCATCTACACCTTCCAGTGCCGCCGCATGACCGACTTCCGCCACGGCCGTGTGCTGTTCGTGGGCGACGCGGCGCACCAGGTCTCGCCCTTTGGCGCACGCGGGGCCAACTCGGGTTTCCAGGACACCGACGACCTGATGTGGAAGCTGGCATTGGTCATGAAGGGCCAGGCCCCTGACAAGTTGCTCGACACCTACGCGTTGGACCGCCAGTTCGCGGCCGACGAGAACATCATGAATTCGACGCGCTCGACCGACTTCATCACGCCCAAGAGCCGCACCAGCAAGACCTTCCGCAATCAGGTGCTGGCGCTGGCCAAACACCACCCGTTTGCACGCAAGCTGGTGAACTCGGGACGCCTGTCGGTGCCGTCTTTCTTGACTTCATCACTGCTCAACACGCCCGACGCCGACACGTTTGAAGGCAACATGGTCCCCGGCGCGCCGATGGACGATGCGCCGGTGCAGGTGGCCGGGCAAGATGCCTGGCTGCTCGATCAGGTCGGCCAAGGTTTTGCGGCGCTGCTCTTTGCCGACGCCGTGCCTTCTGCCGACGTGCTGGCGCAACTCAAGACCCTGCAAACGGGCCAGCTGCCGGTGACGCCGTTCGTCGTGGCCCCGCGTGCACTGGACATGCCGGGCGTCAAGGTCATCGTCGATGCGCAAGGCTGGATGGCCAAGCGCTACGACGGTAAGAACGGTACCACCTATTTGCTGCGTCCTGACCAGCATGTGGCGGCGCGCTGGCGCGAGCTGAGCGCTGCGAAGGTGCAGCAAGCCGTGGCCCATGCCACCTGCCAGGCCTGAAGGAGTCAAGAATGCAAACCACCCTGCTCAAGACCGATCCCAACTTCCACGAACCTGGCCGCCGCTTCTTCCGCGACTTCTCGCCAGGTGACGACTTTTACGAAGCGCTGATCGATGCGCACAACGGCCTGAGCGACGAACAGAGCGAAGCCCTGAACGCCCGCCTGATCCTGCTGCTGGCCAACCACATTGGCGACCTGCGCGTGTTGCGCGAGGCGCTGCAAGCCGCCAAAACCACGACCTGAAAAAAGACCTTCTCTGTAGGAGCCAGCCCTGCTGGCGATCACAGCCCTTGCAGTTCACAAGCCATCGCTTGCAAGGCAAGCTCCTACAAATGTCAACCCACTTCCTGGAGAACCCTCATGAAACTCACCAAGATCCACCACGTCGCCTACCGCTGCAAGGACGCCAAGGAAACCGTCGAGTGGTACGTCAAGCACCTGAACATGGACTTCGTTCTGGCCATTGCCGAAGACCTGGTGCCTTCGACCAAGGCGCCCGACCCCTACATGCACGTCTTCCTCGACGCCGGTCAGGGCAATGTGCTGGCCTTCTTCGAGCTGCCCAACTCGCCCGCCATGGGCCGCGACGAGAACACCCCGCCCTGGGTGCAGCACATTGCGTTCGAAGTCGACAGCATGAAGACGCTCGAAGAGACCAAGCAGCGCTTGCTCGATGGCGGTGTCGACGTGATCGGCCCGACGAACCACACCATCTTCAAAAGCATCTATTTCTTCGACCCCAATGGCCATCGCCTGGAGCTGGCCGTCAACACCGGCACGCCCGAGATGTACAAGAAGCTCGACGAGTGCAAGTGGGACATGCTCAATGAGTGGGCTCAAACCAAGCGCGCCCCCAAACATGCCGCCTGGATGCACGAGACCGAATTCACGCACTGAGCGTGCAGCAACGGTTCAATGTCGGCGGTGCAGCCACAGCTGCGCCACCAAGGCGACCAGGCTGAAAGCCAGCATCATCCAGCCCATGTTGATGGCGCTGTCGTGCGGCACCAGGCCAATCAGGTAGCCGCCTGCCGCGCCTGTGAGTTGCTGCATCAGGCCGGCCACGGCTGCGGCCGAGCCCGCCAGCGCGGGGATCACGCCCACCGTGCCTGCCAGCGCAGGCGGATTGATCAACCCGTGGCCAAAGCCGGTCAGCAGCAAAGGCAAGGCCACCGCCAACGGTGAACGGGTGCCGACCAGACCCAGGACCAGCATCAGCGTGATGCCGCTCAGGGTGGCTGCCTGACCCCAGCGCATCATGCGTTGCTCGCCCACGCGCTGGATCAGGCGCGAGGTGAGAAAGTTCCCCACGATGTAGGCCAGTGGCACAGCCATGATGAACCAGCCAATGCCATCGGGCCCGATGCCATAGCTGCCCAGCACGATGGGCGCGCCGCCCAGAAACACATAGAACGCGGCGGTGGTGGCGGCCAGGACGACCACATACAACAGGAAACTGGGCGCATGCGCCAGTCGGCCATAGGCCAGCAACATGCCACGCAGCCAATGGCTGTTGTCGCTGGCATGGACCGGGCGGTGGTCGGGCAGTCCGCGCCAGGCGGCCAACAGCAGAACCAGCGCCAATGCAGCCAGGATGGCGAAGTTGGTTTGCCAGCCCAGGTGCACATGGATCTGCCCACCGATCAATGACGCCAGTGGCGGGCACAGGCCCAGCGTCATGCCGATGTAGGCCATGACCCTTGTGCGGGCCGGGCCTTCAAAGAGGTCCTGCACCATCGAGCGGCCCACCACCATGGTGGCAGCGCTGCCTGCACCCTGCAGCACACGCGCCATGGTGAGGGTGAGGATGTTGTTGGAGAGCATGGCCATCACAGATGCCGCAGCAGCAATGGCCAGACCGATGAGCAGCATGCGTTTGCGCCCGTGGCGGTCCGACAGCGGGCCGTAAACCAGTTGCAGCAGGCCGTAACTGACGAGGTAGCCGCTGAAGGTCAGCTGCACATGGGCCTGGTCGGTGCCAAAAATCGCGCCCCACTCCTGCATGGAGGGCAGGCACAAGGTCATGGCCAGCAGGCCGAATGAAATCTGGGCCAGCAGATTGGCGATCAGCCAGGGCGAATGCAGGGAAGCCCTGGTTGTCATGCGATCAGCGGCGCTGCAGCTTGAAAACCGCTGTGCCCGCCATCAGGTTGGGCCACAGCCGCACCTCTTGGCCGTGCTGCAGGCCAAAGGCATCGAGCACCTGCAAATCGTTTTTGCGGGCCAGGTCGGCAAAATCGGCGAACGTGCCGACGCGGATGTTGGGCGTGTCGTACCACTGGTAAGGCAGGCGCTTGGTCACCGGCATGCGGCCACGCAGCACGCTCAGGCGGTTGAACCAGTGGGCAAAATTGGGGAAGGCGACGATGCCGATTTTGCCGACGCGCGCGGTCTCGCGCAGCATCACCTCGGCGTTGCGCAGGTGTTGCAGCGTGTCGATCTGCAGCACCACGTCAAATGACTGGTCGGCAAAGACCTTCAGGCCTTGGTCGAGGTTCAGTTGCAGCACATTCACACCGCGCTGGACGCAAGCCAGCACATTGGCGTCATCCAGTTCTACGCCGTAGCCGGTGCAGCCTTTGTACTCTTGCAGGTAGGCCAGCAGGGCGCCGTCGCCGCAGCCCAGGTCGAGCACGCGGGCACCTTGCGGCACCAGGCGGGCAATGGCTTGCATGATCAGCGGGTCGCTCATGCGGCACCTCCCAGGCTGTTGGCGATCTGCCCGAAATAGGCCCGGACCACGTTCATGTAGCGTTCGTCGTCCAGCAAAAATGCATCGTGCCCGTGTGGGGCGTCGATCTCGGCGTAGCTCACATCGCGCTGGTTGTCGATCAGACCTTTGACGATCTCGCGGCTGCGCGCTGGCGAAAAGCGCCAGTCGGTGGTGAAGCTCACCAGCAGGAATTTACAGATGGCTCGCTTCAGTGCTTGCGACAAGTCGCCGCCAAAGGTCCGCGCAGGGTCAAAGTAATCGAGGGCCCGGGTGATCAGCAGGTAGGTGTTGGCGTCAAAGTATTCGCTGAATTTGTCGCCCTGGTAACGCAGGTAGCTTTCGATCTGGAACTCCACGTCCTGTGTGGAGTATTTGTAGCCGGTGGCGCTGTTCACGGCGCTGCGCAGTTCGCGACCGAACTTCTCGTTCATCACATCGTCGCTCAGGTAAGTGATGTGGCCGATCATGCGGGCGATGCGCAGGCCGCGCTTGGGCACCACGCCGTGCGCGTAAAAGTGACCGTCGTGAAAGTCCGGGTCGGTCACGATGGCGCGGCGCGCCACTTCGTTGAAGGCGATGTTTTCGGCGTTCAGGTTGGGTGCGCTGGCCACCACCACCGCGTGCTTCATGCGCTCGGGGTACTGCAGCGTCCAGCTCAATGCCTGCATGCCGCCCAGGCTGCCGCCCATCACGGCGGCCAGTTGTTCAATGCCCAGCGCGTCCAGCAGCCGTGCCTGCGCGTTGACCCAATCTTCCACCGTGACCACCGGGAAGTCGGCGCCGTACACACGGCCCGTGTCGGGGTTCACATGCATGGGGCCGGTGGAGCCAAAGCACGAACCCAGGTTGTTCACGCCAATGACAAAGAAGCGGTCGGTGTCCAGAGGCTTGCCTGGGCCAATCATGTTGTCCCACCAGCCGGCGTGGTCTGGCTGGTCGGCGTAGACCCCGGCCACATGGTGCGAGGCGTTGAGCGCGTGGCAGATCAGCACCGCGTTGGACTTGTCGGCATTGAGTGTGCCGTAGGTCTCGTAGCTGAGGGAATAGCCACGGATCGACGCACCGCTTTGCAGGGGCAAAGGGGCCTCAAAGGTCATCGACTGTGGCGTGGCAATCAAACGCATGGCGAAAATGAAAAAACCCGATAACGCTCAAGAAGCGATACCGGGTTGGGCTCTACCTCTTTAGCTGCATTTTGGAATCGTCAGATTCCTGCGCCCGCAAGCTGGAGCAAATCGGCGCGGTGTCTAGTATAAATCAGCCAGCATTTTGAGCGAGGGGCGCTGCCTGCGCAGACACAGCATGCACCGACCGAGATCAGAGGGTTTCACAGTGGTCGAGCTCGGCATTGTTTTTGATGACGTGCCTTTATCGCAGGGCCTGGAAGGCGCTGACCAGCATTTCTACGGCGACAGCGATCAGGATCAGGCCCATCAGGCGTTCCATGGCCATGACAAAGCGCTCACCCAACAGGCGCTGGATGCGTTCGGCCAGCAAGAGCACGATGGCGTCGATGACGATGGTGACCGTGAGTGCGCCGATCCACTCCAGGCGGCGTTCGGGGGCCCGGCTGACCAGAAGGATCACGGTCGCCAGTGCCGATGGGCCGGCAATGGCCGGGATGGCCAGAGGAACCACCAGCGGCTCGCCTGGCAATTCGGTCTCGGGCGAAGGCGGTGGCGGAAAGATCATGCGCAGCGCAATGATGAACAGCACCACGCCACCGGCCATTTGCAGCGAGGTTTCGTGCAGGTTCATCAGCTTAAGGAATTTCTCGCCGACGAACATGAAGCTCAGCAGCAGACCGAAGGCGATCAGGTTCTCGCGCAGGATGACGCGCGCGCGCCGCTCGGGCGGCACGTGCTTGAGTGCGCTGGCAAAGACCGGGATGTTGCCGAACGGGTCGGTGATCAGCAGCAACAAAACCGTGGCAGAGGCGAAGGTGTATTCCACTCGCTCATTGTGCCAGCAGACGTGGCACCAGGCGCATCAGACGGCGGCCGTGATGACGATTTCCAGTTTCCACTCTGGCTTACCCAGCTGGGCCTGCACGGTGGCGCGTGGTGGGGTTTGGCCGGGCACAACCCAGGCGTCCCACACCGCGTTCATGCCCGCAAAGTCCGCCAGATCGGCCAGAAAGATCTGCGCCATCAGGATTTTGGATTTGTCAGAACCGGCCTTGGCCAGCATGGCATCGACCGCTGCCAACACCTGCTGGGTTTGTCCGGTGATGTCTTGTGTGGCGTCCTCGGGAATCTGCCCGGCCAGGTAGGCCGTGCCGTTGTGGATGGCGACTTCTGACAAACGTGCGCCGACGTCGATGCGTTGAACCATGGCATTTTCCTGGGGTATGCAAAAGAGGGGATCGTAGCGGCTCAGGCGGCAGACCACTTGGCCATGCACCGTGCCGCAGCCAGATCCCAACCGGCCCAACCGCAGCTCTTGAAAAATACCGGGCCACCATCAGGCCGTTTGGCGTTTTGCCATGCGACGGACTGCGTGACCACATCGGCCAGCGTAGGCAGGGTTGCGACATCGATGCCTGCCTGCAGCAAGTCACCGGCTTCGTGGTCGGCATCGCGTGTGTCGACCACCAGCGTGCCAGTGCGGGCCAGCTGCTGGCACACTGGGGCCGACCACTCCACCATGCGCGGCGTGAACGCACCAACAGCGGCGACAAAAGCGTCTTTGCGCGTGTCTGCTGTGAGCACCACCTCTTGCGCAGGCGTGGCGCTCACGATCAGCGGGCAGTCGGCGAGCGCCATGTTCGGATCGTCCACACGCCGGGCCTGCAAGCCCATCGTTCGGGCGTGCGCCACCAGGGCGTCTGCGCTGCTGACACTGCGCGAGGCGACCCAAAACTCCTGCATGCCAAGGCCTTGATGAAAAGCCTCCAGGTGCGCCCGGCCTTGCACACCCGCGCCCACGATGAGCATGGGGCCGTCGGTGCGTGGCGCCAGTTGTTGCGCGGCCAGCAGGGACACCGCCGCCGTACGCCGCGCCGTGACGGTGGGGCCGTCGAGCAAGCCGATGCGTTGCCCCGTGCGCACATCGAACACCACGATGTCGCCCTGAATGGTGGGGAAACCCTGCTGTGCGTTGGTGGGGATGAAGCTGATGAGCTTGGTGATGGCCACGCGGGCATCGGCTGCAGGCATCACAAACAAGCTGCCGCCGCCGTGCAAGGCCTGCACGATGCGCGGCGGCACAGCCACGCTGGGGTCTTGCAGCAGTGCCTCGATTTCTTGCGTCAGCGCCAGATAGGGCAAGGCTTGCGCTGTCTGGTGGGCGTTGAGGATGGCAGATGAGGACATGGTTTCGTGCGTCTCAAAGCGCCAGCGCCGTGCTGTTCTTGACTTCTTCCATCACCGCATAGGTGCGCGTCTCGCGCACGCCGGGCAGCTGCCACAGCACCGTGCCCGCAAACTCGCGGTAGGCGTTCATGTCGGCGGCGCGGGTCTTGAGCAGGTAGTCAAAGCCCCCGGCCACCATGTGGCACTCCATGATCTCGGGGCGCACCTGCACCGCCGCCTTGAACTGGTCGAACACATTGGGGCTGGTGCGGTCGAGCAGCACTTCCACAAAGACCATCATCCCCGCACCCAGTTTGAGTGGGTTCAGCCGCGCCTCGTAGCCGAGGATGAAGCCCTCACGTGTGAGGCGCTGTACCCTCGCCAGCACGGCCGTGGGCGACAGGGCCACGCTTTCGGCGAGCTTGAGGTTGCTGATGCGGCCATCGCGCTGCAGCAGGTCAAGGATGCGGCGATCGGTGCGGTCAATGTCTGGCGTTTCGTTGCTCATGCTGGATATTATTTATTTAAATTCATGAATTTTGGTGAAATATTTTGCGATGGATCTGGATGATGGCGATTCATGTTAGTCAAGGATGCCACCATGAGCACTGCCACCCCTCCCAAGCCTTTGCCCACAGGCACCCACTTCACCCCCGGTGGTCCCTTGCCCGAACGCAGCGCCCTGCGCGAAGCCATTGCCCGCGCCACCCGCCTGCCCGAGGCGCAGGCTCTGGCCCCTTTGCTGGCCGCCGCCCGCATGGGCACGCCACAAGCCGAGCGCACCGACGCGCTGGCTCGTGAGCTGGTGCATGGCCTGCGTGAAGGCCCACAGCAAGGCGGCCGTGCTGGCCGCGTGCAAAGCCTGATGCAGGAATACGCGCTTTCCAGCGAAGAGGGCGTGGCCTTGATGTGCCTGGCCGAAGCACTGCTGCGCATTCCCGATGCGGCCACACGCGATGCATTGATCCGCGACAAGATCGGCCAAGGCGACTGGCAGCAGCATGTGGGTCGCAGCCCTTCGCTGTTTGTGAATGCCGCATCATGGGGCCTGCTGCTCACGGGCAAGCTGGTGGCCACGCACAGCGAGGGCGCGATGCTGGCTTCACTCACCCGCTTGATCGGCAAGAGCGGCGAGCCGCTGATCCGTCAGGGTGTGCAGCTGGCCATGCAGATGCTGGGTGAGCAGTTCGTGACGGGCGAAACCATTGACGAGGCCCTGCACCGCGCCCGCGAGATGGAGGCCCAGGGCTTTCGCTATTCCTACGACATGCTGGGCGAAGCGGCGCTCACCGAAGCCGACGCGCAGCGCTACATGAGCGCCTATGAAAACGCCATTCACGCCATCGGCAAGGCGTCCAACGGGCAAGGCGTCATCCACGGCCCGGGCATCTCGATCAAGCTGTCGGCCCTGCACCCGCGCTACAGTCGCGCCCAGCACCAGCGCGTGATGGATGAACTTTTTCCACGGCTGTTGCAGCTCACCGAGCTGGCCCGGCATTACGACATTGGCCTGAACATCGACGCCGAAGAGGTGGACCGCCTCGACATCTCGCTGGACCTTCTCGAAGCGCTGTGCTTTGCGCCCAGTTTGCAGGGCTGGCAGGGCATTGGTTTTGTGATTCAGGCTTACCAAAAGCGCTGCCCCTTGGTGATCGACTTCGTGGTCGATCTGGCGCGCCGCAGTGGCCACCGTTTGATGATCCGCTTGGTCAAGGGCGCTTATTGGGACAGCGAAATCAAACGCGCTCAACTCGATGGCCAAAGCGACTACCCGGTTTACACGCGCAAGCACCACACCGATGTGTCTTACCTGGCCTGCGCCCGAAAACTGTTGGCCGCGCCCGAGGCGGTCTACCCGCAATTGGCCACGCACAACGCGCACACGCTGGCGGCCATTGTGAACTTGGCGCAAGACATGCACGGCGACTACGCGCCCGGCCAGTACGAGTTCCAGTGCCTGCACGGCATGGGCGAGCCGCTGTACCGGCAGGTGGTCGGGCGAGCGAGCGCCGCCGGGCCGTCCCAAGGCGCGAGCACCCCCTCGGGGGGCAGCGGGCTACACGAAGTGAGCCTGCGTGCGGGTACACAGTTTCAGCGCCCATGCCGCATCTACGCCCCCGTGGGCACGCACGAAACCCTGCTGGCCTATCTGGTGCGCCGCCTGCTCGAAAACGGGGCCAACAGCTCGTTTGTGAACCGCATGGCCGATGCCAGCGTGTCCATCGGCGATCTGGTGCAAGACCCGGTGGCGCGCACCGAAGCAGATGCGCTGCGTGAAGACACCCCCCTCGGCCAGCCGCACCCGCAGATCGCGCTGCCCGCACAGCTGTACGGCGCGGCCCGCCGCAATTCGCACGGCCCTGATCTGGCGCACGAACCCACGCTGCGCCAACTGGCCGCGCAGATGCAGGCACAGATTCAGCCTGTGGAGGTCACCCCCTTGCTGGCCATCGCTTTTGCCGGGGCACAAAGCATCCCCCTGCGCAACCCCGCAGATCACAGCGATGTGCTGGGCACCGTGCAGTACGCCAGCGCGGCCGATGTGCAGGTCGCCTTGCAAGCGGCTACCGAAGCCGCCCCCGCATGGGCCACCACGCCACCGGCACAACGCGCCACCTTGCTGGAGCAAGCCGCTGATCTGTTGCAGGCCGATGCGCCCCGTGTGATGGCTTTGCTGGTGCGCGAAGCAGGCAAGACCTGGAGCCACGCTGTGGCCGAGTTGCGCGAGGCGGTGGACTTCTTGCGCTACTACGCTGCGCAGGTGCGCCGCGACTTTGACAACGGCACCCACACGCCGCTGGGCCCGGTGGTGTGCATCAGTCCGTGGAATTTCCCATTGGCGATTTTTGTGGGGCAGGTGGCCGCGGCGCTGGCCGCAGGCAACCCGGTGCTGGCCAAGCCCGCCGAGGCCACGCCCGCGATCGCCGCGCTGGCCGTGCAAACTTTGTGGCAAGCGGGTGTGCCCCGGGCCGCCGTGCAGCTGCTGCCCGGCCAAGGCCGCGAGGTGGGCATGCAGCTGGTGCGCGACGCCCGTGTGCAAGGCGTGATGTTCACCGGCTCCACCGAAACCGCCCGCGTGTTGCAGGCGGCACTGGCCGAGCGTCTGAATGCCCATGGCCAGCCCGTGCCCTTGATCGCCGAGACCGGCGGCCAAAACTGCATGGTGGTCGATTCGTCGGCCCTGCTGGAGCAGGTTGTGCAGGACGCTGTGGCCTCGGCTTTTGAAGCCGCAGGCCAGCGCTGCTCGGCCCTGCGCGTGCTGTGCGTGCAGGACGATGTGGCGGACCGCCTGATTGAGATGCTGCAAGGCGCGATGACCGAAATCACGCTGGGCACACCTGCGCAGCTGGCGGTGGATGTGGGTCCGGTGATCGACCAGCGGGCGCAAGGCGTCATCGAGGCCCATGTGCAGGCGATGCAGCAACGGGGTTGCAAAGTCCATCGCATCAGCGCCAAGGGATTGAACACCTTGCCAGCAGGCACCTATGTGCAACCCACGCTGATCGAGATCGACAATATTGCCCAGCTGGAGCGCGAGGTGTTCGGCCCGGTGCTGCACATCCTGCGTTATGCCCGCAGCGAACTGCGCCAGCTGCTGCAAGCGATCAATGACACCGGCTACGCTCTCACCCTGGGCGTGCATTCCCGCATCGAAGAAACCATCACGCTGGTCATCGACCACACCCACGCAGGCAATGTCTACGTCAACCGCAACATGGTGGGCGCGGTGGTGGGTGTGCAGCCCTTTGGTGGCGAAGGCTTGTCGGGCACCGGCCCCAAAGCGGGCGGTCCCCTTTATTTGTTGCGTTTGCTGGCACGTTGTCCGCAAGAGGCCGCCTTGCGCAGTGTGCAGGCCAGTGGCGCGGCGGCGCTGCCGCAGGCCAGCCCGGCACTGCAGGCTTTGCATGATTGGGCGGTGGCGCAAGCTCGTTGGCCCCTGGCGCATGCGTGTGCGCAGTTTGCGGCGGCCAGTCCGGCGGGCCTGCAAGCCACCTTGAGTGGCCCCACGGGCGAACGCAACCTCTACCGTGTGCAGGCGCGTGCGCGGGTGCTGTGCCTCACGGGTGAGCAGCCTGATGCCGATGCCGACCGTTTGACGCAATTGGCCGCCGTGCTGGCCGTGGGCAGCCGTGCGGTGTGGCCACGGTCTGCTCAGGTTGTGTGCGCACGACTTCCCGCCGCCGTGCAAAGCCAGGTGATGCTGCAAGACCTGGCAGAGGGCGAGCCGGTCGATGCGGCGCTGCTGCATGCCGATGAGGCCACCACCTTGCACTGGCAGATGCTGCTGGCGCAACGCCCGGGGGCCATCGTCACGCTCACGGCCTTGCGTGCAGGCGACGCTGCGGTGCCATTGGCACGCCTGGTGAGTGAGCGCAGCATCAGCACCAACACCGCGGCAGCGGGCGGCAATGCCAGCCTGATGACGCTGGCGCTCTGATCAGGCGTCCGGCCTCAGTGCGCGCCGCCCGCGTCAACCCCCTGCGCTGGGCCGCCATGCGGTGCAGGGCGGCGGGTCAGCCAGATGACGCTGATCAGCAGCAGGAAAATGAAGGCGGATGCCATGAAGATGTCGTCGGCTGCCCGCGTGTAGGCCTGCTGGTCGATCAGGCGGTTGATCTGCAGCAAGGCCTGCTCCTGGCTCATGCCCGAAGCTTGCAGCGATTGCAGGGTCAGCGCAAAGACACCTTGACCCTGCACCAGGGTCTCGGTCATGTGGGCATGGTGCAGGGCTGCACGGTTGTCCCACAGAGTGGTCGCAATCGAGGCGCCCATGGCCCCCGCCGTGATGCGGGTGAAGTTGCTCAAGCCCGCTGCAGAGGGGATGCGTGTCGGCTCGATGCCTGCCAGCGTCAGGGTGGTCAGCGGGATGAAGAACATGGCCATCGCCGCGCCCTGCAGGAAGGTGGGCACCAGGATGTGGGCCATGTCGGTTTGCGTGGTGAACTGCGAGCGCAGCCACAGCACCAGCGCAAATCCCAGAAAGGCCACGGTCGCGATGCGCCGGGGATCCCAGACGGCAATTTTCTTGCCGATGACGGGCGTCAGCAAGATGGCCAGAATGCCCACAGGTGCCAGAGCCATGCCCGCCGAGGTGGCGGTGTAGCCCATCCACTGCTGCAGCCACAGGGGCAGCAGCACGATGTTGCCAAAGAACAGCGCGTAGGCCACCGACAGGGCCAGTGCGCCGAACGAGAAATTGCGGCGCTTGAACAAGCGGAGGTCCACCACCGGGTGTTTGTCGGTCAGTTCCCAGACGATGAACACAGCGAAAGACACCAGAGCCACCAGTGCCAGCACCACGATCTGTGTGGATGCAAACCAGTCGAGTTCCTTGCCGGTGTCCAGCATCAATTGCAGCGAACCGACCCACAGCACCAGCAGGGTCAGGCCCACGCCGTCGATGGGCAGTTTGTGCGTGGGCGTTTCGCGGTGCCGGTAGATGCTCCAGGTCATGGCCGCGGCCAGCAGGCCCACCGGCACGTTGATGTAGAAGATCCAGGGCCATGACACGTTGTCGGTGATCCAGCCACCCAGCAGCGGGCCCACCACCGGGGCCACCAGCGTGGTCATGCCCCACAGGGCCAGGGCCATGCCCGCCTTGGCGCGGGGGTAGCTGCTGAGCAGCAAGGTTTGCGACAGCGGGATCATGGGCCCGGCCACCAGGCCTTGCAGCACGCGAAAGAACACCAGCATTTCCAGCGAAGGCGCAAAACCGCACAGCCAGCTGGCCAGCACGAACAGCAGCACGCTCATGGTGAACAGCCGCACGGCGCCAAAGCGCTGTGTCAGCCAGCCGGTGAGCGGCACGGAGATCGCGTTGGCCACGCCAAAGCTGGTGATGACCCAGGTGCCTTGCGTCGGGCTCACGCCCAGGTCGCCCGAGATGGCCGGAATGGACACGTTGGCGATCGAAGAGTCGAGCACGTTCATGAACGTGGCCAATGACAGCGACAGGGTACCCAGCAACAAGGCGCTGCCTTGCAAGGGCGGCAGCGGCGCAGGTGCGCTGGCTGCGGGAGGTGTGGCGTTGCTCATGCGTTGGGCTGTGCTCAACGGGCAGCGCCGGTGCGTGCCAGGTTGGCCGCGATGATGCGTTCCACGCGCTGGTCAGCGGCTTGTTGCTGGGCCTCAAACACGGCGGTGGCGGCGGCTGCCTCTGCCCGAGGGGCATCGGCCAGGGTCTTGCCGCCGGTGTCCTGGGTGTCCACCGTCACGTCCATTGACAGACCGATGCGCAAGGGGTGTTCGACCAGGTCCTTGGCGTCGATGGCGATGCGCACGGGCACGCGTTGCACCACCTTGATCCAGTTGCCTGTGGCGTTTTGTGCGGGCAGCAGGGCAAAGGCCGCGCCAGTGCCTGCACCCAGGCCCAGCACCTTGCCGTGGTAGACGACTTTCTGGCCGTACACATCGGCCAGCATTTCTGCGGGTTGCCCAATGCGCAGGTTTTGCAGCTGGCTCTCCTTGAAGTTGGCGTCCACCCACAGCTGGTTCAGTGCCACCAGCGTCATCAAGGGGGCGCCTGCTTGCACGCGCTGGCCGAGCTGCACGCCGCGTTTGGCGATGTGACCGTCGGTCGGGGCCAGCAGTGCCACGCGTTGCAAGGCCAGCTCGGCTTCGCGCACCTTGGCTGCGGCGCGTTGCACACCGGGGTGCTGGCTCACGCTGGTGCCTTCGGTCTGGGCCAGACTGGCGCTGAGCTGCTCTTTGGCCGCTTGCACCGCCGCTTGCGCAGCAGCCACGGCGCTTTTGGCGGCGGTGACCTGGGCACTGGCGTGCTGAAACTCCTCTTTGCCAATGGCACCGCTGGCCACCAGCGGTGCGCGGCGCTGGGCGTCTTCCTGGGCGCGTGCCAGATCGCTTTGCAGGCGGCCAAGGTCGGCTTCGCGGGCCTGCACCTGTGCCTGCAGCGCGCCGCTGTTGGCAAACAGGGTGCGCACTTCGCGCACGGTCTGTGCGAGTTGGGCTTCGGCCTGCTCCAGCGCGACGCGGGCGTCGGCGGGGTCGAGCTTGACCAGCACCTGACCGGCTTTCACAAAGTCGGTGTCATCGGCCTGGATGGCCACCACCGTGCCGCCCACCTGTGGGGTGATCTGCACCACGTTGCCGGCCACATAGGCGTTGTCGGTGCTTTGGTGGTGACGGCCGTTGAACCAGTGCCAGCCACCCCAGATCAAGGCGCAAACGCCTGTGGCGGCGGCGATCAGGGTGAGGCCACGGCGGCGGGCGTTGCGGGAGGCGTTCGGGGTCAATTCGGTCATGGAGAAGGCTTCAAAAACGGTTCAGATGGAAGGGTTCAGCGCGGGGTCTGGGTCGCGAAAGTGTTGGGCAGAGAGGGCTCTGACCAGCCACCGCCCAAGGCATGCATCAGTTTGGCGCGGTTGTCGAGCTGGCGGGCCTGCAGCTCAATGGACAGGCGACGCTGGGCCAGCACGGCCGACTCGGCCGACAGCACGGCCAGCTGGTTGCCCAGGCCCGCTTGCTGGCGCTGCTGTGCGAGCGCATGGGCGCTTTGCGCACTGGCCAGCGCCCGGGATTGCTCGGTCCATTGACGCTCCAACGATTGGCTGGAGGCGATGGCGTCGGCTGCTTCGCGCACGGCGTTGAGCACCGCGTTGTTGTAGCTGGCCACAGCGCTGACGTGCTCGGCTTCGCGTCCGGACAGCTGTGCACGCAGGCGACCGCCGTCGAACAGGGGCAGGCGCACCGCAGGCGCCAGGCCGTATTGGCGGCTGCCGGCATCGAGCAGGTGGCTCATGCCCAGTGCGTTGAAGCCGGCAAAGGCGTTCAGATTCACGTTTGGATAAAACTGGGTGCGGGCGACCTGGATGTCCTGCTGCGCGGCTTGCACACGCCAGCGCGCCGCGACCACATCGGGTCTGCGCCCGAGCAGGTCGACGCCGATGGTGGCGGGCAAGACACCGATGTGCAAGGCGTGCAGTTGGGGGCGCCAGGCATCGAGCGCCTGCGGGGCTTGTCCGGTCAGCACCGCCAATTGGTGGCGGGCCAGCGTGATCTGCTCTTTCAGGCTTTCGGCCTGTGCTGCGGCATCGGCCAGCGTGCTGTCGGACTGAGCCTGCTCGATGCGTGTGTCCAGGCCAGCCTCGCGGCGTTGCGCCACCAGTTGCTGCATCTGCTGGCGTTGCTGCGTGGTGCGCACTGCCACCTCGTGCTGGGCCAGCAAGCGCGCCAGCGCCACATGGCCGCGGATGACCTGCATCACCAGGGTGTTGGTGGCCACGGCGGCATCGGCCTCGGCCGCATGCACCTGGCCAATGGCCGCAGCCAGCTCGGCCCGGTGCTGGCCCCACAGGTCCAGAGACCAGCCGATGCCCAGTTGCAGGGTGTCGTTGCTGCGGGTGCTGCCTGCGATGGGCGGCGGGTACAGGCCGTTGGCGCTGTAGCGTTGCCTGCCCAATTCTGCGCCGAGGCTGGCTTGTGGCCAGGCTGCCGAGTCCACCACGCCACTGAGAGCCTGCATGCGGCGAACACGCGCCTGCACATCGGCCATGGAGGGGCTGCCCTGCAAGGCTTGTTCGATCAGTTGGTTCAGCTGGGCGTCGTTCCAGCTGCGCCACCAGGCATCGCTGACGGTGGACGTGGCTGCATCGGGCAGGCCTGCAGCGCTGGCGGGCAAGGGCCGGGCTTGGGCGTTCGGTTGACCGGGGGTCGAGCAGGCGGCCAGTGCCGCGCACAGGCCCAGGGTCAGGGCGAGGTGCGCGCCGAGTTTCAATGGAGGAAAGGACTTCATGCGTGGGATGGTTTCAGGAAGAGGCAGAGGTGGCGGATTTCAGGGCTTCGCCATTGCGCAGCATGCGCGTGAGGCTGTGCAGCAATTGCTGCCACTCGTCGTATTGAAAACCGCTCAGGTGACCGTTGAGCACATGGGCCAGGACGCCAGGCACATGGACGGCGACGGCCCGGCCTTCTTCGGTCAGTGAGAGGTGCACCACCCGCCGGTCTTGCGTGCAACGCTCGCGCCGGATCAGGCCTTTCGCCTCCAGGCGGCTGAGTGAGCGGGTCAATGCGGCCGGGTCCACCGACAGGTCGCGCGACAGGCTGGCCAGCGTGCTGGTTTCGCAGCTGAGCAATTTGTAGAGCGGCAACCACTGCACATAGGTCAGCTTGTAGGGGGCCAGCTGGACTTCAGCATGCGCGAGGATCGACGAGAGCACCTTGTTCATCAGGTAGCCGACGCTTTGCTCGGGCTGGTATTGGCCAGGTTGGTAAAAGTCGGGAACAGAGGTTTTGGGCATAAGCGGATTTTACTTGTCTAGACAAAGATTGTGCAGACAAGCAAATAAATGGACCTCATGAAAGTGTGGAGATGGCGTTCGACGCAGTAACCAAGCCCTTTTATTGGGCGCTTGCACTGATTTGGCCTGAAAATTGCTTGCATTTGGTGCGCAAAGGCTTTTAAAGCCTTTCATGCACCAAATCAAGTCACAATTGTTGAGAGAGACACATGGAAGCACTGAAACAGGGCGCGGATGCGCTTTTTATTTTGCTCGGCGGTATCATGGTTTTGGCCATGCACGCGGGCTTTGCCTTTCTGGAACTGGGCACGGTTCGTAAAAAGAACCAGGTCAATGCGCTGGTCAAAATCCTGGTCGACTTCTCCGTGTCGACAGTGGTGTATTTCGTGGTGGGTTATGGCGTGGCTTATGGCACCCATTTCTTCATCGGTGCCGAGCAGCTGGCGGCCAAGAATGGCTATGAGTTGGTCAAGTTTTTTTTCCTGCTGACGTTTGCGGCGGCCATTCCCGCCATCATTTCAGGCGGCATTGCAGAGCGTGCCAAGTTCTGGCCCCAGCTGCTGGCGACGGCTTGCATCGTGGGCTTCATCTACCCTTTCTTCGAGGGCATCGCCTGGAACCAGCACTTCGGCGTGCAGGCCTGGATCAAGGCCTTCACGGGTGACGAATTCCATGATTTCGCCGGCTCGGTGGTGGTCCATGCTGTGGGCGGCTGGATTGCCCTGCCTGCCGTCATCTTGTTGGGAGCCCGCTACAACCGCTACCGCAAGGATGGCCAGGTGTCAGCCCATCCGCCTTCGAGCATCCCCTTTCTGGCGCTGGGCGCCTGGATCCTGATCGTGGGCTGGTTCGGCTTCAACGTGATGAGCGCGCAGACCCTGGACAAGATCTCTGGCTTGGTGGCGGTGAACTCGCTCATGGCCATGGTTGGCGGCACGCTGACCGCCTTGCTGCTGGGTAAGAATGACCCCGGTTTTGTGCACAACGGACCCTTGGCGGGTTTGGTGGCGGTGTGCGCCGGTTCGGATTTGATGCACCCCTTTGGTGCGCTGGTGGTGGGTGCTGTGGCGGGTGCTTTGTTTGTGTTCATGTTCACCTTGACCCAGAACAAGTGGAAGATCGACGATGTGCTCGGTGTCTGGCCCCTGCATGGCCTGTGCGGCACCTGGGGCGGCATCGCCGCAGGCATCTTTGGCGCACAGGCCCTTGGCGGCCTGGGTGGCGTTAATTTCACTGCCCAGCTGATCGGCACCGCCATGGGTGTTGTTTGGGCCTTGTTTGGTGGTGTGGTGGTTTACGGGATGCTGAAACTCACTGTGGGCCTCAAACTCAGCCCTGAAGAAGAGTACGACGGTGCCGACCTGACAGTGCACAAAATCAGCGCGACACCGGACCGGGAAGCCAGTTGGTAATTCCAGCGTTACGCGTGCAAAGGCCGGGCTTGTTCCGGCCTTTTGTTATTTTCGGCACAGATACAACGGATCTGCAGGGATTCCCCTTGCATGCACGCCGTGTTTATGGCGCATAATGGCCCAGCCTCCCTCAAGGGGCGAGGTTTTTTGCGGTGAACAGGTCAGTTTCGCTTTCCTTCCGGTGCTATTTCAGGTTTGTTGAATGCGCTTTCGGAGCTCCATCGCGTTTTTTCTGTGTGTTTTGAGGAGTCCCTTTCATGGGCAACAAACTTTACGTCGGCAACCTGCCTTACTCGGTTCGTGACGGCGATCTGGAACAAGCTTTCGGTGAATTCGGTGTTGTGACCAGCGCCAAGGTCATGATGGAACGTGACACTGGCCGCTCCAAAGGTTTCGGCTTTGTGGAAATGGGCAGCGATGACGAAGCCCAAGCAGCGATCAATGGCATGAACGGTCAGCCTCTGGGTGGCCGCAATGTCGTGGTGAACGAAGCGCGCCCAATGGAGGCACGTCCTCCCCGCACTGGCGGCTTCGGTGGCGGTGGTGGTTACGGTGGTGGCCGTCGCGAAGGCGGCGGTGGCTATGGTGGCGGCCGTGAAGGCGGTGGCGGCTACGGTGGTGGCCGTGAAGGCGGCGGCTACGGCGCTGGCCGCGAAGGTGGCGGCGGTGGTTTCCGCAGCCCCTACGGCTCCGGCCCACGTGGCGGCGGCAACGGCGGTGGCGGTCGTCGCGAAGGCGGTGGCGGCTACGGCGGTTACTGATCTGCGCTGGATGGCTCAGCTTGACTGGGCCGCCAAAAAACAAAGCCCTGCAATGCAGGGCTTTGTCGCTTCTGGGTCCGGATGAAGCACTGCCTCAGTCCTTGTGCCGGTGCTTGCGCGGTTGGCCTTGCAGCAAGCGATCGAACAAGGCGTTGGGCAAGATGCGCAGGAGCCTGGCCACGATGCCCATGGGCCAGGGTATGACGCGATAAGCCATGCTGTGCTCAATGGAGCGCATGGCAGACGCTGCAAAAGCCTCGGCATTCATCAGAAAAGGCATCGGGTAGCGGTTGCGTGCGGTCAGTGGCGTGGCAATGTAGCCTGGCGCAATGGTGATGACCTTGACGCCGCTGGCGCGCAATTCGCCGCGCAGGCTTTCGCAGTAACTGATGACCGCGGCCTTGCTGGCGCAGTAAGCCGCATGCCCGGGCAGGCCCCGGATGCCCGCCACACTGGCAATGCCGACCAGCTTGCCGTGGCCGCGCGACTGCATGGCGCGGATGAAGGGATGAAAGGTGTGTGCCACGCCCAGGGTGTTGGTGCGCAGCACCTGCGCAAAGACATCCAGATCTTCACGCTCGGCCGTGTCCACCCCCAGGCTGATGCCTGCATTGGCAATCACCACATCGGGCAGGCCCATCAGTGCGGTGCATTGCGCTGCGGCTTCGGCCATGCTGTCGGCATCGCCCACATCGGCACCCAGAATGCATGCCTGGTCTGCGGGCAATTCAAGAGGCAGCTGGTCGAGCCATTGCTGCAGCACATCGGTGCGACGTGCCAACAAAGCCACGCGCCAGCCACGCTGCAGGTAAGCCAAAGCCAATGACTGGCCAATGCCGCTGGATGCGCCGGTGATCAAAACAAAGGGCGCAGCATTGCTCATGGTTTGGTGGTGCTGGGGGTCAGTGTGCCGCGCACGCGCCCGGTGAGCTGGTACTGGCCGGACGGGATGTCAAAGTCCATCTGGTTGGCGGTGAATACATCCGTGCCTCGCGTGATTTGCACCGGATGAGACGACAACAGTTTTTCCTGCTTGAGCAAGGCCACGATCCGCTCGCCTCGCAGCTCAATGCGCGGCAATTCATCAGTGGCTTCGCGCACGGCTCGCGCATTGCCAAGCAAGGTCACGCGCTCGCCATCACCTGTGGCAATGCCTTTTCTGCCAGCAGCGGTGAGGAGTTGCCCTGCATCGGCCTTCGCCGTGAAGTTGACTTGCTCGATGTGCAGCTCGTCTGTGTCGGGGTAGTGGCGGCCTTCGTCACCCATGACTTCGCGCACCAGTTGCCCTTGGGCATCGAAAACCTTGACCACGAAGTGGCGCAGGTGGTAGTCGGGGTCCTTGCGTGCGACCTTGTTTTTGGGCGTGTTCCACAGGTCGGGCATGCTGCGCACCAGCCACCAGCTGCCCGAAGCCAGCACCAGCATGACCAGCAACGGCAGGTACAGCGTGAGCCGATCCCAGGCTTTGCGCAGCAGGGGGGATTTGCTCATGCCGATGGGCCCGCGTTCACATCCACACCTACCTGGCCTAGCAGGCGTGCGTAATGGCCGCCTGCGACCAGCAGCAGGTCGCAGAACGCACGGGCAGCGCCTTCGCCGCCGCGTTCTGTGGTCACGTGGTGGGCCACGGCCTTGGCCTGTGCATGGCCGTTGGCCGGGGCGCAGGCCAAGGCCACGCGTTGCATCACGGGCAGATCAGGCCAGTCATCGCCCATGGCGGCAGCTTGCGACCAGTCGGCGCCCAGCGCCTGCAGGAAGGCCTCGGCTGCGGGGCGTTTGTCTTCGGTGCCAAAGCGTGCATGCGTGATGCCCAGTGCTTTCATGCGTAGGCGCAGCGGGGCCGAGTCGCGCCCGGTGATGACCACCGGGGTGATGCCTGCTTTTTGCAGCAGCTTGAGGCCCTGGCCGTCGAGCACGCTGAAGCGTTTGAGCGTTTCTCCCGACTCGGAGAAATACAAGCCACCATCGGTCAGCACACCATCGACATCGAAAAAGGCGACGCGGATGCCTTGCGCCTGGAGCAGCAGTTCGGGGGGGTAATTCAGGGCGGGAACGAGGCTTTGCATCTCAGATCACCTTGGCCCGCATCAGATCGTTGCTGTTGATGGCGCCGCACAAACGGCCGGTGTCGTCCACCACCAGGATGCTGGTGATGCGGTACTGCTCCATCATTTCGGCCGCCTCGACTGCCAGAGCATCCTGGCGGATGGTGTGTGGCTGTCCGTGCATCACGTCACCGGCCCGGAGGGTGCGCAGGTCCTGTCCTTTTTCGATCAGACGGCGCAAATCGCCATCGGTGAAGACGCCCAGCACACGGCCATCGGCATCGGCCACGGCCGATGCGCCCAGACCCTTGTGGCTCATCTCTCGCATCAGTTCGGAAAAACCGGTTTCGGGCAGCACGCGGGGCACGCCGTCGCCAGAGCGCATCACATCGCTCACATGGGTGAGCAGTTTGCGGCCCAACGAACCGCCGGGGTGCGAGCGCGCAAAGTCTTCGGGTTTGAAGCCGCGGGCGTCGAGCAGTGCCACAGCCAAGGCGTCACCCAAGGCCAGTTGCGCTGTGGTGCTGGCGGTCGGGGCCAGGTTCAATGGGCAGGCTTCTTTGGCGACCGAGCTGTCCAGCACCACATCGGCGTGGCGGGCCAGCGAGGAGTTCAGGCCACCGGTCATGGCAATGAGCGGCACGCCCTGGCGCTTGAGCACCGGCAGGATGGCCACCAGCTCGTCGCTCTCACCACTGTTGGAGATGCCAAGCACCACATCGACCAGCTTGATCATGCCCAGGTCGCCGTGGCTCGCTTCGGCCGGGTGCACGAACATGGCGGGTGTGCCCGTGGAGGCGAGCGTGGCCGCGATCTTGCGGCCAATGTGCCCGCTTTTGCCCATACCTGTGACGACCACACGGCCCGTCACGTTCAGCATCATGTCCACCGCTTTGACGAAGCGCTCATCCAGACGGCTTTTGAGGTCCTGCAGCGCGGCCGCTTCGATGTCAAGCGTGTCGCGGGCCAGCTGCAGGATGGATTGGGCTTGGAGGGTCATGGGCCCATTTTATCGGGCACAGGCGTTTGGGCGAACCACAATGAAATTCGACCGGAATGGGGTTCTTCCTCACTGCCAACCGTCACATTCCGTTGGTACGATCAGACCATGAATTCACTTGAGTTGACCCTGCTGTACCTCCTGGCCGCCGTGCTGGGCGTGGTGGGGTGTCGCATGCTGCGCCTGCCGCCGATGCTGGGTTATCTGGCCGTTGGCGTTGTCATTGGCCCCAACGCGTTGGCGCTGGCGCAAAACTCCGAAGGCATCAAGCATCTGGCCGAGTTCGGTGTGGTGTTCCTGATGTTCGTGATCGGGCTGGAATTCAACCTGCCTAAACTGCGCGCCATGCGCCGCCATGTGTTTGGCCTGGGCCTGCTGCAGGTGATGCTCACGCTGAGCATCGTCACTTTTGCCTCGCTGTTCCTGGCCACCCTGGCCCCGACCCTGTGGAAGATGGAGTGGCACACCGCGCTGGCCCTCTCGGGCGCCATGGCCATGAGCAGCACGGCCATTGTGGTCAAGCTCATGGCCGACCGGCTCGAACTTGAATCCGAACACGGCAAACGCGTCATGGGCGTGCTGCTGTTTCAGGATCTGGCTGTGGTGCCGCTCTTGGTGCTGATCCCTGCCCTGGGTTCGCCCGCCAATGAACTGGCCTGGGAGCTGGGCAAGGCGGGACTGAAAGCCGCCTTGCTGATCACCCTGCTGCTGACCGGTGGGCAGCGCATCATGCGCTGGTGGCTCACGCTGGTGGCGCGTCGCAAGAGTGAAGAACTCTTTGTGCTGAACCTGCTGCTGGTCACGCTGGGCCTGGCCTGGCTGACCGAGCTGGCCGGTCTGAGTCTGGCGCTGGGGGCGTTCATCGCGGGCATGCTGATCTCCGAGACCGAATACAAGCACCAGGTGGAGCTGGACATCCGTCCTTTCCACGATGTGTTGTTGGGCCTGTTTTTCATCACCATCGGCATGATGCTGGATTGGCACATCGTGTTGCAACGCTGGCCCTTGGTGCTGGTGCTGCTGACCTTGCCACTGCTGTTCAAGTTGGCGCTGGTTGCAGGACTGGCCAAGGCCTATGGTGCCAGCCACGGCGTGGCCTTGCGCACCGGCCTGTACCTGGCTCAGGCGGGTGAATTTGGTTTTGTGCTGCTCACGCTGGGCTCGCAAAGCGGGGTGATCCCGCCGCAGCTGCTCAACCCGGTGCTGGCCAGCATGGTGCTGTCGATGCTGGCCACGCCTTTCATCATCATGCACAGCAACACGATCGTGATGAAACTGGTGGCCAGCGAATGGTTGCAGCAGTCGCTGCAAATGACTACCATTGCCCGCAAGTCGATCAACACCAGCCAGCACGTCATCATCTGTGGTTACGGCCGCACCGGCCAGAGCTTGGCGCACATGCTGGAAAAGGAGAACATCCCCTACATGGCACTCGACCTCGACCCTGACCGTGTGCGCCAGGCTGCTGCAGCGGGCGATTCGGTCGTATTTGGCGATGCCGGTCGCTTGCAGGCGCTCATGGCTGCAGGTCTGGCCCGTGCCAGCGCGGTGGTGGTGACCTACCTGGACGTGCCAGCAGCCATGAAGGTGCTCGGGCATACGCAGAGCCATGCGCCTCAGGTGCCGGTGATTGTGCGCACGCAGGACGACCTGGATCTGGAAAAACTGCAACAGGCCGGTGCCACCGAAGTCGTGCCCGAAGTGCTCGAAGGCGCGCTCATGCTGGCCAGCCATGCGCTGGCGCTGGTGGGGGTGCCCATGCGGCGCGTGATCCGCGCCGTGCAGGACCAGCGCGATGCGCGCTACAACTTGCTCAAAGGCTACTTCCACGGCAGCGACGACGACACCCTCGAAGAAGCCGAGCACGAACGCCTGACCACGGTGACCCTGCCACTGGCCTCGCCCTGGGCGGGCAAGACCGTGGGTGACCTGAACTTTCATGCCATGGGCGTGCGCCTGGTCAATCTGCGCCGTGCCAATGGCAAGAACGACCATGTGCATGAGCAGGCGCTCCTGCAGACGAACGACACGCTGGTGATTTCCGGCACGCCCCCTACCCTGGCCATGGCCGAAAACAAACTGCTGAAAGGTTGAGCCCATGACGGCCCTGAATGTGAACGATTACCTCAAAAGCCACATGCGCACCGTGCCTGACTGGCCTGTACCCGGCGTGCAGTTTCGCGACATCACGCCCCTGCTGCAGGACCCGCGTGTGTTCCGGGTGTTGATCGACGCGTTTGTGCACCGCTACATGGATCCTGCCCTGCGCCCCGATGTGGTGGCCGGGCTCGATGCCCGTGGCTTCATCCTGGGCTCGGTCATCGCCTACGAACTGGGTCTGGGCTTTGTGCCGATCCGCAAAAAAGGCAAGCTGCCCTTCACCACAGTGGAAGAAACCTACGAACTTGAATACGGCAGCGCCACCGTGGAGTTGCACACCGATGCGGTCAAACCCGGCCAACGCGTGCTGCTGATTGACGACCTGATCGCTACCGGCGGCACCATGATGGCGGGCAAGAAATTGCTCGAAAAACTCGGCGCCACTGTGATGGAGGGCGCGGCCATCGTGGACTTGCCCGAGCTGGGAGGCTCAGGGCGACTGCGCGATGCAGGATTGCAATTGTTCACGCTGGTCGAGTTCGAGGGGCACTGATTTCAGGCTGTGCGCAGCAGCTCGCGGCCGATGATGATCTGCTGGACTTGGGTGGTGCCTTCGTACAGGCGAAGCAAACGGGCATCGCGGTAAAAGCGTTCGACCGGGTATTCGTTGATGTAGCCTGCACCACCGTGGATCTGAACACCACGATCGGCGACGCGTCCGACCATTTCGGTGGAGAACAGTTTGGCGCAGGACACCTGCATGGAAATTTCCGGATCGGACACATGGGCGGGCTTGCCGTCAAAGCGTTGCGCGACGTCCTTGACCAGAGACCAAGCGGCCAACAACTCGGCCTGGCTGTCGGCCAGCATGGCCTGGATCAGCTGGAATTCACCAATGGGCTTGCCAAACTGCTTGCGTTCGCGGGCATAGGTGCGCGCTTCGTCCAGGATGCGCGAGGCCAGTCCGCAGGACACGGCCGAGATGTTCAGACGTCCACGGTCGAGCACCTTCATGGCGGTTTTGAAACCTTGGCCGGGCACGCCACCGATGATGTTGGCTGCGGGCACGCGCACGTTCTCCAGAATCACGTCACACGTTTTGGTGCCCCTTTGTCCCATCTTCTTGTCGGGCTTGCCCAACTGGATGCCTGGCAAATCTGCGGGGACGATGAAGGCAGAAATGCCTCCTGCTCCGGTGCCACCCGTTCGTGCCATCAGGGTGAAGGCCCCGGCGCGTGGCGCGTTGGTGATGTAGCGCTTGGTGCCATTGAGCACATAGTGGTCGCCGTCGAGAATGGCTCGTGTCTTGAGTGAGGCGGCATCCGTGCCGACATCGGGCTCGGTCAGGGCAAAAGACATGATCAATTCGCCGCTGGCCACACGGGGCAGGTAGGTAGCCTTCTGTTCGGGTGTGCCATCCATCAGGATGCCTTGCGAGCCGATGCCGATGTTGGTACCGAACACCGATCGGAAAGCGGGAGCGGTGCGCCCCAGCTCGTAGTTGGCCAACACCTCTTGACTCACCGACAGACCAATGCCGCCAAACGCTTCGGGTACCGTCAGGCCAAACAGCCCCATGTCTTTCATGTCCTGAATGATGTCCAGCGGCACATCATCGTGCTCTTCGAGGTGGTCCTCCGCAGGGATCAGTCGCTCTTGGATGAAGCGCTGCAAAGTGGGCAACAGCAGATCAAAGGATTCGGCATCAAGCGCCATGACTGGGCTCCTGGTCAACGGTGTTGGAAAACAGGTTTGCGTTTGTCCAGAAAGGCATGCATACCTTCATGGGCGTCTTCACTGGCAAAGCGGGCGTGCAGTTCGCGGCGCTCAAACAAAATGCCTTCGCTCAGGCTGGCTTCGTGGGCGCGGTTGACCGACTCCTTGATGGCCATGAGCGCGGGCAGGGAATAGCCTGCAATCTGGGTCGCGAGTTTGAGCGCCATCACCTGCAGCTCGGCATCGGGCACCACACGCGAGACCATGCCGTAGCGGTCGGCCTCTTCGGCGTTGAGCATGCGGGCCGAGAGGCACATGTCCATGGCTTTGGCCTTGCCAATCGCCCGAGGCAGGCGCTGCGTTCCACCGGCACCTGGCAGCATGGCCAGCTTGATTTCTGGCAGGGCAAACTGCGCGGACTCGGCGGCGATCACGATGTCACAGGCCAGTGCCAGCTCGCAGCCACCGCCCATGGCGTAACCCGCCACAGCCGCGATGACGGGTTTACGCACCTGGCGAATGGTTTCCCAGTTGCGGGTGATGAAGCCGCTTTGATAGACGTCCATATAGGACCAGTCGGCCATCACGGCAATGTCAGCGCCTGCAGCAAAGGCCTTGTCGTTGCCGGTGATGACGATGGCTCCTATGTCCGGGTCCGCATCCAGGCCAAGCAGCGCGTCGCCCAGTGCGTCCATCAGGGCGTCATTCAGGGCATTGAGCTGGGCAGGCCGGTTCAGGGTGATGAGTCCGACACGGCCATGTCGGGTGTTCAGGATGGGGGACTCGGACATCGTGCGTTCCTGCTTACTCAACGGTGATTTTCTGGTCGCGGATCAGCGTTCCAAGCACCTTGCCTTCGTTGGTCAGCAAGGCTTTGAATTCAGCGGTGTCCAGTGCCACGTTTTCACCGCCCAGGTCGGCGTAGCGCGCCTTCAGGGTGGGTGAGGCGAGTGCCTTGGCGACTTCGCGGTTCAAGCGTGTGACGATCTCGGTCGGGGTGTTGTTCGGTGTCCACATGCCAAACCAAATGTCCAGATTGGCTCCCTTGTAGCCCTGCTCCGCCACAGTGGGCACATCGGGGAAGAAGGGGGAGCGTTTTTCGCTGACGATGGCCAGCAGTTTGACTTTGCCAGAGCGGATGTGCGGGAAGGCAATGCCCGGATCGCACACCATGTCGGCTTGGCCGGACAGCACATCCTGCAGGGCCGGGGCTGCGCCACGGTAAGGCACATGCAGGATGTCGGTGCCGGTGGCCTGCTTGAAGAGTTCGCAGGCCAAGTGGGGTGGCGTGCCCGCACCGGCTGAGGCATAGGACAGCTTGCCGACCTTGGCCTGAGCCACCAGTTCGCGCACATCCTTGGCTGTGCTTTGCGGCTTGGTCACCAGGTACATCTGCGATTTGCCCACGCCCGCCACGGGTGTGAGGTCACGCGAAGGCAGCAAAGTGGACTTGAACAGGTGGGGGTTGACGGTTTCCACCGAGGTGGGCGCCACCAGCAAGGTGTAGCCATCGGGTGTGGCACGGGCCACTTCGGCGGCGGCGATGTTGCCGCTGGCACCGGGTTTGTTGTCGATCACCACCGATTGACCCAGGCTCTCGGTCAGGCCCTGCGCCACCAGGCGGGCCATCATGTCGGTGGTGCCGCCGGGGGCAAAGCCGACCACGATGCGGATGGGTTTGGTAGGCCAACTCTGGGCTTGGCTGTTGATGCTGGTGCCAAGACCCAACAAGGTCAGGACTGCGACTGTCAATGTGCGGCGTAAAGGGATGCGTGGTGTGGATGTCATGCGTTGTCTCCTGTTTTTGAATAGGGGTGATTTGCGCTTTGTCTTAAGCTGCACCGTCGCGCAAATCCTCGCGCAGCTTGAATTTTTGGATCTTTCCGGACGGGGTGGACGGCATGCTGTCGCGCACCTCCAGACGTTCGGGGATGTACTGGATCGCGACCTTCTGTTCCTTGAGGTAGGCCACCATGGTGGGCATGTCAAAGGTCTGATCTGGCTTGGTTACCACGACAGCGCAGGCACGCTCACCCAGACGCTCGTCGGGATAGGCCACGATGGCCGCCATGGCCACCGCCGAGTGCTTGTAGAGCAGCGACTCGATCTCGACCACGGGAATGTTTTCGCCACCACGGATGATCACGTCCTTGCTGCGGCCGGTGATGCGCACATAGCCTTGTGCATCGATGCGCGCGAGGTCGCCCGTGTCGAACCAGCCTTCAGCATCCGTGCCGTTCAAATGCGGCCGATGGAGGTAGCCGCCAAAGTTGGAGCAGGCACGCAGATACAGCTTTCCCTGCGTGCCGGGAGGAAGTGCTGGACCCGAGGCATCGACATCCACCACCTTGAGCTCAACGCCAGGCAGCGGCAAACCATCGGTGGTGAAAGCGCGTTCGTCCGGATCGTCCAGACGGATCAGCGTGACGGCACCGTTCTCGCTCATGCCCCAGGCCGAGACTATTTTTGTGCCCAGTGCCGCACGTGCCTGCTCGACCAGCGGGCCGGGGATGGGGGCCCCTGCACACAGGAAGGTTTTGAGGCTGGGCACCGGTGTTTTGTTTTCCGTCACGGCGCGGGTTAAATCGGTCAGGAACGGTGTGGAGGCCATGGTGAAGCTGGCCTTCTCGGTCTGGATGATCTCGACCGCCTTCTTCGGCTCCCAGATGTCCTGCAGTACCGCGCTGGCCTTGAGCATGATGGGCATCATCAGGCCGTACATGAAACCTGTCTGGTGCGCCATGGGCGAGGCCATCAGCACCACGTCTTCGGCGTCGAGTTGCAGGCGCTGCGAATAAGGAATGATGTTGGCCATCACGGTGTTGGCCGAGTGCATGACGCCTTTGGGCTCGCCCGTGGTGCCCGAGGTGTAGATGAGCTGGGTGATGTCGTCCGGCCCTGGACGGTGCGCGCTCAGGATGGCGGCAGCATCGGGCTCGTTTTCCCAGGCCGGACCACTCAGCAGGGCTTCAAAGCTGTTGGCCCCCTGACCATCCACCACCACGATGTGTTTCAGGTGCGGCAAGGCCGGCTGGATGGCGGTGATCATCTGCTCGAAGTCAAAGCCCCGGAAGGACTTGGGCGCCACGATGACTTTGGCTTCGCCGTGCTTGAGCATGAAGTTCAGTTCACGCTCGCGGAAGATGTGCATCAGCGGGTTGATCACGGCACCGATGCGCGAGCACGCCAGGTAGGTGACGGTGAACTGCCACCAGTTGGGCAACTGGCAAGCCACCACATCGTTCTTTTGCACACCCAGGCGCGCCAGACCCACGGCCACGCGGTCGGCCATCTGCGCCAACTCTCGGTAACTGAAGCGGCGAACATCACCGGCTTCGACCCGGAAAGCGGTGAGTGCCTGCTTGTCAGGACAGGCAGCCTGGCAGGCATCCAGTTCATCGTTGATGGTGCGGTCGTGCCACAGGCCTTGCGCAATCATCTGGGCGCGGCGGGGGGGCAATAAAACGGCATCGAATTCCATGTTTGTCTCCTTGGAGGTGGATGAAATGTTTTTGTTTTTCTGTCAATTCAAACGGGCACGTTTTTGCGGCCTGCACGGGTGCGGGCGATGATGGTTTTCATGATCTGCGCGGTGCCGTCACCGATCTGGAAGCCCAGCACATCGCGCAGGCGTTGCTCCATCGGGCCACGGTCGTAGCCGCCATGGCCAAAACACAGCAGGCACTGGTGGATCACGTCGTAAGCCAGCTTTGGCCCCCACCACTTGGCCATGCCCGCTTCGGCCGAATGCGGCAGACCCTTGTCCTTGAGCCACAGGCCCTGCAGGCAGACCAGGCGCGCGCCTTCGACCTCGGTGTCGAACTGCGCCAGCGGGTGCGTGACCCCCTGGAAAGCCGATAGCGGCTGGCCGAAAGCCTGGCGCTGGGTGATGTATTCCCAGGTTTCATCCAGCGCCACACGCGCCACGGCCAGGCATTGCAGACCGATCAGTGAGCGAGAGAAATCAAAGCCGTGCATGACCTGCACAAAACCCTTGTTTTCTTCGCCCAGGCGGTGGCTCACAGGCACGCGCACGTTCTCAAAGAAGATGGACCCACGACCGATGGCGCGCTGGCCATGGCAGTCAAAACGGTTGGTGGTCAGGCCCGGGGTGTCCATGGGCACCAGCAACGCGGTCACGCCGTGCGCGCCCGACTCCGGTGTGCCGGTGCGGCCAAAGACCACGGTGATGTCGGCTTGGTCGGCGGCCGAGATCGAAGTCTTTTCGCCGTTGATGACGTAGAAGTCGCCCTCTGCATCGGTGATGCGTTCGATCTTCAGGCGCAGATTGGCCGCATCCGAACCACCGCGCGGCTCGGTCAGCGCGATCGCACAGATGGCTTCGCCCAGACGCAATTTTTCGAGCCAGGGCTGCACCACATCGGGTTGGCCGTATTTGTAAAGAATCTGGCTGTTGAGCGAAGCCAGCAGGTTCAGGTAAGAAAAGCTCAGGTCGGCGCGGGCGATCTCTTCGTGGATCACGCCTGCTGCCAGGCAACCCATGCCCAGACCGCCAAACTGCTCGGGCAGCTCGGGGCAGATGAAGCCCATCTCGCCCATCTCGCGCAGCAGCGCACGGTCAAACTCGCGCGACTTGTCGCGCGCCAGAAAACCGGGTTTGACCTTGTCTTCGGCAAAGCGGCGCACGGTTTCGGCCAGCGCCTGCAGGTCTTCGTTGATGTACGGATTGGGGTTCATCGTGTCTCCTCCTGCCTGGCGCTTACTTGGCGTATTTGCGGAACTCGGGCTTGCGCTTTTCCTGCAGGGCCTTGACGCCCTCGCGCGACTCTTCGGTGTCGTAGTAGAGCTTGAGCGCGTACATGCCCATGCCGGCAATGCCCGACTGGTGGGCGGTGTCCATGTTGAAGCTGCGCTTGGCAATGGCAATCGCGGTGGGGCTGCGCTCGCAGATGGTCTCGGCCCATTCCTGTACTGTGGCGTCGAGTTGCTCGTGTGGCACGCAGATGTTGGCCAGACCCATGTCCACCGCTTCCTGGCCGGAATAGCGCTTGTTGAGGTACCAGATTTCGCGGGCTTTCTTCTCGCCCACCACACGCGCCAGAAAGGCGGTGCCGTAGCCGGGATCGACCGAACCCATCTTGGGGCCGACCTGACCGAAGATGGCTTTGTCGGAGCAGATGGTCAGATCGCAAATGGTGCACAAGACATTGCCGCCACCGATGGCGTAACCCTGCACGCGCGCGATGACGGGTTTGGGCACGTCGCGAATCGCGGTGTGCAGCTCTTCCATCGGCAGGCCAATGGTGCCGCGGCCGTCGTAGTTGCCGTCGTGGGCGGACTGGTCGCCGCCCGTGCAAAATGCCCGGTCACCGGCGCCAGCGAGCACGATGCAGCCGATGTCGCGGTCATAACCGGCCTTGTTCAGGGCCTTGATGATTTCGTCGCAGGTGGTGCCGCGAAAGGCGTTCATCTTGTCGGGGCGGTTGATGGTGATCCATGCCACGCCGTTGCGGTTTTCGTACAGGACGTCTTCAAATTGCATGTGAGTTTCTCCAATGAAAAGTGGGGCAATCAGCCGTGCATCGTCAAGCCGCCAGACACGCTGATGACTTGGCCGGTGATGAAAGAGGCGTCCGAGCTGCTCAGAAAAGCGATGGCACCGGCCAGGTCGTCGGGCTGGCCCAGACGGCCCAATGGGATGGCCTTCTTGAAGGCGTCCATGAGTTTTTCGGGGTTGGCTGCGCCTTCGGCGAAACCGGCCAGCAGGGCGGTGTCGGTCGGGCCGGGGCAGACCACATTGACGGTGATGTGATGGCGTGCGTGTTCACGTGCCAATGTTTTCGACAGGGCCACCAGACCGCCCTTGCAGGCGGCATAGACCGCTTCGCCGGACGAGCCGCCACGGGCCGCGTCGGAGGCGATGTTGACGATGCGGCCGCCGCCTCGTGCCACCATGCCCGGCAGGACGGCGTGGTGCATGTGCAAAGCGCCTGTGAGGTTGATGGCGATCAGTTTGTCCCACTCGGCGGGCACGGTCTTGGTGAAGGGTTTGAAGATGTCCCAACCAGCGTTGTTGACCAGCACATCGATGGGGCCGAGTTGGGCTTCAGCGGCGGTCACTGCAGCGTCCACTTGGTCGCGGTGGGTGATGTCGCACTGGAAGGCGGCTGAGGTGCCCCCGTTGGCGCGGATGCGGTCCACCACTTTCTGCGCAGCTTCAAGGTTCATGTCGAACACAGCCACTTGAGCGCCTTCTTTGGCAAAGCGTTGGCAGGTCGCCCCGCCAATGCCGCCGCCGCCACCGGTCACAATCACTGTTTTGCCTTTGAGATTTTTCATGTCTTTCTCCGTCATTTGAAATGGTTTTGGAAATCTGGGTTGCCGTATTTATGTCAACATGTTGACGCATTCTAGGGTTTCCAAAGATTCCAATTCAAGACTTTTCAGTGTTCAATTACCTATCGTTTTCCCTATGAATAAAACAGTTGACGCCCGCATGGAATTGGCTAACAGGATTTTTTTCAAGCTCTATCAATGCGCCAATATGTTGCACAAGACAGGCAGCAGAGCCGTGCAAGACGAGGGACTGACCACGCAGCAATGGGCGGTGCTCGGCGCGCTGTCGCGGCCTGAGGCGGCGCAGGGCATGGGGGTCGGTGAATTGGCGCGCTACCTCATGGTCAGTCGCCAAAATCTCTCAGGGCTGATCACGCGCATGACGCGTGATGGACACATCGAGATGAGCACGGACGGGCGTGATCGCCGTTCGCGTCTGGTGGTCATGACCGCGTCCGGACGCCATGTCTGGATGGACCAAGCGCAGCCCAAGATCAAGGCCTATTACGAGCAGGCCTTGCAGGATTTTTCAATGGGCGACATGGCCCACACCCTGCATTACTTCCTTAAGCTGCTGGACAACATGGAAAAAATCGACCGCGCTGGTCCCGCTGAAGATGTGTCGGAGCAGGATGATTCACAGTGATCGTGGCTTGCCTGTTGCGCACACGTTGCTTCGGCGCAAAAAGCTGAACACGGTTCAATCCAGCCGTGGCTTGCGCTTGACCTGGGCTGCGATCACGCGGCCCAGTGCGACCATTCCGATGGCGGCCAGGGTGAAGGTCCAGTCCAGCCAGCCCTTGTCCACACTTTGTGCGGCCAGCAGCACGCCGATGGATTGCCCGAAAAACAGCATGCAGGCGAACAAGGTCACGGCACTGCCTCTGGCCTCGGGGGCTACCTGCGTGGCTTGCGTTTGCAGGGTGTTGTGCAGCATGTAAAAGCCCAGGCCAGCCAGCAGGCAACCCGCAGCGCCCAGCACAAGGTGATGAGTCCAGGCCAGCAACAGCTGGCCCGTTGCTACCAAGGTGCTGCCCGTCAGCACCAGTCCGCGCTCACCGAGCCAGCCCAGCCAACGTCCAGCTTGCTGGCTGTAGATCAGGCCGCCGATGCCGTAGAGCGCCATCAGGGCACCGGCCATGGCGGCGCTCAATCCCAGGTGTTGTACCAACTGGCTGGGCACAAAAGCCAGCGTGCCAAACGCCAGACCGCCTTCGATGGCCGTCACGGTCAACAGCCAGCGCACACGCGGCACCCGCAGCAGCTGCAGGCTGCTCAGCGCATGTTGCCAGTAAGAGCCTTGGGCCGATGTTTGTGCAACAGCGTGCTGCGTTGCGGTCTTGAAGTACAGCAAAGCGCTGGCCGTGAAGAACAGGACTGACAGGACGGCAAAGGCGCTGCGCCAGCCCAGCGTTTCTGCAGCCCATCCGCCGAACCATTGACCGGCCATCATGCCGGTCACCGTGGCGCTCATCAGCTTGGCCAGTGTTTCCTGTCTGCGGTCATAGGCCACTTGGTCGCCGAGCCAGGCCATGGAGAGCGGGATGATGCCCGCTGCAGTCGCACCCATGGCTGCCCGCGACATCACCAGCAGATCAAAAGTGGGCGACAGCGCGGTGAGCGCGCTGAACACGGCGCACGCCAGCGCTGCCGACATGATGACCTTGAGCTTGCCGACGCGGTCCCCCAACGGACCGTAAAACAGCTGCATCACGCCATAGGCCACGGCAAAAGCCGAGATGACCTGCGACGCATCGCCCACGCTCACATGGAACTCGGACGCCATGCTCACCAGCATCGGATCGCAAATGCGCATCGAGGCCATGCTGCTGAAACCAGCCAGACTGATCAGCCACAGGCCTGTGGGGTTTTTTTTCATGAAGGAAAAAGAAGGTCGAAACAGTGGGCCAGTCTAACGCGGAGTCCAGCACTGTCGCGCACAAGGCTGATTTCCGGGAGCAGCGCCGCTACGCTGTTCGAATCTGCTCTAGGACCCACCATGACTGCTGCCAACGACGACGACCGCGTCCCATATGCCAAACCCCAACCCTGGGGCATGGCCCCGGACATGGTCATTCCCGATGTTCTGACAGACGACGAGCGTCTGTGGGCGCCGATCGCACCGGGCATCTGGTCGCGCCCCCTGCACCTGAATGTGTCCGGTGGTTTTTATGTCCATCTGCTCAAGGTCAAGCGTTCGGGCCTGCTGCAGCGCCACCGCCATTCGGGCGTGGTGCATGCCTATGTCATCCGCGGCAAATGGCTGTACCTGGAGCACGACTGGGTGGCCCATGAAGGCAGCTATGTGTTCGAGCCTCCGGGCGAGACCCACACGCTGGTGGTGCCCGACGACTGCCAGGACATGGTGACGATGTTCACCGTGCACGGCGCCCTCATGTATGTGGACCCCCAAGGCAACGCCACCGGCTATGACGACGTGTTCACCCGCATCGAAAAATACCGAGCGCATTTTGAAAACGTCGGGCTGGGGGCGGACTACGTGAAGAATTTCATGCGCTGACTCGCAGGATCAATGCGCACGAAAAAGGCCTGCTCGCGGGCAGGCCTTGAATCCGGGTGTGGGCCGAAATCAGAGTGGCTTCTTGATCCAGTTGGCGATCTCGCCAATGATGCCGCGGCGGAATGCCAGCACGCAAACCACAAAGATAAAGCCTTGCACCACCGTGACCCAAGCGCCCAGTTGGGCCAGGTAGTTTTCCATGCTCACGATCACGGCGGCACCGACCAACGGGCCAAACAAGGTGCCCATGCCGCCCACCAGGGTCATCAGCACCACTTCGCCCGACATGCTCCAGTGCACATCGGTGAGCGAGGCCAACTGAAACACCAGTGATTTGGTGCCACCTGCCGTGCCCGCCAGCGCACCGGAAATCACAAACGCCAGCAGCTTGAAGGTGTCGGTGTCATAACCCAGCGAGGTGGCGCGGTCGGGATGCTCGCGGATGGCTTTGAGGATCTGGCCAAACGGGGAGTGGATGACGCGCCAGATCAGCAAGAAACCCAGCAGAAAGATGGTCAACACGAAGATGTACATGTTGAAGTTGTCTTCAAGATTGACCAGGCCGAACAGTTTGCCGCGGGGCACGGCCTGGATGCCGTCTTCGCCGCCCGTGAACGGCGCCTGCAGGCAGAAGAAGAACACCATCTGGGCCAGGGCCAGGGTGATCATGGCAAAGTAAATGCCCTGACGGCGGATGGCCAGCAAACCCACGATGAAGGCCAACACGGCCGAAGACAGGGTGCCCAGCAGCACGCACAGCTCAGGGTTCAGGCCCCAGACCTTGGCCGAGTGCGCCGCAATGTAACCCGCCGACCCCATGAACATGGCGTGTCCGAAGGACAGCAGGCCACCAAAGCCCAACAACAAATTGAAGGCGCTGGCGAACAAGGCAAAGCACATCACCTTCATCAGGAACACCGGGTAGACCCACATCGGGGCCACCGCCAAAATACCCGCCATGAGGGCGAATGCGACCCACAGGTGCTGGGAAGACTTGGCCGAAACGGAGGCAGAAATCGCTTGGGTCATGGCTTTACTTCTGTGTGCCGAACAGACCGGCAGGCTTGATGAGCAGGACG
>Ga0228702_1000062_pt1 | contig 104314 bp, 74 predicted proteins | sample McNCre217_Aug_MG_2_FD_178018 | JGI IMG/M metagenome (GOLD analysis project Ga0228702, IMG submission 178018) | Freshwater microbial communities from McNutts Creek, Athens, Georgia, United States - 20-17_Aug_MG | ecosystem: Environmental > Aquatic > Freshwater > Creek | place: USA: Georgia... | reverse complement strand
GCGACACATAGCCAATCCGAGCGCGCAACTCGGTCGGGTCCACCTGACGCATGTCCACGCCATCGATGCGCACACTCCCACCCAACGGCTCGTACAAACCCGCCATCAAGCGGATCAGCGTGCTTTTCCCACTGCCCACACGGCCCAGCAAACCGATGTGCGAATCCGCCTGAACCTCCAGATTCAGACGCCGCACAACAGGCACACGTGACTCCCCCGGATACGCGAACTCCAGATCCAACGCTTGCACCTGACCACTCACCCGCTCCGGCACCACATAACGCTTGTCGGGATCACGGTCACGCGGGCGCTTCATCAAACCATCCAGTGTTTCGAGCGAAGCCTTCGCTTGCTGGTAGCGTGCAGCCAAGCCAATCACACTGCCCAAAGGCGAAATCGCCCGGCCACCCAAAATCACGCACGCGATCAAACTCCCCAGCGTGAGCTGACTGGCATGGATCAGGTACACCCCCCACACCACCGTGACCACCGTCACCACCTGCGACAACAAACCAATGGCCCCCGTGATCGCATTCGACAAAGAACGGATCTTTCGGTAAGAGTCGGCCCCAGCCAGATTCGACTGCTCCCAACGGCGCTGCAAATAACCCTCGGCGTTGTGCGCCTTGAGCAACTCCAGATTGAGCACCGACTCCACCAGCACACTTTGCTTGTCGCCCGACTCTTTCATGTTGTCCCGCATGGCCGCCATCAAAGGCTTTTGCACCAGCCAGGACATCACAAACACCAGCGCCACCGCCACCGCCAAGGGCCAAACCAATGCCCCACCGATCACCGCCACCAGCGCCAGAAACATCAGCACAAAAGGCAGATCGGCCAACACCACCAAAGACGCCGAAGAAAAGAAATCCCGCAGCGACTCAAAATCCTTCATCGAGTTGGCAAAAATCCCGATCGACTGCGGCCGATGCTCCAGGCGAATCGACATGATCTCGCGCAGCAAAGTGGCATTGATCGCCAAGTCAGCCCGCTTGCCCCCCAGATCCACCAAGCGCGCCTTCAGCCAGCGCATACCGTACTCAAACACAGCGGCCACCAACGTGCCAATGGCCAGCGTCCACAAAGAGGCATACGCCTGCGTGGGCACCACCCTGTCGTACACGTTCATCGTGAAAAAGACCCCCGCCAGAGTCAAGATATTGGCCACCACCGTGGCCAACATCGACTCCACATAAAAATGCCGAAAGCGCCACAAGGTGCCCCAGAACCACTGAAACGCGGCCCCCTTCATGGGCGCCAGCGTCTGCTCCGAGCGTTGCGGCGGCACCTTGACCACCATCACCTCACCGCTGGACAGCGCATCCAGATCGGCCAGCGGCAAAGACAACTCCTCCTGCCCCGTCTCCGGCGACAGAATCTGCGCCTGCCCCTGCGTGATCGCACGCAAGACACAGGCACGGCCATCCTTCAAAGGCACGATCACAGGCAACACATAGCTGGGCACAGCCCCCGGCAAAGTCCGTGACCAAATCGCCAGCATCCCATGCTGACGCGCCACATCGGGCATGGACGCGGCGGGCACATGGCCCTTGTCATCCACGGCAAAACCTGCCCGCAAAGCCGACAAATGCACCGGCTTGCTCAGCAAGTGAGAAACCAAAGCCAGGCAATGCAGCAACGGATCTTCAATCATCCGCTCTGAGGAGTTGTTGTTCATTCAGTCGTTCCGGTTGAATTTTTTTCGCAATGCATCACCCACATCTGGCGCAAAGCACCTTCAAAGTCCCGGGTGTACTGATCGATGTCCCACGCAGGCAAAGACAGCAAACGCTTGCGCAGACCCACCTTGAGGTCCAGCAAAGCCTGCCGATCGGCCGCCATGCGCACCGCCATCTCCACGTACTCGGCATCGGTGGCCGCGACCCAATCCGTCAAACCGGCCGCCGCCATGAAACTCGCCCCCATGCGCGAGACAAAGTTGTTGCCCGCCTTGACCAGCACCGGCACCCCCATCCACATGGCCTGCAAAGTGGTCGTGCCACCGTTGTAGGGCACCGTGTCCAACGCAATGTCCACATCGGCATACTCGGCCATCATGTCCGTCAAGCCCACAGGCCCCCGGAACTCGATGCGCTGGCCACTCACGCCCTCGCGTTCAAAACGCTCACGAAACACCCGGATCGCCGAATCGTCCTTGAAGCTCGGCGCCTTCAACAACAAACGCGCATCCGGCAAGGCACGAAGCACCATCGACCACAACTTGACCGTGTGCGGCGTCAGCTTGGGCACGTTGTTGAACGATCCAAACGTCAGCGGCCGCTTCAGATGCGCCTCACCATAAACAGGGTAGGCATAGTCCACCTCTGGCGCATAGCAAAACACCGTATGGGGCAAACGCAGCACCTGCTCGGTGAACAGCGACTCGCTGCCCTGCGGCGCCACCACCGGGTCAGCCACCAGCCAATCGATGTGGGGCACCCCGGTTGAGCCCGGATAACCCAAGAACGTGGCCTGCACCGGCGCCACACGCCGCGCCAGCATGGCCATGCGGTTCAGCGAGGTGTGCCCAGACAAATCCAGCACCACGTCCACACCATCGGCCTCGATGCGCCGCGCCAACTGCATGGACGACATGCTCGTCGCGGCGATCCAATGGTCCACACGCTGGCGCGCCAGCTGCGTCTGGTCATCGTGCGCCACCCCTGTGTGGTACAGAAAAACCTCAAACTGGCGACGGTCCAGCCGCGCCAGCACCGGCTGCATGAAGATGTTGACCGGATGCTGGTGATGAAAATCCGCGCTAATCAAACCCAGCCGAATGCGCTTTTGAGGATCGCGCACATTCTTGAAACTCGCCACACTGCGGGCGCCCTCGCCCAGCGGGGCAAAAAGCTCATGGTGCAAATCTGCCACGTCTTGCGCCGACAAGGCATCGCTGTAGAGCGAGCTCATCGCGGCGCTCGACCGCATGGGCGACTCAGGCCCCTCGGCCTCACCCAAGGCCTTGTAAATGCGCCGCGCCCTGTCCACATCACCCAAGCGGCCCGCAATCGAGGCTCGCATCGACTGCGCACCCGGCTGCGGCGCCAAGGCCTCGGCCTTGAGCAACGTCTGCTCGGCCTCGTCCATCTGCCAACTCTCGGCATACGAATGCGCCAGATTCCACAGCGCCGTGGCGCTTTGCGGGTACAGCTCCACCGCACGGCGCAGCACATCCTGCGCCTCCTGCCACAGGTTGTTCTGAAACGACACCGACGCCAAGCGCGACAAAACCCCTTCGGCAGTGGCGATCGAAGCACGCTCAAACGCACGGTGGGCCAGCTCGGCCAAACCCAGGCGCATCAGCACCTCGCCCAAATCAATCTGCAGATCGGCGCGTTCATTCACATCCACCTCTTGCGTCTCGGCCCGCAACACACTCAGGGCCTGGCGCAAAGACTCCAGCGCACGCCCCGCATCGCCACGTTCGAGTCGGTAGCGGGCCATCAGCTTGTGCACCCCGCGTACAGCCCCCGCCTTGCCCGTGGCCGCCGCGGCCAGCAAAGCCCGGTGGTAATGCACCGCCGCCGCATCGCCATGCGCCGCCTCTTCAAGCGCACGCGCCATCGCCAGCAAGCCCTCCCAACGCTGCGGGGCACAGCCCACCGCATGGCTGTAGCTGGCCAAGGCCTGCTCAGACAAGCCCAGCGTCCGGCACAAATTGCCCGCCTCCAGCCACGCACTGAAATTGCCAGGCTCCAGCCGCAGCGTTGCGGCAAACGCCTCCCGCGCAGGCACCAACTGCTCCAGCCGCACCTGGCAACGGGCCGTCTGCAACCAGGCCCCGGCGAAATCAGGCTGCAAAGCCAGCGCGCGGGAAAACCCCGTCAAAGCCTGGGCCCACTGCCCCTGGTCAAACAGCACATTGCCCAGATTGAAAAACACCGCCGCAGGCGCATCAGGCAGCGCGGCCGCTTCCTGGTAAGCCGCCAAAGCGCCCTCCAAATCGCCCTGCTGGCGCAACTCAACGCCCTTTTGCAAAGCCTCAACCACCTGTCGAGACACTTCCACGGCACGCCCGTTGTCAGCGCTTTGATCGTTCATGAAAACCACTTATTCAAAAAAACAGCGCGTGCATCACGCCACGCCTGTGTGTTGATCGAGCCCCCCCGGCTTTCGTGCGTGATGGCGATCGGCCATGTGCCCAGCCGCAAGCCCGCCCGGTGCGCACTCAGGCAAAAATCGAGGTCGTAAAAATGAAAACCCAGCGCCGGGTCAAAACGCACACCACTGCCCTTGAGCCGTGCAGCCGACGCCGCCAAAAAAACCCCATCGAGCAAGCGCACCGGACTGGGACTGGGCCCATACAAAGACAACTGCTCCAGCCCCGCCCCCGCCCCATGGTGAATCGCCCCACTCAAATGCCCGTGGTCCCATGGCGCAGCCGTCTGGCCATTGGCCGCAGGCTGCAAATACCAAGCCACCTGCCGTGGCTGCACGCGCCGATTGCCCGCAACGCCCAGCACATCAAAAGCCGCCAGGCCATCGTGCAAACGCTGCGACAGCATCCAGTCATCAATCAAGACATCGTCGTGCACAAACACCAGCACATCGTCTGCACCGGCCGCGTCGATCGCTTCGTTGTACACCTCGGCCAGCGGGCGCGTGTTGCTGTGTGCCAAATGCAAGCCCAAAGCCTGAAACTGCCCCAGCCTGGGCAAGCACTGCCCGAGCAAAGACCTGGCCATGAAATCGGCCTGAGAGCGGCGGGTGGCGGTCACCAGGCGCAGCATCAAACCACCCCCTGCGCAGGCGGCTGCTGGGGCCACAGAAAATGCGCTCGCGCCAAGGCACGCATCTCCTCGGGCGTGCGCGGGGCCTTTGAGGCCAGCATCCACAGCTCAAATCGCTCTCGCAAACGCCTGCCCGCGTGCATGGCAAAGCCCGCCGCATTGACCGCATCGCGCAAAGTGCTGAGCGTGTAACCGCTCTTGTGCTCCATGTAGCTGTGCCCCTGCTCACGCCCCTGCGCCACCAGCCCCTGGTGGCTAAAAATCATGTCGTAGGGCGAGATGCCCGCGTAGGCCACATCAAACAAACGGTCCTGCGCCACCATTTCGGCGGCAGCCTGCAAATCAGGGCACACCAGCAACAACCAGCCCTCGGGCTTGAGCACGCGCCGCCACTCCTGCAGTGCCGGCACCGCCTGGTCAAGGTAGAGGTGCTCAATGCAGTGCGAAGAAAACACCGCATCAAACTGCCCATCGGGCAAGGCGGACAAATCGTGCGCCTGCGCCAAAACATCTGGCGCCACCGACGGATCGGCATCCACACGCACCTCGTCCCACGGGGCCGCCAGCAGCCCCGGAGGACGCAGCCCACTGCCCCGTGGGCCACTGCCCACGTTAAGCCATTGCGGCACCGTCATGACTCACCGCACCTTCTGCAGACCCAGCAAACCGGACACATCAGGCGTGGATGTTGGCGGGCAAGATCGTGTTGTCAATCAGCAACTGGAGCTGCGCACTGTTGTGGTTGTACACATCGTAGGTATGGCCGTTCTGTGAGAACGTCACACCGTTTTGCTTGCTCCAGTTGACCAAATCGGTCAACACCACCGTGTCATCGGCATTGCCCGTCACCATCAGCTGCTTGCGGGTATCGATCGCGCTGGTGTTGACGTTGAACACATTGCTTTGGCCCATGTCGAGCACATCGACAAAATTGAGCTTGATGGTGTTGGCACCGCTGCCGGTGATGTCCATCTGCTCCACATTGCTGATCACATCCGAGCGAATCGCCGTCAGGTCCAGCGTGATGCCACTGCCGTCGAGTTTGATCACATCCATGCCCGTGCCGCCATCAATGCGGGCAATGTGTTGGCTGCTGTTGCCGGTGTTGGTTGCCAGCTTGGCCACGTTGTCGGCGTTGATGACGAAGGTGTCGTTACCGGCACCGCCGTACATCACGTCCGCACCACCGTTGCCGGTGATGGTGTCGTTGCCAGCCCCCCCCACAAACTGGTTGTCGCGGTTGGCCGTGGCATCGCCCAAGGTGTCGTCGCCCGAGGTACCAATGGCGTCGCCATTGGCCGCGCTGAAGACCGACTGCGTGTAATCGCTGGCACCGCCAAAGATCACAAAGCTCTTGCCAGCGTCCACCCCGGTGAGCGGGTCGGCGCCATACGAACCAATGATCAGGTCGTCAAAACCATCGCCGTTGACATCGCCTGCCGTGGCATGGGTGCCGCGATAGCCTTCGGAGCCGACAAAAGCCGCGCCCGACCAGCCTTCGATGCGGAAACCCTCCGATGCCGCCAGATTGCTCAGGTCAACCGTCGCCCCGCTCGTTTTGCCGAACACCACAAACGACTCACCCGATGCCACGCCATACGAAGACGCGGTGCCGTTGCTGACCAACACATCCATCAAGCCGTCACCGTTGAGGTCGCCCGCTGCGGTGATCGCGTTGTAGGTGTTGTTCATGTCGGCCACCGCCCCCTTGATCAGGAAGCCCTGCGTTGAAGACCCCGACGTGATCGCCGACAGGTTGATCGCTGCGTTGCCGGTCTTGCCGTACATCACATACATCATGGTTGCGTTCGACGTGATACCCACATCGGCCAAGCCATCGCCGTTGACGTCGCCCAGCACCGTGGTCCGCAGACCTGTGCTGGTTTGATCGCCGTTGATGGCAAAGCCGGCCGTCGAACTGGCGCTGGCAAAACCGCTTGAAACGTTGCTCAGCGCAATCGCATTGCTGTCGGTCTTGCCAAACACCACATAAGCACGGCTCAGCCCTGGGGTCGCAAAAATCACATCGTCCAGACCATCGCCGTTGATGTCGCCAAACGAGGTCACCGAAACGCCCTGAGTGAAAGGTGAAGCGGCCGATATCGGGTCAATTGCAAACACGCCATTCGCAGGTGTGCCGGTGGCGAGGTCAATCGTCAAACCGTCTGTCCGACCCAACACGATGTAGGCCCGCGACGGGCTGACCAACAACATGTCGTTGATGCCGTCGCCGTTGAAATCGCCCGCCGCAGACACCTCGGTCCCTGCGCCACCGGTGTTGGCACCGGCGATGCGGAAACCATCTGTGGCCGCCAGATTCGACAAGTCCACCGGCGAGGTGTTGCCGCTCTTGCCATACACCACATAAGCGTTGCCGTTGGCAGGCGTGGCCGACGATGCCGAAGATGTCGGCACACCAATCAGCACATCGGACAAACCGTCGCCGTTGATGTCGCCCACGCTGGCGACGGAATAACCCGCCCAAGCATTGGTCGAATTGCCGTTGATGACAAAACCGCCCGAACCCGCCGCCACCGCAGACAGGTTGATTTGTGCCGTGCTGCTGCTGGTGCCAAACACCACATACGCACGGCCACTGTCCACCAAGGTGCCATCGGCTTTGTAAGCGCCGACCACCAAGTCTTCCAGGCCGTCACCGTTGACATCGCCCGCCGCCGACACCGAGTAACCACTCATGTCTGACGCCGCTTGGCCGTTGATCACAAAACCACCTGAACCGCCCTGGATGGATTCCAGCGGCACTTCATAGCGGTAAGTCACGCTGACCGTCGAGCTTGTGCTGGTGTTGCCTGTGGCCGCGCTGGTGATCTTGGCACCCACCACCAAAGGCACATCAATCGGCGCCCGCGTGGCCACGCTGGCTGGCACCGTGATGTAGGCGTAGTTGTTGGCAATGTCGGTGGCCGACAGGGTGATGGATGCGGAACCCACACTGCCCCAATCCACCGTCAAGGTATCGCCCGCCACCACCGGTATCGGCGCCGAGTAGGTTGTGGTCGGCAACGCCACACGGAGCGAAACACCACCCGTGAACGCCTCTAGCGAATAGATCGCGTTGTCGACCGTGCCGGTGGTAGGCATAGCAGCAGGCGCCAGCCAATTCAGCTCCCACTGCGCTTCAGGTATACCGGCCACCGTACTCGTGCCCGCAGCAGACCACGTCAAGTTGGTGATGAGTGGGTTCGTCGGCACCACAAAATTGACACTCAGTGGTATCGCATCACCTGGCACAACCACGGTCGTCGTCGAACCAGACACCGACACCAAAGACGGCGTCATCGACACGGTATTGGCCGTACCAATCGCCGTATTGGCGGTCAAGGTCGCAGTCGGCACAGTGATATCCACATAGCCGTTGCTCAAATCTGTGCCGGACAAGGCGCTGCTCAGCACCGGCGTTGTGCCGTACATCAGCTGAACCTGCTGCCCGGTCACGGCACCGGTGTTGGCCAATGACACGCGCACAACGGTACCGCCGCTGCTCTGGCCTTCGGTCAGGTTCAAACCAGAAGCAGGCTCACCCACATTGATCAATACCGCTGGACTCTGATGCAAGGTGACCAAATCATTGACCAGCACCTGAGCCTGCGCCGTCGCATGTTGCAGCACCTTGTAGACATTGGTGCCATCCGTCACCTGACCTGTGACGGTCCAGTTGCCGTACACATTGGCCGTATCGTCCACACCACCAGTCACCAGCATTTGCACAGCCGTGTTGACCGCACCCCACCCGGTTGGCACATGACCACTCACAGCGGTGTAACCGTTGCCCGTGTTGTAAACATCATGATTGCTCATCTGCAGCACATTGAGCAGATTCAGCGTGACACTGTTCGCACCCGAGCCAGAAATGTCGATGCGCTCCACGTTTTGAATGCGATCCGACTTCACCGGGATCAGGTTCATGCTGACGCCAGCACCATCAATGGCCACGGTGTCCAAGCCAGTACCACCCTCAATCGTCATGAAGGCCTGCGAAGAGCCTACCACCGTCAACTTGGCGATGTTGTCGGCAGTGAGCTTCATGGTGTCGTTGCCCGGGCCGCCATACATCACGTCTGCACCGCCGTTGCCGATCAGGATGTCATTGCCAAGGCCACCCACCAACTGGTTGTTGCCCGATGTTCCCGTCAGCGTGTCATTGCCCGTGGTACCGATGGCATCGCCATTGGCCGCATTGAAAACGGCACTGGTGTACGCGCTGGCTCCACCGTAAACGACATAAGTTTCCCCTGCATATTGGTTTGAGCCAACGGAAGAGAAGCTGGCGCCAATCACCAGATCATCAAATCCATCACCATTCAAATCGCCTGCACTAGAGAGTGTCCCCTGCGCGGAATCCGCGCCTAAATATGACAGCCCTGACCAACCGACGATTCTGAATCCCTCGCTCGGTGCCAAATTGCTGAGCGTGATCATGGAGGAATCGGTACGACCAAAAACCACATATGCAGCGCCATCTGGAGCGCCATAAACCGTTGTTCTGGAATTGGCCACAAACACGTCCATCAGACCATCGCCATTGATATCCCCAGCAGTTGAAATGGCGTTAAAGATGTTGTTGAGGCCCTTCATGGCAAAGCCACCCGTAGGCGAACCTGATGTCAGCGTTGACAAGGAAAACGGCGTTGAACTTGTTGTACCAAACACCACATATTGGTAACTACCTGTCAGCGCACCAACCCCTACATCGGCCAAACCATCGCCATTGACATCGCCCAGCATCGTGGTGCGATACCCTTCTTGAGTAGTCGCATCACCATTGATCGTGAAACCCATGCTGGCGTTCGTGAAGCCAGCGGTGGAATTCGACAACGTGATCGCGTTCAAATCAGTTTTACCGTACACCACATATGAGCGGCCCAGTGTCGGCATTGAAACGATCACATCGTCCAGACCATCGCCGTTGAAATCACCAAAGGACATCTGCGAATTGCCCGTAGCAGTGATGCCATTGATTTTAAATATGCCAGAAGAGCTTGAGGTATAGCTACTCAGCATGATGGTCGGGCTGTTGGTTCGACCCATGACGATGTAGCCCTCAGTCATAAAGTCAGCAATACCGTCGCCGTTGAAATCCCCCGCCGCAGACACGTTATTGCCGACAAAAGTTGCAGAGGCCTCGCCCACGATCTCGAAACCTTGACTGGGTGACAAGGCGGTCAAATTGATCGGACTGGTGTTAGCGCTCTTTCCATAGATCACGAAGGCGTTACCAAAAGCACCCACGGGGCTGTTGCTTGGAGCACCAATAATCATGTCCGACAAACCGTCGCCATTGAGATCACCAACTGTGGCAACAGAGCGACCAAGGAAAGCGTTAGCGGTGTCCCCGTTGATGACAAAACCACCAGAACCTGCAGCAATCGCGCTCAAATCAATGGGGCCATAGTCGCTTCGACCAAAAATAACATAAGCCTTACCTGCACTTGCAGCACCGCCTAGCGGGGTTGCCTGACGCGCACCCACAATGATGTCTTCCAAGCCATCGCCATTCACATCGCCTGCTGACGATACCGCACTGCCAAACAAGTCGTTTGCGCACTGACCATTCATCATGAAACCGCCAGACGGGACCGAGCCACCCGCCGCGATCCAGGCCAAGGGCACTTCATAACGCATATTGACGTTTACGACGGCCGGGGCGCTGATGTTGCCTGTGGTACCACTCACAATCGTGGCGATGTACGGCACAGTCGACCCCGCAGGCATGGCATTCAACATGCTGAACGGCACATCCATCAGCACAAATTTGTTGGTGATGTCGGTGGCGGTCAAGGTGTACGTCACCTCGCCATAAGTACCGCCAACGCCCAAGTCCAACACCACCTTGTCACCTGCTGCAGCTGGCATGGTCGAGCCGGCTACCGTATTTGGCAGACCAACACGCACCACAGTACCGTTGCCCTGATAAGCCTCAGTCGTTGTGATGAAACCATCCAGGGTGCCAGTGGTTGGCAAGGCTGTTGTAGCCGACACTGGAGACGGCTTGGTGTAGAGCAATTCGTAATTGGCTTCAGGAATACCGGTCAGGTTGCTGCTGGCCGCAGTTGTCCACGCCGCGCTGTTGATGGTCGGGCGATCGACGGCAGAGTAGTCCACCAGCTGTTCGTACACCTCTCCTCGTGAAATGACCTTGTTGCTCGCGTTCACCAATGCAGCGGCCATTGGCACATAGCCGTAGTTGCCGGGTGGTACGTTGGCGTCAATCGCGGCACGCTGCACCAGAATGTCAACGTAACCGTTGTTCAGGTCGGTTTGCGTGAGCGTCGTGCTCAAGATTTGCGAGTTGCCAAAACTCAGCTGCATCTTGTCGGTGGTGTCGGCCGTGGTGTCGTTGATGTAGACACGCACAATCACACCCGCAGCGGTGGTGCTGCCCAAGGTGGCATTGGAGATGGCCTCGCCCTGGGTGATGGCCGCCGACATTTCGCCAAAGTTGGCCAAGATGCTGGGCTTGAGGTTGAGCTTGACGTCCATCCCCACCAATACCTGAGCATTGGACACCAGGCTCTGCACCACTTTGTAAATGGTGGTGACGCCGTTTTCGGTGTGCTGCACCTGCCCAGTGATGGCCCACTGCCCTTCAATCGTGGCGGTGTCGCTGCGGTTTTCGGTGGTGTTGGGGCCATTGAGCTGGGGCACACTGACTTGGTAAACGGTGTTGCCACCATCGATCACCATTTGCTTGCCGTTTTGGATGTTGTCCCAACCCGGTGGCACTTTGCCAGTGACTGCCGTCCAACCGTTGGTCGTATTGAACTGGTTGTCGTTGGTCATGTTCAACACATCAGCCAGCGCCAGCGAAATACTGTTGGCGTGGTTGCCCAGGTCGATGCGCTCGATGTTGTGGATGCGGTCCAGCGGTGTGCCTGGGTCCGGCAGTGTCGGCACCGAGGTGCTGCCCAGGGTGTAGGTGGTGTCGGTGGTGTGTGAACTGCCGTCAGCACCCTTTTGCGTCACTTCGTAAACGATACCGGTGCTGCCCGCGACCAGTGCGGGGGTGTCGGCGGTGGTGTTGGCCAGCAGGTACAGGTTGCGGGTGTTCCACAGCGAGACATCGACCGTGGTGTTTTCAGGCACGGCTGTGACATGCACGTTGCCCGAGGTCACGTAGTCGATCTGGCCATTCACCATCGCTGGCGCCTGGTCGTTGGTGGTGTTGGTCACCGTTTGCGTGGCGCTGGTGGTTTCCACGCCATTGGCATCCAGGTAAAGCGGCTGGTTAGAGCCGTTGGTTTTTTGCTGTGTTGCGGGGGTCGAAACCCCTGCCGTATACATGTTGGTGTATTGGACGCCTGTCCAATAGGCAGGCACACCTGTATTGGTGAGGGTGACCGTGTTGTTAGCGGCGACCCACCAGAGCGGCAGCATGATCGGTGCGTTGGTCGTCGCGGTGACCGTATGGCTGGGATCGGTGGTTTCCACACCGTTCGCATCCAGATAGATCGGGTTGCCGTTGACGACCTTTTGCACTGCTGTAGCGCTGGTGTATTGGTTGCCTTGTGCATCTTGATACAAGGTCTGACCCAGTTTATTGGCGCTGGCATACGCGGCTGTGTGACCAGCAGCAACTGTGGTCACTGCGGTGTGCGTGCTGTCAGTCCAATACAAGGCATGGCCTTGCGCATCCACCAAGGTGTTGCGGCCGATGTAAACCATGTTGACGCCGTCAGACAGGGTGACGTTGAGCGGCAGGTTTTTGAGCGTGAGCGCTCCGCCATCGGTCAAGGTGATTGGCGGGATTTCAACCAGGTTGGAGAGCACCTTGAAGTCGCCCATCAGCGAGCCTGACGGTGCCGTAGGCCAAATCGCCGAATACTCATCAGCAACAAACTTCAGTTCTTTGATTTCGTCGGTGTTCGAAATTGGCAAGTCAATGGTGTACAGCTGAATCTGTCCATAGACCGGCCTGACCACCGTTAACAGTTGATTGCCCCAATACACGTCGATTTCGTCTTTAGCCAGGGCTTCAGGGAAATAACGCGTACCCAAAAATGTCACTGAGACTTTTTCGCCAGCGCGTTTACTGACATTGACAAAAATATTGTTGTCATCAACGGTCTGGTTGATCAACTGCATGGCGTTCGTATTGGCGTACGCGCTAAAGTTGACAGGTGCATAGTTATATGGCGCGGCCGCAAAAGTGCCATTCATTGCAGTTTGATAAGCACCAAACGTGTAGATTTCCAGCAGACCCGATGGGTTTGTGGTGCCCCAGTACGCACCACGAATGGGTGGCATGGCTGAGGGTGCGATGTTGGACCCGGTTGCATTGGGCAAGCCGACGTTGATGATGGCAGGATCAGGTGTTTGCAGATTTGCCGCTTTGGCTGCCAAGGCCAGCGTGACACCGGTGCCGTCAATGGCCAGGGTGTCGATGCCTGTGCCGCCATCGATCTGCATGATGCTCTGACCGTTGCCTGCCAGAGACAGTTTGGTGATGTTGTCTTCGTTGATGACGATGCGGTCGTTGCCCGCACCGCCGTAGATCACATCGGCGCCACCGTTGCCGTAAATGATGTCGTTGCCCAAGCCGCCAACCAACTGGTTGTTGCTGGAGGTACCGGTGATGGTGTCGTTGCCGCTGGTGCCGATCACGTCGCCGTTGCTGACTTGGAAAACGGCTGGTGTGTTGGCACTTGCGCCGCCATAAATGACGTAAGTCTTGCCTGCATCGGTGCGCACTGGGCTACCTGGATCGCCTGTGTAAGCACCGACGATGATGTCGGCAAAGCCGTCGCCGTTGATGTCACCTGCACCTGCAGCGCTGACACCCAAATAGTCGTTGGCGCATTGGCCAAGAATGCGGAAACCATCGGAGATCGCCAGATTGGAAACCTGGATATTGGTGGTCGTCGATTTGCCATACAGGAGGTAAGCCGCACCCGCACCTGTGGTGAGGTTGCCTGTGGCATTGGTGACGATGATGTCACCCAGACCGTCGCCGTTGACGTCGCCTGCACTGGCCACGCTGTACGCGCCATAGGCACCCGTGGTGACACCGGCGTTGATGGCAAAGCCACCCGAGCCACGCTCCAGTTCGGACACGTTGATGGTGGTGCCGTTGCTCTTGCCAAACGCCACCCAAGCCACCCCAGGGTTGGCGGCACCGGTCATGGTCGCCAACGTGCTTTGCAGCAACACGTCGTCAAGGCCATCTCCGTTGATGTCGGCCACGCCAGCCACACTGACACCAGCATCGGAGTTACCCACAATTTTGAAGCCCTGGCCATTGGCCGGGTCACTCAGGCTGCTGAGCTGCACTGCTGAACGGGCGTAGCTGTTGGAGCTGCCGTAAATGACGAACACGTCCCCCTTGGCGCTGTCTGCATTCCAAGTGCCGACGATGAGATCTGACAGTCCATCGCCATTGATGTCACCGCTGCTCACGCCGGTAACAGCGGCCACAGTGCCGCCTACCGTGCCACCGTTGATGACAAAACCTTCCGAGCTGGTGGTGAAGTTGGAGGAGCCGGTAATGACTGGGCTGCCTGTGCTCTTGCCGTAAACCACGTAGGCAACGCCTGCGCGGCCGTTGTAGGCCGGGGCAGTGACCACCAGGTCATCCAGGCCATCGCCGTTGACATCGCCAGCATTGGACACAGACCAGCCGTTGGCAAATGGTGATGACACCATGAAGCCATCGGTGTTGCTGCTGGCGCTCAGGCCGCTGAGGTTGACCTGTGCCGTGGACGAACGCCCAAAAATCACATAGGTCGGTCCACCCGCTGTGGATGCATATTCCAATGGGCGAAGCGCTGCGCTGGAGGTGTACGCGGTGGCATCTCCAACAATAAGATCTGCCAGGCCGTCACCGTTGATGTCGCCTGCGCCAGACACTGACGCACCGTAGCCCGCATTAGCCACCGCACCGTTGATGATGAAGCCCAAGCTGTTGCCCGCCACGCTCAGTTGCGACAGGTCGAAGTTGCTGTAGGTGTTGGTGGAATTTCCAAACACCACATAAGCGCGGCCTGCACCGGCCAGGCCGTTGGCAGTGGCCCCAGGGGCGCCAATGATGATGTCGGCAAATCCATCGCCGTTGACGTCGCCCGCATTGGCCACGGCGTAGCCCGATTTGTTGGACGCCAGTTCGCCGTTGATGGCAAAGCCGTAGTTGCCGCTGATCAAGGCGGCTGGCATGTCGTATGCCCAGTTGACGGTCACCGACGGCGAGTTGGCCGACAGGTTGCCCGTGGCGGCGGCCTGAATTTGCGAGGTGACGACCACGTTGCCAAACGGCTGTGTGCTGATCACGCTGTACGGGACGGTGACATCGACGTACTTGGCGGTGATGTTGGCGGCCGTGAGGACGGTCGGCACGGTGTAGGTCTGTGAGCCCCAGGTGATGACGATGCTGTCGCCCGCCACGGGCACAACCACGCCAGCGCCTGCCTGTGGCAGCTCGACACGCACGACGGTGCCGTTGGCGTAAGCCTCGGACACATACAGCGCGTTGTCGGCAGTGCCGGTGGTGACGTGGGTGGTCGAGTCGATGGCGTATTTGGCTTCGCCAATGCCCGACAGGTCGCTGAGTGCTCCAGCGCCTGTGGCTGCCCACAAGGTGTTGTTGATGGTGGGCGCTGTCGGGGCAATGAAGTTGACGTTGACCGGGCTGTTGGCGCTGGTCGAGATGGCGCTGACGCTGCTGGCCGAGGCCAGCAGGCTGACGGCCACTTGCAGGGTTTCGCTGGTGCCAGCGGGTGTGGCGGTTTGCAGCACCGATGTGGGGACCAGTGCGGCCACGGTCCCGGCAGCGATGTCGGCCGCCGTGAGGGTGACCAACACGGGTTGGCCGTCCCACATGATCTTGATGACTTCTCCGGCCACAGCACCGGTGCCCACCAGGCTGAGGTTGACGGTGGTGCCGCCAGCGCTCAGGGCTTCGGGGATGTTGAGCAGGCTGCTGCTGGCCGCTTCAGGCATGCTGGTGATGGTGATCGGCTTGACGATGGTCAGCTCATTGCTGCTGATGTCGCTGCGGGTCAGCACGCCTGCGGTGGCGCTGATGTCGACGTTGTAGGTGTTGCCGCTGACCGCGCTGCCGGTGGGTTGTGTCAGCCCTGCCCCTGCGGGCACGGCCAGGCTCCACACGCCGGTGCTGGTGTTGTAGGAGATGCCGTTTTGGGTGGCCGCGCCACCGACGGTGTAGCTGTAGGTGCCCAGCGTGGTGAGGCCGTCAGCGCTCTTGATGGCCACGGTGAAGGTGTCGCCCGAGGTCAGCGCAATGGGCGTGTTGTTGTTGCTGGTGTCCAGCTTCATGGCCGCACCGGTGACGGTGGGCGTGGTGCTGGTGGTGGTCTGGTTGACCACGGTGGGCACGTCGGGCGGGGCGATGTTGACGAGCAGGCCGTTGTTGGTGTCGCTGCCCAGGTTGCCTGCCAGGTCGGAGACGCTGACGTTGATGGCGTAGGTGCTGCCGTGGTTGAGCAGTTTGGCGTCGGCCTGGGTCAAGGTGACCGACCAGGTGCCTGCGGTGACGAGGCTGGTGTAGGTTTTGCCGTTGAGGGTGACGGTGACGGTTTGGCCGGTTTCGGCATCGGTGGTGCCGCTGATGACCGGCGGCGTGGTGACCGTGGTGTTGAGCACGTAGGTGTTGCTGTCAAAGCCGCGTTCGGTGATGTCAAACGTGCCGTTGCCAGATGCGCCCACGCTGTCGGCCGCCACGCTGGTGATGGTGATGACCGGCGCTGTGGTGTCGATGACCAGGGTGTCGCTGTCGTTGCTGACGATGCCGGTGGGGCCTGTGACGCTGGCCGTGACGGCGTTGCTGCCGTTGACGTTGGGCGCAAAAGTGCCGCTGGTGGGGGTGACCAGGCCGGTGTCAATGCTGAAGTTGCCGTTGGCGTCTGTCAGCACTTTGTAGGTGGCGCCACCAATGGTGACGGTGACCAGTTTGTTGGCCACGCTGCCCACACCTGCCACGGTGCCGGTGATGACCGGTGTGGTGTCGTTGGTGTAGGTGGTGCCGTTGGGGCTGGTCAGGGTGACGGTGAAGCTGGTGGTGTCGATGTGCAGCTCGTTGGCGCTGACGTCAACGCTGCTGTTGCCTGCGGCGTCGGTGGCGGTGGCGGTGACGCTGTAGCTGCCGTCTGGGAAGGCGCCCAACGTGCCACTGGTGGGCGTGGCCACGCCGGTGTCCACGCTCCAGGTGTGCAGGGTGTTGTCGTAGGTGACGCCTGTGGCCAGGTTGGCGGGGTCCACCACGTAGGTGGCGCCATTGACGACCACTGTGAGTTTTTCGCCGGTGGCGAGGGTGGCCGTGCCGGTGATGGCCGGCGTGGTGTCCATGGTGGTCTGCGCTGTGACCGTGGGCACCACGGGGGCGGTGGTGTCAATGACCACTGGCAGCGCGGCGCTGCGGGCACTGACGTTGCCTGCGGGGTCGGTGGCGGTGGTGCTGATCTGGTGCGTGCCGTCTGGCAGGGTCGCTGCGGTCAGCGTCCAGTTGCCGTTGGCGTCCACCACTGCAGTGCCCAGCGGGGTGTTGCCGTCGTACACGGTGATGGTGTCGCCGGGCGTGCCTGTGCCTGCAAAGGTGGGCGTGTTGTCGGCGGTGTTGTTGTCGGTGCTGCTGGCACCGGTGTCGCTGGCGGCCACCAGGTCGGGCACGGGCGCTGTGGGCGCGGTGGTGTCGATGGTGGCTGTGAGCGCGGGGCTGGCGGCACTGACGTTGCCAGCGGTGTCGCTCAGGGTGTAGCTGATCTGGTGCGCGCCGTTGCTCAAGGCGGTGGTGGGGGTGAGCAGCGTTTGTGTCTGGCCGTTGACGGTGACTGTGCTCACGGTGGCGGGCACGGCCACGCCGTCCACCAGCAGCACCGGGGTGGTGCCTGCGGGCAGCACCCCGATGTTGAAGTCGGGGGTGCTGTTGCTGGTGAGGTTGTCGGTGCTGCTGGTGCCCAGGTCGGTGGCGGCGGTCATGTCGGGCGCCTGCAGGGGGGTGGCAGGTGCCGTGGTGTCGATCGTCACGGACAGGCTGGGGCTGGCCGCGCTGGTGTTGCCGGCGGTATCGACCGTCTGGATGGCGATGCTGAAGGTGCCTTCGGGCAGCGGTGCGTTGGGCGTGAGTTGGCCCGTGCTCGGGTCGTAGGTGGCGGCCACAGGCGCGCCGTTGACCAGCAAGATGACGTTGGCCTGGCCCGTGGGCACGCTGAAGGTGGGCGTGGTGTCTGCCGTGACGTTGTCGGTGCTGCTGGCACCGGTGTCGCTGGCGGCCATGAGGTCGGGCGCCACCGGGGTGGTTGGGGCCACGGTGTCAATGACGATGGGCAGCTGTGGGCTGGGGGTGCTGGCGTTGCCTGCGGCGTCGGCAAAGGCGTAGGTGATGTTGTGGCTGCCGTCGGCGATCGGGCTGTTGGGCGTGAGTGTGCCGGTGGCTGGGTCGTAGGTGGCAGGAACGGCCACCCCATCCACATACAGCACGGCCGCCACCACCCCGTTGGGCAGGCTGCCAATGGTGAAGGCAGGCTTGGGGTTGGCGGTGTTGTTGTCGGTGCTGCTGGTGCCGGTGTCGGTGGCCGCCGTCATGTCAGGGGCGGCCGTGGGCGCCGTGGGCGCTGTGGTGTCGATGGTGACGGGCAGCAAAGCGCTTGGTGCGCTGGTGTTGCCTGCGGCATCGGTGGCGGTGGCGGTGAGGTTGTGCACCCCTTGGGCCAAGGGGGACAGTGTGGCTGTCCAGGTGCCGTTGGCCGCGACCACGGCGGTGCCCACCAGGGTGGTGCCGTCGTAGACGTTGATGGTGGCCCCTGGCTCGCCGGTACCGGCCAGCGTGGGGGTGGTGATGTTGGTCAGGTTGTCGGTGCTGCTGGCGCCAGAGTCGCTGGCGGCCGTGAGGTCGATGGTGGGTGCAGCCGGTGGGGTGGCGTCGACGGTGGCGTTGCTGGCACCGTTGGTGGTGGTGTCGGTGGCGGTGACCACTGTGCCGTTGGTCAGGGCGGTGCCGGGCACGGCAGTCCATTGGCCATTGGCGTCCACCACCGCTGTCAGCGGCTGGCCTTGTGCGTCCAGGATCGGTTGGCCATTGACGCTCAGCGCAATGGTGTCGCCCGGCTTGCCTGTGCCCGTGATGGCTTGGCCATTCGTCGGGTTGATCAGGGGAATGCTGTTGTCCGTCTGAACAATGGCCACACCCGGTGGGTCGATGTTGCCGGCCAGGTCGACCGAGTTGATGGTCAATGTGGTGCCGTTGGCCAGCGGTTGGCCAAAGCTGATGCTCCAGGTGCCGTCAGCGCCCACGGTGGCCACGCTGCCGATTTGCACGCTGTCGAACAAGGCGATCGGTGTGGTGCCTCGGCTGGCGTAAGCCGCCGCGGAGATGGTGCCGGTGACGGTGCCGCTCTGCCCTGTCGCGGGCTGGCTGGTGATGACCACGTCGCGGGGTTTGCTGGTGGTCAGGGCGTGGCCTGTGGTGAGGGCGCTGGCCAAGGTGTAGCTGAAGGCGTAGTTGCCGTTGGCGTCAGGGCCGGTGATGGTCAGGCCGCTGGCGTCGGTGGCCAGGCTCATGCTTTGGTAGAGCACCACGCTGGCACCGGCTTCGCCGTGGCCTGTGACCGGGCTGATGCCGTTGGTGATGTTGATGGTCGGGTCGGTGACGATGGTGTCGATGGTCACCGGGATGGTGACGCTGCCCGAGTTGCCTGCGGCATCGGTGGCGGTGACGCTGACGCTGAAGTCTTTGGCGTTGTTGGCGTTGGCACCGTTGTTGGGCAGCGCCAGGTCCAGCGCACTGCCGCTGCTGAAGGTGGCGTAGGTGTTGCTGTTGCCAGCCACAAAGGCGCCGCCGGTGACGTTGCCGGTGTCGATGGTCCAGTGGCCGTTGCTGTCGACGGTCGTTTTGTAGGTGCCGTTGGCCAGCACCAGGGTGATGGTGTTGCCCACCTCCCCTGTGCCTGTGAAGGCCGGGGTGGTGTCGTTGGTGATGTTGTCGGTGCTGTTGCCGACGGTGACACCGGCCAGGGTGCCGCTGCTGTCGCTGGCGGTGGCCAGGTCGCCCAGCACGGTGGGGGCCGAGGCGTCGACCGTGAAGGGGGTGCCGGTGCTGGTGGTGCTGTTGCCCACCGCGTCGGTGACTTTGATGGTGGGGGTGTAGGTGCCGTCCGGCAAGGTGACCGTGGCCGGCAAGGTCCATTGGCCCTGTGCGTTGGGGGTGACGGTGTAGGTCTGGCCGTTGACGGTGACTTCCACCGTGGCGCCTGCAGGCGCTGTGCCCGAGAGGCTGGGGGTGTTGTCGTTGGTGGTGTTGTCACCCACCACGCCGGTGTCGCTGACTGCGGCCAATCCTGCGGTGCCTGCCGCAGGTGGCGTGGTGTCGACCACAAAGCTGCCGGTGGAGGCCGGGCCGGTGTTGCCAGCGGCGTCGGTGATGGTGGCGCTGAGGTTGTAGGTGCCGTCGACCGGGATGCTGGCGGTGGGCACCAGCACGCTGGCTGTGCCAGCGGCGATGTCGGCCGCGGTGAGTGTGTAGCTCAGGGTGATGGGCGCGTTGGTGGTGGGGTCATCGACCGTGAGGGTGATGACATCACCGGCCACCGCACCGGTGTTGGCCAGCGGCACGCTGACGGGCACGCCGCCGCCGGAGACCACTTCAGCGGCGTTGACGCCGCCGCCCGCGTTTTCTGGGGCGATGAGCGTGCCGGGAGCGCCCGGCGCAGTGGTGTCGAGCACAAAGCTGCCTGCGGCGGCGGGGCTGACATTACCGGCGGCATCGGTCAGCGCAGTGCTGGTGGTCCAGGTGCCGTCTTGGGTGAGCACTGCGCTGGGGATGCTCTGAGTGATCGTGCCTGCGCTGATGTTGGCGCTGGTGAGCACGGTGGTGAGCTCGATGGGGTTTCCGTTGGGCCCAGTGACAAAGGTGGTGACGGTGTCGCCGGCCTGCGCACCGGCTGGCAAGGTGATGACAAGGGGTGTGCCACCGCTGCTGGCGGCTTCGGCCGCGTTGACGCCGTTGGGGGCTTCGGTGAGCGAGACCGCAGGCGCTGCCGTGGCGCTGGTGTCCACGGTGAACGGGGTGCCGTTGGCGGTGGTGGTGTTGCCCGCTGCATCGGTGACGGTGATGCTGGGGGTGTAGGAGCCATCGGCCAACACAGCGGTGGCCGGGATGCTCCAGTGGCCGGTGCTGTCGGCGGTGGTGGTGTAGGCCACGCCGTTGACGGTGATGACCACGGTGGCACCCGCCTCGGCGGCACCCGCCAAAGCGGGCGTGTTGTCGTTGGTTTTGTTGTCGCCCAGGGTGCCGGTGTCGCTGGCGGCAGCCAAAGCGCCGGTGCCTGCTGCGGGGGCGCTGGTGTCGATGGTCACTGGCACGGTGGTGGGCGGGCTGACGTTGCCCACCGGGTCGGTGGCGGTGACTTGCAGGTTTTGTGTGCCGTCGGACAGCTGGCCCAGCGGTGTGATGGCCCAGCTGCCGTTGGCCGCCACCACGGCGGTGCCCAGCACGTTGCCCTGTGCATCGAGCAAGGTGATGGTGTCGCCTGGCGTGGCGCCGCCACCGGTGATGGTGGGGGTGTTGTCGCTGGTGATGTTGTCGGTGTTGCTGATGCCGGTGTCGCTGGCGGCCGCGACGTCGGCTGCTGGGGCGGCCGGTGGCATGGCATCGACCACTTGGGTGGCCGTCAGTTGGTTGCTCAGGTCGGTGGCTTTGACCACGGCGCCGTCGGGCAAGGCTGCGCCCAGGGTGGGCGATGTCCAGGTGCCGTTGGGGTTGACGGTGACGGTGATGGGGGCGCCACTGGTGTCGCGCAGCGGGGTGCCGTCGGCCAGCGTCAGGGCCAGTTGGTCACCCGGGTTGCCGGTGCCGGTCAGCACCGTGCCGTTGGTCGGGCTGATGTAGGGCATCAGGCCGTTGACCTGGGTGGTGCCGGGCTGGCTGGCGTTGCCGGCCACGTCGGTCTGGGTGGCCGCGAGAGTGGTGCCGTTGGGCACGGTGGCACTGGGCGTGATGCTCCAGAGGCCGTCGGGGCCGACGGTGGCGGTGCCCACGGTGGTGGTGCCGTCGCTCAGGGTGACGGTGGCGCCAGGTTCACCGGTGCCGGTGATGGCACCCACGCCGTTGCTGGCATGGACCACGGGGGCGGCCACGGTGGTGTCGATCGTGACGCTCAGTTGCGCCGAGGGGCCGGTGTTGCCGGCGGCATCGGTGGCGGTCACGCTGAAGGTGGCCAGGCCATCGGGCAGTGCCGTGGTGGGGGTGAATGTCCAGGTTCCGTTGGAGGCCACGGTGGCGGTGCCCAGCACTTGGCCTTGGGCATCGCGCAGGGTGATGGTGTCGCCGGCCTGGCCGGTGCCCGTCAGGGTGGGCGTGTTGTCGGCGGTGATGAGGTCGGAGTTGCTGGCACCGGTGTCGCTGGCCGCGTCCAGGGCCAGGGTGGGTGCGGCGGGGGCGGTGGTGTCGATCGTCACCGGCACGGCGGTGGCGGGGCTGACGTTGCCTTGCGCGTCGGTGGCGGTGACTTGCAGGTTTTGTGTGCCGTCGGGCAGCGCGGTGGTGGGCGTGATGGCCCAGCTGCCATCGGCGGCGACCACGGCGGTGCCCAGCACGGTGCCGCTGGCGTCTTTGAGCGTGATGGTGTCACCGGGCGTGGCGCCGCCACCGGTGATGGTGGGGGTGTTGTCGGCGGTGATGTTGTCGGTGTTGCTGACACCGGTGTCGCTGATCGCTGCCACGTCGGCCGCCGGGGCGGCAGGCGCGGTGGTGTCGATGGTGACGGGCACGGTGGTGGGCGCACTGACGTTGCCTGCGGGGTCGGTGGCGGTGATCTGGAAGTTGTGCAGGCCGTCGATCAGGGCGGTGGCGGGCGTGATGGCCCAGTTGCCTTGGGCGTCCACCACGGCGGTGCCCAGCACGGTGCCGTTGTTGTCTTTGAGGGTGATGGTGTCACCCGGCGTGGCGCCGCCACCGGTGATGGTGGGCGTGCTGTCGGCGGTGACGCTGTCGCCCGCTATGCCGGTGTCGCTGGTCAGGGCCAGCACGGCGGCGGGGGCTGCAGGGGCCACGGTGTCGATGGTGACGGGCACGGTGGTGGCTGCGCTCACGTTGCCTGCCGGGTCGGTGGCGGTGACGCTGAGGTTTTGCGCGCCATCGGCGAGCGCGGTGGTGGGCGTGATGGCCCAGTTGCCTTGCGCGTCCACCACGGCGGTGCCCAGCACGGCACCGTTGGGGCCTTTGAGGGTGATGGTGTCGCCCGGTGTGGCGCCGCCACCGGTGATGGTGGGGGTGCTGTCGCTGGTGATGTTGTCGGTGTTGCTGGCGCCGGTGTCGCTGGCCGCCGCGACGTCGGCTGCCGGGGCGGCAGGCGCGGTGGTGTCGATGGTGACGGGCACGGCGGTGGCTGCGCTCACGTTGCCTGCGGGGTCGGTGGCGGTGACGCTGAGGTTTTGCGTGCCATCTGGCAACGCCGTGGTGGGCGTGATGGCCCAGCTGCCGTCGGCCGCCACTTTGGTGGTGCCCAGCACGTTGCCTTGCGCGTCTTTGAGGGTGATGGTGTCACCGGGCGTGGCACCGCTGCCTGCAATGGTGGGGGTGTTGTCGCTGGTGATGTTGTCGGTGTTGCTGACGCCGGTGTCGCTGGCCGCGGCCACATCGGCCGGGGGGGCCGCAGGCGGTGTGGCATCGACCACTTGCGTGCCCGACAGGTGGCTGGTGGTGTCGGTGGCGGTGACGGTGGTGCCGTCGGCCAGCGGGGTTTGTGGCGTGGCGCTCCAGGTGCCGTTGGGGGCCACGGTGACGACGATGGGTTGGCCGTTGGTGCCCAGGATGGGGCTGCCATTGGGCAGGGTCAAAGCGATCTGGTCTCCGGGCTTGCCGGTGCCCGTGATCAGGGTGCCGTTGGTCGGGTTGACGTTGGGCATGCCTGCGGTGACGGCTTCGGTGCCAGGACCGCTGGTGTTGCCTGCCAAGTCGGTCTGGATGGCGCTGAGGACCACGCCGTCGGCCGGTGCCACGGTGGGCGTGATGGCCCAGCTGCCGTCGGCGGCGACCACGGCGGTGCCCAGGGTGTTGCCACTGGGGTCTTTGAGGGTCACGGTGGCACCGGGCTCACCTGTGCCGGTGATGGCGCCAAAACCGTTGGTCGGCAGGATGTCGGGCACGGCCACGGTGGTGTCGATGGTGACGGGCACGGTGGTGGCTGCGCTCACGTTGCCTGCCGGGTCGGTGGCGGTGACTTGCAGGTTTTGCAGGCCGTCGGCCAGCGCGGTGGTGGGTGTGATGGCCCAGTTGCCTTGGGCGTCCACCACGGCGGTGCCCAGCACGGTGGTGCCGTTGGGGGCGTACAGCGTGATGGTGTCGCCAGGCGTGGCGCCGCCACCGGTGATGGTGGGGGTGTTGTCGCTGGTGACGTTGTCGGTGTTGCTGGCGCCGGTGTCGCTGGCCGCCGCGACGTCGGCCGCCGGGGCGGCAGGCGCGGTGGTGTCGATGGTGACGGGCACGGTGGTGGCTGCGCTCACGTTGCCTGCCGGGTCGGTGGCGGTGACTTGCAGGTTTTGCAGGCCGTCGGCCAGCGCGGTGGTGGGTGTGATGGCCCAGTTGCCCTGGGCGTCCACCACGGCGGTGCCCAGCACGGTGGTGCCGTTGGGGGCGTACAGCGTGATGGTGTCGCCGGGTGTGGCGCCGCCACCGGTGATGGTGGGGGTGTTGTCGCTGGTGACGTTGTCGGTGTTGCTGACACCGGTGTCGCTGGCCGCCGCGACGTCGGCTGCAGGGGCGGCAGGCGCGGTGGTGTCGATGGTGATGGGCAGGAGCGCAGCAGGCCCTTCGTTGCCTGCGGGGTCGGTGGCGGTGATGCTGAGGTTGTTGAGGCCTTGGGGCAGTGGCGTGGCAGGTGTGGCGCTCCAGTGGCCGTTGGCGTCGACCACGGCGGTGGCGATGATGTTGCCTTGTGCGTCGTAGACGGTGATGGTGTCTGCGGGGGTGCCATTGCCGCTCAGGGTGGGCGTGGTGTCGGCGGTGGTGCTGTCACCGGTGACGCCGGTGTCGCTGATGGGCGAGAGCGCGGCGGTGGGTGCGGCAGGTGCCGTGGTGTCGATGGTGACGGGCACGGTGGTGGGCGCACTCACGTTGCCTGCCGGGTCGGTGGCGGTGACTTGCAGGCTGTGCAGGCCGTCGGCCAGCGCGGTGGTGGGTGTGATGGCCCAGTTGCCTTGGGCGTCCACCACGGCGGTGCCCAGCACGGTGCTGCCGTTGGGCGCGTACAGCGTGATGGTGTCGCCGGGCGTGCCTGTGCCGCTGATGGTGGGGGTGTTGTCGGCGGTGATGTTGTCGGTGTTGCTGGCACCGGTGTCGCTGGCCGCGGCCACGTCGGCTGCGGGCGCTGCGGGGGGGGTGGTGTCGAGCGTGAACTGACCCAGACTGGCCGGGCCGGTGTTGCCTGCCACGTCGGTGACGGTGGTGCTGGTGGTCCAGCTGCCGTCTTGTGTGAGGGCGGTGCTGGGAATGAGCTGGTTGATGCTGCCGGCGGCGATGTCGGCGGCACTGAGCACGGTGGTCAAGGTCAGCGTGGTGCCGTTGGGCTGGGTGACGACGGTGGTGACGGTGTCGCCAACCTGGGCATCGGCGGGCAAGGTGATGGCCAGTGGCGTGCCCCCCAGGCTGGCGGCTTCGGCCGCGTTGACGCCGTTGGGGGCTTCGGGCAGCGTGACCGCCGCCGCACCGGGGGCGCTGACGTCCAGCAGGAAAGTGCCGCCCTTGGCCGGGCCGGTGTTGCCCGCTGTGTCGGTGAGGGTGGTGCTGGTGGTCCAGTTGCCGTCCACGGTGAGTTGGGCGGTCGGGATCACCTGGCTGATGGTGAAGGGGCCACTGCCGCTGGCGCTGCCGCCTTGTGCGGGCGGCAGGTCAGCGGCCGTGAGGGTGTGTGTGAGCACGAGGGTGCTGCCGTCGGGTTTGGTGACGACCGAGGTGACGACATCGCCCACCTGGGCATCGACCGGCAAGGTGATGACCAGCGGGGTGCCGCCAGCGCTGCTCGCTTCAGCGGCGTTGACGCCATTGGGCGATTCGGGCAGCAGCAGGCCTGGCTGGCTGGGGGCCGTGGTATCGATCAACACGGTGGCTTGCGTGGTTCCGGTCAAGCCAAAGAGGTTGGTGACGCTGGCCGAAACGGTGGTGGTGCCTTCGGTCAGGGCCGCAATGGCCGTGCCGGTGACGGGCACGCTGAAGGTGTTGGCGCCGCCGTTGACCCCGGCCTGCACGGTGGCCGTTTAGGTCTGGCCGTTGAGGCTGAGGGTGACGGTGCTGCCGGGCTCGGCGTTGGTCGTTCCGGTCAGTGTCTGGCTTTGGCTGTGTTCAAAGGCGTTGATGACGCTTTGGTTTTGCGCGTCGGGCGAGATCGGGTTGAGCGTGATGGTGGGCGGCGCGGTGTTGATGACCAGTTCACCCGTGCTGATGTCGCTGCGCGCGGCACCACCGCCGGTGACGGCCACGCTGAGCGAGACGTTGTAGGTGCCGTCGGCCAGCGTCAGGCCGGTGACGGGCTGGCTTTGGCTATTGGTGCCGGTGACGGTGCCAACGCTCAGGCTCCAGGTGTTGCTGGTCGAGTCGTAGGTGACGCCAGGGTTGTTGGTGCCATTGGCGCTGGTGCTGTCAATGGTGGCGGTGATGGTGACGCCATCGATGACAAAGGTGAGCACGTCGCCGTTGGCCAGGGCGATGGGGTTGCCGTTGCTGAGCTTTTGCGCGCTGCCAGTGAGCACGGGCTGTGCGGAGTGCCCATAGTTTTGCACGATGGTGGGCACATCGGCCGGCGCGATGTTGACGTTGAGGCTGGCTGTGGCGGGGGCGGCCAGGTTGCCGGCCAGATCGCTGACGCTGGCCGTCACGGGGTAGGTGCTGCCATGCACCAGGGCCATGGCGTCGGTTTGGCTGATGGCCACCGACCAGGTGTTGGGCTGGCCGTTGGCGCCTGCCACGACGGTGGCGCTGTAGCTGTGGCCGTTGAAGTCGATGGTCACCGACTGGCCCACTTCTGCGGTGGTGGTGCCGCGGATGACGGGCAGGACCGCCACTGTGGTGGTCGATTGGTAAGTTGCGGGGTCGAAGCCGCGTTCGTTCAGATCGAAGGTGAAGTTGTCGCTGCCGCCACCGTTGCTGTCGGCGATGTGGGTGATGGTGATGGTGGGGGCTGTCGTGTCGAGCACCGCCGGGGTGCTGGCCTGCACGGCAGGGGTGCCCGCGGCGTTGCTGACATCGGCGGTCAGGGTGTAGGAGCCGTCTGTCAGCACGGCCATGTCGGCTTGCGGAATGTTCAGGGCAAAGGTGCCGTCCGGGCGGACCGTGGTGTAGTAGGTGCCCACCACGGTGCTGCCGTTCATGAGCTTGACCATGACGGCTTGGCCGGGTTCGGCGCTGGTGCTGCCGGTCACGGGCAAGGCGCCGGTTTGTTCGGTGGCGTTGATCTGGCCGTCGCCAGCGACGGTGTTGAGGCTGAGTGTGGGCGCCGTGGCGGCCAGTCGGAAGCTGTCGGTTTGCGGCGCACTGCTGTTGCCTGCCGCGTCGGTGAGGGTGGTGCTGGTGGTCCAGGTGCCGTCTTGTGTGAGGGCCGTTGTGGGGATCAGCTGGGGGATCTGTCCGGCGGCGATGTCGGCGGCGCTCAGCACGGTGCTGAGCGTGAGTGTGGTGTGGTCGGGCAAGGTGACCACGGTGGTGACGGTGTCGCCGACCTGGGCGTCGTTGGGCAAGGTGACCTGCAGCGGCACGCCGCCACCGCTGGCTTTTTCTGTTGCGCTGACGCCTCCTGGGGCTTCAGGGATGCTGACGCCAGGGGTGGCCGGGGCGGCGGTGTCCAGTGTGAAGGCTTTGGCTGTCGCAGCGCTGGTGTTGCCCGCAGGGTCGGTGATGGTGGTGCTGGTGGTCCAGCTGCCGTCTTGCGTCAGTTGCGCAGTGACGATGGTTTGGCTGATGTGACCGAGCGTGATGTCCGCGGCACTGAGCACGGTGGTCAAGGTCAGCGTGGTGCCATCGGGGCGCGTGACAAGCGTGGTGACGGTGTCGCCTGCGCGGGCGTCAGCGGGCAAGGTGGTGAGGACCGGGGTGCCGCCCAGGCTTTGGGCTTCGCTGGCGTTGACAAAGGTGTCGCTGCCGCCGGGCGCCTCCGTGAGGCTCACGAGAGGTGCACTGGGGGCGGTGGTGTCGAGGGTGAAGGTGTTGTCGGTGGGGGCGCTGGTCAGGCCCGTCAATGCCGAGGTGTAGGTGGTGCTGACGGGGTAGACGCCGTCGGTGGACAGGTTGCTGACGCCGATGAGTTGGCTGATGCGGCCGGCCTGGATGTCGGCTGGGCTGAGCACGGTGCTCAGTGTGAGTGTGGTGCCGTTGGGCAGCTCGACCACGGTGGTGACCACGTCACCGACTCGGGCGCCTGCGGGCACCAGGGTGACGACGGGGACGCCGCCGTCGGAGGCTTTTTCAGTGGCGTTGATCAGTTGGTCTGTGGCCTCTGGCACGGTGGTGGCCGGGGCCGCTGGCGGTGCGGTGAGCACGGTGAGGTTGAATTCGCCCGAGCTTTGGATCACGGTGGTGCCGCTGACGATGTTGGCGGTGTAGGCGTAGTTGCCGTCGGCCAGGTTGGCGTCTTGCAGGTTCCAGCTGGTGCCGTTGACGGTGGCGTTGCCGATGAAGACGCCGTTGCGGTAGATCGCCAGTGTTTGGCCTGCGGCCAGGGGGGTGCCCAGGCTGCCGCTGATTTGCGGGCTGCTGTCGTTGGTGATGGCACCGTCGAGCAGCAGGCCCAGGTTGGGGCCGACGTTGTCCACCGCGCCGGTGATGAGCAAGGCGCCGGTGTCTACCACGCCGTTGCCGGGGCCGCTGGTGTTGCCCGCCATGTCGGCGGCCGTGGCGTGCAGCGGGGTGTTGTTGGGCAGCGGGTTGGCGGGGACCAGGGTCCAGTTGCCGTCGGCGCCGACAGGGCCGACGGTGCCGATCAGCTGGCCTGCGCCGTTGTAGACGCTGACCACGGTACCGGGTTCGGCGGTGCCGTTGATGACCTGGCCGTTGCAGGGCGCGATGGCCGGGGCCGCCGGGGCCGTGGCGTCGATGAGGAAACTCTGGACATTGGCCGCACTGGTGGTGGTGCCATGCGTGAGGGTGGTGGCCACCTGGTACAGACCATCGGTGGGCAGTTGTGTCGCGGCCATGAGCTGCGTGACCTGGCCATTGCTCAGGTCTTGCGCCGTCAGGACTTTGGACAAGGTGAATTGGCTGCCGTCAGGCAGTGTGATCTGGGACTGCACCATGTCGCCCACCGCCGCGTTGGCGGGCAAGCTGACCACGATGGGGACGCCGCCGCCAGAGGCTTTTTCTGTGGCGTTGATGTAGCCGTCTGCGGCTTCGGGGATGCGGATGATGACCGCGTTGGCGTTGATGGCGCCTGCGCCTGGGCCCGATGCGTTGCCACTGGTGTCCTGCGCGGTGGCATGCAGTGCGGTGCCATTGACCACGGGGGTGGCGGGGGTCAGGCTCCAGTGGCCGAGGGCGTCGACCACGGCGGTGCCCAGCACGGTGCTGCCGTCGAAGACGGTGACGGTGGTGCCGGGGTCACCGGTGCCGGTGATGACGTGGCTGTTGCCCATGTCGATGACCGGGGCGTTGGGGGCGGCGTTGGTCACCGGTGCGCTCAGGGCATCGCTGCCTTGCACGTGCACAGGCTGGTTGAGCACGGGCTGGGGCTGGGTGGATGTCAGGCTGAAGTGGCCGCTGGCGTCCACCGCTGCGGTTTGGGTGCTGCCATCGGGCAAGGTGACGATGACGGTGCTGCTGGGCAGCGCGGTGCCTGTGACGGTGAGGTGGTTGCCGCTGTCCAGGGTTTGGCTGGTGACGATGATGTCTCCGAGCAGCTGGCGGTTGAGCAAGGTGTTGGTGTCGGTGTCGCCTGTGCCAGCGTTGAAGGTGGTGCTGTTGGCTTTGAGGGCCGCCAGTGCCTGGGCGCGGCCTTGGTCTACCAGCTTGGCGCCCGTGGTGTTGAGCGCGTTGCCCACGAGGTTGGCGGCGAGCATGTCCAGCGAGGTGGCCATGTTGCCGCCGTTGAGCGCGTCCAGCCCGGAGAGTTTGGCCAGTGCGAGGCCGTATTTTTCTGCGTCGCTGAGGCCATTTCGGGCGTCAAACGCGGCACTGTTGGTGGGGGTGACTTCGCCCGTGAGGTCCACGTTGGCCAGACCAAAGGCCTGCGCCACATTGGCGTTGGCTTGCAGGGCCGCTTGGGCTGAAACGGCCGCATTGCCGGTGACGCCCGCCTGGCGTACGGCCAGTTCGGTGAGCGGTGTGATGTTGATGATGAGGTGGCTGTCCAGGCCGACGATGGTGAACAAGGTCTGCCCGCTTTGCGCCACACCCAAGGCGCGCAGGTCAGCGCTCAGACTTTTGTCTGCACCGGTGACTTCGTCTTGGTAGTTCGTGCCGGTGGCGTTGCTGTCGACCACTTTGAGCAATACGGTGCCACGGTAGTTGCCTTGGTGTGCCACGCTGATGCGGTAGGAGCCATCGGCATTGATGGTGCTGGTCCCCAGCTGTTGGCCGGTGGCGTCGTAAGCGTAGAGCGTGACGCCCGAGTGCACAGGACCTGCGGCCACATGGCCGGTGATGATCAGGTCGCCGATGTCGTCAACGGCAGGAGGGGTCACCACCACCGGGGTGGTGGGGGTCGAGCCCGCCGGGGTGGTGGGGGTCGAGCCCGCCGCCGAAGTGTCGGAGGATGCATCCACCACCGATGTGGCGGTGGCAGCACCGGCGTGGGTGGTGCGCGGTTTCCAGCGGTTGAGCAGGTCCTGGATTTCTTGGCGCGCGCCGTGGTCACCCTCGTGGTGTTGATCGGTCAAAGCACGGTGCTGGACATCGGATTGCGCCCACACCTGCTGGAGTTGATCGGGTGAGAGCGTGGTGTGGACCACGTCATCGTCGAGGCGCCAAACCAAGTCTTCCTTGTCGGAGATTTTTTGCTGCGGCGCACGGCCTTGCACGATCCAGGGATTGCCTGGCACACCGGTGTCGAGCAGGAAGTGAGGCGCATCTGCCGCGTTGTGGGGCGTGGATGCGTAGAAGCCTTGCAGGGTCAGGGCATCTTGGCCTTGGACATCGAGCACCATGTCCTGACCACGTCGCCAGATGGCCAGTTTGTGGGGCTGAGCGCCCTGCTCGTCCTTGAGGCGGTAGACGGTCTGCGCCTGGGCCTGAACCTTTTGACCCTGCTGCAGGGGCATTTCGGTTTGCTGGTTGCCGTGGATCTGGATGAGTGTGTACTTGGCCATGGTGATGTTTTCGTGTGTCAGTGCGGTTCTCCCGAAACCGCGATTTTTTTCATAGGGGACGATGGCTGTGCAATGGCCATGTCGCAGCGCTTTTCGCTTTGACGAAAAGCAGACAGCATCACAAGCCTTGGGTCATTGCAAGGCTTGTGATGCTGTGGGCATGGATGCCATCAATGCGTGAAGCTTTGTGCCAGCTGGCCCAGTGCGGCACTGATGCGGTACTGAGCGACCTGCACGTCGTATTGCGCCAGCGCTTCGGCTTGCTGGTAACCGGCGTATTCGCTCTGGATGTTGAGCAGGTCCAGCAGCGTGCGGCGCGCCATGCGGAACTGTTCCTTGAAGCCCACCACCAGCTTGGCACCGTTCTCACGTTGTTGGGCCGCCAGGCTCAGACGGTCGTTTGCCGAATCGAAGTCTGCATACGCCAGGCGTACTCGCTCTTTGACCACCAGTTCGGTCTCGGCCAATGTGTTCTGGGCGGCCTGAGCCTGCGCGACGGCAGAGCGAACGCCTGCATCGATTTGACCGCCTTGCCAGATTGGCAGGCTGAAGTTGGCCGTGGCCACCAGGTGGGTGCCGTTGATCACGCCCAGGAATTGGCGCCCCAGTGACAAATCCAGTGTGGGGTTGTGCATGCGCTGCGCGGCATCCACGCGGGCCTGCGCTTCATCTTGCTGTGCCCGCGCTTGTTCAAGCGCCGGGGTGCTCAGCCCAGACAGGGCCTGCACGTGGCCAGCCGGGATGGACTGGGGCAGCGAAGGGTAAGACCCGAACGCTGCAGGGTGGCTTGCATCAGACAGGAAGCGGGCCAGTTTTTCGCGTGACTGCACCAGTTCTGCCTGGCGCTGTTTGAGGTTGTTCTGCGCAGCGTCCAGGCGCACCTGCGCTTGCGTGAGGTCGAGCGAGCGACCCGCGTCAATGGCCACGATTTTGCGCACATCGCCCAAGATACTGGCGTGCTCGGCCACATTGTTCTTGGCCAGCACCACCATCTGCTCGCTGCGCACCACAGACAACCAGGCTTCCGAGACTTGCAGCGCCACATCGTCACGCACCAACTGCAGCTTGGCCTGGGCGGCTTTGGCCGCGTGCTCGCTGCGCAAGATGTCGGCAGCCACCCGCCCATTGATCGGCACACTCCAGCTCACCCAGGGCGTCGCCATGGGCGCCTGATCGGCGGTGCTGTTTTGGATTTTGTTGCCTGAGGCATTGAGCGACACGACCGGGCTGTAGGCCCCTTTGGATCGGTCAATTTCAGCTTTGGCACTGTCCAGACCCGACACCGAGGCTTTGACGCCTGGGTATTCGAGCAGCGCCTGTCGCACGGTTTGCTCCAGGGTTTGTGCCTGAGTTGCGGCACCTGCCAGACCGACCGCGCAGCTCAAGAGCACCGTTCGCATCAAGTGTGCAGTACGCACTTTGTCCAGGCCGTCTTGGTGGGGGTGTTGCTTGTCGTAGTGCATGTCGCATCCTTTCTGTTGGGGTGAGCCCGAGATCGAAAGCAACACGGGCTTTTGATTGATTTTTCAATCTCGGCCCGGTTGAAAACATCGGAACTAATAAACCTGAGAATTTGCGCGGTATTTTGATAACAATGACAACTACCAACAAGATGCCCAAGCAGACATGACCCAACAGACATATTCGAATAGTCCCTAGGGTCTATATGAGGTGCCCAAACTCGTGGTTTTTATGCTCCCTATGGACATATTGCGCAGTCCGGCACCGAAAGCGATAGTTCAGCCTGCTTTGTTTTTACAACTTGTTGAAATTTTGAATATTGTTGAAATCTTCCTCGTCGAGGACGACCAGTCGTTGCAACTGGCGCTGGCACGGACGCTGTCCAGCGCTGGATATACCGTTTCTTCACATGGCACTGCCGAGTCCATGCTGGAAGCCTTGGCACTGAGAGGCGAACACCGCCAGCAGGCCTGCATCCTGATGGATGTCAATCTGGGAAGCATGAATGGGATCGATGCTCAGAAATTGGTTCGCCATATTGATATGGACATTCCGGTCATTCTGATGAGCGCCCATCAGGATGCCTATAACGTCAACCAAGCGTGGCGGGATGGTGCGTCAAACTTTCTGTTCAAGCCTTTCACACCCAAGGAATTGCTCGATGTGCTGAAAGATGCACTCGGCAAAAAATACGATGCGATCACGGCCAGTGCCGAAGCACCTTCTTCATTGAGCGCCGAGTTGGAAAAGCAGGTGGAGTCGCTGACGCCGCGACAGCGCCAGGTTTTGGCCCTGGTGGCGGCTGGCTTGACGCATCAACAAATCGCCGAACAAATCGGGATCTCGCCCAGAACGGTCAAGCTGCATCGCGCAGCCATGATGCAACGCCTGACTTGCAAGAATGTGCCTGATCTGGTTCGCTTTTATGAATCATGCAAACATGTTCTGGAGCTGCCTGTGTGCACCATCCATGGCTGACGCTTTCGTCGACTGAGTGTCTCTAGAACTGTCTTCATGCCGAGCTCTGTTTACGATACCTCCACCGCGTTTTTGATCGCGGGTCTGGTGTTTTCCATCATGCCCGTGATTGTCTGGATCACCTTGATTGGCGCCAAATCCAGAGCGGTTTTGTGGTGGTGCATTGGGAGCTTCACACTGGGGCTGGGGCTGATTGCGATCACGTTCCGTGCAACGAGCCCCGAGCTCATGCCTTTTCACACCAGTTTCACGTTGGTGGTTGTGGGCTATGTGTTGCACCTGCATGCGTTGCGCATGGAGCAGCGCCAATTCACATCCCTCTGGTTGTGGCTTGCGGTGGCCTTGTTTTCGGTTGGTGCCAAAGAATTCTTTTTCCGGCTTGACCCCAACGATGGCCGCCATTTTCTGGTGGGCTACATCGTGCACGCGCTGGCCTTGATCGGCATTGGCATTTGTGTACAAAAAATTGCGGGCAGCGAAAAATCCACTTCCATTCAGTGGCTGCGCTTCATCAATTACTTTGGTGCAGTGCTGTTCATCGGGCGGTTCATATCTGGCATCTCCGGGCATGCGAATCCTGACATTCTCTTGCGCGGTTTGCCCGGTGTTTTGACCACCGCACTCGTGGTCTTTATCGGGATCATCAACAATGTGTCGATCATCGGTCTCTATCTTGAGAGATCACAAAAGAAGAATATCCAGCTGATCGCTGAACAGGAGCAAGCTCGCTCGGCTGCCGAATTGACCATCAAGATGGCTGCGATGGATCGGCAAAGAAGCATGGGTGAACTCGCCGCGGGCCTGGCCCATGAGTTGAGCCAACCGGTCACAGGGATTTTGCTCAACTCGAGCACTTTGACTGAAGAGTTGACCAAGCGCGGTTCGACCTTTGACGATTTGGCAAACATCTCACAAGACATCACGCTTCAGGCCACACGGGAGCGTCAAGTCCTGGAAGGCATTCGGAATTTCATCAAGCCCCAAGCCACAACATTGGCCGCAGTGGATCTGGTTGAGGTGATGACAGGTGTTCAAAACATTCTGGCACCCGTGATGCAAAAGCGAGGGGGCGTTGTCTGCGTTCATTCCGACGCCTCTCGTCCGAGGGTCAAGGGCGATGTGATCCAGCTTTCGCAGATTTTTCTCAATCTGTTCAGAAACGCTCTTCAGGCCAAGCATCCAGAGCGCGCACTCAGGATCGAGGTCACGATTGATTCAGATCAGACTGGCCAGCAGGTGGTCATTGAAGACAATGGCATTGGCATGTCTGATGAACAGCTGCTTCAGCATGGATCGCCTTTTGTCATCACCAAAGACGAGGGCATGGGCATGGGCATGGGACTGGCGATCTGTAAACGCATTGTCGAACACCACGGCGGAACCATCTGCGTCACCCACGCCACGTCAGGCAATGGACTGAAGACCATTTTGCGATTTCCGCTGGCCGACTCCAGTTGGGCATGAGCGGCTCGGCAGTCGCTGAGCATCCTGCTTTGATTTCACAACTTCCACTGCAAGCTTAAGCATGCTCAATATTTTTACCATTTTCATCGTCACCCCTCTGTTTCTGCTTGTGTTGGTGGGGGTCTTTCTCGCCGCCTACGAGATCAAAAAAGACACGTCGGCCAAGTTATGGATTGCTGGGTGCATGAGCCTGGCGGCCAGCTATGTGTTTGCCGCATTTCGCACAGCAGCCCAAGGAGATCAAAGCTTTGCGCTGTCCAATGTCCTCATGTTGTTGGGTGTGATTCTGACTTTCATGGCTTTTGAGAAGTTGTTCAATGGCCGAAACCGATCTGTACCTTTGGCCGTGTTGGGCTCGGTGGTTTTTGGAGAAGGGTTGGCGTACATGGTCGGAACGCCCATGGAGGCCAACATTGGCATCGCGGTGGGTGTTGTTTTTGGACTCACACATGTTTACTTCGCTTATCAATTTTCGACCTTGCCCAAGCATTCGAGCATTTACACGCGTGCATTGATTGGCATTTCTTCACTGCACGGTCTCTTGTGGTTGGCAAGAGGCATTTCCGGTTTGTTGCTCGGCTTCCATTTGATTTCATCCCAGATGATGACCAATGTGGCCTACGTGGTGGTTTTCGTCATGTTGTCCACCGCAAGGCAATTGATCTATCTGATCCTTCGGGTGTCGGCCACATCGATTGAACGCAAGCAGCTGGTGGAGTTCGATGCCCAGAAGAACAAGCTCATCACTTCTTTGCTGAAGTTGAACAAAACGGTGGCCACAAACGCTTTGTCGTTGACCGTGGCACATGAGGTGAGTCAGCCGCTGACGGCCATCAAACATGTTTTGGCGAACATGCGAAATCAACTGGATGTGGCGCCATTCAATCGAACAGAGTTCATGCGTGATATCGATTGGATTGAGACCGATCTCGATCGTGCCACCGATACGGTGAATGCGCTGCGCGCGATTTCACAGGGCAAGCCCACGCTTTCTGAGCGTTGCAGCTTGAAGGATCTGGTGGATTCTGTTTTGAACATCTCCAGCTATGACCTGAAGAAACGCGGTATTTCAGTGGTCCAGGATGTCCCCCATGATTGCGCTGTGAATGGCAGTTCCAGCGAACTGCGCCAGGTGCTCCTCAACATTTTGCTCAACGCCACAGATGCTTTGGAATCGGTGAACGGCCGACCAAGACAAATCCATTTCAGCGCCCAGCGCATTGACCACGAGGTACAGCTGCACATTGAAGACAATGGGCCAGGCATTCCCTCGGGTCAGGAGTCTGAGATTTTTGAACTCATGCAGACATACAAGCCCAATGGCAGCGGTCTGGGCTTGTGGTTGTGCCGCTCATTGCTGGAACGCCACCAGGGAACCATTCAATACCAGCCTTCTGCCCTGGGTGGCGCTGGGTTCATCATCAAGTTGCCAGCAGCCTAGCCATTCAACGCTACATTGCGAATTCTGGTGCCTGCTGCGATAGTTGTTACGATGTCTGTCATGGCTACTGTTGTCGCATGTTGAATACTGTTGAAATCTTTCTGGTCGAGGACGATCAGCCACTGCAGAGTGCGCTGACCCGGGTTTTGTCGGGAGCGGGATATGCGGTCACGTCGTATTCCACCGCCGAATCCATGCTTCAGGAACTCTCAGCCAAGGTTCAGGCGGGTTGCAATGTGTGTGTGTTGATGGATGTGAATCTGGAATCCATGAATGGCATTGCAGCGCAAAAAGTGGTGCGCCAGATAGGCCATGAGATTCCGGTGATCTTTATGAGCGCCCAGCAAGACGCCCAGAACGTCAATCAGGCTTGGCGAGATGGTGCTTCGAATTTCCTGTTCAAGCCCTTCACCCCCAAGGAACTGCTGAGTGCACTGAACGACACGCTGAGCACCATCAAAGCGGCCAACGACAAGGACAGCACTTTGGCGCTCCGTGGCGTCTTGTCCTCGGAACAATTGGAATCCGTGTTCTTGTTGACACCCAGCCAGCGACAGGTATTGAAGCTGGTGGCCACGGGCCTGACCCATCAGAAAATTTCTGAACAGATCGGTATTTCACCCCGCACCGTCAAGCTGCATCGGGCGGCCATGATGCAACGCTTGAATTGCAAAAACGTCACCGATCTCGTCCGAATTTATGATGCAACCAAGCATCTGCCAGCGTTTGCTGAGCCCTTCATCGACAGTGAATGACCATTGGCAACCCATCACATAGATACTCACCATGACACGGCCAGTCTTTGACGTCGCGACGGCCTATATGGTCACCAGCGCAGTGTTTTTGGTCATGCCCATGATCACCCGCATTGCCTTGTACCGGGAAAAGTCCGCGGCCATTGGTTGGTGGTTTGCGGGCAGCATCTCTTTGAGTCTTGGTCTGGTTGCTGTGGGTTTGCGCCAACCGTTCCCCCACCTTTTGCCTTTTCACACTGGCTACGCTTTTTGTGTTTCAGGCGTTTGCATGCACTTGCATGCCATTTATCTGGAGCAGAAAAGACCATCTCTGTGGTGGAAATGGATTGGACTTGCCCTGGCAGCCACCGTGATCAAGGAAATATTGCTTGTTCAATTCCCGCAACCAGATCCACACTACCTTTGGGGGCACGCCGCGCTGACTTTGCTGTTGCTGACGTTCAGCCGTTTCGCACTTCGTTTGGCCAGGATCGAGATGTCGCTTGGCGCACGCGGGATGGCGTTTGCATACCTTTTTTGCGGATTGACGTACGCCACCCGTTTTGTGACCGGCATCCTGGGCCTTTCTGACCCCGATGGCCTGACAAGCCATGGCCTGGGGATTTTGAACATCTTGTCGATTGTCTTTGTCGCCATCATGAGCAATGTGGGTGTGATTGGTCTGTACCTGGAACGCATACAAAGCAAGAACATCCAACTGACTCTGGACGAAGAACGCAGCCGCATCAATGCCGAGCTGACGATCGAAATGGCATCGATCGATCGCCAACGCGGCCTCGGTGAACTCTCGGCCGCTTTGGCCCATGAACTGGGACAACCGATCACAGGCATCTTGATGGATTCGTCTTTTCTGAGCCAGGAACTGGAACAGGTCAAGCCTCGCAATCCGGAGCATTTGGCCACGGTCCAGAACATCACAGACCAAGCCTCACGTGCCAGTCAGATCCTGCAAGGCATTCGCAATTTCATCAAGCCCGGCAAGACCCATATGACCACCGTGGCGCTGCCTGAGGTCATCCAAAGCGTGCAGGCCATGCTCAAACCTTTGCTGCGCAGCCATGACGTCAAAATCCAGGTGTCATGCCACAGTGAACACCCCACGATCCGCGGTGATGTGGCCCAACTTTCGCAGGTGTTCTTGAATCTGCTGAAGAACTCATTCGAAGCCCGCAATCCCTCAAAGCCTTTGACGGTATCGATCACCATTGAGCAAAAAGAAGAATCGCAGGAAGTCGTGATTGAAGACGATGGCATTGGAATGAGTGACGAACAATTGGCCATGTGCGGTATGCCGTTTTTCACAACCAAATCTGGCGGCATGGGCATTGGGTTGGCCATATCCCGGCGCATTGTTGAGCACCATGGTGGAACATTTGCCGTCAGTCGACCTGCTTCAGGCCACGGGCTTCGCACGACCTTGAGCTTTCCAAACTCTGAAGGTCAATGGGTCGCGAAGCGTTGACACTTCACCAAAAAAAGCGGGCTTGCAATTTCTCGCAAACCCGCATGGATAGTGGTAGGGCGTGAGGGACTTGAACCCGCGACCAAAGGATTATGAGTCCTCTGCTCTAACCAACTGAGCTAACGCCCCAACCGAAGCCATGATTGTAATGGGCCTGTGCCCAGGCTCATTTGGACTGGCTCAGTGCGTTGCTGACCAGACGCGAGGTGATGTCCACGATCTGGATCATGCGGTCATAGGGCATGCGGGTGGGGCCGATCACCCCCAGGGTGCCAACGACCTGGCCATCAACCTCGTAGGGCGCGCTGACCACCGAGAGTTCTTGCATGGGCACCATCTGGCTTTCGCCACCAATGAAGATGCGCACGCCTTCTGCCTGGCTGGACACATCGAGCAAGCGCATCAGCTGCGTTTTTTGCTCAAACAGCTCAAATGCCCGGCGCAAATGCCCCATGTCGCTGGAGAAATCACTCACTGACAACAGGTTGCGCTCACCCGAGATGACCACTTCGTTCTGGTCCTGGGTCAGGGCTTCGGTGCTGACCTGCACGGCCGCCTGCATCAGGGCCGCAATTTCGCCTTGCAGCTTGACCAGGTCCTGCTGGACACGGCCACGCACCTGTTCGATCGCCATGCCCGCAAAGTGGGTGTTGAGGTAATTGGACGCCTCCACCAACTGGCTTTGTGTGTAGTCGGTTTCGGTGAAGAGAATCCGGTTTTGCACATCGCCTTCGGGCGAGACAATGATGACCAGCAAACGTCGCTCGGACAGGCGCATGAACTCGATGTGCCGAAACACGGAGGCGCGGCGCGGTGTCATCACCACTCCTACAAACTGCGACAAATTCGACAAGAGCTGCGCCGCGTTGGCAATCACGCGTTGCGGCTGGTCTGGCGACAGGATCGGGGCTTGCAGCTCGTCGCGCTGCACCGTCAGCATGGTGTCCACAAAAAGGCGGTAGCCCCGTGCTGTCGGGATTCGACCCGCCGATGTGTGGGGACTGGCGATCAGGCCAAGTTCTTCCAGATCGGCCATGACGTTGCGGATGGTTGCAGGCGACAGCTCCAGTCCAGAAGCCTTGGACAAGGTCCGCGACCCGACCGGTTGGCCGTCGGAGATGTAGCGCTCGACCAGCGCTTTGAGCAATAACTTGGCACGATCATCGAGCATGGGCCCATTTTAATGATGTAATTTGCCCATGAACTCCAAATTCCGTCATGTTGCGCTGTTTGGCAAATACCACGCCACCGTCACCGGCGGAGCTCTGGAGAGCTCGCGCAAGGTGCTCGATGATGTGGCCCAGTTTCTGGCGCATCAAGGTTGCGAGGTGGTCCTGGACAAGGATACGGCCGTTCACACCGGCCTGAGCAACTACCCGGCGCTCAGCATGGAACAGATCGGCACGCAGTGCGATCTGGGGCTGGTGATTGGGGGCGACGGCACCATGCTGGGTGTGGGCCGCCAGATGGCCAGCCATGGCTTGCCTCTGATTGGCATCAACCAGGGACGGCTGGGCTTCATCACGGACATTCCCATCGGGCGCTACCAGGACACCCTGGCGCCCATGCTGGAAGGCCAGTACCAGGTCGATGACCGCAGTGTTCTGCACGCGCAAGTGGTGCGAGACCAGCACTGCGTGTTTGATGCACTGGCCCTCAATGACGTGGTGGTCAACCGCGGCGGCACATCGGGCATGCTGGAGTTGCGCGTCGAGGTGGATGGCCGTTTTGTGGCCAACCAACGCGCCGATGGCCTGATCATTGCCACCCCTACCGGGTCAACGGCTTACTCGCTGTCGGCCGGAGGCCCTTTGATGCACCCCTCGATTGGTGGCTGGGTCATGGCCCCGATTGCGCCACACACGCTGTCCAACCGCCCTATCGTGTTGCCAGAAACCTCCGAAGTCAGCCTGGAGATTGTTTCGGGACGTTATGCCAGTGCCAACTTCGACATGCAGTCGCTGGCCGAGTTGATGATCGGAGACCGCATCACGGTGCGCCGCTCACAGCACAAGGTGCGCTTTTTGCACCCTGCAGGCTGGAATTACTTTGACACGCTGCGCAAGAAAATGCACTGGAACGAAGGGGGCACCTGAACCGTGGCCTTGACGCACATTACCCTGCGCGATTTCGTGATCGTGCATGAATTGAGTTTGGATTTGTGCAGCGGCTTCAGCGCACTCACCGGAGAAACCGGTGCAGGCAAGTCCATCCTGATCGATGCTTTGCAACTGGCTTTGGGTGCTCGCGCCGAAGCCAGTGTGGTGCGCGAAGGCGCCAGCCGCTGCGACATTTGTGCCGAGTTTGAAACATCGCCCGCCACCGTGGCCTGGCTGCAAGACGCAGGCTTTGAGCATGAAGACGCCCTGCTGCTGCGCCGCACCGTCGACAGCAATGGCAAAAGCCGCGGCTGGATCAACGGCAGCCCCGCTACGGCCACCCAACTGCGCGAACTGGGCGAGCTGCTCCTCGACATCCACGGCCAGCATGCCTGGCAAAGCCTGACCCGGCCAGAGGCCGTGCGTGGCTTGCTCGATGCCTATGCAGGTGCAGACACCCGCCCCGTCAAGGCCGCATGGCATGCATGGCGGCAGGCCCTCAGCACTCTGGAGGCCGCCCGACAAGCCCAGAACACCTTGGCCAACGAGCGCGAACGCATGGCCTGGCAAATTGGCGAACTCGACAAGCTCCAGCCGCTGCCTGATGAGTGGGATGAGCTCAACCAGCAGCACAGCCGCCTGTCCAACGCACAGGCCCTGATCGAAGCGGCGCAGCAAGCCACATCCAGCCTGGAAGGTGAAGACGATGGCGGCGCCCTGGCGCTGTTGGCCCGCGCGGCCCAAAGCCTGCAAGACTTGGCGACCGTGGAGCCTGAATTTCAAAGCTTGGCCGAAGTGCTGGCTTCAGCCCAGGCTCAGGCCGAAGACGCGGCCCACAGCCTGCATGCCTACCTGCGCAAAACCGATCTGGACCCGGAAGGTCTGGCACGCCTGGACGAACGGCTGGGCCTGTGGATCGCGCTGGCGCGGCGCTACAAACGCCCCCCCGAAGAGCTGCCCACCGTGCTGGCCCAGTGGCGGCAAGAGCTGGCACAACTCGATGCAGCCAGCGACCTGCAAAGCCTGCAAGCGGCTGAGCAAGCGGCGCACACGGCTTATCTGCAAGCTGCGCAGCAACTGTCCAAACAGCGCCAGAAAGCCATCAAGCCTTTGGGCGAGGCCGTCACCAGCGCCATGCAACAGCTGGGCATGCAAGGTGGCCGTTTTGAGGTGAGCCTGCAAAAAAGCGAAGCCCCGGCGCAGCACGGGCTCGAAGACATCGGTTTTTTGGTGGCTGGCCACGCGGGCAGCACGCCACGGCCTGTGGGCAAGGTGGCCTCGGGTGGCGAGCTCTCTCGCATTGCGCTGGCGATTGCCGTCACCACCAGCGAGCTGGGCGAAGCCGGTACCTTGATTTTTGACGAGGTGGACTCGGGTGTGGGCGGCGCAGTGGCCGAAACCGTGGGCCGCCTGATGAAACAACTCGGTCGCCACCGCCAAGTGCTGGCCGTCACGCACTTGCCCCAAGTGGCCGCCTGCGCCGACCACCATCTGGTGGTGAGCAAGCGCCTGGTCGCAGGCCAGGTGCAAAGCGGCGTGGCCGCCATCACGGGCGAGGAGCGTGTGAGCGAAATCGCCCGCATGCTGGGCGGCGAAAAGCTCTCGGCCACCACCCTCGCCCACGCCCGCGAAATGCTGGCCCCTGCCCCCACCCGCCAAGCCACTGAGCGCTGACCATGGACATCATTCTCATCACCGGCATGTCCGGCTCTGGCAAGTCGGTTGCCCTGCATGCGCTTGAAGACGCTGGCTACTACTGCGTCGACAACCTGCCGCCCGAGTTGCTGATTTCTTTTGTTCAGCTCGAAGAGCAGCAAAAGGAAACGCGCCTGGCCATTGCCATCGATGTGCGCAGCGCGGCGTCCTTGCACCTCATGCCGGAGCAGCTCAACGCCCTGCGGGACATGGGCATGACCGTGAAGTCCATCTTTCTGGATGCAACTTCGGACACCTTGCTCAGGCGCTACTCCGAGACCCGGCGCAAGCACCCGCTGTCGGGCGAGTCCAAACCACAAAGCGAGAAAGTCCTGATCGAGACCATCCAGTTCGAGCGGGATTTGTTGTCTGAGCTGCGTGAGCGGGCCCACGTCATCGACACCAGCTTGTTGCGTTCCTCACAATTGCAGACCTATGTCAAAAGCATGGTCAGCACCCGCGCCTCGCAGCTGACCTTGGTGTTTGAATCGTTTGCCTTCAAACGTGGCATCCCGACCGATGCCGACTATGTGTTCGATGTGCGCATGCTGCCCAACCCGCACTACGAAAGTGCGCTCAAGCCCCTGACGGGTCAGGACGCTCCGGTACAGGACTACCTGCGCCAATCGGCTGAAGTTGAGCGCATGCAAAAACAGATCCAGGACTTTTTGCTGCAGTGGATCCCGGTGATCGAGAAAGACCACCGCAGCTACGTGACGGTGGCCATTGGCTGCACGGGTGGCCAGCACCGCTCGGTGTTCCTGGTTGAGCAACTGGCCGAAGCCTTCAAGTCCCGCTGGCTCACGCTCAAGCGCCACCGCGAACTGGACGCACGCTGAGCCAGCGCCCAGCGTTTGCCGACTTCAAGGGCCTGCGTACAACCAGGGCACGTCCATGACGTGCTCGCCCAGCAGGCGCATGGAGGCATTGCGGCCCCAGGCCACAGGCCCTTGGGCATGGAAGATTGCACCATTGCGGATGGCCCGCGCCTGCACGCGGGCGTTGCGCTGCCACCGGGCCTGTGCGTAGCGCTGCAAGCGCTCGGGCACGCTGCCTGCCCCGCGCCAGGCCTGCGCCAGCGCCTGTGCATCTTCGATCGCCATGCCCGCGCCTTGCGCCAGATAGGGCCGCATCGGGTGCGCAGCGTCACCCAGCAAAACCACATGGCCCTTCGCCATCTGGGCAGGGCCACTCAAAGGCGGGCGGTCATGCAAGGCCCACAAGCGCCAACCGGTCATGGCCTGCAAGCGCTCTTGCAAATCCATGGCCACAGGCCCCAGTGCGCGCAGCAGGCTGGCGGGCTGCGCCATGGCGTCCCAGCTTTGTGCATCGGCAGGCAAGCTGCCATGCACAATCGCCACCAGATTGAGCCCACGCCCGGCCTGTACCGGGTAATGCACCACATGCAGGCGAGGCCCCATCCAGACCGTGACCTGGTCGGTGCGCAAATGCGGGGGCAAGCTGTCCTGCGGCACCAAGGCGCGGTAGGCCAGGTGGCCTGAAAACCGCGGTGTGTCGGTCAAGCCCAACTCGGCTCGGGTTCGGCTCCACAAACCGTCGGCACCGACCAGTGCTGAGGCCTTCCAGCGTTCGCCTTGATCGGTCTGCAGGGTCAGAAGGTCGCCCTGTTGTGTGAGCTGCGCACCGCTCTGGCCCAATTGCAGGTCCACACCCTGGCGCGTGGCGGCCGCCAGCAAGAGCGCATGCAGGTCGGCGCGGTGGATGCAGGCATAAGGGGCGCCGTAAAGGCGTTCGGAGCGCTCGCCCAGCGGCAAGGTTCCCAGCACCTGACCCGTGCGGGCGTCGCGGGCTTGCAAGCGTGTGGGCATGGCGGCCACTTGCATCAACTCAGACGCCAGCCCCCAGTCGTGCAAGAGGCGGGTCACGTTCGGACCGATTTGGATGCCCGCACCGACTTCGCCCCAATGGTCAGAGCGTTCGACCAGGCGCACAGAAGCGCCTACCCGCGCCAGCGCCACACCAGCGGCCAAGCCGCCAATGCCGCCGCCCGCCACCAGGATGTCTGTTGCCTGCCAAGTCATGCGCCGATTGTGCCCGCAAGGAGCGCCTGGCCTCAAAAATTGGACAATAGAGGGTATGACGACGATCAAATCCCCTGAACTTTTATTGCCCGCTGGTTCACTCGACAAAATGCGCGCCGCCTACGATTTTGGCGCCGACGCGATTTATGCCGGCCAACCCCGCTACAGCCTGCGGGCCCGCAACAACGAATTCAAACTTGAGCAAATCGGCATCGGTATTGCCGAAGCGCACACCCGAGGCAAAAAATTCTTCGTCACCAGCAACCTGCTGCCGCACAACGACAAGGTGCGCACCTACCTGCGCGACATCGAACCCGTGATCGCCATGAAGCCCGACGCCCTGATCATGGCCGATCCGGGTCTGATCATGATGGTGCGCGAGAAATGGCCTGAGATGCCCATCCACCTCTCGGTGCAGGCCAACACCGTCAACTGGGCCGCGGTCAAGTTTTGGCAAAAAATGGGCGTGACTCGCATCATCCTGAGCCGCGAATTGAGCCTGGATGAGGTTGAAAAAATCCGCCAGGAATGCCCCGACATGGAGCTGGAGGTGTTTGTGCACGGTGCACTGTGCATCGCGTATTCGGGCCGCTGCCTGCTGTCGGGCTACTTCAACCGTCGCGACCCCAACCAGGGCACCTGCACCAACGCCTGCCGCTGGAGCTATGGCACGCAAGAAGCCACCGATGAAACAGATTCCGGCGAAGTCAAACCCGTCAAGATGGACGGGGACTTCAGCTTTGAACAAGAACAAGAAGCAGCCGAGAAAAACTTCTCCGCCTGCGGCGACGGCCAGCGCCACCCTGCCGCCGACAAGGTGTACCTGATTGAAGAAGCGGGCCGCCCTGGCCAGCTCATGCCCATCATGGAAGACGAGCACGGCACCTACATCATGAACAGCAAGGACCTGCGTGCGGTGGAGCTGATCGAGCGCCTGGTCAAGATCGGTGTGGATTCGCTCAAGATCGAAGGCCGCACCAAGAGCCTGTATTACGTGAGCCGCACCGCGCAGGTGTACCGCCGCGCCATCGACGATGCGGTCGCCGGTCGTCCCTTCAATCCTGAGCTGATCAGCGAACTCGATGGCCTGGCCTCTCGCGGTTACACCTCGGGCTTTTTGGAACGCCGCCCGGCGCAGGACTACCAGAACTACGAAACCGGTCACTCGGTCGGCCACCGCAGCCAGTTTGTGGGCGAAGTGCGCGCTGTGCAAGACGGCTGGGTGGAGGTGGAAACGAAAAACAAGTTTTCGGTGGGCGACACCCTCGAAATCATCCACCCCAGCGGCAATCGGAAGGTGCAACTGAATGCCATGAAAAACGCCAAAGGCGAGACCATCGATGTGGCCGCTGGCAGCCCACTCAAGGTATGGATTCCTGTCGACGGCCCGGCCGAGGGCGCGCTGATCGCACGGATGTTCTGAGCTCCATGCTCGGCTGCACGGATGAGCCATGAAAAAGGCCCTGCCGGTTTGCACCGGCAGGGCCTGGGTTCAGGCCAAACCTGATCAGGCGGTCACGCCTTTGGCGGTCTCCACGTACTCTTCAATCTGGTTGAAGTTCAGGTACTTGTAGATCGCTGCGCCGTCTTTGTTCACGGTGCCCATGGCTTCGTGGTACTCGGCAACCGTGGGGAACTTGCCCATCTTGGACGCGATCGCAGCCAACTCGGCCGAGGCCAGGTACACGTTGGTGTTCTTGCCCAGACGGTTGGGGAAGTTGCGGGTCGAAGTGGACACCACGGTGGCGCCTTCCTTGACCTGCGCCTGGTTGCCCATGCACAGCGAGCAGCCGGGCATTTCGGTACGCGCACCGGCTGTGCCGAATGCGGCGTAGTGGCCTTCCTTGATCAGCTCGCTCTCGTCCATCTTGGTCGGAGGTGCCACCCACAGCTTGACGGGGATGTCGCGCTGGCCGCCCAGCAGCTTGGCTGCGGCGCGGAAGTGACCGATGTTGGTCATGCAAGAGCCGATGAAGGCTTCGTCGATCTGGGTGCCCGAGACTTCGGACAGGAACTTGGCGTCGTCCGGATCGTTGGGGCAGCAAACGATGGGTTCCTTGATGTCGGCCAGGTCGATTTCGATGACGTGCGCGTATTCGGCGTCCTTGTCGGCTTCGAGCAGATTGGGGGCAGCCAGCCACTGTTCGACTTTTTCAATGCGGCGGGCCAGGGTGCGGGCATCCTTGTAACCGTCGGCGATCATGTTCTTCATCAGAACGATGTTCGACTTCAGGTATTCCTGCACAGGCTCTTTGTTGAGCTTGATGGTGCAACCGGCAGCAGAGCGCTCGGCAGACGCGTCGGACAGTTCAAACGCTTGCTCGACCTTGAGGTTGGGCAAGCCTTCGATTTCCAGGATGCGGCCCGAGAACTCGTTGATCTTGCCAGCCTTGGCCACGGTCAACAGACCTTGCTTGATGGCGTACAGCGGAATGGCATGCACCAGGTCACGCAGGGTCACGCCAGGCTGCATTTCACCTTTGAAACGCACCAGGATGGACTCGGGCATGTCCAGAGGCATCACGCCTGTCGCTGCACCGAAAGCCACCAGACCGGAACCGGCGGGGAAGGAAATGCCGATCGGGAAACGGGTGTGCGAGTCACCACCGGTACCGACGGTGTCAGGCAACAGCAGGCGGTTAAGCCAGCTGTGGATCACGCCGTCGCCAGGACGCAGGGCCACGCCACCGCGGTTGCTGATGAAAGCGGGCAGTTCGCGGTGGGTTTTGACGTCCACAGGCTTGGGGTAAGCAGCGGTGTGGCAGAAGGACTGCATGACCATGTCGGCCGAGAAGCCGAGACATGCCAGGTCTTTCAGTTCGTCACGGGTCATGGGGCCGGTGGTGTCTTGCGAGCCCACGGTGGTCATCTTGGGTTCGCAGTAAGTGCCGGGGCGAACGCCCTGGCCTTCTGGCAGACCCACGGCGCGACCGACCATCTTCTGGGCCAGTGTGAAGCCGGCCTTGCTGGCAGCAGGTGCCTGGGGCAGACGGAACACAGTCGAAGCAGGCAGACCCAGGAATTCACGGGCCTTGGCTGTCAGGCTGCGGCCAATGATCAGGTTGATACGGCCACCGGCACGCACTTCGTCAAACAGCACATCGCTCTTGAGCTGGAAGGTGGTTATGGTTTCGCCGTTCTTCACGATCTTGCCGTCGTAGGGCAGCACGTCGATCACGTCGCCCATTTCGAGCTTGGTCACATCCACTTCGATGGGCAAAGCGCCGGAGTCTTCCTGGGTGTTGAAGAAGATGGGGGCGATCTTGCCGCCCAGGGTCACACCGCCAAAACGCTTGTTGGGCACAAACGGGATGTCTTCGCCAAAGCCCCAGATGATGCTGTTGGTGGCCGACTTGCGGCTGGAACCTGTACCGACCACGTCACCGACGTAGGCCACCAGGTTGCCTTTTTTCTTCAGCTCTTCGATGAAGGCCATCGGGCCGCGCTTGCCGTCTTCTTCGGGGGTGAACGCTGCGCCAGGGCGGGTGTTCTTGAGCATCGCCAGGTAGTGCAGCGGGATGTCAGGACGGCTCCAGGCATCGGGCGCGGGCGACAGATCGTCGGTGTTGGTTTCGCCTGGCACCTTGAACACGGTGATGGTGATTTTTTTCTCGACTTCTGGGCGTGTGGTGAACCACTCGGCATCGGCCCAGCTTTGCATGACTTCTTTGGCCTTGGCATTGCCTGCCTTGGCTTTTTCAGCGACATCGTTGAAGAAGTCGAACATCAGCAGGGTTTTCTTCAGGCCTTCAGCGGCCACACCGGCCACTTCAGCGTCGTCGAGCAACTCGATCAGGGGGTGCACGTTGTAGCCGCCCACCATGGTGCCCAGCAGCTCGGTGGCCTTGGCTTTGGAGACCAGGCCGACCTTGACTTCGCCATGTGCCACGGCAGCGAGGAACGAAGCCTTGACCTTGGCGGCATCGTCCACACCTGGGGGCACGCGGTGCGTCAACAGGTCCATCAGGAACGCGTCTTCGCCAGCGGGCGGGTTCTTGATCAGCTCGATCAGATCGGCGACCTGCTTGGCGTCCAGCGGCAGGGCTGGGATGCCGAGGGCCGCGCGTTCGGCGGCGTGTTCACGGTAGGCTTGCAACATGGTTTTTTCTCCTGTCAAACAAAATCAAAAGGGTTATCGCCCCATGCCGGTCGTGTCGAACAGCTTGGGCGGGGGATTGGTTTTCATGTTCTCGGCATAGGCCATTTGGTCAGGGTGCGCGCACTCATCGGCCACACGACGGCCTTTTTTCTGGTCCATCAACATGGACTTGTTGGCCAGCTGCAGCCAGACGGCACCGGCTTTCTGGTCTTCCAGCCGAATGGCCCCCGTGCTGGTGACCACTGGACGCATGCGGTAGCGGAAGCCCTTGCCTTGCAAATTGAAATAACCGGGCTGTGCGGCATCAGACTCGACACGGATGCTGGCCCCCAGCTCGCAGGGCAAAAGCCCCTGATGCACACGCTTGGCGATGGCCAGCTCCTCGGTGCTGACCCCGTCATGTCCAGACGGCGCTGGTGCCATCTGCACAGGGGCAGTCGGTGCGGGCATGGCCGCCGCCGCCACAGCGGGCGCAGCAGACATGGACGCCGTCGGCCCCGCGGCCTGGGCAATGGCTGCAGCCTGCGCAGCAGCCGTGGCTTCTTCGCTGGCCGACATTTTGGGTTTGGCAGCGACCTTGTTGAGCACCTTGCTTTTGTTGGCTGGGGCCTGGGCTGCGGCCAAAGCGGACAAAACGCTGAGCAAAACCAGCATCAATGTCTTTGACATGGAACACCCCTTCCTGTGAAAAAGCACCATCATGAACCGGCCACGGCCACTTGGCCAGACAAGGCGAAAAAGGGCTGGACATCAGAGGGCAATGCGCGACCGGTCTGATGCGCTCGCTCCAGCACCTGCCAGAAAAAGCGGTAACTGGCCCGGTCGTGCAGCTGACCGGCATGGCTGATGGGGGCCCACTGCTCGGCATACGCCGCCAGGATGATCTCGCTGGCACGCTCGATCTCGGCCTCTGTCGGGGCCATGGCCTCCAGGATCGGGCGGATCTGCGCCGGGTGGATGCTCCACATGCGGGTGTAACCAAACTCACGCGCCGCCTTCAGCGCGGCCTGACGCATGGCCTGCACGTCGCTGAACTCGGTGACCACGCAGTGCGAGGGCACTTTGCCGTGGGCGTGGCATGCGCTGGCAATGTCGAGCTTGGCGCGCACCACCAGCGGGTGCGTGAATTGGCCCAAACCCGAAGGGTTTTGCCCCAAGCCCACGCCCATGCCGTCCGAGGGAATGGCCCCACCGTGGGCTGAGACAAAGTCCATCAGACCAAAACTGAGCGACTGCACGCGGGGATGTGCGGCTATGTCAAAGGCGCGGTGCACCGCTGCGGGGGATTCGATCAGCACCTGCAGCGGCAGGGCCTGGGCACCAGCGGCATCGAGCGCAGCAACCGCACGCTCGACATCCTGCACCGACTCCACCTTGGGCACCATGAGGTGCACCAGGCGGTGACCGGCGCGGCCTGCAATGTGGGCCACGTCGGCGTCAAAAGAGGGGTGGTCCACCGGGTGGACCCGCACCGCGACGCGCGCATCGGGTGCTGCGGCCAGTGCCATCTCGGTGACCAGCGCGGCGTGATCCGCCTCGCCGCCCACCGGCGCACCATCCTCGCAATCGAGGGTGACATCAAAAACGCAAGTGCCGAACTCTTGCGTCATGTCGGCCTGCAGTTGCAGGCTTTTGCGCATCCTCGCTTCGACACCGCTGTAATGGTCACAGACCGGCAGCGAGACGCTACCGGCTTGCGCACCCAACAGGACGTGGCGAGGATGACTCACTTGGATTTCTCGGCCTGAATCAGATCAGGTGAGCCACGCCAGCTTGCTCGTCGGTCAGCTCTTTCAGGGTCTTGTCGATGCAAGCCTGGCTGAACGCGTCGATTTCCAGACCTTCAACGACTTTGTACTCGCCGTTTTCGCAGGTGACGGGGAAGCCGAACATGACATCTTTAGGGATGCCATACCAGCCTTGCGATGGGATACCCATGGTGACCCACTTGCCGTTGGTGCCCAAGGCCCAGTCACGCATGTGGTCGATGGCGGCGTTGGCAGCCGAAGCAGCCGAAGACAGGCCACGGGCTTCGATGATGGCCGCACCGCGCTTGCCCACGGTAGGCAGGAACACATTGGCGTTCCACTCCTGGTCGTTGATCATGGCCTTGACGGACTCGCCTTTGATGGTGGCAAAGCGGTAGTCGGCGTACATGGTGGGCGAGTGGTTGCCCCACACGCACAGTTTTTCGATGTCGGCCACGGCCTTGCCGGTCTTGGCAGCGATCTGCGAAGCGGCGCGGTTGTGGTCCAGGCGCAGCATGGCGGTGAAATTGCCGGGCTTGAGGTCAGGCGCGGCCTTCATGGCGATGTAGGCGTTGGTGTTGGCGGGGTTGCCCACGACCAGCACTTTCACGTCACGCGATGCAACAGCGTTCAGGGCCTTGCCTTGAGCGGTGAAGATGGCGCCGTTGATGGCCAGCAACTCGGCACGTTCCATGCCTGGGCCACGTGGACGCGAACCGACCAGCAAAGCGTAGTCGGCATCCTTGAATGCAGTCATGGGGTCGCCATGGGCTTCCATGCCCACCAGCAGTGGGAATGCGCAGTCTTCGAGTTCCATCATCACGCCCTTGAGCGCTTTTTGCGGGCCTTCAACAGGCACTTCCAGCAATTGCAGGATGACGGGCTGGTCTTTGCCCAGCATTTCGCCGGAGGCGATGCGGAACAACAGTGCGTAACCAATTTGACCTGCTGCGCCAGTAACGGCAACGCGGACGGGCTTTTTGCTCATTGAAAACTCCAGAAGTGGTAGATGGAAACAACCTGCGAGTGTACCCGCGAAAACCCTGAACGGTCAATTTGTCTTATGTCTTATATAAGATATGATTGCGCACCTGACATGACCCTGACCCGCAGGCTCAAAAACCCACATGAACAACACCTCCTCACTGCCGGACACACCGACAGGCACTGAAGCATCGACAGCGACACCCGCCTTCAGCCCCCTGTACCAACAGATCAAGGGATTGATTCTGCAAAGTCTGCAATCCGGCGAATGGAAACCCGGCGAATCCATCCCCAGCGAAATCGAGCTGGCGGGTCGCTACAGGGTCAGCCAGGGGACCGTGCGCAAGGCCATTGACGAACTCGCCAGCGACAACTTGCTGGTACGCCGTCAAGGCAAAGGCACGTTTGTGGCGACCCACGCCGAGCAGCATGTCCAGTACCGTTTTCTCAAGCTGGTGCCGGATACCGGCAACCTGGACAGTGAAGGCCCAGCCCAACGTCAAATCGTCGACTGCAAGCGCCTGCGCGCCACGGCCGACATTGCCAGAGCCTTGGCACTGCGCTCGGGCGACCCGGTGCTGCAGGTGCGACGGGTGCTGTCTTTTGCAGGTGTGCCAACCATTCTGGAAGACCTCTGGCTGCCCGGCAACCCCTTCAAAGGCTTGACCGCCGAGCGCCTGTCCGACTACCACGGCCCTATGTACGCCCTCTTTGAGACCGAATTCGGGGTACGCATGGTCCGGGCCGACGAGAAAATCAGGGCTGTTCTGCCCGATGCCAGCCAGCAAACACTGCTTCAAGTGACTTCAGGCACGCCCCTGCTGAGTGTCGAGCGGGTGGCCTACACCTACAACGACACCCCGATGGAGCTGCGCCGAGGCCTTTATTGCACCGACAAACACCACTACCACAACGTTTTGAGCTGACAGGGCCACGATTTGTCACCACCGCTGTGAAATGCTCATGTCAGTTTGCTGCGTTGCAATAGAATCAGTCGGTTTGTCATTCAAAATTACGAACGCGTTACCTCCCGAGAAAGAGCCAACATGACCGAATTAGCCAGAAAGCGGCCCGAATTCCGCAACATCAACGCCCTGAGCGATCTGCCGACCTACCGTCTGCCTGTAGCGGGCTGGGTATCCATCCTGCACCGCGTGAGCGGTTTGCTGATGTTCATCCTGATGCCTTTGATCATCTGGATGTTCGACAACTCGATCACGTCTGAAATTTCCTTCGCCAAATTCTCGGCCGCCTTCAATGTGGGGTTGGGCTTTGTGCCTGGCTGGTTCATGAAGTTGGTGGCACTGGCCCTGATCTGGGGCTATCTGCACCACTTCATTGCAGGTTTGCGTCACCTTTACATGGACGTGTGCCATGCCGTGTCCAAGGAATTTGGCAAGTCCTCTGCCATGGTGACCCTGGTTCTGAGCCTGAGCCTGACAGCCGCCCTGGGCGCCAAGCTGTTCGGCCTTTACTGATTTACCCAAGGAGCAAACAACATGTCCGTCAACTACGGCTCCAAGCGCATCGTCACTGGTGCTGGTTATGGCTTTCGCGACTGGCTGGCCCAGCGCGTGACAGGCGCCCTCATGGCCCTGTTCACCATCATTTTGCTGGTTCAGGTGCTCTTCACATCTGGCCCTATTGGCTATGAACAATGGGCAGGCATTTTTGCTGGCCAGTGCATGAAGTTCCTGACCTTCGCGGTCATCATCGCCCTGCTCTACCACGTCTGGGTCGGCATGCGCGACATCTGGATGGATTACATCAAGCCCGTGGGCGTGCGCCTGGTTTTGCACGTTTTCACCCTCGTCTGGCTGGTCGGCTGCGCTGGCTGGGCTGTGCAGGCACTGTGGCGTCTGTAATCGAATTGATCTCACACCAAGATAAAAAATCATGAGCTACACCAAAGATCAAATCTCCAACCGCAAATTCGACGTCGTGATCGTCGGTGCTGGCGGCTCCGGCATGCGTGCCTCGCTGCAACTGGCCCGCGCTGGCCTGAACGTGGCCGTGCTGTCCAAAGTGTTCCCCACCCGCTCGCACACGGTGGCTGCGCAAGGTGGTGTGTCCGCCTCGCTGGGCAACATGAGCGACGACAGCTGGGAATACCACTTCTACGACACCGTCAAGGGCTCCGACTGGCTCGGCGACCAGGACGCCATCGAATTCATGTGCCGTGAAGCTCCCAAGGTCGTGTACGACCTGGAGCACATGGGCATGCCATTTGACCGCAACCCTGACGGCACGATTTACCAGCGTCCGTTTGGTGGCCACACCGCCAACTTCGGCGAAAAGCCTGTGCAACGCGCCTGCGCCGCTGCGGACCGTACCGGTCACGCCATGCTGCACACGCTGTACCAAGCCAACGTGGCGGCCCGCACCACCTTCTTCGTGGAATGGATGGCGCTGGACCTGATCCGCAACGAAGCAGGTGACTGCGTGGGCGTGACCGCCCTCGAAATGGAAACTGGTGAGCTGTACACGCTGCAAGCCAAGACCGTGCTGCTGGCCACCGGCGGCGCTGGCCGCATTTACCAGTCGTCGACCAACGCCTTCATCAACACCGGTGACGGCCTGGGCATGGCTGCCCGCGCAGGCATCGCGCTGCAAGACATGGAGTTCTGGCAATTCCACCCCACCGGCGTGGCCGGTGCTGGCGTGCTGCTGACCGAAGGCTGCCGCGGCGAAGGCGCGATCTTGCTGAACAGCAACGGCGAGCGCTTCATGGAGCGCTATGCGCCCACACTGAAAGACTTGGCACCGCGCGACTTCGTGTCACGCTGCATGGGCCAGGAAATCCTGGAAGGCCGTGGCTGTGGTCCTAACAAGGACTACATCCACATGAAGTTGGACCACCTGGGTGCCGACACCATCCACAAGCGCCTGCCTTCCGTTTACGAAATTGGCGTCAACTTCGCCAACGTGGACGTGACCCGCGAGCCGATCCCTGTGGTGCCCACCATCCACTACCAGATGGGCGGTATCCCGACCAACATCAACGGCCAGGTGGTGCACACCGTCAATGGTGAAGATCGTCCTGTGAATGGTCTGTACGCTGTGGGCGAGTGCTCTTGCGTATCGGTGCACGGCGCCAACCGCCTGGGCACCAACTCGCTGCTGGACTTGCTGGTTTTCGGCAAGGCCGCTGGCGACCACATCATCGCCAACAACAAGCCCGGCACGCCTGTGCAAGACCTGCCTGCCAACGCCACCGACCTGACACTGGCGCGCCTGAACCGCCTCGAAAGCGCTCAAAGCGGCGAGTACGCCCAGGATGTGGCCAACGACATGCGCGCCATCATGCAAGCCCACGCTGGCGTGTTCCGCAGCCAGGAAGTCATGAACGAAGGCGTCAAGAAGATCGCTGAACTGCGCGCTCGCGTGGCCAACATCGGTCTGCAGGACAACTCCAAAGTGTTCAACACCGCTCGCATCGAAGCGCTGGAAGTGGAAAACCTCATGGAAGCCGCCCAGGCCACCATCGAAAGTGCAGCCGCACGCCAGGAATGCCGTGGCGCTCACCTGGTGCGCGACTACGAACACGACGTGACCCACCCCACTTGCCCACTGGGCCGCAACGACGCCGAGTGGATGAAGCACACCCTGTGGCACAGCGCCGACAACAGCCTGACCTACAAGCCCGTGCGCATGAAGCCTCTGACGGCCGAGACCGTGCCGCCCAAGCCACGCACTTTCTGAGCGGCCCGCACGAACACAAGGAATCTGAAAAATGGCAAAACGCACCTTCAAGATCTACCGCTACGACCCGGACACCGACGCCAAGCCGTACATGCAATCCATCGACGTGGAGCTCGATGGCTCCGAGCGCATGCTGCTGGACGCCCTGGTCAAACTCAAAGCCGTGGACCCCACCCTGTCGTTCCGTCGCTCCTGCCGTGAAGGTGTTTGTGGCTCCGACGCCATGAACATCAATGGCAAGAACGGCCTGGCCTGCCTGACCAACCTGAACACGCTCAAGGGCGACATCGTCTTGAAGCCTCTGCCCGGTCTGCCTGTCGTGCGCGATCTGATCGTGGACATGACACAGTTCTTCAAGCAGTACCACTCAATCAAGCCTTACCTCATCAACGAGACACCGGCTCCCCAGACCGAGCGCCTGCAAAGCCCTGAAGAGCGTGAAGAGCTCAACGGCCTGTACGAGTGCATCTTGTGCGCCAGCTGCTCGACCAGCTGCCCCAGCTTCTGGTGGAACCCCGACAAGTTCGTGGGCCCCGCAGGTCTGCTGCAGGCCTACCGCTTCATTGCGGACAGCCGCGACCAGGCCACCAGCGAGCGTCTGGACAACCTGGAAGACCCCTACCGTCTGTTCCGTTGCCACACCATCATGAATTGCGTCGATGTCTGCCCCAAGGGTCTGAACCCCACCAAGGCCATTGGCAAGATCAAGGAACTGATGGTTCGCCGCGCTGTCTGATGACTGAAACAGCACTGCTCGAAGATGCGTCCCTGTTCGACGCCGACCGCCACGCTCCTCTGAGCGAGCGGTCGCTCAGCAAACTGCGCTGGCGCAGCCGACGTGGTTTGCTCGAGAACGATTTGTTCATCGAACGCTTCTTCGATCGCCATGCCGCCCACCTGACCGTGGGTCAGGCGCGAGGCATGTATGTGCTGATGGACCTGTCTGACAACGATCTCATGGACTTGCTGTTGCGTCGAAAAGAGCTGCAGACCGAGATCAGCACCGAAGAGGTGCGTGAAGTCCTGGACCTGCTAAGAAGTTGACCCGAACCGGGTCGAGCACGGATTTATTGAGGAAACCCACCATGAAACTCGCTGATAACAAAGCCACCCTGTCGTTCTCCAACGGCAGCCCCAGCATAGAGATGCCCGTGTACTCGGGCAACATCGGCCCGGACGTGATCGACATCCGCAAGCTGTACGCACAAAGCGGCATGTTCACCTATGACCCGGGTTTCCTGTCCACCGCGTCCTGCCAGTCGGCCATCACCTACATTGATGGCGACAAGGGCGAGCTGCTGTACCGCGGCTACCCCATCGAGCAACTGGCCAACAAAGCCGACTACCTGGACACCTGCTACCTGCTGCTGAATGGCGAGCTGCCCGTCGGCCAGCAAAGCAAGGACTTCCACAACCTGGTGAACCAGCACACCATGGTGAACGAGCAGATGCAGTTTTTCCTGCGTGGCTTCCGCCGTGATGCACACCCCATGGCCGTGTTGACCGGTCTGGTGGGCGCCCTGTCGGCCTTCTACCACGACAGCACCGACATCAACAACCCGGACCACCGCCAAATCGCCGCGATCCGCCTGATCGCCAAAATGCCGACCCTGGTGGCCATGGCCTACAAATACGGCGTGGGTCAGCCTTTCATGTACCCCCGCAACGACCTGTCGTACGCAGGCAACTTCCTGCGCATGATGTTCGGTACGCCTTGCGAAGAGTACAAGGTCAACCCCGTGCTCGAGCGCGCCATGGACCGCATCTTCACACTGCACGCAGACCACGAGCAAAATGCTTCGACATCGACCGTGCGCCTGTGCGGCTCGTCGGGCACCAACCCGTTTGCAGCCATCGCTGCAGGCGTGGCCTGCCTGTGGGGTCCTGCCCACGGTGGCGCCAACGAAGCCTGCCTGAACATGCTCGAAGACATCCAGAAGATGGGTGGCGTGGCCAAAGTCGGCGAGTTCATGAACCAGGTGAAAGACAAGAACTCCGGCGTCAAACTGATGGGCTTCGGTCACCGCGTGTACAAGAACTACGACCCCCGCGCCAAGCTCATGCAGGAAACCTGCAACGAAGTGCTGGCCGAACTGGGCCTGGAAAACGACCCCCTGTTCAAGCTGGCCAAAGAGCTGGAGAAGATCGCCCTGGAAGACGAATACTTCGTCAGCCGCAAGCTCTACCCCAACGTGGACTTCTACTCCGGTATCGTGCAGCGCGCCATTGGCATTCCAGTGAACCTGTTCACCGGCATCTTCGCTCTGGCCCGCACCGTTGGCTGGATCGCTCAACTCAACGAAATGATCAGCGACCCCGAGTACAAAATCGGCCGCCCACGTCAGCTGTTCACCGGCTCACCCCGCCGCGATGTGATGCGTTGATCGGCTGTTCTCAACCAGACCCGAAAACCCGCCTCGTGCGGGTTTTTTCATGCCTTATTCAACCACCACTTGAGCGGACGGGCTCGGGGTCTGGCTGGCCGATTTGCTGGCGCGCAGCGACTGATGAGGACTGACAGGCCACGAGCCCGTCCGCTCAAGTCCCCTCCATGACCATGAGGCCTTTAGAACAGCTCGGGCTGGCTGCCTATCCGCATAAAATAACAGGCTGCACAGCAAGGAAGCTCCATGGCACGCACGCTTTACGACAAGATCTGGGACGAACACGTCGTCCACACCGAAGAAGACGGCACATCCGTCCTGTACATCGACCGCCATCTGGTGCACGAAGTCACCAGCCCGCAAGCTTTCGAAGGCATTCGCCAGGCGGGCCGCAAAGTCTGGCGCGTCAGCTCCATCGTGGCCACCGCCGACCACAACACCCCCACCACCGGCTGGGAACGCGGTTACGACGGTATCGACGACCCCATCAGCAAAGAACAGGTCACCACGCTGGATGCCAACATCAAGGAATTCGGCTCCGCCGCCTTCTTCCCCTTCCTGTCCAAGCGCCAGGGCATCGTGCACGTCATTGGTCCGGAAAACGGCGCCACCCTGCCCGGCATGACCGTGGTCTGCGGTGACTCGCACACCTCCACCCACGGCGCGTTCGGCGCGCTGGCCCACGGCATCGGCACCTCCGAAGTCGAGCACGTCATGGCCACCCAGACCCTGCTGGCCAAAAAAGCCAAGAACATGCTGATCAAGGTCGAGGGGCAGGTCGCCAAAGGCGTCACCGCCAAGGACATCGTGCTGGCCATCATCGGCAAGATCGGCACGGCTGGCGGCACCGGCTACACCATCGAGTTTGCGGGCAGCGCCATCCGCGCCCTGTCCATGGAAGGCCGCATGACGGTCTGCAACATGGCCATCGAAGGCGGCGCACGCGCTGGCCTGGTGGCCGTGGACGACAAAACCATCGAGTACGTCAAAGGCCGCTTGCTCTCGCCCACCGGTGTGGAATGGGACCAGGCCGTGACCTACTGGAAAACGCTGCACTCCGACGATGGCGCGAAGTTTGACGCGGTGGTCGAACTCGACGCCACGCAGATCGTGCCGCAAGTCACCTGGGGTACCTCGCCCGAGATGGTGCTGGGCATCGACGGCCAGACGCCCGACCCCGACCGCGAAAAAGACGACGTCAAGCGCGACGCCATCGAGCGCGCCCTGACCTACATGGGCCTGCAGCCTGGCAAAGCCCTGTCCGACATCACCATCGACAAGGTCTTCATTGGTTCGTGCACCAACAGCCGCATCGAAGACATGCGCGAAGCCGCCGCCGTGGTCAAGAAGCTGGGCCAGAAAGTGGCCAAGAACGTCAAGCAGGCCATGGTTGTCCCCGGCTCCGGCTTGGTCAAGGCGCAAGCCGAAGCCGAAGGCCTGCACGAAGTCTTCAAGGCAGCAGGCTTTGAGTGGCGTGAACCCGGCTGTTCCATGTGCCTGGCCATGAACGCCGACCGCCTGGAGCCCGGCGAGCGCTGCGCGTCCACCAGCAACCGCAACTTCGAAGGCCGTCAGGGTGCGGGTGGCCGCACCCACCTGGTGAGCCCCGCCATGGCGGCCGCTGCCGCCATCCACGGTCACTTTGTTGACGTTCGCAAATTCGCCTGAACCCAAGGAGTCCCGTCATGAAAACACTGATCCGCCTGAGCCTCATCGCCCTCCTGCTGAGCCTGGCCGCTTGCAACACCGTGCGCGGTATTGGTCAGGACATTGAAAAAGCCGGTTCCGCCATTGAAAAATCGGCCCGCTAACAGGCAAGACAAGCACCATGCAAAAATTCACACTCCTCAAAGGCCTGGTGGCCCCCATGGACCGTGCCAACGTGGACACGGACGCCATCATCCCCAAGCAGTTTCTCAAGTCGATCCGCAAGACGGGCTTTGGCCCCAACTTGTTTGACGAATGGCGTTACCTCGACAAAGGCGAGCCTGGCGTGCCCGAGTCGGCCCGCAAGCCCAACCCGGACTTCGTGCTCAACCAGCCGCGCTACAAAGGTGCCAGCGTCCTGCTCACCCGCAAAAACTTCGGCTGCGGCTCCAGCCGTGAGCACGCCCCCTGGGCCATCGACCAATACGGCTTCCGTGCCGTGATCGCCCCCAGCTTTGCCGACATCTTCTTCAACAACTGCTTCAAGAACGGTCTGCTGCCCATCGTGCTGCCCGAGTCCACCGTGGACATGCTGTTCAACGAAGTGGCCGCTTTCCCTGGCTACGAGCTGACCATCGACCTGGAGCGCCAGGTCATCGTGCGCCCGCAAGGTGAAGAAATCCCGTTCGAGGTGCAAGCCTTCCGCAAGTACTGCCTGCTCAACGGCTTTGACGACATCGGCCTGACTTTGCGCCACGCCGACAAGATCAAGACCTACGAGGCCGAGCGCCTGGCCACCAAGCCTTGGCTGGCCCACACCGCCGTCAACGCATAAAAACCCTGGAATCCTCATGAAAATCGCAGTCCTCCCCGGTGATGGCATTGGCACCGAAATCGTCGCCGAAGCCGTCAAAGTCCTCAACGCCCTCGACCTGAAGTTCGAGATGGAAACCGCCCTGGTCGGCGGCGCCGCCTACGACGCCTTTGGCCATCCCCTGCCCGAGGCCACACTCAAGCTGGCCATGCAGTCCGACGCCGTGCTGTTTGGCGCGGTGGGCGATTGGAAATACGACAAGCTCGACCGCCCTCTGCGCCCTGAGCAAGCGATTTTGGGTCTGCGCAAGAACATGGGCCTGTTCGCCAACTTCCGCCCGGCCATTTGCTATGAGCAGCTGGTGGGTGCGTCCAGTCTCAAGCCCGAGCTGATTGCGGGCCTGGACATCCTGATCATCCGCGAGCTGACCGGCGACATTTACTTTGGCCAGCCACGCGGCCGCCGTGTGGCCACCGATGGCCACTTCCCCGGTGCCGAAGAAGCGTTTGACACCATGCGCTACTCCAAGCCCGAGATCGAGCGCATTGCCCATGTGGCCTTCCAGGCCGCACGCAAACGCAACAAACGTCTGACCAGCGTGGACAAGGCCAACGTGCTGGAAACCTTCCAGCTCTGGAAAGACGTGGTCACCGAAGTCGGTCAACAGTACCCCGACGTGGCGCTGGACCACATGTACGTGGACAACGCCGCCATGCAGCTGGTCAAGGAACCCAAGCGCTTTGACGTGGTGGTGACCGGCAACATGTTTGGCGACATCCTGAGCGACGAAGCCTCCATGCTGACCGGCTCGATCGGCATGCTGCCCTCGGCCAGCCTGAACACCAAAAACCAGGGCCTGTACGAGCCCAGCCACGGCAGCGCCCCCGACATCGCGGGCAAAGGCATTGCCAACCCGCTGGCCACCATCCTGTCGGCCGCCATGATGCTGCGTTTCAGCCTGAACCAGGAAGAAGCCGCGCAGCGCATCGAAGCGGCTGTGCAAAAGGTGCTGGCCCAAGGCCTGCGCACCGGCGACATCTACAGCGAAGGCACCACCAAAGTCAGCACCCGCGAAATGGGTGATGCGGTGCTCAAGGCCCTCGGCTGATCACCGCACCAAGAAACAAGCCCGGCACCTGCGAAGGTGGCCGGGCTTTTTCGTGTCCCAAGCTTCAGTCCTGACCCATGCGCACCAGGCGGCCTGGGCGGGCGGTGGTGATCTCCCCTTGCTGCTGCACCGGCTCGCCCGCCACCCAGGTGGCCACATAGCCTTCGGCCTTTTGCACAAAGCGCTTGCCGCCCGCAGGCAGATCGCGCACCAGGCGAGGCACGCCCACACTCAGGCGGGCCGGGTCGATCGCATTCAAATCGGCCCGCATACCCTCGGCGATCACGCCCCGGTCTGACAAGCCCAGATAACGGGCATTGCGGCTCGTGAGCATCTCCACCGCCGTTTCGAGTGGGATTGCGTCGCGCCCCCGGTCGCGCACCCAGTAGGTGAGCATGAAGGTGGTAAAACTGGCGTCGCACACCGTGCCCACGTGCGCGCCCGCATCGCTCAGGCTGCTCAGCGCACGCGGGTGGCCCAGCATGCGGCGCACCGTGTCAAGCGAGCCTTCGTTGTAGTTGAAGATCGGGAAATAAATCAGGCCTTCGCCATTCCCTGCGCACAAGTGGTCGTAAATCACCTCCAGCGGCGAAACCCCTGCCTGCTTGGCCCGCACCAGAAAGCTCTGCATCACCGAAGGCTCGTAATTGAGCGTGTCTTCAAGCGCAAACATGCGTCCGCTGATGAGGTCGATCTTGGCCAGCAGGATGTCCACCAGCGGCGGAATGGCGCTGCCGTCTCCGGCCAGACGTTCGGACTTCTCAGACAGGATGCGCACCTTGCGGGCCGGGTCGCGCAAGGCCTCGGCCCGCTGCGCCAGCGGCAGATGCGCCACCTCTTTGTAGGATGGGAAACCCATGAAGGGGTGAAAACTCGCGTCCAGCCCGTTGAGCACACCAATGCCGCGGACTGCCGTCTGCAGGAACAAAGGCAGCCCCGCCTGGACGGCGGCTTCGACGCGCGCCTGGATCTTGAGGTACTGCTCGCCCCCTGGGTCACGCTGCAGCCAGGTCAATGACACCGGCTTGCCGCTGGCGCGCGCCAGTGCCTCCACACAATCGAACTCGGCATCGAACTGGTCCGGGCCGCTCAACAGGTTGTAGTCGCTGACGACCTGGATCACCCCGTGGCCCAGCCCTTCAAACGCTTTGGCCAGTCCGGTCAGTTCGTCGTCGCCGGCATTGGCTGCAGGCGTGTCTTTGCCCTCGGAGGTGCGGTGGTTGTCGCTGCGCCCGGTGCTGAACCCGGCTGCTCCGGCCTGCAGGGCCTCGCGCAGCAGGCCTTGCATGGCCTGGATGTCATGGGCAGTGGCCTTCTCATGGGCCTGCGCCCGCTCGCCCATCACGTACATGCGCAAGGGGTCGTGCGGCACCTGCACCAGGTAGTCCAGACTGCGCGGCGTGGCCGCCAGCGCATCCATGTACTGCGGAAAAGTCTCCCAGTTCCAGCGGATGCCTTCGTGCAGCGCTGCCCCTGGGATGTCCTCCACCCCCTCCATCAGCTTGACCAGGTCGTCTTCATGCCCCGGGCGTTTGGGCGCAAAGCCCACACCGCAGTTGCCCATGACCAAGGTAGTCACACCGTGGTAGATGCTGGGCGTGAAGCACTCGTCCCAGGTGACCTGTCCGTCGTAGTGGGTGTGGATGTCGACAAAGCCGGGGGTGATCCACAGACCCGTCGCGTCCAACGTCTGCCGGGCAGGCTCGTCCACCTGGCCCACCGCCACGATGCGGCCACCGCGCACGCCCACATCGGCCACGCGGGCGGGTGCGCCTGTGCCGTCCACGACGGTGCCGTTCTTAATCAACCAGTCGAGCATCTTTTCTTCTCCAATACAGGGCCAGGCCCATGCCGCTCACGATGTGCCAAATGCCCCACAGGCTGGCCAGCGTGACCATACCCAGGTCGCTGCCAAACTGCACGGCGATGATGCCCAGCGCCAGGCCCGAGTTCTGCATGCCGCCTTCGATCATGATGGCCCGGCGATCACGCTCGCTCACGCGCATGGCCATGCTGGTGGCCCAGCCCAACAACAACCCGCTGGCGTTGTGCAGCACCACAATCAACAGCGTGGGCAACAGGCCCAGGGTCAGCAATTGCCGCTCCTTGATCAGGCCCGCCACGATGAATACAATCAGCGCCCCCACGGCAAAGTGGCCCAGCGGCTTGCGGATGCGTTCGGTCAGCACTGGCAGGCGATGCGAAAAAAGCAAACCCAGCGCCAGCGGGATACCCAGCAGCAAAACCAGACTCAGCCAGATGCCCGAGGGGTCGATCGAGAGCTCCCTCAGCCAGGACGCTGTTTCAGGGTTGGTGGCGATCATCCAGCTGAAGTTGAAGGGGGTGGCCAACAGCGCGATCACGCTGGCCACGGCAGAGATGCTCACCGACAACGCGGTGTTGCCACGCCCCATGTGCGTGACCACATTGCTCAAACTCCCCCCGGGGCAAGCCGCCACCAAAATCATGGCCGCCTCGATGTTGGCGGGCAAGTCCAGCGCCAGCGTGGCCAGCCAGGTGCCCACGGGCAACAAGATGAACTGGGGGATCAGGCCGCAGACCACCGCGCGGGGGGTTTGGGCGACGCGCCGGAAATCGTCGATCCTGAGTTCCAGCGACACCGAGAACACCATGGTCGCCAGCACCAGGCTCAAAATCAGTTGTTGTGCGCTCATTCGTGCTTCCTTTCAAAAAGTATAGGCAAGACAGGGCCACTGGGTCCAAAGGGTTTACGCGCAAAACAGCCCTCTGTCAGGCCAGCACAAGCCAATCCGGTACAATCGCACCCCATGTTCCACGCCTGCCTGTTCACCCTGAACCTGAGCACTGCCAACGCAGTGGCTGCAGCAGCGCGTGCGATCTCCACCAAAACCACGACCATTAAGGGCTGAACGGCTCTGGTTCGTCGTGCGCCCTCCCCGGCCAGACGAGCCGGGATCAAACAGTCAACGGTCAAGTCGTGTGTGGCACTGTTTAACTTTGAAAGGGCGATGAAATGAGCAAGTTGGTAGGTTTGGTCGGCTGGCGCGGCATGGTCGGCTCGGTTCTGATGGACCGCATGATTCAGGAAAAAGACTTTGACCTGATCGAGCCCCTGTTTTTCTCTACATCGAACGCAGGTGGCAAAGCCCCCGCGATGGCCAAGAACGAGACCACACTGCAAGACGCCTTCAACATCGAGCAGCTCAAGCGCTGCGAGATCATCATCACGGCCCAAGGCGGCGACTACACCTCCGAAGTTTTCCCCAAGCTGCGCGCTGCGGGCTGGACTGGCCACTGGATCGACGCGGCTTCGACCCTGCGCATGGAAAAAGACGCGGTCATCATCCTGGACCCGGTCAACATGCCCGTGATCAAAAACGCATTGGCGCACGGCGGCAACAACTGGGTGGGCGGCAACTGCACCGTGTCCTGCATGCTGATGGGCGTGGGCGCACTCTACAAGGCCGGTCTGGTCGAGTGGATGAGCACCCAGACTTACCAGGCAGCTTCTGGCGGCGGCGCACAACACATGCGCGAGCTGCTGACCCAATACGGCACGCTGAACGCCGAAGTCAAAGCCCTGCTGGACGACCCCAAGAGCGCCATTCTGGAAATCGACCGCAAGGTGATTGCCAAGCAACGCGCCCTGACCGGTGCTGAGACCGCCAACTTTGGCGTGCCGCTGGGTGGCTCGCTGATCCCCTGGATTGACAAAGACCTGGGCAACGGCATGTCCAAGGAAGAGTGGAAAGGCATGGCCGAAACCAACAAGATCCTGGGCATGGGCGAGGGCTTCAACTCTGCTGCCATTCCAGTGGACGGTTTCTGCGTGCGCGTGGGCGCCATGCGCTGCCACAGCCAGGCCCTGACCTTCAAGCTGAAAAAAGATGTGCCCGTGGCCGACATCGAAGCCATGATCGCAGCGGATAACCAATGGGTCAAAGTGGTGCCTAACACCCGCGAAGCCACTGTGAAAGACCTGACGCCCGTGGCCGTGACCGGCACCATGACCATCCCGGTGGGCCGTGTGCGCAAGCTGGCCATGGGCCCCGAGTATGTGGGTGCATTCACCATCGGTGACCAGCTGCTGTGGGGCGCGGCCGAGCCGCTGCGCCGCATGCTGCGCATCCTGCTGGAAGCCTGATCCCCATGCGTTTGGCCTTGGGGGTCAGCTACAACGGCCAGCCCTATCTGGGCTGGCAAAGCCAACCCTCGGGCCAAACCATCCAGGACCAGCTCGAAAAAGCCCTCTCGCGGTTTTGCGATCAGCCTGTGCGCACCTTGTGCGCAGGCCGCACAGACACCGGTGTGCATGGCTTGATGCAAGTGGTGCACCTGGACACAGGTCTGGTGCGTGCACCTTCCTCTTGGGTGCGTGGCACCAACCGTTACCTGCCTGCTGACATCGCCGTGCAATGGGCGCAAGAGGTGCCTGACAGCTTCCATTGCCGTGGCAGCGCCGTGGCCAGGCGCTATGTGTACGTGCTGCTCGAATCGCCGGTGCGCCCCAGCCTGGAAGCTGGGCGCGTGGGTTGGTCGTTTCGCCCACTCGATGAGGCGGCGATGCGCCAAGGAGCGCAGCATCTGCTGGGTGAGCACGACTTTTCTTCGTTCCGCGCCAGTGCCTGTCAGGCCCTGAGCCCGGTGAAGACGCTGAACCGCATCGGCATCACCCGCTGTGGACCCTATTGGCGATTCGAGTTCGAAGGTAACGCCTTTTTGCACCACATGATCCGCAACATCATGGGCTGCCTGGTCTCCATTGGGCAGGGCATGCACCCACCCGACTGGATGCTGCAAGTGCTGGCCGCCAAAGACCGTGATGCGGCGGCTCCCACGTTTTCACCCGATGGTCTGTATTTCGCAGGCCCGGTTTACCCGCCGCAATGGGGTCTGCCCACCACCACCCCGGCTTTTGACTGGTTGCCATGAGCGCTCAGACCCGTACCCGCATCAAGATGTGCGGCTTCACCCGCGAAGCCGATGTGGATGCCGCCGTGCAGGCCGGCGCCGACGCCATTGGTTTTGTGTTGTACCCGCCGAGCCCCCGCAGCGTGTCGATTGAACGCGCCGCCGAGCTGGCCGCGCGCCTGCCCGCTTTTGTCACACCCGTGCTGCTCTTCGTCAACGAAGCGCCCGAGCGGGTGCAGGCCGCCTGCGCTGCTGTGCCCGGCGCCTTGCTGCAGTTGCACGGTGACGAAACACCCGAATACGGTGCCGAGATGACTCGCCTGACCAGCCGTCCGCACCTCAAGGCTGCGCGGATTCCCCTGGAAGCCGCCGCCAGCTTCGACTTGCTAAAATTTGCCCAACTTCACCACAACGCCCAGGCCATCCTGCTCGACGCCCATGTCGACGGTTTTGGCGGCGGCGGCAAGGCTTTCAATTGGTCACTCCTGCCACCAAGCGTCAACGCTCACCTCGTTTTGTCTGGTGGACTCACACCTGCAAACGTGGCCGATGGCATTCGCATGCTGCGCTCGCGTGCGCGGTCTCTGGCCGTTGACGTGAGCTCGGGCATCGAATCAGGCAAAGGCCTGAAAGATGCAGCCAAGATCCGGCAGTTTGCCCGCGCGGTGCGCACCGCTGACAACGACGCTTGTTGAAAACCTTTTCCCTCCATCACCATGTACGACTACCACCAGCCCGATGCCAAAGGGCATTTCGGCATTTACGGCGGCAGCTTCGTCAGCGAGACGCTGACGCACGCCATCAACGAACTGCGTGAGGCCTACGCCAAATACCAGCACGACCCCGAATTCATCGCCGAATTCAAGTCCGAGCTGGCGCACTTTGTCGGCCGCCCCTCGCCCGTCTACCATGCGGCCCGCATGAGCCGCGAAATGGGCGGTGCGCAGATCTTTTTGAAGCGCGAAGACCTGAACCACACCGGCGCGCACAAAATCAACAACACCATCGGCCAGGCCATGCTTGCCAAACGCATGGGCAAAAAACGCATCATTGCCGAAACCGGCGCCGGCCAGCACGGCGTGGCCACGGCCACCATCTGCGCCCGCTACGGCCTCGAATGCGTGGTCTACATGGGCAGCGAAGACGTCAAGCGCCAAAGCCCCAACGTCTACCGCATGAAGCTGCTGGGCGCGACCGTGATCCCGGTCGAATCGGGCAGCAAGACGTTGAAAGACGCCCTCAACGAAGCCATGCGCGACTGGGTGGCCAATGTGGACAACACCTTCTACATCATCGGCACGGTGGCCGGCCCGCACCCCTACCCCATGATGGTGCGCGACTTCCAAAGCGTGATCGGTGAGGAATGCCTCACCCAGATGCCCGAGATGTTCAAGAGCCTGAAGATGGCCGAAGAACAACCGGACGCCGTGGTCGCCTGCGTAGGCGGCGGCAGCAACGCCATGGGCATCTTCTATCCTTACATCACGCACGAAAACACCCGCCTGATCGGCGTGGAAGCTGCAGGCGAAGGCATGGACTCGGGCAAGCACTCGTGCTCGCTGCAGCTGGGCAGCCCCGGCGTGTTGCACGGCAACCGCACCTACATCCTGCAAGACGACAACGGCCAGATCACCGAGACGCACAGCGTCAGTGCCGGTCTGGACTACCCCGGTGTCGGCCCCGAACACGCCTTCTTGAAGGACATCGGCCGCGCCGAGTACGTGGGCATCACCGACAAGGAAGCGCTCGAAGCCTTCCACTACCTGTGCCGCACCGAAGGCATCATCCCTGCGCTTGAATCGAGCCATGCCGTGGCCTACGCCATGAAGCTGGCCAAATCCATGCGCCCCGACCAGTCGATCCTGGTCAACCTGTCGGGCCGTGGCGACAAGGACATCGGCACCGTGGCCGACCTGAGCCAAGCCGACTTCTACTGCCGCCCCAGCTGCCGTGGCCAGTCGGTCAAGGGCGGCGAGCAGCCGATCAACATTGTCAAATGAAGGGTGAACATGAGCCGCATTGACACCACCCTCTCCCAGCTCAAGGCCCAAGGCCGCAAGGCGCTGATCCCCTTTGTGACCGCAGGCTTTCCGTTTGCGGACAGCACACCCTCACTGATGCACGCCATGGCCGCCGCCGGGGCCGACATCATCGAGCTGGGGGTTCCGTTTTCTGACCCCTCTGCCGACGGCCCGGTGATCCAGAAGGCGGGCGACCGTGCCCTGGCATACGGCATCGGCCTCACGCAGGTGCTGGCCATGGTCCGCGAGTTCCGCCAGGCCAACACCCACACCCCTGTAGTGCTGATGGGCTACGCCAACCCCATCGAGCGCTACAACCAGAAGCACGGCACGGACAGCTTCATCCGCGATGCGTCCAATGCAGGCGTAGATGGCGTGCTGGTGGTGGACTACCCACCCGAAGAATGCGCGGAATTTGCCGCCCAGCTGCGCGCCCACAGCATGGACCTGATCTTTTTGCTGGCCCCGACCAGCACGGACGAGCGCATGCAGCAAGTGGCCCAGGTGGCCAGTGGCTATGTGTACTACGTGTCGCTCAAGGGCGTCACCGGCTCGGGCGCGCTCGACATCGATGCGGTAGAAGCCATGCTGCCGCGCATTCGCCAGCACGTGAGCGTGCCGGTGGGCGTGGGCTTCGGCATCCGTGACGCCGCCACAGCCAAGGCCATCAGCCGCGTGGCCGACGCCGTGGTAATCGGCTCGCGTCTGATCCAGCTGATCGAGAATGAACCGTCGGACCGAGTCAATGCCGTGGCCGCCGACTTCCTGTCTGGCATCCGTGCCGCACTGGACGCCTGAACAGCGATAATCCCTGCTTAAGGAGAAACCCGCATGAGTTGGCTTGAAAAACTGCTGCCACCCAAGATCGTTCACACCGACCCGGCCGACCGCCGCTCGGTGCCCGAAGGTCTGTGGATCAAATGCCCCAGCTGCGAGACCGTGCTGTACAAGAACGATCTTGAAGAAAACGTCAACGTTTGCCCCAGCTGCGGTCACCACCACCGCATTGGCGCACGCGCCCGCCTGAACGCCTTTCTGGACGGCGAAGGCCGCTACGAAATCGGCCAGGAAGTGGTGCCGGTCGATGCCCTCAAGTTCAAGGACAGCCGCAAGTACCCCGAGCGACTGAAAGAAGCCATGGACAACACCGGCGAGACCGACGCGCTGGTGGTCATGGGCGGCGCGGTGCACAGCATCGAACTGGTGGCCGCCTGCTTCGAGTTCGACTTTATGGGCGGCTCCATGGGCTCGGTGGTCGGCGAGCGCTTTGTGCGCGGCGTCGAGACCGCCATTGAACAAAAAGTGCCTTTTGTCTGCTTCACCGCCACCGGCGGCGCCCGCATGCAGGAAGGCCTGCTGTCCCTGATGCAGATGGCCAAAACCAATGCAGCCCTGACCCGCCTGGCCAAGAAGGGCCTGCCCTACATCAGCGTGCTGACCGATCCGACCATGGGTGGCGTGTCCGCCGGTTTCGCCTTTGTGGGCGATGTGGTGATCGCAGAGCCCAAGGCCCTGATCGGCTTTGCAGGCCCGCGCGTGATCGAGACCACCGTGCGGGTGACGTTGCCCGAGGGTTTCCAGCGTGCCGAGTTCCTGCAAACCAAGGGTGCTGTGGATTTCATCTGCGACCGACGCGAGTTGCGCAAGACCATTGCCAGTACCCTGGCGATGCTGCAGCGCCAGCCAGCCGATGCCGTGAGCTGATCTCACGACACCCCACCAAGGCCCTCTTCGGAGGGCCTTTTGCATTTTGGCCTCCCAGAAACAAAACAGCCCGGCCAGAGAACTGACCGGGCTGGTCGGGAATCACGAGAGGATTTCCGACAGGATGCCCAAGGAAAGAGGATCGTTTCCAGGGGCGAGGCGCATGCATGCACCTCAGAGGAGCAGCCTCAGTCGCCTGAAAGCCGCCAGGCCACTGTAGACCTGCCCATCTTGGCCGTCAAGCGCTCAATACATCCAGCTCGTTTGCAAACCGGCCAGCAACATACCCATGAGTTGCAGCAGCACCAGCAGCACCAACGGTGACAGGTCCACCCCGCCGACCAGGGGAACGATGCGGCGCACCGGGCCCAAAAAGGGCTCACACAGGCGCTCCAGCGTGTAGTGCATGACCGAGCCAGGCTGCATCCACGACATCAGCGCACACGCCAGCACCAGCGCCGACAAGGCCGAAACACCCAATTGCGCCAAACCGACCAGGCTGACCAAAGGCAGCAAACCCAGCTGCCCGCGTGCCCCAGCCAGCAGCCAAAGGATCAGGAACTGAAGCAATTTGATGATCCAGGCGGCCAGCAAACTGGACACATCCCAGCGGCTCCAGGCGGGTACCACGCGGCGCAGGGGCATGACGATCCAGTCGGTCATGGCGAACACAAAACGCCCCAATGGCTGGTTGAACGGGATGCGCTGGCTTTGCATCAACACGCGCAACAGGCAGGTGCCCGCCACCAGACTGGCGATCACATCGAGCACGGCGCTGAGCATTTGAAACATCATGGGTGGAATTCTCCTGTGCGTGGATGATAGCGATTGCATGGCCCACATTCACAAGCCTGCAGCACGCCGGGGAAAAGCCCCTCTCAAGCTCTTAAAATAAGGGGTTTTGTGCGCCAGCGCACCCCGCCAACTGGACGGCGGCCTTTGACCGTCCTTCAAGCTCCACATTTCCATGTCCGACACGACCGCCACCCCTGTGCCTCAAGATGAAAACCAGCTGATCGCCGAACGCCGCGAGAAGCTGAAAGCCATGCGCCAGGCGCAGGCCGATGGCCAAGGCGTGGCGTTTCCCAACGACTTCAAGCCCGAGCACCACGCGGCCAACCTGCACCAGGCCCATGGTGAAAAAGCCGCTGAAGAACTGAACGGCGAAGGCGTGGCCAAAACCACCGCCAAGGTTGCTGGCCGCATGATGCTCAAGCGCGTGATGGGCAAAGCCAGCTTTGCCACCCTTCAAGACGCGACCGGCCGCATCCAGGTCTATGTGACCCGGGACGACGTGGGCGAAGACCTGTATGCCCTGTTCAAGCACTGGGACCTGGGTGACATCGTGGGCGTGGAAGGCCACCTGTTCAAAACACGCACAGGCGAGCTGTCGATCCATGCCACCAGCATCCGCATGCTCACCAAGAGCCTGCGCCCCATGCCCGACAAGTTCCACGGCGTGGCCGACCAGGAAGTCAAATACCGCCAGCGCTACGTGGACCTGATGACCGACGAAGCTGCCCGCAAGCGCTTTGTGGCCCGCAGCAAGGCCGTCAGCGGCATCCGCGAGTTCATGGTCAAGCACGGCTTTTTGGAAGTCGAGACGCCCATGCTGCACCCCATTCCCGGCGGTGCCAACGCGCGCCCCTTTGTGACGCACCACAATGCGCTGGAGCAGGACATGTTCCTGCGCATCGCGCCCGAGCTGTACCTCAAGCGCCTGCTGGTGGGCGGTTTTGAGCGCGTGTTCGAGATCAACCGCAACTTCCGCAACGAAGGCATCTCGGTGCGCCACAACCCCGAGTTCACCATGATGGAGTTCTACGCGGCGTACTGGAACTACCAGGACCTGATGAGCTACACCGAGGCCCTGATCCGCGACGCGGCCATGACCGCAGCAGGCACGCTGGACCTCACCTACAACGGCAAGCCGGTGGACCTGAACAAGCCCTTTGCCCGCATGACCATCCGCGAAGCGATCGTGAAGCACACCGAGGCTGGCGACAACGTGGACAACGCCGAGTGGCTGATCAACGCCCTGAAAAAGCTGGGCATGAGCGAAGCCAAGGACAAGCTGTCCACCCGCAGCCTGGCCAGCCTGCAGGTGTTTTACTTTGAGGAAACCGTGGAAGACAAGCTCTGGGAGCCGACCTTCATCATGGAGCATCCGACCGAGATCAGCCCGCTGGCCCGCGCCAACGACACCCGGCCCGAAGTGACCGAGCGATTTGAGCTCTACATCACCGGCCGCGAGTTCGGCAACGGCTTCAGCGAATTGAACGACGCCGAAGACCAGGCTGCCCGCTTCCATGCCCAGGTAGCCGCCAAAGACGACGGCGACGACGAAGCCATGTATTACGACCACGACTTCGTGCGTGCGCTCGAATACGGCATGCCCCCCGCAGGCGGCTGCGGCATCGGCATTGACCGCCTGATGATGCTGCTGACCGACAGCCCCAGCATCCGCGACGTGATCCTGTTCCCAGCCCTGCGTCACGTGCAGGAATAAGCGTCAAAGCACCCAAAACAAACCCGGCCTTAGCCGGGTTTGTTGTTTCAAGGGGTCAAAGCCTCAGCCCTACTGGCGGGGCGGCAAGCGGGGGGCGTCGTCCACCACCTCACGCACTTCCACATCGACGATGTCGTCCTGGCGCTGCGCCTCAAAATCTGCGTCAAAACCCGGTCGCCCACCCCAGCGTGCACCTTTGCGCAGTTCGCTGAACTGCTGCCAGACCATCACGACCTGGGGCTTGCGGCCCGTGAGCAGCCAACGCACGGTGGCAAACACGATGTACACGCCCAGCGCCACCAAGAGGCCCGCCAGAAATGCGAGCCCCAAAAGACCCATGACGATGCGCGCAATCCAATTCATTCCAATGTCCTGTTCAGGTCAAGGCAGGCGATCCAGCGCCTGCATGTAGTCGCTTGAGCGCACCAGCTCATCCCAGGGTCGGGCGGGTGATCGAGGCAAGAGGTTGAGGCGGCGCTCTTCGCTGATCTCACTGGGGGTCCAGTGGCCCTTGAGCTGGGCTTCGGCCAGAGCATCAAGCACTTCGTCGAGTTCAGCGCCATCGTTCACTGCCGAGCGGTTGCACAGCAGGGCCAGGTCGCACCCCGCCTGCAGTGCGGTAATCACGGCCTCGGTGTAGCTGAGGGTGCGCCCGTCCATTTGGCGTGCCGCGGCCATCGACAGGTCGTCGGTGCAGACCACGCCCTGAAAACCCAGCTGGGCGCGCAGGATGTCCTGCAACCAGCGCGGCGAAAAACCTGCAGGGCGGCTGTCCACCTTGCTGTAGATCACATGGGCGGGCATGACGGCGGTGAGCACGCTGGTGAGCCAACGGTAAGGCTGCGCGTCGTCGGCAAGGATGGTTTTGAGGCTGCGCTTGTCCACCGGCAGCGCCACGTGCGAGTCGGCCTTGACGGCGCCATGACCGGGGAAATGCTTGCCGCAGTTGCCCATGCCCGCTTGCAGCAAACCCTGCATCAGGCTGCGAGCCAGCAAGCTCACCACACGCGGGTCGCGGGCAAAGGCACGGTCGCCGATGACTGAACTCTCGCCATGCTCCAGGTCAAGCACAGGGGTAAAGCTGAAATCGACCCCGCAAGCACGCAGCTCGCTGGCCAGCACAAAACCGGCCGAGGTGGCAGCCTCGCAGGCCTTGAGCACGCCCGAACCAGGCTGGCCCTTGTCGTCTTTTGTCCAAAGTTCACCCAGGGCGCGCATGGGTGGCAAATGGGTGAAGCCGTCGGTGCGAAAGCGCTGCACACGGCCACCTTCGTGGTCCACCGCGATCAGTAAATCTGGGCGAAGGTTTTTGACCTCCGCACACAGCTCGGTGAGCTGGGCGCGGCTGTGCCAGTTTCGACCAAACAAGATCATGCCGCCCACCAGCGGATGCGCCAGGCGGCGGCGGTCCACAGCGGTCAGGGTGGTACCGGCGATGTCAATGATCAGGGGGGCGTGGATGCTCATGCGTGTCTTAGCAGTTCAGGGTGAACAAAGGAAATTCAAGGGGCTGTCACAGGAGCAACGGTCTCGACCACGCAAAAGCTGGCAGCGTATTCGGACTCATCGGTCACGGTGATGTGCGCGCTCAGGCCTTTGGCTTCAAACCAGTCTTTCAAGCCTCCGTGCAGCACGATGACAGGTTGCCCGCTGGGCAGTTTGCCGATCTCGCACAGCCGCCAGGTCATGGGCATGCGCATGCCCAGACCGATCGCCTTGCTGAAAGCCTCTTTGGCCGAAAAGCGGGTGGCGAGATACCGCACACCCCGCTCGGGCCAGCGGGCACTGCGCGCTTTCCAGGTCGCCATTTCGGCATCGCTCAAGACCTTGGCAGCAAAGCGCTCGCCATGCCGCTCCAGACTGGCCTGGATGCGGCGGATGTCGCAGATGTCGGTGCCGATGCCGTAGATCATTTTTGAAGGCAAGCGAGGTAAGCCTGCACGGTGGCGCTGTAACCTAACTCCAGCGCATCGGCCATGAAGGCATGGCCAATCGAGACCTCCTGCAAACCCTTCACAGCCGCCACAAAAGCAGGCAGATTGCCCTGGTTGAGGTCGTGACCTGCGTTCAGGCCCAGGCCGGCTTGCAACGCGGCCTCGGCCGCATCGGCGTAGCGCTGCAGCTGGGCCGCGTTTTCTGGCCTGCCCCAGCTGGCGGCATAGGGCTCGGTATAGAGCTCCACCCGGTCCGCCCCCACGGCACGCGCAGCGGCCATTTGTTCGGGGATTGGGTCCATGAACAGGCTCACCCGCACGCCCAGGGCCTTGCATTCGTCGATCAGGGGTTGGAGGCGCTCGGCGTCCTGGGGGAAGGTCCAGCCATGGTCGCTGGTGAACTGGCCTTCGCTGTCGGGGACAAAGGTCACCTGGTGCGGACGCACGGCACGCACATGGTCCATCAGGTTGTGGAAGGGGTTGCCTTCGATGTTGAACTCCCGGTCAGGCCAAGCTTTCATCAGGGCCGTCAACTCGGGCACGTCGCTGGCGCGGATGTGGCGCTCGTCGGGCCGAGGGTGGATGGTGATGCCCTGCGCACCCGCCTGCAGACACAGCTCGGCAGCACGCGTGACACTGGGGATGCCCAGGTGGCGCGAGTTGCGCAGCAGCGCGACTTTGTTGACGTTGACCGACAGGGCCACGCGAGAGGAAGAAACGTTCATAAACTTTGCAAATCCAGCATCATTTGGCGGGTGCGCAAGGCCCCCACGCCGCAATGGTAGTTGAGGAGGGAGCGCATCGGACGCTGCATCTGACTGAGCAACTCAGAGCATTCGCGCAGCAAGGCGGCCAGCGGGTTGGGTTGCTCCAGCGCATGCTGCAGCGCGAGCCATTGCTCGCCCTGCAAGGCATGGCGAATGTCCTCGGGCACCCATTGCAAACCGGCTTCGGGCATCAACGCGTACCAGGACTTGCGCTCCAGTTGTTTCAGGGTCAGGGTCTGCACATCCAGCGCAGGCAGCAGGCCTGTTTCTTTGAGCAAAAGCAATTCAAAGCCGCGCAAGGCCCATTGCAGCGCGTCTGGATCGCCACTGGCCAGCAGGCGCACGGCGGCGGCATACACGTCGAACAACCGGGGGTGCGCATCGTCGCGCACCAGCAGGCGCATCAGCAATTCGTTGAGGTAGTAACCCGAGAGCAGCGCCTCGCCCGTGGGCATGACGTGGCCACCCACCCATTCCGCCGACTTGAGTGTGCGAATGTCGCCATCACCGCCAAAGGTGAGCGACAGCGGCTGCAGCGGCAACAGCACCGGACGAAAACTGGAGCTGGGCCGTTTGGCCCCTTTGGCCACCATCGCCACACGACCGTGGTGGCGGGTGAAAACCTCCAGGATCAGGCTGGTTTCGCTCCAGTCATAGCGGTGCAGCACAAAGGCAGGCTCGTCCGCGATCCGCTTGGTGGCCATTGACAGCGAAATTACTCGTAACCGAAGGAGCGCACGCGCGCCTCGTCGTCGGCCCAGCCCGAGCGTACCTTGACCCACAGCTCGATGAAAACCTTGGCATCCAGCAGCTTCTCCAGCTCCTGGCGCGACTCGGTACCGATGCGCTTGAGTTTCTCGCCCTTGTCACCGATGACCATGGCTTTGTGGCCATCGCGCTCGACCACGATGGTGGCTGCAATGCGCACCATGCGGTTGGCGGTACGCGCGGGCTCTTCCTCGAACTTGTCGATCACCACCGTGGAGGTGTAGGGCAGCTCATCGCCCGTGAGGCGGAACAGCTTTTCACGCACGATTTCGCTGGCCAGGAATTTCTCGCTGCGGTCGGTCAGCTCGTCGTTGGTGTACCACCAGCCCTGCTCAGGCAGGTATTTCTCGCAGATGCCCAGCAGGCGCTCGATGTCCTTGGGCTGTTTGGCCGACATGGGCACAAATTCGGCAAAAGGGTGGCGCTCCTGCATGTCGCGCAACCAGGGCGCGACTTCTGCACGGCGGTGCACGGCGTCAAGCTTGTTGGCGATCAGCAGCACCGGAATGCCGGGCTTGAGCAGCGACAGCACCTTGGCATCGGCCAGATTGAAGCTGCCCGCCTCCACCACAAAGAGCACCAGATCCACATCGCCCACCGCACCCACCACGGTTTTGTTGAGGGATTTGTTGAGGGCCGTGCCGTGGCGTGTCTGAAAACCCGGTGTGTCCACAAACACAAACTGGGTTGCGCCTTGCGTGCGGATGCCTGTGATGCGGTGACGCGTGGTTTGCGCCTTGCGCGAGGTGATGCTGATTTTTTGCCCCACCAAGGCGTTGAGCAAGGTGGACTTGCCCACGTTGGGTTTGCCCACAATGGCCACCAGACCACAGCGCAGCCCCTCTGCAGAGGCAGTGGCTTGCACTGGCAGGCCCGCCGCTTGGGCCTCGGCCACCGAGCGAGGCTGAACGGTCACGCCCTGAATGTCGATAGCGCGGCGCGCCACCTTGGGAGACAAATCAACCTGTGGCGGTGTGTCGGCGTTGTCGGGTGGGGTCTTGGAGTTCATGCCTGGGAGGTGTTTTTGAGGATTTCGAGCAAGGCCTGGGCTGCGGCTTGCTCGGCAGCTCGGCGGGACGGGCCAAGCCCACGTTGGGACTGGCGCAGTTGGGGCACTTCGCAGGCCACTTCAAAGGTCTGGCGGTGCGCCGCCCCCGAGGTGTCGACCACGGTGTATTGCGGCAAGGCGAGCTTGCGACCCTGCAGCCACTCCTGCAGCTCGGTCTTGGGGTCTTTGGCGGCAGCTTGCATGGAGGGGTTGATGTCCACCTTCTGGAACAAACGCTCCACCAGAGGCTGTGCAGCCGCATAGCCGCCGTCCAGGTAGACGGCACCGATCACGGCCTCCAGCGCATCGGCCAGGATCGAGGGGCGCTTTTGGCCACCGGAGCGCAGCTCGCCCTCGCCCAGACGCAGCACAGTGGGCAACTCCATTTGCTGGGCCAGCTGGTGCAGGGTGTCCTGCTTGACCAGATTGGCCCGGACACGTGAAAGGTCGCCTTCGGGCAGATCGCTCAGCTGGGCGTAGAGCATGTGCGCCACGGCCAGGTTGAGCACCGAATCGCCCAAAAACTCCAGCCGCTCGTTGTGGTCGGCGCTGAAGCTGCGGTGGGTCACCGCCTGCTGCAGCAAAGCCCGCTGGCGGAATGCATAGCCCAGGCGCACTTGCAGGGCAGACAGAAGATCAGGACTGGTCACGTCAGTCAAAAGCGCCGATGCGCTTGAGGTTGCCAAAATTCATCCAGACAAAGAAGGCCTTGCCCACGATGTTTTTGTCGGGCACAAAGCCCCAGTAACGGGAGTCCAGCGAGTTGTCGCGGTTGTCACCCATCATGAAATAGTGGCCTTCCGGCACCTTGCAGACGACCCCTTCGACGCTGTAGCGGCAGTTCTCGCGCATCGGGAACTCATCGGCCCCGGGAATAAAAGCCGGACGCTCGTTGTCGATGATGATGTCATGCGACTTGCCCGGCAGGTCTTCGCGCTGGTGCTTGAAGTAACGCATCACCGACTCGTCAAAGTAGTCGGGCAGGTTCTCGCTGGCCACCGGTTGACCGTTGACCGTCAATTTCTTGTTCAGGTAAGCGACTTCATCACCCGGAATGCCGATCACGCGCTTGATGTAGTCCTGACTGGGGCGCGGTGGAAAACGGAACACCATCACGTCACCACGCTGCACAGGCGTGCCAGCGGTGAGCTTGATGTTGGCCACAGGCAGGCGGATGCCGTAGTGGAATTTATTGACCAGGATCAGGTCGCCGATCTGCAGTGTCGGAATCATCGAGCCCGAAGGAATCTTGAACGGCTCAAACAGGAAAGAGCGCAGAACAAACACCACCACGATCACCGGGAACAGGCCTGCGGTCCAGTCCAGCCACCAGGGCTGCATCAGCAGCTTGTCGCGGGCTTCTGCCGTGTCGGTGTCGATTTTCTCGATGCCCATGCGGGTGAGTTCAGCGCGGCGCTGGGCCGTGGCCTCGTCAAGCCGGGCGGCGGCGGCCAACCTCTGAGGAAGGAAATAAAAGCGCTCGGCCAGCCAGTACACACCAGTCACCACGGTGGCCAGCAGCAAGAGCAAGGCAAAGTTGCCCTCAATGAAGCCCGTGTACCAGGCACCGGCGTAGGCCACAAAAGCGGCCAGCACCAAAGAAGTCAGAAGCTGCATCAATCTTCCACCTGCAAAATGGCCAGAAACGCCTCTTGAGGCACCTCGACCGAACCGATTTGTTTCATGCGCTTTTTACCCGCCTTCTGCTTTTCAAGCAGTTTGCGCTTACGGGTAATGTCGCCACCATAGCACTTGGCCAGCACGTTCTTGCGCAAGGCCTTGATGGTTTCACGGGCAATGATGTTCGCACCAATGGCGGCCTGAATGGCCACATCGAACATCTGGCGGGAGATGATCTCGCGCATCTTGGCCGCCACGGCGCGGCCCCGGTACTGCGCCTGGGTACGGTGCACGATGATGGACAGGGCATCGACTTTCTCGCCGTTGAGCATGATGTCGACCTTGACCACGTCGGAGGCGCGGTACTCCTTGAACTCATAGTCCATCGAGGCGTAACCCCGGCTGACCGACTTGAGCTTGTCGAAGAAGTCCAGCACGATCTCGCCCAGCGGCATCTCGTACGTGAGCATGACCTGGCGGCCGTGGTAGGCCATGTTGATCTGCACACCACGCTTCTGGTTGGCCAGCGTCATCACAGGGCCCACATAGTCTTGCGGCATGTACAGGTGCACCGTGACGATGGGTTCACGGATTTCCTGCAAACGCCCCTGGTCAGGCATCTTGGAGGGGTTCTCGACCATGATGACTTCGCCGTCGCCCTTGACCACTTCGTAGACCACACTCGGCGCGGTGGTGATCAGGTCCTGGTCAAATTCGCGCTCCAGGCGCTCCTGTACGATTTCCATGTGCAGCAGACCCAGGAAGCCGCAGCGGAAACCGAAACCCAAGGCCTGGGACACTTCGGGCTCGTAGTGCAGCGAAGCGTCGTTGAGTTTGAGTTTTTCGAGTGCGTCGCGCAGCGCGTCGTACTGGTTGGCTTCGGTCGGGTACAGGCCGGCAAACACCTGGGGCTGGATTTCCTTGAAGCCAGGCAAGGCCTCGGTGGCGGGGCCCAGGTTGTTGGGCAGCTTTTTCTCCAGCGTGACGGTATCACCCACCTTGGCCGCCTGCAGCTCCTTGATGCCGGCGATGATGTAACCCACCTCGCCTGCCTTGAGCATTTCGCGCGGCTGGTTGGCGGGGGTGAACACGCCCAGGTTACCCGCCTCGTAGACAGCATTGCTCGCCATCATGCGGATGCGCTCGCCCTTGATCAGCTGGCCGTCCACCACACGCACCAGCATGACCACACCGACGTAGCTGTCAAACCAGCTGTCGATGATCATGGCTCGCAATGGCGCATCGGCTTGTCCTTTGGGCGCAGGCACTTTGGCCACAATCGCCTCAAGGATTTCATCGATGCCCATGCCGGTCTTGGCCGAGCAAGGAATCGCATCTGTCGCGTCAATGCCGATCACATCCTCCACTTCGGCGCGGGCATTGTCCGGATCGGCGTTGGGCAAATCCATCTTGTTGAGCACAGGCACCACTTCCACGCCCAGATCGAGCGCGGTGTAGCAGTTGGCCACGGTTTGCGCTTCCACGCCCTGGCTGGCATCAACCACCAACAAGGCACCTTCACAAGCAGACAGCGAACGCGACACTTCATAAGAGAAGTCCACATGTCCGGGCGTGTCGATCAGGTTGAGGTTGTAGACCTGCCCGTCTTTGGCTTTGTATTGGAGTGCTGCGGTTTGCGCCTTGATGGTGATGCCGCGTTCTTTCTCGATGTCCATGGAGTCCAGCACCTGGGCTTCCATGTCGCGGGCTTCGAGTCCACCGCAGCGTTGGATCAAGCGATCGGCCAGCGTGGATTTGCCGTGGTCAATGTGCGCAATGATCGAAAAATTTCTGATGTGATTCATCAAGGACAGTCTGCAAGTCGTTGTGGATCAATGATCCACACAAGAAAAAAGGGCGCGTCGAGTGGTGACGCGCCCTGAACCAACAATCAATGGCAACTGCGATAGTTGGGACTTCATTGTAGGCAAATTGCCCCACTCGCACAGCCCCGAAAACCGGCTTGGCAGGTCGTTGCAGTGATGCAACACCAAGCTTATCCACAATTTATTCACAGCTCAGGGGATATCTGATTGAACAACTTGTGGGCCACTTGTGGATCACGGGTGGACTGTTGTTGAACATCCCGCATCGTGAATCCAGACCTGCGCTTTATGCCATGAATGATGGGTCAAGACACCGAATTTTAACGAAATTCGTCATGAACACCTTTAAAAGTTAGCCATCGCACACTTTTTGGGAGCAAAGAAAAATTACGCAAAAAATTTTCAGCTGTTGCGTTCATGCCGCCCTGACCGGCCAAAGCCCCCGAAGCTTTGGGGGGCTCTTGACAAGCCCATTTCGGTCATTTGATCGGACGGATCAGCACATATTGCGCTGTCTCTCCCCGGCGGATCAACAAGCTCACAGGCCGCGCTTTGTCCACGCGGCCCATGATGGTGTCGAAGTCCTTGGCGGACAGCACTTCCTGATTGGCAATGGCCAAAATCACATCGCCTTCGCGCAGACCAGCCCGTGCGGCCGGTTCAGTGGCCGACTCGATGCGGGCACCGCCACGCACACGCAGTTCTTTTTTCTGCGCATCGGTCAAATCGCTCACCACCAGGCCGAAATGCTCACCTGAAGCGGGCGACACTTTCTTGTCGCTGTTGCGCTGTGCCACGGTTTTGTCGGGCTCGACTTCGGCCACGGTGACGGTCAGCTCCTTGTTCGCGCCGCGACGGAACACCGTGAGGCTCACGCGGCTGCCAGGCTTGGTGTTGCCCACGATGCGGGGCAAGTCAGTGGCTTTTTCGAGTGTTTTGCCGTCAAAGCGCACGATGATGTCTCCGGCCTCGATGCCGGCCTTGTCAGCGGGCGAGCCCTCTTCGACGCCACGCACCAGCACACCTTGCGCCTTGCCCAGCCCCAGCGACTCAGCCACCTCTTTGGTCACCTGGTCGATCTGAACACCGATGCGGCCACGACTGACGCGGCCGCTGCTGCGCAACTGGTCGCTCACACGGATGGCTTCGTCCATGGGAATGGCAAACGCGATCCCCATATAGCCTCCGGAGCGCGAGTAAATCTGGCTGTTGATGCCCACCACCTCCCCCCGCATGTTGATGAGCGGCCCGCCCGAGTTGCCCGGGTTGATCGCCACATCGGTCTGGATGAATGGCAGATAGTCGCCTGTATCGCGCTGCTTGGCGCTCACAATGCCTGCCGTCACCGAGTTTTCAAGCCCGAAAGGCGAGCCGATGGCCATGACCCATTCGCCGACCTTGAGGCGGCTGACATCCCCCACCTTGACCGCAGGCAAACCTGTAGCCGCAATCTTGACCACCGCCACATCGGTGCGCTTGTCAGCCCCGATGATCTTGGCCTTGAATTCCCGCTTGTCGGTCAGCGTGACCAACACCTCGTCCGCACCATCCACCACGTGCGCGTTGGTCATGATGTAGCCGTCAGACGTCAACACAAAGCCCGAGCCTTGGCCTTTGGGCTGCGACTCCTCCGCTGGCGGGCGATTCTGGCGCGGTGACTGGCGTGGTGCATTGGGCATCGGCACGCCAAAAAAGCGCTTGAACAGCTCCTGCATTTCTTCGTCGGAGCCCTGGCCTGGAACAGATGCACGCACTTTTTCGGAAGTTCGGATATTCACTACCGAAGGACCGACCTGCTCGACCAGTTCGGTGAAATCCGGCAAGCCACGCACCACCGTCTGCGCCTGCACGGCAGGTGCGACCACGCATGACATGGCTGCACCCAGGAACACAGCCACGGCCGTGTTTCGGATCACTGCTGAAAACATTTTGTCCTCCTTGAATGCTCGGTTGCTGCTTCAGGAAATAAGGGCATGCCGCACAGCTTCAAGTCAATTGCCCTTGTCTGTCCGGCGGGAATATACCGCGCATCGAAAACCGTGCCAGCGTGAGGGCATGTCCACCCGGCGAAGACACGCATGCAGGCGCAGGCCGCGCCGATCATGGCGCCCGCCCGAACGCATGGACACCAGCATGAAATGACCGCCATCAAAGGTCAGCGCCAGCTGGATCGGGCCCTCGGTTGCAGTCGTGCCCACGCGTTGCCAACTCTCACCATCCCAGGCCAGTTCGCCTTGCTGCAGAAACTCCTTGGACAGCAAGCTGCCACAGCCTGCAGCCAGCACCAGGCAGACAGCCACTTGCCAAAACAGACTGTGGACAGAAGCACCAGACTGCCAAAAACTCCAACCCAAGACACACATGCTCAGCCCACCCAAAGCACAAGCCAGGTAGGGGCCCCAAACAAAACGCCCCACCGGGTAAACCACTGGTGGGGCGTTGTACATGGAGGCGAACTCCTCGTCAGATGCGTTTGAACACCAAAGAGCCGTTGGTGCCACCGAAACCGAAGTTGTTTTTCAGGGCCACATCGATTTTCATGTCGCGTGCCGTGTTGGCACAGTAGTCCAGATCGCACTCGGGGTCGGGGTTGACCAGGTTGATGGTGGGCGGCACTTTTTGGTGGTGCAGCGCCAGCACAGTGAACACGCTCTCAATGCCACCCGCGCCACCCAAGAGGTGACCGGTCATGGACTTGGTCGAGCTGACCACCGTTTTGTAAGCGTGCTCGCCCAAAGCCGCCTTGATGGCATTGGTTTCGTTGATGTCACCCAAAGGCGTGGAGGTGCCATGGGCATTCAGATAGTCAATCTGATCCGCGTTGACACCGGCATTGCGCATGGCGTTGATCATGGCGCGGCGGGGGCCGTCCATGCTCGGCGCGGTCATGTGACCCGCATCCGCGCTCATGCCATAGCCGCCCAGCTCGGCGTAAATCTTGGCCCCACGGGCTTTGGCATGTTCGTACTCTTCAAGCACCATCACACCTGCACCTTCGCCCAGGACAAAACCATCGCGGTCCTTGTCCCAAGGGCGGGAAGCGGCTGTGGGATCGTCATTGCGGGTCGACAAGGCACGCATGGCCGCAAAGCCACCGACGCCCAACGGAGAAACACAAGCCTCCGAGCCCCCGGCAACCATCACATCCGCGTCGCCGTATTCGATCAAACGACCGGCTTCGCCAATGCTGTGCAAACCTGTGGTGCAAGCGGTCACAACGGCCAGATTGGGGCCTTTGAAACCACTGCGCATCGACACATGACCTGAGATCATGTTGATGATCGAGGCCGGGACGAAAAATGGGGAAATCCGACGCGCGCCGCGTGCCGCATATTCAGTATGGGTATCTTCAATCAGCGGCAAGCCGCCAATGCCAGAACCAATCACCACGCCAATGCGGCAAGCTTCTTCTTCCGTCAAGGCCTCGCCTGTGGGCAAACCGGCGTCTTGGATCGCCTGGGTTGCTGCAGCAATGCCGTAATGGATGAAGCGGTCCATGGTCCGCGCTTCTTTGGTGGAGATATAAGACTCAAGATCAAAGTTCTTGACTTCACCCGCAAACCGACAGGCTATGGCTGAAGCATCAAAACGAGTGATCGGAGCAATGCCGGATTGCCCGGCAATGAGGTTGGACCATGCATCGGCGACCGTGTTGCCCACGGGGCTGATGCATCCCAAACCCGTGACAACAACGCGGCGCCGGGTCATCGTCGATCAGGCCTTCTTGCTTTGGGCGTAGTCAATCGCAGCTTGCACCGTGGTGATTTTTTCTGCGTCTTCGTCAGGAATCTCGATGCCGAACTCGTCTTCGAGTGCCATCACCAGTTCCACAGTGTCCAGGGAGTCGGCACCCAGATCGGCCACAAAGGCTTTTTCGTTGGTGACTTGTGACTCTTCAACGCCGAGTTGTTCAGCAATGATTTTCTTGACACGTGCTTCGATATCGCTCATGGGGTCCCTCTGAGGGTTGTGAAAAATGAAGATTTTACCTGTCCGGAAAGGATTCCCGAAAATCAGGCCATGAACATGCCACCATTGACATGCAATTCTTGTCCGGTGACATAGCCCGCATGCGTTCCAGCCAGATAGGCCACAGCATGAGCGATGTCGTCGGGTTTGCCCAGATGACCCAGAGGAATCTGGCTCAACAAGGCTTTTTGTTGCTCTTCGGGCAGGCTGGCAGTCATGTCGGTTTCAATGAAACCAGGGGCCACGCAGTTGACCGTGATGCCACGGCTGCCCAGCTCGCGGGCCAACGCACGGGTCATGCCCGCCACGCCCGCCTTGGCGGCAGCATAGTTGGCCTGACCGGGGTTGCCGGACGCACCCACCACGCTGGTGATGCTGATGATGCGGCCATAGCGCTGCTTCATCATCGGGCGAATCACGGCACGACTCATGCGGAACACCGCTTTCAGGTTGGTATCGAGCACTGCATCCCAGTCGTCGTCTTTCATGCGCATGGCCAACGTGTCGCGGGTGATGCCGGCGTTGTTGACCAGCACTTGCAGACCGCCATGCTCCTTGACGATGACATCGATCAGGGCCTCACCCGCAGCGGCATCGTTCACGTTCAGGTTGGCACCTCGGCTACCGGGAAAGGCCGACAAGACCTGGCTGATCTTGGCCGCACCGTCATCGCTGGTGGCCGTGCCGATCACAACAAAACCTGATTTGGCCAGATGCAATGCAATCGCAGCACCAATACCACGCGATGCGCCGGTCACCAGCGCCACTTGTTTTTGTACTTCGCTCATGCCAGGAGTCCTTTTACTTCAGCCAAAGTGGCCGGATCGTACAGCGCCACACCGTTCAATTCGGCATCAATCCGCTTGGTCATGCCTGCCAGCACCTTGCCGGGGCCGCACTCGACCAACGTGGTCACACCACGCGCTTTGATGGCCTGCACACACTCCACCCAGCGCACCGGGCCAAAAGCCTGACGGTACAGGGCGTCGCGGATGCGGTCGGCGTCGGTCTCAATGGCCACATCGATGTTGTTGAGCACCGGAATCTGGGGCGCGCCCAAGGTCAGCGTGGCCAGCTTGTCGCGCAGCTTCTCGGCGGCGGGCTTCATCAGGCTCGAATGGAACGGGGCCGACACGGGCAAAAGCAAAGCGCGTTTAGCGCCCATGCCCTTGAGCACTTCGCAGGCCTTGTCGACCGCCGCTTTGCTACCCGCGATCACGGTTTGCGCTGCATCGTTGAAGTTCACGGCTTCGACCACTTCGGCGCTGTCAGCGGCGAATGTGGCTTGCGCCGCTTGGCAGCCTTCGATCACTTTGTCAGAGGCCAGGCCCAAAATCGCAGCCATGGCGCCCACGCCCACAGGCACAGCCTCCTGCATGGCGCCAGCACGCAGGCGCACCAGCGGCGCGGCTTGTGCCAGCGTCAACACACCCGAAGCGACCAAGGCACTGTATTCACCCAGCGAGTGACCGGCCACCACCGAGGGTTTGGCACCGCCTTCAGCCAACCAGGCACGGTAAGCGGCCACCGCCGACACCAGCATCACGGGCTGGGTATTGGTGGTCATGGCGAGCGCCTCCTTGGGGCCTTCATGAATCAGTTTGGCCACATCTTCACCCAGGGCCTCAGAGGCTTCCTTCAGGGTGTCGAGCACCACTGGGTGGTCACCCCAAGCGTCCAGCATGCCGACCGATTGAGAGCCTTGACCGGGAAAAACAAAAGCGAATGTTGTCATGTGCAGATTTTTATCTGGAAAGATGCCGGGTGAGCGTGCAGCGGATCAATAACGCAAGAGCACAGAGCCCCAGGTAAAACCGCCACCCACGCCTTCGAGCATGAGGGTCTGACCACGCTGAATGCGACCATCGCGCACGGCAGTGTCCAGCGCCAGCGGAATCGATGCAGCCGAGGTGTTGCCATGCTGATCGACCGTCACCACCACTTTGTCGGCCCCCATCTTGAGCTTCTTGGCGGTGCTTTGCATGATGCGGATGTTGGCTTGGTGCGGAATCAACCAGTCGATGTCCGCATCGGTCAAGCTGGCCTTGGCCAGGCTGGCTCGGGCAGTGTCTTCAAGCACGCCCACGGCCAGCTTGAAGACCGCTTGCCCGTCCATCTTGAGTACAGGATCGCCCAGAATGCCACCCCGGTTGACATGCCCGGGCACGCACAGGATGTCCTTGTGCTTGCCATCGGCGTGCAAGTCGGTGGCCAAAATGCCGGGCTGATCCGAGGCTTCGAGCACGACCGCACCCGCACCATCGCCGAACAGCACGCAAGTCGTGCGGTCTTTGAAGTCAAGGATGCGGCTGAACACCTCTGAGCCAATCACCAGGGCGCGCCTGGCCGAGCCGGACTGGATCATCGAGTCGGCCACGGTCAGCGCGTAAATAAAACCACTGCACACGGCCTGCACGTCGAACGCCGGGCAGCCTGCGGTGCCCAGCTTGTGCTGCACCATGGTCGCCACAGACGGAAACACCATGTCCGGGGTCGATGTGGCCACGATGATCAGATCAAGTTCGTCGGCCGAAATGCCTGCAGCAGCAAGCGCCTTGCGTGCGGCTTCGGTCGCCAGATCGCTGCTGCCTTGGCCATGAGCCGCAAAGTGGCGGGCACGGATACCCGTGCGCTCAACAATCCACTCGTCTGAAGTTTCAACGCCTTGCTGGGCCAGTTCGGCCGCCAGATCAGCGTTGGTCAGGCGTTTTTCCGGCAGATAACTGCCAGTGCCCAGAATGCGGGAATAGATTCTCATACAGAGGGGACCCCGTCTGCCCGCTCACCCTGCGCGCCCCTTAACAAGGGAGCAGCATGCGCGATGCGGTCACGAACACGGTCCAGCAATTGGTTTCGGGCTGCATCATAAGCCCGGTTCAGGGCCGTCTCAAAAGCGATTTCATCGGCAGAGCCATGGCTTTTGAAAACCAGCCCGCGCAAGCCGAGCAGGGCTGCGCCATTGTAGCGGCGGTGATCCACTCGATTTTTGAATGCAGATAAGATGGGATAAGCCAATATTGCAGCAATTTTTGTAAAAATATTGCGAGAAAACTCGTTTTTCAAAAAACCGCCAATCATGGTCGCCAGCCCTTCGCTGGCCTTCAGAGCCACATTACCCACAAAGCCGTCACAGACCACGATGTCGACCGTGCCTTTGAAAATGTCATTGCCTTCCACATTGCCATGAAAATTCAAATCACCCGAATTGGCCGCAAATCGCAGCAATTCACCTGATTTTTTGATGATTTCATTGCCTTTGATAGCTTCTTCACCAATATTGAGCAAGCCCACAGAGGGCTGATCCTTGTCCTGCAAGACCGACACCAGGGCCGATCCCATGACAGCAAACTGCAGCAAATGCTCGGGCGTGCAGTCCACATTGGCCCCCAGGTCAAGCATGGTGGTGCCGCCGCCCTTGAAGTTGGGCATCTGCCCAGCAATGGCCGGACGGTCAATCCCATCCATGGTCTTGAGCACATAGCGGGCAATGGCCATCAAGGCCCCTGTGTTGCCCGCCGAGACGGCCGCCCCCGCTTTGCCATCGCGCACTTGCTCAATGGCCACACGCATGGACGAGTCTTTTTTCTTGCGCAGTGCAACTTCAAGTGGATCGTCCATCTCGACCACTTCAGTCGCGGCCACGACCACCACACGCGGGTCATCCAACCCGGCCAGCGCATCGGCACGCCCCACCAGCAGCAAATGTGCATCGGGGTGCGTCGACAGGAAACGACGACAAGCCGCAAGCGTGACGCGGGGACCGTGGTCACCGCCCATGCAATCGACAGCCACAGTGATCGGGTTGGGCGGGGTCATGGAATCCTTGGGTTCAAAACCGGACAAGACAAAACTGGAGCCACAAATACAAAAGCCCGATGCTACTTAAAAGTAGCGCCGGGCCTCTGCAGGCTTGAAGGCTGACGCCGATCAGGCTTCGGACTTGTTTTTCAGCACCTGGCGGCCACGGTAAAAACCGTTGGGGCTGATGTGGTGACGCAGGTGGGTTTCGCCAGTGGTGGGTTCCACAGCAATGCCTGGCACATTCAGGGCATTGTGCGAACGGTGCATACCGCGCTTGGAAGGCGACTTTTTGTTTTGCTGAACAGCCATGATGGCTCCTTGAAAGCTAGGACGCCGCGCTTTTTTGAGAAAAGGGGCGCAGCTTCTGGTTGATGACAGGGTCGCCAGGATGAGGGTCATCCCCAAGCGAAGCCTCAGATTATAGCCCAAGCCAGACCCTCAGGCCATGGCCGCCCCAGACTTCAGGCAGAAGGTGTTTTTTTGAGGCTGGCCAGAGCGGCAAACGGATGGGGGCGAGCCTGTTCAGTCTCCACCTCAGGGTCGCTGACCGCCATGGTCACCACCTCGGGACAAACGTCGTGGCGCGGCACCAAAGGCAAGGCCATGATCAACTCGTCCTCCACCAAAGCCAGGGCGTCAAACTCGCGACTGAGCACCAGGATGTCCTCCTCGGCCTCGTCGTCCAGCGCAGCGGCGGTGGCCTCGTCGGCCACAAAACGGAATGAACGCTCGGCCAGCACCGGGGTCAGCACAGGCTTGAGGCAACGCTGGCATTGCATCGGCAGGTTCACTTCAGCCTCCAGATCCAGCCAAACCTCGTCGGCAGCACCCGACACAGACACCGAACGGCCCTGCAGATGCCAACGCACAGCGCTGGCGGCCTCACCACCAGCCACCTGTTCCAGCATCAGACGCGACCACAAGGGCAAAGGCGAAGCCCCGTCCAGTTCGCCTTCGGCTTGCGCGAAAGTTTTGACATCCAGATGCGAGGGGTCGATTTTTTTCTCCATCCGGCGAGTGTAAGAGAATCGCTCCATGAGCCAGAACGCAACACCCCCCAGCCAACGCACCGTGGTGCTGGGCTCCACCTCCCGCTACCGCCGCGAACTGCTGTCGCGGCTGAACCTGTCTTTTGAAATCGCTGCACCCGACGTGGACGAAACCCCACAGGCAGGCGAATCCCCCCGCGATCTGGCCCTGCGCCTGGCACTGGCCAAGGCCCGTGCGGTGGCCAAGCGCTTTCCGCAGGCCGTGGTGATTGGTTCGGATCAGGTCGCTGACCTGGCAGGTCAGCCTCTGGGCAAGCCAGGTGAACATGCCCGTGCCGTGCAGCAACTGCGACAGATGCGCGGTCAGGTGGTGGTGTTCCAGACCGCGCTGGCGGTGGTTTGCCTGGCCACCGGCTTCGAGCAGGTCGATCTGGCGCCGGTCAAGGTGCGGTTTCGCGACCTGAGCGATGACGAAATCGAAAACTACCTGCAGGCCGAAAAACCTTACGACTGCGCGGGCAGCGCCAAAAGCGAAGGCCTGGGCATTGCCCTGCTTGAATCCATCGAAAACGACGACCCGACCGCCCTGGTGGGTCTGCCCCTGATCCGCACCGCCCGCATGCTGCGCGCCGCAGGAGTGAAACTGCTGTGAACACCCCTGCCCGCCCCCCGATGGGTCGCCTGTTTCTGGTGCCCACACCGCTGGATTTCGGCTGCACCGAACAAGCCCCCATCCAGGACAGCCTGCCCGAAGCCACACTGAGGGCCGCTGCCGGACTTCAGCACTGGATCACCGAAAACGCCAAATCGACCCGGGCCTTTCTCAAGCGGGTAGGTGAAATCCAGCCCCTGGCCACCCCTGTCCAGGTACAGCAGATCACCGAGTTGCCCCGCGAAGTCCACAAAAAGGGAGACCACCGCGGCGGCTTCGATGCCCGCCCCATGCTCGCGGCCGCACTGCAAGGACAAGACATCGGACTCGTCAGCGAAGCCGGTATGCCCACGGTGGCCGACCCGGGCAGTTCGGTGGTGCGCGCCGCGCACGATCTGGGCATCGAGGTCGTGCCGCTGGTGGGCCCGGTTTCGCTGCTGCTGGCCTTGGCGGCCAGCGGCCTGAATGGTCAAAACTTTGCTTTTGTCGGCTACCTGCCGCAGGACGCTGGCGAGCGCAGTGCACGGCTCAAGCAGCTGGAGAGCCTGACCCAGAAAACCGGCCAAACCCAGCTGTGGATCGAAACCCCTTACCGCAACGCCGCCATGCTCGGCGCCCTTCTGCAAGCCCTGCAGCCAGGCACCCGGCTGTCGGTGGCCAGCGGTTTAACCCTGCCCAGCGCCCGCATCCAAAGCCACACAGTGGCAGCCTGGAAAAAAGGGATCATCGGCCCCAATGGGCACACGCCAGCGGTTTACGCCATCGGCCCCTGAGGCGGGGCCAGCCGCTCAGCGCAGACCAGGCACGCGGCGCATGGCCTGAACAGCACCCTCACCCAGCGCTGCGCCAAAACGCTTGGCCAGTCGCTCGGCCACGTTTTCATGGCGGCTGTAATCGATCACATCCTCGGCCTTGACCACGTCACGCGCCACGCTGTCGAGGCTGCTCAAACCATCGGCGAGCCCCATGTCGACCGCCTGCTGGCCCGTCCAGAACAAGCCAGAGAACATGTCCGGGGTTTCCTTGAGGCGATCGCCCCGGCCTTGCTTGACCACCGAGATGAACTGCTGGTGGATCTGATTAAGCATGGCCTGCGCATGCTTGCGCTGCGCCTCAGTTTGCGGACTGAAAGGGTCCATGAAACCCTTGTTCTCACCCGCGGTCATCAAGCGCCGCTCGATGCCCAGCTTGTCCATCAGGCCGGTAAAACCAAAGCCGTCCATCAAAACGCCAATGCTGCCCACGATGCTGGCCTTGTCGACGTAAATGCGGTCTGCTGCAGCGGCAATGTAGTAAGCGGCTGAAGCGCAAGACTCCTCAACCACCGCGTAGATGGGTTTGTTATGCAGTTTCTTGAGGCGGTGGATTTCATCGTTGATCATGCCCGCTTGAACTGGGCTGCCACCGGGTGAGTTGATCAGCAACACCAGCCCCTGTGAGCCCGAATCCTCCAGGGCAGAGCGCATGGCTGCCATGATGTTTTCAGCGCTGGCTTCGCCCTCGGCGCCAATCTCACCCTTGATCGCCACAAGGGCCGTGTGCGGCTGGCTCGTATCGCCGCTGGGCGAATTGCGGCTGAACAGCAAACCCGCAACCACCACCACGAACACCAGCCACGCCAGGCGAAAACCGTTTTTCCAGCGCCGCGCGGTCTGCTGCTCGGCCAGATTGGCCATGGCCAATCGCTCCAGGGTCTGCCGCTCCCAGTGGGAATGGCTGTCAGCCACAGAAGTCTGGCCAGTGGCTTCGGTCTGTGGGGTTTGTGGGGCCGGTGCGTCTTGCATGCTCAAAATTCGACAGGTTTCAGGTTGTAGGCAGTATGCCAGTGCACCACACCCCCTTGCTCGCTGAGGTCAATCTTGACGAGCCCGCCTCGGCAAGGACCGCCCAAACAAGCCCCGGTATCGGGTTGGTAGGTGGCACCGTGGGTGGCGCACATGAGCCAGCGCCCCGAAGCATCAAAGAATCGGTCAGGCTGGTAATCCAACTCCATGGCCACATGGGTGCAACGGTTCAGGTAGGCATGGACCTGCCCCTCGAAGCGGATGGCAAAGGCCCGGCAAGTCTGACCGCCATAAACCACATCAAAGGGCACCGCCAGACCCGAATCGACCAGGTCAGCGCTGTTGCACAAAGGGATCATGGCGTCCATTGAAAGGCTCCTGAAATCAGGCGTTGGCCAGCAGCCAGTCGCGCAGCTGGGCCACCGAATGCGCCACATGTCGCGGCTGCAAAGCGTGAAAAGCATCAGGCTCGTGGGCGCCATAACTCACGCCCACGCTGGCGCAACCGGCGTTCAGCGCCATCTGTAAATCGTGCGTGGTGTCCCCAATCATCAGCGTGCGCTCGGGCTCCACCCCGAACTCGCGCATCAGCTCGTGCAGCATCCGTGGATGCGGTTTGCCCGCCGTTTCGTCGGCCGTGCGTGAGCCATCGAACACATTGCGCAACTCGACTGCCTGCAGGGCTTCGTTGAGCCCGGCGCGGCTCTTGCCCGTGGCCACGGTCAGCCAGTGGTGACGCGCCTTCAAGTCGGCCAGCAAGGGCAGCACCCCCTCGAACAGGCTGATGTCGTGCTGGTGCGCCAAGTAGTGGTGACGGTAGCGTTCACCCAGCAGCGGGTATTGCTCTTTGGGCACATCGGGCGCGGCATGCGCCAGCGCAGGCATCAAGGCCATGCCAATGACATACGAGGCAGCTTCGCGGCTAGGCATGACCCCACCGACATCCACCACCGCCCGCTGGATGCAGGTCGTGATGATGGCCGTGGAGTCAAACAAAGTGCCATCCCAATCGAAAGCGATCAGGTCAAACTGGCGAGGGCGAAAATCAGACATGGGAGCGGATCCGGTCAATGTGCTGTTGGAGTTCTGGCGGCAGTTCGGCCTGCAGCGCCACGCGCTCGGCAGAGACCGGATGGTTGAACTGTAAACGCCAGGCGTGCAGGAACATGCGCTTGAGGCCCTGCTTTTGCAGCACCTTGTTCCATTCAAAGTCGCCGTATTTGTCGTCGCCCGCGATCGGGTGGCCGTTGCTGGCCAGATGCACACGGATCTGGTGGGTGCGTCCGGTCTTGATCGTGACCTCCAGCAAGGTGGCGCCGGGCAAGCGCTCGGCCACCTTGACCAGCGTGATGGAGCGCATGCCGTCCGGGTCTTCGGGGGTGGTCACCTTCACCCGACGCTCGCCGTCGGGCAACAAAAACTTGTGCAAAGGCTGGTCGATCACCTTGAGTTTGACCGGCCACTCACCCTGCACCAGGGCCAGGTAGGTCTTGCCGGTTTCGCGCTCGCGGAACTGGTCCTGAAGGTGTTTGAGCGCGCTGCGCCTTTTGGCCACCAGCAAAATGCCGCTGGTTTCACGGTCCAGGCGGTGCACCAGCTCCAGCAACTTGGCCTGAGGCCGGGCCTGGCGCAACTGCTCAATCACGCCAAAACTCACGCCCGAGCCTCCATGCACCGCCACTCCGGCGGGCTTGTCAATGGCCATCAAGCTGTCGTCTTCGTGCAAAAGCGGGAATTCCCGACCCGGCGCAGGCCGTGTGGCCTTTTCAGCTACTTTTTCGGAAATGCGGACCGGCGGCAAACGCACCTCGTCGCCCGCCTCCACCCGCGTTTCGGCCGAGGCACGGCCTTTGTTGATGCGAACCTCGCCACTGCGGATGATCCGGTAGACATGGGTTTTGGGCACCCCTTTGAGGTGGCGCATGAGGAAGTTGTCCAGCCGCTGTCCGGCGCTGTCCTCGTCCACCACCAGCCATTTGACCGCTGGCGCCGAAACGCCCGGCTTGCCCCCTATAATGTGATTCACTGGCTTTTGGCTGTAAGTGGTTGATTTGAATGGAAATGAATTCCTGAGGACAGGAGTTTAGTCCACCCACCACGACAAGCCTCACCAGAAGGTCGATGCCGCCCCCGGCGCGATTTGCAAACTGAAGGCCCCGAGCCGACAGTGGCAAAGCACCCCGGAGGACAGGCCGACGCCCTGAAACACCGATACGGAATACCCAAACCGAGCAGCTCAGCCCCTGTGGAGGAGCTGCCCGGCGGATCAAAGCGAGATGGTTGTGTTGTTTGGAACCTTGCTGACCTGGCTGCAGTGGCTCATGAAGCCACAGGCCTGTGCCATGCCCTGCGTTGCCGAACCTGTCCTGGACACCGCAGAACGCCTGCGGCAGTGGACACAGCTGAACACCCCCCTGACCTCGCCCCATCCACGCGCCCTGAACCCCATTCCAGAGCCCACGCTCTGCTGATTGGCGTTCGCCCACGGCAATTCCCTTCGTTTCTCGGCGTCAGCTTTGGCAACGTGGACCCGTCAATGGGTCGGTTGTAAACCGTGCCGCGCGCACGCTGTCAGAGACAGCGGCCCGCAGCCGACACTGATAAGAAGGAACGCATCATGAAACGGATGCTGATCAACGCCACGCAGGCAGAAGAGCGCCGCCTGGCCATCGTCGATGGACAAAAACTCCTCGACTACGAAATCGAGATCGAAGGGCGCGAGCAGCGCAAAGGCAACATCTACAAGGCCATCGTGACCCGCGTCGAGCCCTCGCTCGAAGCCTGCTTTGTGGACTACGGCGAAGACCGCCACGGCTTTTTGCCTTTCAAAGAAATCTCGCGCCAGTACTTTGCCGAAGGCGTGTCCGTCAGCCAGGCCCGCATCCAGGACGTCATCAAGGAAGGCCAGTCCCTGCTGGTGCAGGTCGAAAAAGAAGAGCGTGGCAACAAGGGCGCAGCCCTGACCACCTTCATCTCGTTGGCTGGCCGCTACGTGGTGCTGATGCCCAACAACCCCCGTGGTGGTGGCGTCAGTCGCCGCATCGAGGGCGACGACCGGGCCGAGCTCAAGGAGGCGATGGACCAGCTGGAATACCCCAAGGGCATGTCCATCATCGCCCGCACCGCAGGCATCGGCCGCTCCGCGCCCGAGCTGCAGTGGGACCTGAACTACCTGCTCAAACTGTGGAGTGCGATTGACGGAGCATCACAGGGCAAAGGCGCATTCCTGATTTACCAGGAATCGAGCCTGGTGATCCGTGCCATCCGTGACTACTTCAACAACGACATCGGCGACATCCTGATCGACACCGACGACATCTACGACCAGGCTCAGCAGTTCATGAGCCACGTGATGCCCGAGTTCGCACCCCGCGTGAAGCGCTACCGCGACGACGCGCCACTGTTCAGCCGCTTCCAGATCGAGCACCAGATCGAGTCGGCTTATGCCCGCACCGTGCAGCTGCCGTCCGGCGGTGCCATCGTGATCGACCACACCGAAGCTTTGGTGTCGGTGGACGTGAACTCGGCCCGTGCCATCAAGGGCGGCGACATCGAAGAAACCGCCACCCGCACCAACCTGGAAGCCGCCGACGAAGTGGCCCGCCAGATGCGCCTGCGCGACCTGGGTGGCCTGATCGTGATCGACTTCATCGACATGGAGGAGAGCAAGAACCGCCGCGAAGTCGAGAACCGCCTGCGCGATGCTTTGCGCCAGGACCGTGCCCGTGTGCAGTTCGGCACCATCAGCAAATTCGGCCTGATGGAAATGAGCCGCCAGCGCCTCAAACCCGCTCTGAGCGAAGGTGCCTCGATCCCCTGCCCACGCTGCGGCGGCGCTGGCCACATCCGCGACACCGAAAGCTCGGCGCTGCAGATCCTGCGCATCATCCAGGAAGAGTCCATGAAGGACAACACCGCCGCCGTGCACGCTCAAGTGCCCGTCGAAGTCGCGGCCTTCCTGCTCAACGAAAAGCGCCCCGAGATCGCCAAGATCGAATTGCAGCAACGCATCAGTGTGCTGCTGGTGCCCAACAAGTCGCTGGAAACCCCGCACTACAAGCTCGAACGCCTGAAACACGACGACCCACGTCTGGACCGCATCGAAGCCAGCTACAAGATGGCTGAAGAGATCGAAGACGCCACCACCGTGACGCGCCGTTCGCAAGAGCCCACCAACAAGCAGACCCCGGTCATCAAGGGCGTGCTGCCTGACGCACCGGCACCTGTGGCCCCGCCCAAGCCAGAACCCACGCCTGCAGCGGTCAAGGCCAAACCTGCAGCTGCAGCTGCAGTCGCGGCGCCCGCAACGGGTGGTGGTTTCTTTGGCTGGCTCAAGAGCCTGTTTGGCGACAGCAGTGCTGCCGCTGCTCCGGTAGCACCAGAGAAAAAAGAAGAGAAAACCCGCGAAGGCCGCAATGGTCGCCGTGACGGTGGCCGCGATGGTCGCCGTGGTGGCCGTGGCGAGCGCACAGAACGCGCCGAAGGCACGCCCAGCGAAGGCCGCAATGGCCGCCGCCAGGCAAGCGAAGGCCGCGGTGAAAAAGTCGAAGGCGAACAACGCGCCCCACGCGGTGAGCGCGGTGGTCGTCGCCAGGAACCCCGTGGTGAAGCCCGCGAAGCCCTGCACAACGGCACCGAGACTGCGACCGAAACCACCGAAACACGCAGCGAGCGTCCTGCACGCGGCGAGCGTGGTGAAGGTGGCCGCCGCGAACGTGGCGAGCGCGGTGAAGGTGGTCGCCGTGAACGTGGCGAGCGTCGCCCCGAGCGCGCCCCATCCGAAAACCAGACCACAGACACCCCGGTGACTGTGGAAGGCACGGTGGCACCCACCGACAGTGCCGCCTCGGAGAACAACGGTGAGCGCCGTGAGCGCCGCTCACGTGACCGTTATGGCCGTGACCGCCGTGAACGCACGGGCGAAGGCCGCGCAGAAGCGCCTGCTCTCGACGACGCGACAGCCCAGGTGGCGGCAGAGGGCACGGAGCCCGCAGGGAACGACCGCCCACAGCGTTCTTACTTCGACCGCGCAGCGCAACCCGCTGCGGCGGATGCAGCCCCGCAGGTTGTCGAGGCCCCGGCTGCTGCTGCGCCGGCCCCCGTGCAAGCACCGGCACCAACCCCAGCAGCAACGCCTGCCGCCACCGGCATGCCGCGTGTGGGCAGCTATGCCTTGCCGCTCGAGTCGCTCCATCAGATCGCCAACGGCTCTGGCCTGCAGTGGGTCAATTCGGACGCAGCCAAAATCGCGGCCGTCCAGGCCGCCATTGCAGCCGAACCCAAGCCTGTGCATGTGCCTCGCGAGCGGCCACCGGCGGTGGTCCTGAACGAAGGACCACTGATCCTGGTGGAGACACGCAAGGACCTGAAAGACATGAACCTGCCTTTCTGAGGCGTACCCGCCCACAAAAAAACCGAGCTCAGGCTCGGTTTTTTGTGTCTGCGTGAATGCTGATCAGCGCGAAGCCAAAGCTTGCGCTCTGCAGTTTCAGCGCTGCTGTGCCGCTTGCTTCCAGGCCTGCAGGGCCGCTGCCGTATCTTGGCGTTGCTCGGCCAGCTCGGCCAACGCGCACCAGGCTTGGCGGCGCAGCAGTGGCTCAGACAAACCCTTGACCGCCTGTGCCAGCAAGGTCTGGGCTTTGCCCCACAGCTGATGACGCTGGCAGGCCATGCCCGCCAAATACTGCAGATGGGGTTCTGACGGCCGGGCCTGCTGGGCCGCCTCGATGCGGGCCAGCCAGGGACGGGCGTCGGGCGACTGCACATCGCCGAGCGTCGCCTGCACGGCACGCACCAGGCGCTGCACGGCTGCAGGTGCCCAAGCCGTCTGAGCATCTTTCATGCTATCCCACACCGGCAGCAACCACTGACGGGCCAGCGTGGCACTGCCGCCCAGATGTACCAAACGCATAGCCGCCTCAGCCGCCACTTCGGTCATGTTGCGCTGCGCGGACGGCAATGACTGCCAGAGTTTTTCCAGTGCCTTGTCGTCGTGCGTGCTGCCAATCAGCTCCAGCACCAGCCCGCGCACCAGGCTTTGCGATGCGCTCGGGCTGAAGGCCCGGTGCTTGGTCAGCAACAATGCCGTATCGAGGGCCTGCTCGGGCTTGCCTGCCAGGCGGGCGGCCTTGAGCTGCAAGCGCATGGCCACAGTTCGGCGGCTCACTGACACAGGCAGCTGACGCAACTGGTCCAGGCTGGCACCGGCATCGCGGTCATCAATCAACCAGCGCGCAGCGCGCAAGGGAATGCCTTCGAGCAAGGTCTGGCGATCAGGCCCCGAAGCCTGCTCGGCCTCGCGCAAGGCCTGCGCCAGGTGGTCTTCGCGCAAGGCCTTGTCTTGCAGGGCGTGGGCCGATTCGGCCACCAAGACATGGGCCAGTGAACGCAAAACCACCGAATGCCCGAGTTTCTGCTCTGCAGCACTCAAGGCTTCTTCGCGTGCCAGAACCGCCTCGGCCGCCTTGCGGGCACGCAAAAAACGACCGGCCATGAATTGGCCCATGGCGTCGAGCAAGGCCGCGTGTGCGGCACGCTCCTTTTGCTGCAGACGCCAGCGCCGAGCCTCACGGGGCAAGGACAGCAGCGCCGACAAGGCGCGCTGCACCAGCAGCAGCACAAACACGCAGGCCCCCAGCACCAGCAACACCAAATTGAGCGACACATCGACCCGGTACGGTGACAGGAACACGGCCACCGTGCCGTGGTTGTTGCCCGCCAGCCAAGCCCCGGCCACCGCCAGCGCAAACAACCCCATCAACCAAAGTGCAGCACGCATGGGGTTTACCTTCCTGCAGCGGCCGTGGCCAATGCTGCAAGCGATGCGTCCAGACGCGGCACATCACCGGCCTTGGTTTGTTGCTGCGTCTGCTCCAGCAAGGACAGCATTTGCTGGGTCTTGCGTGACTGGCCATCGGCATAGCGGCGCACCGCGGCGGTCACATGGGCCATGTCACTGCGGGCCGCATCGTACTGGCGTGCCAGCAAACCCAGGCGGGCGTTGAGCAGCTTCAACTTGATGTTTTCACGCAAAAAGAAAATCTGTTCCGGCGACAGCAGCATGGCCTCGGGGGCGTCAATGCGGCTGAGGCGCACCAGACCCATCAATTGCTCGCCCATTTGCTTCAGGCCCGACATCCACCAAGGACCGGCAGCCACAGCAGCCCCGGATGCCGGGGTCAGTGGCGCACTGGCCACAACGGGCGTCTGGTTGGCAAACACCAGACCATCGGCCAGCGCGACGCCTTCGTCCAGGCGGATCAGCAGACCGGGCAAGTCAAAGGTCTGCTGCGTGCGCAGGCGTTCCAGGTCTTTTTCAATGGCGCGCTGCACGGGGGCCAAGCGGGGCTGGGCCGCCCGTTGTACACGCTGCTGCGCGCTCCTGAGGGCACCCAGCAAAGGCTCCTGGCTGCCTGTCAGCTGCGCTTGCTGCTGTGCCATGCGCAAGGCCGCTTCGATGTCCACCACCAGGTTTTCATCACGCGAGCGCGACAGGCTCTGAATCAGCTCTTCCAGCTGGCTGCGTTGCAAGGCCACCTCACCCAGACGGCTCTCGACCAGCCCCAGACGGGCCGCACTGTCCTTGACCGTGTCCTGAGCCTGCTTGGCCCAGGCCTTGGCCTCCAGCGACTGCTGCCCGGCATCGGCACTTTGCTTGGCCAGCTGCTCCTGGATGCGCGAGAGCTTTTGCCAGAGCAAGACCGCCGCCAGCAAGGCCAGCGCGGCCAGCCCCAAGGCCAGCAAGGTCACCCATCGGCGGTGAGGGGTCGTGGGGACAGTGGCCATGGCAGAGTCGGGTTGGGGTGTCATGTCAGTGATTTTATAGACCGGGCCTGCTCGAACAGTGTGGCAGGCACCAGCACCACGCGGCCCCAACCCATTTGTTGCAGGCGCTCGGCAATGCGCGGGTGTGTGGCCAAAGCGCAGGCATGCCCCAGATCGGCATCCGGAACCGCCTCACGCAGGTGTGCAGCCGCTTCGGAACTGCTGAACAGCCACCAGTGCCCGTCCACCAAGGCCTGGCGGGCCAGTGACTGCTGCGTTGCATCGAGTCGCGGGGCCTGACGCGCATAAGCACTGCATTGGCTCACCTGCAAACCCGCATCGGCCATTTGCCGGGCCAGCCAATCGCGTCCAGCCATTTGGCCATGGGCGTCCGCGCCGCGCACGATCAGCACCTGCGGTGCCCCGCCCTGTTCGCGCCAAGCGCGCACATCGGCCTGCACCAGCGCCCAAAGCGCTTCCGAGTCGAATTGGGCGGCGTCGGCGGCCGGACAAAGGATCAGGTGTGCTGGCCAGCCAGCCTCGCGCAGGGCCGCCTCGGTGCCCGGCCCTGTGCCCCAGGCCTGGGCCATGGGCATGGGCGAGGTGGCGGGACGGGCCGCCATGAAGTGGCGAACGGCATTGGCGCTCACAAACATCAGCGCCGAGCAAGTCCCCAACCGGGTCCAGGCGCAGTGCAGCGCACTGGGGTCCGGCGCGCCAACGATCTCGATCAAGGGAAAGGCCTGTGCATCCACCCCTTGTGCCCGCAGGCCTTGCACCCAGGGCGTTGCGTCGCACTGCGGCCGTGTGACCAGCACACGTTGCGGGAGCAGGTGGTCAGCGCTCATGCCGCGGGCTCAGTGCGCCCCGCCCTCGCGCAGCACCTGAGCCACCTGCAGGCCCAGGCTTTCGGCCGAGGCCAGGTCCAGCACCGTGGTCTGGGCCTGCGCTTGCACCAAGGTCGCAGCGCCTTGTGGGTCACCCCAGGCGGCGCGCAGGCGAAGCACCCCGCCTTCGAGCACGGCGTGTGCCGCCAGCGGCATGGAGCAGCTGCCACCCATGGCACGGCTGACCGCACGCTCAGCCGCGACCCGCAACCAGGTGTGCATGTCGGCCAGCGGCGCCAGCAAGGCTTTCAGGTCCTCGCGGCCCGCCCGGATTTCGATGCCCAAGGCGCCCTGCCCTGCGGCGGGCAGCATCTGGTCGGTCTCGAAAATGTGGCGAATGCGCGAAGACAGTTCCAGCCGCTTGAGGCCTGCCGCCGCCAGCACGATGCCGGCATACAGGCCTTCGTCGAGTTTGCGCAAACGGGTGTCGAGGTTGCCACGCAAGGGCTCGATCTTCAGGTCCGGGCGCAAGGCACGCAGCAGCACCGTGCGGCGCAGGCTCGATGTGCCCACCACGGCCCCCTGAGGCAGATCCTCCAGCCGGGCGTACGCGGGCGACACCCAGGCGTCACGCGGGTCTTCGCGCTCCATCACGCAGGCCAGCTCGAAACCTTGGGGCAAGTCCATTGGCACGTCCTTGAGCGAGTGGACGGCAATGTCGGCACGCCCTTCGTCGAGTGCGACCTCCAGCTCCTTCACAAACAGGCCTTTGCCCCCTACTTTGGACAAGCTGCGGTCCAGGATCTGGTCGCCCTGGGTGGTCATGCCCAGCAAGCTCACCTGCGCGCCACGGGCCTGCAACAGGGCCTTGACATGCTCGGCCTGCCACAACGCCAGACGGCTTTCACGGGTGGCGATGACGACAGAAGTGGCGGGCGCAGAAGACACGGTCAGACTTTCAAAAAATCGAACGCCCCTCAAAATGAAACTGCTTGGTAATTTTTGGGGCTTGGTCGATGCTAGCATGAGCTTTGCACCCCTCTGTCGGGCTGCAGAATGCACGGCGCCACAAGCGCTGCCCACCACACCTTCACCGCATCTCCGATGAAACAGGCCAGCTCCAACGCCGCCCGCAGCCCCCGCGCCAGCAACCGGGACAACGAAAAACCCCTGGTCGAGGACATCCGTCTCCTGGGCCGCATTCTGGGCGATGTGATCCGCACACAGGAAGGCCCTGAAGCCTTTGAACTGGTTGAACAGATCCGCAAGTTGTCGGTGGCTTTTCGCCGTGATGCCGACCATGAAGCCGACAAGGCCCTGAAAAAGCTGCTCAAAAGCCTGCCCGGTGACCGCGCCGTGAGCGTGATCCGCGCCTTCACCTATTTCTCACACCTGGCCAATCTGGCCGAGGACCGCCACCACATCCGCCGCCGCGCCATCCATGAGCGTGCTGGCCACACGCAGGAAGGCAGCATTGATGTGGCGCTGCAGCGCCTGCGCTGGGCAGGCATCACCCCCAAAACCATTGCACAGACGCTGGCGGGCAGCTACGTGTCGCCCGTGCTGACCGCACACCCCACCGAAGTGCAGCGCAAAAGCATTCTGGACGCCGAGCGCGACATCGCCCACCTGCTGACCGAGCGCGACGCCATCAAGGCCCGTGCCGCCGCCGTCAATGCGGCCAAGGATGCGCTGAGCCCCAAAGAGCTGGCGGCCAACGAGCAACAAATCCGCGCCCGCGTGATGCAGCTGTGGCAAACCCGTCTGCTGCGCTTCACCAAACTCACCGTGGCCGACGAGATCGAAAACGCACTGAGCTACTACGAGTCGACTTTCTTGCGCGAGATTCCCAAGCTCTACGCCGAACTGGAGGACGCGCTGGACGGGCAAGCGGTGGCCAGCTTTTTGCGCATGGGCCAGTGGATCGGTGGCGACCGCGACGGCAACCCCAACGTGACCGCGCAAACACTGGAACACGCCCTGACCCGCCAAAGCGAAGTCGCCCTGCGCCACTACCTGACCGAGGTGCACTTTCTGGGCAGCGAACTGTCGCTGTCGGCCATGCTGGTGCCCTTTGGCCCCGAAATGCAGGCCTTGGCGGCGCAATCGCCCGACACCGACGAACACCGCCAGGATGAGCCCTACCGCCGGGCGCTGACTGGCATGTACGCCCGACTGGCTGCCACCTTGAAAGCCTTAACGGGTGGTGACGCCGCCCGCCACGCAGTGGCCCCGCAAAACCCTTATGCCAGCGCCGCGGAGTTTCTGGCCGACTTGCGCGTGATCGAAGTGTCGCTGCGCAGCCACCACGCCGAAGCGCTGGCGGCACAGCGCTTGCACCCGCTGATCCGCGCCGTGGAGGTGTTCGGCTTTCACCTGGCCACGGTGGACTTGCGCCAAAGCTCGGACAAGCACGAAGAAGTGGTCGCCGAACTGCTGGCCACAGCCCGTGTGGAGAAGCATTACAGCCAACTCGACGAGCACGCCAAGCAGGCCCTGCTGCTGGGACTGCTGAACGATGCGCGCCCGCTTCGCGTGCCGGGCGCGACCTACAGCGAGCACACACAGTCTGAACTGGCGATCTTTGAGACGGCCAAGCGCATGCTCGCCACATTCGGCCAGCAAGCCATTCGCCACTACATCATCAGCCACACCGAAACCGTGAGCGATTTGCTGGAGGTCTTGCTGCTGCAAAAGGAAGTAGGGCTGATGCGCCACACGCTGGATGCCGAGGCGCACAACGACCTGATCGTCGTGCCGCTGTTTGAGACCATCGAAGACCTGCGCAACGCTGCCCCCATCATGCGCGACTTTTACGCCCTGCCGGGTGTGGCTGCGCTGGTGCAACGCTCGGGCGCCGAGCAGGACATCATGCTGGGCTACAGCGACAGCAACAAGGACGGTGGCATCTTCACCAGCAACTGGGAGCTGTACCGGGCCGAAATCGCGCTGGTCGAGCTGTTTGACAAACTCGAACGCAGCCATGGCATCAAGATCCGCATGTTCCATGGCCGGGGCGGCACCGTGGGCCGGGGGGGTGGCCCCAGCTACCAGGCCATCCTGGCCCAGCCACCGGGCACGGTGCGCGGCCAGATCCGACTGACCGAACAGGGCGAAGTCATCGGTGCCAAATTCGCCAACCCCGAAATCGGTCGCCGCAATCTGGAAACCCTGGTCGCGGCCACGCTCGAAGCCACCTTGCTGCAACCCACCAAGCCCGCCACCCGTGCCTTTCTGGACGCCGCCGCCGAGCTGTCCGAGGCCAGCATGGCGGCCTACCGCGCCCTGGTGTACGGCACGCCGGACTTCACCGACTATTTCTTTGGCGCCACGCCGCTGCGCGAATTGACGCAGCTGAACATCGGCTCGCGCCCCGCATCGCGCAAGGCTTTGCAAAAAATCGAAGACCTGCGCGCCATTCCCTGGGGCTTCAGCTGGGGACAGTGCCGCCTCACACTGCCAGGCTGGTTTGGCTTTGGCTCGGCCGTGGCCACCTTCCTCGACAAGCCCAGCGCAGCCGAGCGCAAAGCCGCACTCGCCCTTCTGCAAAAGATGTACCGCCAGTGGCCGTTCTTTCGCACCCTGCTGTCCAACATGGACATGGTGCTGGCCAAGAGCGATCTGGCGCTGGCCTCGCGCTATGCCGAGCTGGTCAGCGACACGCGCCTGCGCAAACGGATTTTTGCCGCCATCGACGCCGAGTGGCACCGCACGGCCGATGCGCTGACCCAGATCACGGGCGAGAAAAACCGGCTGGAGAGCAACCCGTCGCTGGCGCGGTCAATCCGTCACCGCTTTCCCTACATCGACCCGTTGCACCACCTGCAGGTCGAACTGATCCGCCGCTACCGAGAGGGCAAGGCCGACGAACGGGTGCAACGCGGTATTCACATCAGCATCAACGGGATTGCGGCGGGACTGCGCAACACGGGTTGAGCACGGAGGGGCTAAAGGGCCTGATTTGCCCCTAACATGGGGCCATGACACGCCCTATGTTCACCCTCATTCGTCAGGTCAAAGCCCGCATCCGGCTGGTCAGCGCTGCGCTGTTCGGCATCGCCCTTCATCTGGCACTGCCACCGCAATGGCCCGCCCTCACCACCACCCGGGTTTTGCTGTGCTGGAACGCCGCCGTGGCGCTGTACCTGCTGATGGCGCTGTGGGTCATGGGCACTTCCACCCACGACAACATGCGCCAGCGGGCCAACCGGCAGGACGAGGGGCAAAAAACCATCCTGCTGCTGACCATCGGGGCGGTGCTGGCCAGCCTGGCGGCCATCGTGGCCGAGCTGTCGTCCATCAAGTCGCTCAGCGGCAGCGACAAGCTGCTGCACATCGGCCTGACTGCGGCCACTGTGGCCAGTTCCTGGGTGTTCATGCACCTGATGTTTGCCATGCACTACGCCCACGACTACTACCTGAGCGGGCGCCACGGGCGCGAACCCGGCCTGGCCTTTCCGCAGGAGCCCATGCCGGACTACTGGGACTTTCTGTACTTTTCGGCCGTGATCGGCACCTCGGGCCAGACGGCCGATGTGTCTTTCACCTCCAAGGCCATGCGCCGCACGGGGC